>Ga0111538_10010944_pt1 | contig 12052 bp, 9 predicted proteins | sample SoiMethybrSBSTD1_FD_79669 | JGI IMG/M metagenome (GOLD analysis project Ga0111538, IMG submission 79669) | Bulk soil microbial communities from a Populus tree surrounding site in Tennessee, USA - Soil MetaG P. TD hybrid SBSTD1 (version 2)... | ecosystem: Environmental > Terrestrial > Soil > Tree...
CCTTTGGCAAGGTCGTCGTCGGGCGGCGGCGCCTTGGCCACGGTCACCATGGCCGGGCGGAGCAGGCGGTCGTGCAGCCGATAGCCGGCCTGATGCTCGTCGACGACCGCATTGGGCTCGTGGACGGCGCTCTCGATGTGGGCGACGGCCTCGTGCTCGGCCGGATCGAACAGCGCCCCGCGGGCGAGGACGCGCTTGACGCCGTGGCGCTCGAGGGCGTCCTGGAGGGCCTTGAGGACCATCTTCACGCCCGAGAGCAGCGCCTCGTCCGCCCCCTCGGCATGGGCCACCGCGCGCTCGAGGTTGTCCACGACGGGGAGCAGGTCGCGGAGCACGCCCTCGGAGGCGAACTTGGCCAGATCGGCCTTCTCGCGGGTCGCGCGGCGCTTCAGGTTCTCCAGATCGGCCCGCTCCCGCATCCAGCGATCCTGGCTCTGCTTCGCATCCTCGCGTGCGCCTTCGAGCGCCGCCTCCAGCGCGCGGATGCGCTCTTGCACGCCTTCCGGACGGCCAGTGGCTGCCTCCGCGCCGGTCTCGGGAATCCCGTCGTCTCGATTCGCCATGCCTGATTCAGCCTCCGTCGAGCCGGGCTGACCTAGGAATCAGAACCTTGTTTGTCAAGGTCGGTCTCGGTGGTAAATAGACGCGATCGCCGCTTCCGCCCATCGCGAGTTCGACACCCCCGCCTTCGTGCTCCGCACGCGCGCCTTCGGGGAATCGGATCGAATCGTCACCCTTCTGACCGCCCGGCACGGGAAGATCACGGGAATCGCGAAGGGGGCCAAGAACTCGCGCCGCCGGTTCGCGGGAACGCTCGAGCCGTTCGTGCACATCCGAGCCGTGTTCCGGCAGCGTCCGAGCTCGGAGCTCGTGTTCCTGCTCCGCTGCGAGCTCCTGAACGCGCTCCGGGGCTTCAGCCGCGACCTCGATCGCTTTGCGGCGGGCAGCTACGTGCTCGAGCTGACGGACCGGCTCGTGTTCGGCCGCGAGTCGGGACCCGACATCTACGATCTCGTCCACGAGGCGCTGACGCTGCTCGACTCCGGGGCCGCCACGTCGCCGGTGCTGCGGGCCTTCGACCTGCACATGCTGACCGCGACCGGCTACGCCCCGGCGCTCGACCGCTGCCGGAGCTGCGGAGCCGCCGCGTCGGAGGCGCTCTTCCTGGACGCCGAGCGCGGCGGCGTCGCCTGCCGCCGCTGCGTGACCGTCGGCCGCGTCGTGAAGCCGGTCGCGCCGGAGACGATGCGGGTCCTGGCGCGGCTCGCCGCCACGCCGCTCGGCGAGGCCGCGGCGGCGCCGGATTCCATTCCCGTGGAGGTGGCCGCCGCGGCGGAGCATCTGATCGCCGCCGTGGTGCAGGGTCCGCTCCGGACGCGCGAGTTCATGCTGCGAGCGCGCGTTGATTCCCCCGGGTTCGTCCGCTAGGTTCGCGGCTCTTTTTTCCCCGGGGAGGCATTCGTCGTGGCAAGACCCGCCCGCAGAGCATCAGTCCGTCCCAGCACGCGCCGTGCAGCGCGCTACGTGTATGCCTTCGGCGCCGGCCGCGCCGACGGCCGCGCCGACATGAAGGAGATCCTCGGGGGCAAGGGCGCGAACCTCGCCGAGATGTCGCGGCTCGGGATGCCGGTGCCGCCCGGCTTCACCATCTCGACCGAGGTCTGCACCTACTACTACGCGCACGGCCACGCCTATCCGCCGGGGCTGCAGCAGCACGTCCGCGACGCGCTCGCGCGCGTGGAGGAGAAGCTCGGCCGCCGCTTCGGGGATCCCGCCAACCCCCTCCTCGTGTCGGTGCGCTCGGGCGCGCGCGCGTCGATGCCCGGCATGATGGACACCATCCTGAACCTCGGCCTGAACGACCGCACGGTCGCCGGGCTCATCGAGCAGTCCGGCAACGCGCGCTTCGCCTACGACTCCTACCGCCGCTTCGTCCAGATGTACGGCGACGTCGTCCTCGGCCTCAAGCCCGAGTCGAAGGACGACGAGGATCCGTTCGAGGTCGCGCTCTCCGCGAAGAAGGCCGCGCGCGGCGTGGCGCACGACAACGAGCTCGACGCCGACGCGCTCCGCGAGCTGGTCGCCGAGTTCAAGGCGCTCGTCCAGAAACGCCGGGACGTCGCGTTCCCCGACGACCCGCAGGAGCAGCTCTGGGGCGCCATCGGGGCGGTGTTCGGCTCGTGGATGAATCCGCGCGCCGAGACCTACCGCACCATCTACAAGATCCCCGCGAGCTGGGGCACGGCCGTGAACGTTCAGGCGATGGTCTTCGGCAACCTCGGCGACGACTGCGCCACCGGCGTCGCCTTCACGCGTGACGTCGCCGCGGGCGACCCCGGCCTCACCGGCGAGTATCTGACCAACGCGCAGGGCGAGGACGTCGTCGCGGGCATCCGGACCCCGCTCCAGATCACGAAGCGCGCCGCCCGCGGCTGGGCCGAGCGGAACGGCATGCGCGAGGAGGAGCGGCAGTCGACGCGCCCCTCCCTCGAGGAGCGCATGCCGCAGCTCTACAAGGAGCTCGTGCGCCACGGCGAGCGTCTCGAGAAGCACTACCGCGACGTGCAGGACATCGAGTTCACGATCGAGCGCGACCGGCTGTGGATGCTCCAGACGCGCGTCGCGAAGCGGACCGGCATCGCCGCGGTGCGGATCGCGCACGACCTGACGCACGGGAAGCTGATCAACCAGAAGGCGGCGGTGCTCCGCGTCGAGCCGGAGCAGCTGAACCAGTGGCTGCACCCGGGCTTCGACCCGGGCGCGGCTCGCACGCTCCTCGCGCGCGGGCTCGGTGCGTCGCCCGGCGCGGCCGCGGGCCGCGTCGTCTTCAGCGCCGAGGCCGCGATCGAGGCCGCGGCGCGGGGCGAGCGCGTCGTCCTGGTGCGCATCGAGACGTCGCCGGAGGACATCGGTGGCATGCAGGCGGCGCAGGGGTTCCTCACCGCGCGCGGCGGCATGACGTCGCACGCGGCGATCGTCGCGCGCCAGATGGGGAAGCCGTGCGTCGCCGGCTGCGGCGCGCTGGTCATCGACTACGCGAAGCAGCAGATGACCGCGGCCCAGAAGGGGGGCGACGCGGTCGTCGTCCACGCCGGCGAGCCGCTCTCGATCGACGGCGCCAAGGGCGAGGTGTACCTCGGCGAGGTCCCGCTCGGGCCGGCTCCGGCGAGCCGCCCCGAGTTCAAGCGCTTCATGGCGTGGGCCGACCAGGCCCGGCGGCTCGGCGTCCGCGCCAACGCCGACCGGCCGGAGGAGGCACGCCTCGCACGCTCCCTCGGCGCGGAGGGCATCGGCCTCTGCCGCACCGAACACATGTTCTTCGAGGGCGACCGCATCGACACGGTCCGGGAGATGCTCCTGGCCGACGACCTAGAGGGCCGCGAGCGCGCGCTCGCCCGCATCCTGCCGATGCAGCGCCAGGACTTCGTCGGCATCCTGCGCGAGATGCAGGGCCTGCCGGTGACGATCCGCCTCCTCGACCCGCCGCTGCACGAGTTCCTCCCGCACGGCGATCGCGAGATCAACGTCCTTGCCGAGAAGCTCCGGGTACCGGCCGAGCGCCTGCGGGCGAAGAGCGAGGCGCTCCACGAGGCAAACCCGATGCTCGGCCACCGCGGCTGCCGCCTCGGCATCACCTTCCCCGAGATCTATCGCATGCAGGTGCGCGCCATCATCGAGGCGGCGTGCACGCTCCAGAAGGAGCGCGTGAAGGTGCTCCCGGAGATCATGGTCCCGCTCGTCGGCACCGCGCCCGAGCTGCGCGTCCTGCGCGAGGAGGCGGAGCGCGTGGCCCAGGAGGTCATGCGCGCGGCGGGCGTGCGCGTGGCCTACACCATCGGCACGATGATCGAGGTGCCGCGCGCCGCGATCACCGCGGGCGAGATCGCCGAGGTCGCCGACTTCTTCTCCTTCGGCACGAACGACCTGACGCAGATGGCGCTCGGGCTGTCGCGCGACGACGCCGGCCGCTTCCTGCCGGACTACGTGCAACGCGGCATCTATCCCGAGGACCCGTTCGTCTCGATCGACCGGGCGGGGGTCGGCGAGCTGATGCGCCTCGCGGTCACGGCGGGACGGAAGGCGAAGCGGGGTCTCAAGATGGGCATCTGCGGCGAGCACGGCGGCGAGCCCGCCTCCGTTCGTTTCTGTCATTCGATCGGGCTGGACTACGTCTCCTGCTCCCCGTACCGTGTTCCCGTGGCGCGGCTCGCAGCGGCAGCCGCTGCGCTCGAGAGCTGAGCCACCCGCCACGGAGGCCGCCCCTAAAGGTAGGCTCCGCCACAGCCGATGATGAGAGGGGCAGCCCTCCCCGTGCGCCCGGTGGACAGAACTTTGGCTTCCGCACTCAGCCCGACCCTCTTCGGTGTGCTCGGCGATCCCGTCGATCACTCCCTCTCCCCCGCGATGCAGAACGCGGCCTTCGCGGCGGCGGGGCTGCCGCACGTCTACCTGCGCTATCGGGTGGCGCCGCAGGCACTCGCCGCAGCGCTCGACGAAGCACGTGCGCTGGGGATGGGGGGTCTGAACCTCACCATTCCGCTGAAAGAGGTCGCACTCTGCCTGGTCGACCGCCTGACGGCCGAGGCAGAGCGCATAGGGGCTGTGAACACGATCGTCTTCGAGCGGCGCGGGGACCGGCTGGTCGGCGACAACACGGACGGCCGCGGGTTCCTCGCCTCCCTCCGCGGGCGCGTGCGGCTCCGCGGCCAGACGGCCGTCATCCTCGGCGCCGGCGGCTCGGCGCGCGCGGTCGGCACCGCGCTCGCCGCGAGCGGCTGCGCTCGGCTCGTCGTCGCCAATCGCACGGCGGCGCGCGGGGAGCGGCTCGCGAGCCGGCTCGCCGATCTCGGCGGCGCCCCGATCGCGTCGGTTCCGCTCGCGTCGCGCGCGCTCCGCGACGTCCTCGGCGACGCGGCGCTGGTGGTCAACACCACCCCGGCCGGGCTCGCGGGGGCGGGCCTGCCCGTCGAGCCGTCGGCGACGCCGTCGCACTGCCTCTTCGTCGATCTGGTCTACGGTGTGCGTCCCAGCCGGTTTCTCGCGCGGGCCACGCGGGCCCGCCGCCGTACGCTCGACGGCGGCCTCATGCTCCTCCACCAGGGGGCGCTCGCCTTCGAGGCGTGGACCGGACGTCCCGCGCCGCGGGCCGCCATGGCGCGCGCGCTTCGCGCCGCGGGCCTCTCGTTGACTGAGCCGCGCGCGGCCGCTAGCGTCTGGGCTCGCCGCCCTCCGAGATCATGAGCTCACGCCTCGGAGACCTGCTTCAGCGGCGCGGCGACCTGAACGCGCAGCAGCTCGCGCAGGCGATCGAGACCCAGCGCGAGCAGGGTGGCGCCCTCTCGTACCACCTCGTCCGCCTCGGGTTCGTCACCGAAGAGAAGCTCCTCTCCTACCTCGAGCGCGAGTATCGGCTGCCGGTCGTCGACCCGCTGTCGCTGGACATCCAGAAGGAGGTGCTCGCGATCGTCCCGGCGGCGCTCGTGCGCAAGCACCACCTCATCCCGACGAGCCTCGTCCGCTCCACCCTCACGCTTGCGATGGCCGACCCGTCGAACCTGATGGCCATCAACGAGGTGAAGTTCCTCACCGGCTACGACGTGAAGGTCGCGGTGACGGCGCCGACGGTCATCCAGGCCGCCATCGAGCGCTACTACGACCACGCGAACGCCGAGTACGAGGCCGCGCTGTCGCAGATGAACGACGGCGTCGAGGTCCTGCGCTCCGACGAAGAGATCGACCTCCAGGAGCTGGAGAAGGCCACCGAGGAGGCGCCCGTCGTCAAGCTCGTGAACGCGCTCCTCACCGACGCAATCCGCAAGCGCGCGAGCGACATCCACGTCGAGCCGTACGAGAAAATGCTCCGCGTCCGCTTCCGGATCGACGGCGTCCTGTACGAGATCATGCAGCCGCCCATTCGCCTGAAGAACGCCATCACGTCCCGCATCAAGGTGATGGCGCAGCTCGACATCGCCGAGCGGCGCCTGCCGCAGGACGGCCGTATCAAGATGAAGCTCGGCGGCAACAAGGAGATGGACTTCCGCGTCTCCGTCCTGCCGACGATCTTCGGCGAGAAGGTCGTGCTCCGCCTCCTCGACAAGTCGAACCTGCAGCTCGACATGACGAAGCTCGGCTTCGAGGAGAAAGCGCTCGAGCACTTCACGAAGGCCATCTACAAGCCCTTCGGCATGGTGCTGGTGACCGGCCCGACGGGCAGCGGCAAGACGACGACGCTCTACTCGGCACTCTCGGAGCTGAACAAGATCACCACCAACATCTCGACGGCCGAGGATCCGGTCGAGTTCAACCTCGGCGGCATCAACCAGGTGCAGATGCACGAGGAGATCGGGCTCAACTTCGCCGCCTCGCTGCGCGCCTTCCTCCGCCAGGACCCCGACGTCATCATGGTGGGCGAGATCCGCGACTTCGAGACGGCGGAGATCGCCATCAAGGCCGCGCTCACGGGTCACCTCGTGCTCTCGACGCTGCACACGAACGACGCGCCCTCCACCGTCAATCGCCTCCTCAACATGGGCGTCGAGCCGTTCCTCGTCGCCAGCTCGGTCAACCTCATCATGGCGCAGCGCCTCGCGCGCGTGATCTGCTCGCAGTGCAGAGAGGACGCGCCCGTCGCGCCGGAGGTGCTGCGCGACATGGGCTGGGCCGGCGAGCCGTTCGTGCCCCAGCGCGGCGCGGGCTGCGCCGCCTGCGGCGGCACGAGCTTCAAGGGCCGCATCGCGCTCTACGAGGTCATGCCCATGAGCGAGGAGCTGCGCGACGCCATCCTCGCCGGCGCAACCGGCACCGAGCTGAAGCGCGCGGCCGCGGCGGGCGGCATGAAGAGCCTCCGCCAGAGCGGGCTGACGAAAGCGGCCGAAGGCGTCACGACGCTGGAGGAGATCCTGCGCGTGACCATGGCTGACGCGAACTGAATCGTTTTCGGAGGTAGCGGTCTGCGGGAGCGGTGGCGGGGGGTGGCCCCGCGGCGACTCCGTCGACGCTTCGAGCGCGCAATAACCCCGCTGCCGTTTTCGAGCGCCGCGTGCGCGCTCTTCGCTCCGGAGTTCGCCGCGGGGCCACCCCCCGCCACCGCTCCCGCAACGCAACGCGAATCGCATCCGTTGCGTTCGCTGATCGGACTTCTCCTGTTCGCGCCGCGGCGGCCACGCTCGCCGTCGTATCCAAGTATGCCGGGGGCGGCTTTGCCGACCCCCGGCACGCCGCCCGCCTGCTGCAGCAGACGCTTGGGTTCTTGCCGCTCGGCGAGACGAAGTCTCGCCGAGCGAGATACAAAGCTGACGGTGTAGCGCAGCTAAAGCGCCGCGGGACTTTGGGTTCGGCATGGCACGAACCGTGCTCTCCACGCCATGCCGTCAATCGAAGCGTTCCTCCGCGAGATGATCGATCGGGGCGCCTCGGACCTTCACATCACCAACGCGAGCCCGCCCATGATCCGGCTCCACGGCGAGCTCACGGCGCTGGCGCATCCGCCGCTGAGTCCGACCGACACCAAGAACCTCTGCTACAGCCTGCTGACCGAGGCCCAGAAGAAGAAGTTCGAGGATCAGCTCGAGCTCGACTTCTCGTTCGGCATCAAGGGAGTGAGCCGCTTCCGCGGCAACCTCTTCAGCCAGAAGGGCGCCCTCGGCGGCGCCTTCCGCATGATCCCGCACAGCGTCCCGGAGCTGCAGAAGCTCGGGCTCCCGCCGTCGGTGCCGGAGCTCACGAACCTGCCGCGCGGCCTGGTGCTCGTCACCGGCCCCACGGGCAGCGGCAAGAGCACCACGCTGGCGGCCATGATCGACAAGGTCAACCGCGAGCGCCACGAGCACATCGTCACCGTCGAAGACCCGATCGAGTTCGTCCACGAGCACAAGAGCTGCATCGTGAACCAACGCGAGGTCTTCGCCGACACGACGAGCTTCGGGCAGTCGCTCAAGCACGTGCTGCGCCAGGATCCCGACATCGTGCTCATCGGTGAAATGCGAGACCTCGAGACCATCGAGTCGGCCCTGGTCGTCGCCGAGACCGGCCACCTCGTCTTCTCCACCCTGCACACCAACTGCGCGGTCCAGACCATCAACCGCGTGATCGACGTATTCCCCCCGCACCAGCAGGCGCAGGTGCGGGCGCAGCTGTCCCTGGTGCTCCAGGGCGTGATCTCGCAGCAGCTCATCCCGCGTCGCGACGGCAAGGGCCGCGCGCTGGCGTGCGAGGTCATGATCCCGAACGCCGCCATCCGGAACCTCATCCGCGAGGAGAAGGTCCATCAGATGTACTCGCAGATGCAGGTCGGTCAGTCGAAGTTCGGCATGCAGACGATGAGTCAGACGCTCATCGATCTCGTGCAGCGCAACATCATCTCACCCGAAGAGGCGCTCGGACACGCAACCGAGATCGAAGAGGTCAAGCAGATGCTGGGTAACCGCATCCCGGCCGCCGCCGGCGCCGGACCCAGGAGGGCTTAATGAGTGTCTACAAGTGGCAGGGCGTCTCGCCGCGCGGCGAGGCGCTCAAGGGAGAGATGGAGGCGACGAGCCGCGAGGCGGTGATCATCCGCCTGCGCAGCCAGCGCATCCAGCCGAAGGCGAACAGCATCCGCGAGAAGGGGAAGGGGCTCGACTACCAGATCCCCCTGCCCAGCTTCGGTTCGCCCGTGAAATCACAAGACGTCGTCGTCTTTACCCGGCAGTTCGCGACCATGATCGACGCCGGCCTGCCGATCGTGCAGTGCCTGCAGATCCTCTCGGCGCAGGCGGAGAACCCGGCGTTCCGCAAGATCATCGCTGAGATCAAGGACGACGTGGAGAGCGGCACGACGCTCGCCGAGGGCATCAAAAAGCATCCCAAGGTCTTCGGCGACCTCTACTCCAGCATGGTGTCCGCCGGCGAGCTGGGCGGCATCCTCGACACGATTCTGGTCCGCCTCGCGAACTACCTCGAGAAGGCCGCGAAGCTGAAGAGCAAGATCAAGGGCGCGATGATCTACCCCGCGTGCATCGTCAGCGCGGCGGTGCTCGTCACGGGCATTCTGCTCGTCTGGGTGATCCCCGTCTTCGGCGAGGTCTTCTCGAGCTTCGGCAAGGCCCTCCCCGCCCCGACCCAGTTCGTGATCAACCTCTCGAACTTCGTCATCTCGTGGGTCTACTACCTCGCCCTCGTCCCGGTGATCGCGTTCTTTGCCATCCGCTATGCATACGGCACGGAGCAGGGCCGGGTCGCAATCGACCGGTTCCTGTTGAAAGTGCCCGTATTCGGCGAGCTCATCCGCAAGACCGCCGTCGCGCGCTTCACGCGCACCCTGGGCACCCTGGTGTCCTCCGGTGTGCCGATCCTGGACGCCCTGGCGATCACCGCACGGGGCGCCGGCAACAAGGTCATCGAGGCGGCGATCCTGAACGCCCGCAGCAGCATCGCCGCCGGCCGCACGATCGCGGAACCGCTCATCGAGAGCAAGGTCTTCCCGCCGATGGTGTGCCAGATGATCAGCGTCGGCGAGACGACGGGCTCGCTCGACGCGATGCTGCAGAAGATCGCGGATTTCTACGAGGACGAAGTGGACAACACCGTGGCGAACCTCATGTCGCTGATGGAGCCCGCCGTGATTCTCTTCCTCGGCGTCGTCATCGGCGGCCTCGTGGTGTCCATGTATCTCCCGATCTTCCAGCTGGGATCGGTGTTGAATTGATGCCGTTCGTTAATTCCACGACTGGCACGGCGACGGATGCCGTGTCGGCCGCGGCACCCGGCGTGGCCGTGGTGAGTCGCCAGAGCGGCCCGATTTCCGGGCTTCTTCGCGCGAAATGCGCCTCGCACCGTACGCAAATGCACGGCGGTGGGCGCCCGTGGCACCCCGCTTGCTTCGACCATCGCCAAACAACTCGGGACGGGGGTCTCGAACTAACCCAACCAAGGGAGGACAGCATGGGCAAGGTTTCCAAGATGAAGCGTAAGAAGTCGAAGGGTTTCACGCTGATCGAGCTGCTCGTGGTCGTGGCGATCATCGGCATCCTCGCCGCCATCGCGATCCCGCAGTTCGCGGCGTACCGCGCCCGCGGCTTCAACGCCCGCATCGAGTCGGATGCTCGCAATGCGGCGACTGGCCAGGAGGCGTACTTCGTCGACAACGACGCGTACCTCTACGGCGCCTGCTCGGGTCTGCCCGGCTTCTCGGGCTCCGACGGCGTGAGCTGCGACTCACAGGACCCGGGCTGCGCGGTGGGCCAGGGCTTCGAGACGACGACCAGTCACGCGCAGGCGACGCTCACCAGCTGCGTGTGGACGAGCTGCCCGTCGGGCGGCGCTGCCAACCTCATCTGCTCGTAATCCGCAACTGAACGATCCGTACACGACGGGGACGGACCATGACGGTCCGTCCCCGTCGCATTTTTTTCGGCACCGCCTGCGATTTGACCCGCCCCAGAGGGCCCGCTACCCATGACCTCGGTGTCCATCGGACTGCTGTCGCTCCCGACCGACACCATCGCCCTCGCCTGGCCCCTCTGGACGCTCGCCTTCGTCCTCGGCGCCTGCATCGGGAGCTTCCTGAACGTCTGCATCTACCGGATGCCCGCCGACGAGTCGGTCCTGCATCCGCGCTCGCGCTGTCCGCGCTGCGGCACGACGATCGCCTGGTACGACAACGTGCCGCTGCTCTCGTGGGCGCTGTTGCGCGCCCGCTGCCGCGGCTGCAGCACGCCCATCTCGGCGCGCTACCCGCTCGTCGAGGCGGCCACCGGCGCGCTCGCCGTCCTCGCGCTCGTGCGCTTCGGCGCCGAGCCGCTGACACTCGCGCTGTTCGCGTTCACCGCGGCGCTCCTCCTCATCACGTTCATCGATCTCGATCATCGCTTCATCCCGGACGAGGTGAGCCTCCCCGGCATCGCCGTCGGGCTCGGCGTCTCGCTGCTTCCGGGCGGCATCGGCATCGCGAACGCGGCGCTCGGCGCGCTGCTCGGCGGCGGCATCCTGTGGCTCGTCGCCTGGGGCTACGAGCGCTTCGCGGGCCGCGAGGGCATGGGCTACGGCGACGTGAAGCTCCTCGCGATGATCGGCGCGTTCCTCGGCTGGCAGGCGATCCCCGCGGTGATCATCATCGCCTCGCTCGCGGGGTCGGTTGCGGGGCTCGTCGCGATGCTCGATCGAGCGGGGCGCCGCCGCCTCCAGCGTGTCGCGTCCCACCTGGGACCGGGCGCCGTCGCCGTATCGCTCCGCCGCGCCTCGCGGCGCACCGAGATCCCGTTCGGACCCTTCCTCGCCCTGGGTGCGCTGCTGGTCCTCTACGCCCCGGGCGTGGCGATTCCGTTTCAGCTGGTCACGAACGGATAGCGGGCTCGGGATCGAATCACGGCTAGAGCCGTCCCCCGGTTGCTGTGGGATCTGCGGCCGACTATCTCTCGCGCGCGCGCCGCGTCCCGCCCGGCGAAGCGTGCGTCGAGGTGGTGGCCATGCGCCGGAGCCGCGGTTTCACGCTGATCGAGAGCCTCGCCGTCGTCGCCATCGCGGGCCTGCTCGCGCGCACGGGGGCCGTGGGGGTCGCCGAGCTGTTACGCAGCGCGCGGCTCGCGGGCGCGGCACGGACGCTCGCCGCAACGCTCCGGCTGGCGCGCGGCCAGGCGCTCGCCGGCGTCGGTCCGGTCGTCGCCCGCTTCGACGCCGCGCGCGGCCGCTACGAGATCCTCGACGGCGCGGGCGGGCGCCTCGAGGATCACGCGCTCCCCACGGGCGTCGCGTTCGCGAGCCTCCCGGCACGTTCCCGCATCACCTTCGGCGCGCTCGGCACGGCCGACAACGCAACCGTCGCCCTGGCCGCCGGACCGCGGAGCCGGCGCATCGTCGTCAACCAGCGCGGCCGGGTGCGCATCACGTGACCATGCGGCGGCCGCGGGGCTCATCGGTCGGCGAGGCGCTGGTCGCCGCGGCGCTCGCCGGCATCGCCGTCGCGGCGGTGGCCTCGAGCGCACGCCTCGCAGGCGCCGGGCTCCGGCTGGCGCGCGACACGAGCGCCGCGCTGGCCCTCGCCGAGACGCAGCTCGAGGTGCTGCGCGCTGCCGCG
>Ga0111538_10010947_pt1 | contig 12051 bp, 11 predicted proteins | sample SoiMethybrSBSTD1_FD_79669 | JGI IMG/M metagenome (GOLD analysis project Ga0111538, IMG submission 79669) | Bulk soil microbial communities from a Populus tree surrounding site in Tennessee, USA - Soil MetaG P. TD hybrid SBSTD1 (version 2)... | ecosystem: Environmental > Terrestrial > Soil >...
CCGGGGGCACAATCTTGCCCCTCTTGCGCGGCGGCCAACATCAGCACCCCGTCGGCTGGAACAGAATCGTGCTGCGCGTCGAGGACCTTCCCAAGCAGATCGAGCGGCTGAAGAACGCGGGACTACACTTCCGCAATGAAATGGAATCCGGTCCGCATGGTAGACAGGTGCAGCTGGAAGATCCGGATGGCAACCCGATCGAACTGTTCGATTCGGCGAAGTAATCCTCGACGCATCCAGTAACAGACCACTCTCCGGCGCAGGTTCAGGCAAGGAGCGATTCACGGTCCCGAGCGTGGCCCTACGGTCAGACGGCTGATCAATCGTTCGACTTCAACACCGCGATATCCGCACAGGAACGCTGACAAAGCTCAACACCCGACTCTTCTGGAGATCAAGCCCTTCGACGAGCGCGTCGAAGGGCCTTCTCGTTACGGGGATGGGGGCAAGAGCGACGCCATCCACGCGGCCGTTCAAACACAATCTCGAGGATTCGGTCGCCACACGGCGACTGGCGAAGTCCGGCGAAATCCACGTGTTTTGCTGCTTGACAAACAATAAGCGTTGGCTTATGTTTCATGCATGGTAAGCGGAGCCGTGGCCCAAGACAAGGTCTTCAAGGCGCTGGCGGACCCCAGCCGCCGGGCGATTTTCGAGTCGCTTACGCGCGGCGAAGCGGCGGTGAAGGACCTCACGGCCCGCTTCGACATCTCGCAGCCGGCGGTCTCGCAGCACCTCGCCGCTTTGAAAGATGCCGGCCTGGTCAACGACCGGCGCGAGGGACGCTGTGCCTACTACCGGGTGGAACCGCGCGGCATGAAGCCGCTGGTCGACTGGATCGCGCACTACCGCGCCTTCTGGACGGAGCACGTCGATCGTCTTGAAAAACTGCTCGAGAGGATGGATCGCCCCAGATGAATCCCACCCCCCCAATCGACAAGACCGCGAAAGGGCAGAACGAGTCTCTTTCGCTCGAATTCGATTTGCCTCATGCGACAGAGAAGGTGTGGCGTGCGCTCACCGACCCTGCGCTGCTCGCAGAGTGGCTCCTGCCTGTCTTCGATCACAGGCTGGAGCCGGGCGCCGCGTTCACGTTCAAGACGCAGCCGCAGCCCGGGTGGGATGGCATTGTCAATTGCCGGATGCTCGAGATCGATGCGCATCGGAAGATTGCATGGAGGTGGGTCGTCGGCGACATCGACACGGTCGTGACGTTCACGATCACACCATTGAGTGGGGAGGTGGCGGCAGTGGCTGGGACGGCGGGGACGCGCCTGTCGATCGTGCAGTCGGGCTTCAAGCCAGACCAGAAGCAGGCATTCGGCGGCGCTCGCTACGGCTGGAAGATGATGGGCGGGCAGCTTGTCGATCTGCTCGCGAGGATCCCATGAGCCGATTGCGCCTCGCGCTTCAGGCTCATCTTTGAAGGAGGTCATCCCCAATGAACAGGAACAAAAGGAGGTCCCATTGAACTGGAACAAATGGAACAAGTGGACTCGGCAGATCCACCGCTGGATGGCCGTTGTCTTTACGGTGACCGTCATCATCAACTTCGTCGCCTTGGCATTTGGAAAGCCACCTTTTTGGTTGACCCTTCTACCGCTGCCCCCGCTCTTCTTGCTCATGTTCACCGGTTGGTACATGTTCGTGTTGCCGTATGCCACCAGGTGGCGCAGCGCGAAAGCGAGGGTGACCGCATGAAACGAAAGACCGTGAGAATTCCTGCCTCGCAAATGATTGACCGGCCACCAAGGAGCACTCGCGAGCGCGGCGACTCCAAGACGGCCGCCACCATCCGTTTCAGTGCGAAGCTCTCTCGCCCGGCAGCGACCGCGACCCCCCGAAAGGCCGTCTCCTGGACCTTTCTGAGCCTGCCAAAAGAGGCCAGTGCGAAGCTCCCCTCGCGGAGCATGGCGTCGGTTGAAGGCACGATCAATGGCTCGGCCTTTCGAGCCACGCTCGAACCGGACGGTCAAGGAGGCCACTGGCTCAAAGTGGACCGGAAGATGCGCGAAGCGGCGGGCGCGGAGGCGGGCGACGTCGTCACTCTGGAGATCGCGCCGCTGGCCCCCGACCAGGAGCCGGAACCCAAGGTGCCGGCCGATCTGCGGAAGGCTCTCGCGGCCGCCCCGCCCAAGGCACGGGAGGTCTGGTCGGACATCACGCCCATCGCGCGGCGAGACTGGATTCACTGGATGGTTTCCGCCAAGCAAGCCGAGACTCGCGCGCGTCGGATCAGGACTGCGTGCGACAAGCTCGCCAAAGGGAATCGACGCCCATGCTGCTTCGATCGGTCCGGGATGTTTGACAAGAGCCTTTCCTGCCCCGTCGCCGAGGACGAGTCAAGTAGTTCAGTGGGGTAGGCCAGCGAGACTGTGAAACGGAAGCTCCTGTTCATCGACGAGCGTGATTTCTCGCTTTTCAGCCCTTGATGAAGGCCAGTATGTCGGGGTTCACCACGTCGGCGTGCGTCGTGCACATCCCGTGCGGGAAGTTCTCATAGATCTTCAGGACGCCCTGCTTAAGAAGCTTCACCGACAGTGGCGCGGAATCGGCAATGGGGACGATCTGATCGTCATCGCCGTGCATGACTAGGGTCGGCACGTCGATGATCTTCAGGTCTTCGGTGAAGTCCGTTTCCGAGAAGGCCTTGATGCCGTCGGACTGCGCCTTGGCGCTGCCCATCATGGCCTGCCGCCACCAGTTGTCGATCACGCCTTGAGAGACGTTCGCGCCCGATCGGTTGTAGCTGTAGAAAGGACCGCTGGCGAAATCGCGGTAGAACTGCGCGCGATTGGCAGCGAGCGCCTGTCGCATTCCGTTGAAGACCTCGATGGGCAGGCCGCCCGGATTTGCCTGCGTTTTCAGCATGAGCGGCGGCACGGCGCCGATGAGCACCAACTTGGCGACACGGCTGCCCCCGGAAGAGTTGCCATGACGGGCGACATAGTGAGTCGCTTCGCCGCCGCCTGTGGAATGGCCGATGTGGACGGCGTCACGCAGATCGAGATGCTCGACGACCGCGGCGGCATCGGCGGCGTAGTGGTCCATGTCATGACCGTCGCTCACCTGGCTCGAGCGTCCGTGACCGCGGCGGTCATGCGCAATGACGCGATAGCCCTTGCCGACGAAGTAGAGCATTTGGGTGTCCCAGTCATCGGAGCTCAGCGGCCAGCCGTGATGGAACACGATTGGCTGCGCGGCGGGATCGCCCCAGTCCTTGAAAAAGATCTGTACGCCGTCCTTGGTGGTGACGTACGAGGTGGCCGACGAGCCTTGCGGCCGAGCGACTCGCGAAGTGCCTGGTGGGGTTGACTGCGCTCGTGCCGCACTTGGCGCTACCGCCGTCGAAGCCACGGCGGCCATGACAGCGCCAGCGCCGCCAATGAGCATGTCGCGGCGTGAAGCCGAACTGGGATCTGGCTGATTGTTGTTCATGGCTTGTCTCCTGACTTGGGTGCAATACTGAACGAGAGTGGACGGCATTCTGCCACCCGGTTTCAGGCTCCGTCGGTAGGGTCGATTCCCAAATCCACACGAACCAGAACTAGATGCAGGTGGCATCGAGAGTCGCCTCCTGCTGCTGATCAGGCGTTCCTCACGGACTTCCACTGCGTGAGCCGCTCAGCGATGAGTGATGCGCGTTTCTGGTCATCGCGACTGTCGAGAATGCCTATGTCGTCTGGATCAGCGCGCCAGTAGACGCCAGACGTCCGCGCGTTGATGTTCGGGTCTGTTTCGCAGCGAGTGGTGAAATAGCCGGATGCGCGGTCGGCCGACTCCAACTTGATCTCACCTGTTCCATGGAGTTGCGGCGCGTTGGAATCCAATGGGCGCTCACCGTTCCAGTAGTAGAAGAGCCCTGCGGAATCTTCGCGCTCTTTCACCGCCTCACTCCAGTATCGTGCGGACAGACGTCCATCCTCACGCCATGAACGGCCGGTCAGCTCAAGCGCGCCGTTGCGATCGCGCGAGACCTTCAGAAGGCTGAGGGCCGAAGGCTCCTTGTCGGTGCGCTCGGTCAGTGAGAACTGCCACCACATGCCTTCGATGCGGGTGACGCGACCCTCGTTCTCGATTGCGCTCCGAAGCTTCTGGCAGACGACTTTCATCACGGCGGCGGCGGTCGATCCGTCGTAGCGCACGCACGTGAGGCCGAGGAGATCGGTTGGAAGCTTCGCGCCGCTCGCGTGCAGGATGAAGGTTCGGCGCATTCCGAGGACTCCGCCGAAAAGGCCGGCCTCGAAGACGACGTTGTCTCGCGGAGATGCCTGACCAGGCGTCGGCGCAGGCTCCGCAGGCGGGCTGTTCGTTGTCCAGTCGTCCTGAGCGAACACGAACGCCGCGAAGTCGACTTCGCGCGTCAGCTCAAGGAGGCGTTCCAGCGTGGTAGTCCCGGGATTGAACGATGTCGTCCAGGGTTCCACGTGGGCGACATCTTCGAGGCCGCGCGTCAGTGCCTGCAGCAGCTTCGCCTGCTTTCCCGACGATCCCAGGAAGATGCGGGGCTTCTCCATCCAATTCTTCCAGATAGTCTTTTCATCCTAGGTGGAGCATGAAGGCGAGACTCCGCCAAGCGCGAGGAAACGAAACTCAGGCGCCTCAGGAGGCCATTCGTCTGCTTGCGAGGTTCCAAAAGCCGATCGAGCCGCCGCGGCGCGCTACTGCCGGCGGCGGCTCGTTCGCAGTTGAATGGAATCTATGTCGCCATCGTCCGTGTCGTCGTCGGGTCAGTCGACGACTTCGACATCCCAGAGAACGGTGGCGCTCTTGTGTTTCTTCACCTTGTCATCGCCGCCCAGAGTGAAGACGGTCACGATCTCGCCGTTATCAAACACGGCGCGTTGAGTGCCAACGGTGCCGTGGAAGAACGCTTCGTCGTGGCCTTGGTTGGTGCTGGCACTGACGTGGATGTTGTCCTGACCGTCCGTGCCGACGAAATGCAGGGCATCGATGCCGTCGCCCATATCGAAGAAGTCGCCATCGCCCATGGCTGCGATGTCGTTGCCCGTTCCTCCAAGGAACGTCTCGCTCAGTGCTGAACCGACGAAGGTGTCGTTCCCGGCGCCGCCATCGACGATCACATCGGTCACGTCGGTGCCGTCGAGGTTGTTGATCGTCGTTGCGTCATTCCCTTCGAATGCGCGCAGATCGATCTGTTCAGTGGTCCCGACGTCCATGATGATGTTCCCGGCGTTGCGGAAAAAGCGCAGTCGTGTGCCGTCAGCCGAGGCATCGAATATCTCGTTGCCGCTCGAGCCGTTGAACAGGAGGGTGTCGAAGCCGGATTCTCCCTCGACGAAGTCCGATCCGTCGCCCGGATCCCAAACGAAGACATCGTTGCCAGCGCCAAGGAACGCCTCATCAGCCCCGCCGTTACCATCAACCGTATCGCCACCGTCTCCGCCGAGCAGGCTGTCGGCTCCATCTCCACCGTTGAGAATGTCGTTGCCCGCGCCGCCATCAAGGACGAGCAAGTCGACAAGCACCGCCAGACCGGGAGTGCCCGAAACGGTGTCTTCGCCGCCGAGCGCGTTGACCGTGATGTTCTCAAACGTCCCGATGTCCATGGTGATGTTGCCGGCGTCGCGAGTGAGGCGGACGCGAGCGCCGTTCGGCTGCACGATCATCACCTCGTTGCCCGCCGAACCGTTGAAGATGTGAGTGTCTTCGCCGTCGTCGCCATCGATGCGGTCATTCCCATCGCCGGGATTCCAGATGAACTGGTCGTCGCCGCCACGTCCACGAAATGTGTCGACGCCCTGTTCTCCGATGACGAAGTCGGCGCCACCGTCGCTGCCGACGATGGTATCGTTGCCCGCGCCGCCGAGAATCACGGTTGGTCGGTTGGCATCGACGGTGATGGTGTCATTTCCGCCGCGCGCGTCGATGCGGATGTCCTGGACCTGATCGGCAGCAAAGGCCACCTGATTTCCGTCGATGTTCACGACGATCGTGCCACCGACTTGACTGACGAGGATGATCTCTGCGGCATCGGTGCCAGTGGTGGTAATCCGCCCCTGATCGATGACGACTCCTTGCGCCGAGGCGATGTGGACGATGCCGCAAGCGGCAATAAACCCAGCGAATGTGATGCGATCTACTCTCATAAAGACTCCTTCGAATGGTTGACGAATCTCGATTCGGTGCGCATCAAACGACGCTGTCCAGCCGACCGAGGCGGGACGTTAGTGAGCGCCCGCCGCTGGAACAGTGCACTCGACGTACACCCCGGGGTGTACTACTGGTACACTCCCGTGTAACGAGGGTCTGAATGACCTTTGCGCGTGCCAAGTCGACCTCGGAGCTTCTTGGCGTGCCGGAATCCCCAAGGTTATGAAGAGGGTTGCTCTCGTTCACCAAGCCGTCGCGAACCCGCGGCGGGTTGTTTGTTGACGGCTCACGCTCTGAATCGCCGCCGCCATGCCGTGGCGGAAACGCCTTGTTCCACAGCACCGGCGTGTGCTGTCCAATTCGTTCGTGGCGGTCAGGCGCGGTGTGCAAACGTCTGTCTGCACGGGGGCACAGTCGGCAAAAAAAAACGCCCGCGCGACCGAAGGTCGCTGCGGGCGCTTGTGGGGGGGACCGAATCTACGCACCTGACTGAACTGCGGGGACCTTCCGCGTCGGCGCGTTGGCTCACGCTGCTGTGTCAGGAGTCCGGAGTTAGGGAACGACTGCTGAGGACTTCGCTGATGCCGAACGTCCGCTTCGCTGCGGTTGTACGACCGAGATTGTCGGTGACCTTCGCTGTGAACGTGACGAACTTCCTGTCAGGATCGTCAACGATCAGCGAGCCGCCCACGACCCAGTCGGCGACGATGCGAACGGCACCAGTGGCAGAATCGATCTCGCTGCCGACGATGTTGAACGCAGGCGCGACATTCTTGCCGGCGGAGAGGACAAGGCCGCTTGCCACGCGCAGTGGCACATCGAAGGAGAAGTGCAGGCCGGGGAAGTTGCGATTGGTGCCGCTCAATGCCAATTGCGTCGGATCGGGAATGGCGCCCGGACCAAACTCAGGGACAGTCACGGTCTGGCCGATCTCATCGACCGCGATGCCGCCATTGTGAACGTCCAACACGTCGATCTGGATGAAGTTGAGTGCGCCGTCGACGTTGACCTGCGGGTTCGCATCCTGCACGCCAAGAGCGATGGCGCTCGGTGTGCGCGGAGCCACGATCTCGACGAGAGGTCCGTCGGCGGTTTCGGGGTTGTCCGCGGTTCCGAGCCGGTACGTGGCGGGGTCTGGGGTGAGGTCGTTGCCGGAGCCATCCGCCAACGAGCAGGTGACCTGATCGAATCCGATGCGCCCCTCCTGGTCGATGACGGCGGCGGTGAGTCGGAACTCCTTGACGCCGGGCTTGAATGACTCCAGAACGTGCCAGCCTGCCCAGATCGTGACGCCTGGACCGGGGGTATCGTCAGTGCCAGCGATATTGAACAGTGGCGCGAGATTGGTGTTGGCCTTGATGATCCCGCCGTCGGGCGTGATCAGATCTCGGTTGATGAAGACGAACAATCCGGGGAATTCGGGGTTGACGCCGCCCAGCGCATCGACGTTGCGGATGCCCGGATCGGTGGGAGCCTGAGTCTCTTCCTCGACGACCACGTTCGTCGCATCGCGTGTGAAGATCTCGAGGTTGATGGCGAAGGCGCTGCCCAGCGGGCTGCCATTGGCGACGTGCCCGAGACCCCTGCCGACAATCCCGTCATTCAGCGGCGACGTAATTCGTACAAGCGGGGACAGATCGCCTTTGGCCCCCTTGTTCTTCGTAATCTCAACAGTGCTTCGATATTTGATGATTTGTGCCGAGCCATCGTACGTGATCGATAGGGCGGCAAGAGCGACGGCAACGATTCTGATGCAGCGAACAGTCATTTCTGAGAACTCCTTCGAGCATTGGGCGGGACTCAGCATGCAGGGTGGCGAACGTCGCCATCCAGCCAACCGAGGCGGGGAGACTAGTGAGCGCCCGCCGCTGGAACAGTGCACTCGACGTACACTCTGGGGTGTACTACTGGTACACTCCCGTGAAACGAGAGTCTGAATGACCATCGCGCGTGCCAAGTCGGCCTCGGAGCTTCTGGGGGTACCGGATGCGCCCCGGACTGGTCGCGACCGTCTGGTCGCGGCGGCCGTCGAACTCTTGTGTCGGCGCGAGTTCGGCGCGATCGGCATCAGTCAGGTCATCGCCACGGCAGGCGTGACCAAGACGACTTTCTACAAGCACTTTGAAAGCAGGGACGACCTGATGGTCGCCGCGGTGCAGCAACGGGATGAATGGGAATCCGTGGCGTGGGGCCGCGCGCTGCACAAGATGGCCGGCGGTGATCCGGCCAGGCAGCTCCTGGCCATGATCGACCTCTTCGATTTCCTGTTCAACGATCCGGACTACCACGGTTGCATGTTCAACAACGTGGCGGCCGAGTTCCCCAATCCGCACGATCCGGTCCACCAGGCCGCCGCGGCTCACAAGCGGCGCGTCCGCGACCACTTTCGCGACCTCGCCAAAGCCGCCGGCGCCGATGCAACCGCGGCTGAAACGTTTGCAGACTGCTTCACGGCGCTGATCGAGGGCGCGCTGGTCCTGCGACAGACGCTGGGTCGCAACGATGCCGCACGCGTCGTGCGCCCGGCGGTCGAACAACTCATCGCCACCTACCTGCCGAGCCTGTCCAACAAGGACGCGCCTCGACGACAGCGATCACGCAACTGAACCGCTCCACCTTCCTTCAGTCCCAATAGGCTGCCCGCTGTTCTTGAAAGTGCTTGAAACGAAAGGACTCGCGTTGCCGCGAGTCCTTTCTGCTTAAAGGCTCAAACAGTCTCGACCAGCAACCTTCTCACTCACCGATGTCAGAATCGATCGCCTCCTGAATGATCGCATCAGCATCCGCTTCCAGCAGGTAACCCCGAGCCTGCAGGTCCCGGGCGTGGAACGTCACCTGATCCACGTAGTCTTCGTGATCCGTGATCTGCGATGTGAGATCAACGCGACTGCCCCCGATCATCCGGAAGAGCCCAAGGAACGTGCCGTCGTCGTAAGCCGGGGCCAGCGGAATGTACTGATTCTCACCCACCGCAACTTCCGGCAGGCGATACAGGTCCGTGCTCACGGGCAAACCGCCCACATACGTCACCAGCGCGTTGCCCTTGGCATCGCGCGCAACCACCGGACTGTTCGGAGCCCCCAGCCAGATGCTCGGTGGCGGCGCGATGCCGTCGCACCAGTTGTATCCCGCCACGAACATCGCCCGGAAGAACGGGGTCCATTCGGCCGGATTCGCTGTCTCCGGGTCCGGGAGTCCAAACTCAACGACATCGATGTCTCGGATGTGCGGAGTGCCCGCGAACTGATACGCACGGTAGTTCGCTTCCGCATGCCTGGCCTTGTCTCCCTTGGAAGCCACAACGTCGGTCTCCGATTGCAGGTCGATTTCCAGCCCCGCACCGGCCAGCGGCGGCTTTTCCGCGTACGAGAATCCGACGTTGTTCCCCACCGGGTGGCTGTAACCGCTGCCGGTTCCCCCGACCAGCGAGAAGTCGAACAGCCCCAGGCCCATCTTCAGCCGCAGCAGTCCCCGCACCCGGCCGCCTGCTGCGGAATAGCCGAACGCCGCCCGACGATTGATCGACGTGCCAAGAACATTGAGCGCCACCGGATCGGTTCGCAGCGCCTTGTTGAAGTCCACGACGATGTCGAACTCATCGCCGGCCGAGGCGATGAACTCCGAAGACGTGTCGAGCAGATCGTCAGACCACGGCCGAGTCGAATCAGCGAATGGAGACTCCTGCCCAATGCACGCCGGGTCGCACCGGACAGTCGCATACGACAGCCCAAGACCGAAGAGGAAATCGTCGGTCATGATGTACCGCGCATCCGCCTGCTCCTGCCCAACCGCGGTGAAGACCGTGGAGACCACGGGCCAGTCGAACAGCAGCAATCCATTGCCCTGGTTGTGATGAAGCGGCGCGATGATCTGGCACGGCACGCGGTACGGCCGATTGTTCGAGGTGACGCCCTGGAACATGGCTTCATATCGCATGTAGTCCACACCGTTGAAGGTGTCGAGCGGCGCGCTGATGAGCGTGTCCGCATCGATGCTGCCAGCAGCGCACGCCAGCGGCGCGCCCGCAGTCGTGACGGCGATCATGGCGACAGTGGTAGTCACGACTCGGCGGCATGACGGGCACATGGGCGATTTCCTTTGGCTCGGGCAGGTGTTCAATGGGCGCGCAGGGCACCGGGCTCTTGCGCGGAAGCAATCAATCCTTCAGATCACTTCACGCAGAAACCTGCCAGCGCGCCTGATTTCTGTGGCGGCCAAGTTGCCGTTTGCCCGTTTCGCCACGCAATCGGGCTGCCCGTCGCGAAACCGGCCAGCGCCAGACCGTTGAGGAGTCAGACCTCACTTCGAAAACGCGCCTTGCGCGGAACACGAATCGATGTGCGGAGCCTCGTCCGCCGCCGCCCTGCGATATGCCACGATCGCGCCGTTCGGCGGCGCGGCGAAGATGCGCACAACCAGCGACCACGTCAGAGGCTCCGTGCGGTTGAACCACATCAGGCTCAGCAGCCGCGCCATCAGGCAGTAGTCGATCAGCACCCGCGCGACCAGGCCCGCCAGTGCGAGCCACAGCATCCACTGCATCAGCGGCAGCAGGCCCAGCAGCAGCCAGATGATGTACGCCACGCGCACCTGCACGGCAAACGGCCGCACTCCCCGCAATCGCACGAGGTAATACACCGCCATCGCGGCGCACAGGATCAGCGTCGCGTCCATCGCCCACGCAACGCCCAGCAGGTGGGCCGCCAGCAGCGGCATCGTAATCGTCCAGTGCCACCAGCTCGGATCGGCAAGGACGCGCATGTCAAGGAAGACTGTTCGGTGCATGATTCACTCCAGCGAAGTCGCGAACGCGACGGAAGGGCAACAAGCGAGCCTTGCGATTCGAGACTCGTGCCTGCCACTTATTGACGCGTCGTTCCCATCCCCGGGCAACTGGACTTGTGGTGCATCCAGGGTTGACTTGAAGTCAAGGGCTGGAAGGCCACATTTGGCAGCCCTTTCTGCCCGATTACGGCGGCACAATCCGCGCCAGGCCGCAATCGATGTACTGGCCGCCGCGCGTCTGCTTGCAATGGATCGCGAGCACGTTCGTGCCGGCAATGAGCGCCTTGCGCGCTTCGCCCTCAAGCGGCACCAGAACATAGCCGGTCGTGTACCCTTTCAACCCGGTGATGCGCGTGCCGTTGATGAACACCTCCGCGTCCTCATCGTGATGAATCCACAGATGCACATCACCGAGATCAGTCGCCGGCAATTCGAACGACCGCCGAATCCAGATGTCCGAAGTCTTCCACTCGGTGCCAACGACCGCGCCCGGAGTGCCCTTGGCGCCGAAGCCGCCCGCACCCGACTGCCAGGATGAATCGTCGAAGTCGGCCTTGATCCACGCATCGGCCGGCTTGTCTGTGGTGAAGCGCCAAGACTGCGGCTGCGAGGCGGATGTCGGCACGACCGATTGCAGCGATCCGTGCGGCTCGTACAGTTTCTTCGCCGCCGCGGCCGCGCGCTCCGGATCGATCTTGAACTGCGCGCGGTCGTAGGTCAGCCAGCCATTGCATTCGATCTCGACATCAGTCGTCTGCGTATACACCGCCGCGCTCAGGCCCTGCACGATGAGCGGATTCAGTTTCTCCAGCAGTGCCACGTACGCGTCGGTCAGTTCCTGCGGATTCTTGTACGAGACATAGCCCCAGTTGTCCTTGTTCACCCACGTGTGGCCTTCGATCGGCAGGCCCAGGCCGCCGAACTCGCCCAGCACGCTCGCGCGCTTCTCCTCCGCCGGCGCCATGCCCGGGCCCGGATACGCGTGAATGTCGATGACATTGCCCGCCCCCGCATCCGTCCAGCCGCTGGCGTTGTTGATCAGCCGCCGCGGATCCTCGCGCATCACCAAGTCCGCGATGCGCGGCGTGTCGTACTGGCCCCAGCCTTCGTTGAACGGCACCCACATGATGATCGACGTGTGATTCCGCAGCG
>Ga0111538_10010949_pt1 | contig 12050 bp, 8 predicted proteins | sample SoiMethybrSBSTD1_FD_79669 | JGI IMG/M metagenome (GOLD analysis project Ga0111538, IMG submission 79669) | Bulk soil microbial communities from a Populus tree surrounding site in Tennessee, USA - Soil MetaG P. TD hybrid SBSTD1 (version 2)... | ecosystem: Environmental > Terrestrial > Soil > Tree...
CCGCCGCGGTGGCCGCTCTCATCCGCGACGACCGCGGCCACCAGCTCCTGTCGGCCATCCAGACCGGCAAGGCCGACGGCATGATCTCCCTCGAGGCCTCGCTCGCCCGCCTGGTCGCCGCCGGCCTCATCGAGCGCTCGGTTGCCCTCGCCGCAGCCCGCGACCGCCAGCAGCTCTCCGACCTCTTCGCCTCTCGGTGAGCCAGTAGCTACCTCGGCCGCACCTTGTCGTGCGCGACCCGTGCACTGCTTCTCGCCCTCGAGCCGGCCACCACGAGCTCACCTTGGCCGTTGCAGATCGGGCAGCGGCCGCTGGCGGAGCATTGCCCACAGCGCTCGCCGGTTGCGTGACGGCCGGTGCCGCGACAGGAGAAGCAGCGGCGTCTGCCCTCGCACTCGTCGCAGATCTCGTATCCGGTCAGCGAAATCTCCATGGCCGCTCTGCAGCGGAACGAGCCCCGTGCGGCGCTGTAGCGGAGAAATGTTGGCCGCCGCGCAAGGCCGCGACCTGAACGGCGATTCACAGGTCGAGGTTGGCCCACGGGTTCGCGGTCGTCGGATCGGCGCTGATGGTACCGGTCTCGGGTCAGGGCGGGAGGTTCTCGCAGCCCTTGAAGATGTCCTCGCCGTTGCCCTGGGCGGTGTCGACGCCCCCGCCGCAATTGACGGACTCGGCGTTGCCGTCGGTGTTGCCGATGACGGTGTCGTTGCCGCCCTGGCAGACGAAGCCGTCGATGCCGACGGCGTCACCGACCAGCGTGTCGTTGCCCAGGCCGCCGTACATGGTGTCGCCGCCGGCCTCGCCGTCGAGGTTGTCGTCGCCGGCGTCCCCGTACAGGGTGTCGACACCGTCGCCGCCGCGCAGGGTGTCGTTGCCGTTGCCGCCGCGCAGGATGTTGTTGGCCGACGAACCGGTGAGGATGTCGGCGCCGTCGCCGCCGGTGGCGCGCTCGATCGCGGTCGGCGCGTCGTTCTCACCTGGCTCGCCGTCGTTGGCGATCCCGTCGCCCAGGGTGACCGTCACCGCCGCGGCGCGCAGCCGGTATTCGAGCTCGTCGGCGCCGACGCCGCCGTCGATCACATCGGCTCCGTCGGCCGTCGCGTCCGAATGGAACACGTCGCCCCCGTTGCCGCCGAGCTCGATGTCGTTGCCGGCGCCGCCGTAGAGCTGGTCGGGGCCGTTACCACCCTCGATGGTGTCGCTGTCGGGGCCGCCGAAGATGGTGTCAGCCCCCGCGCCGCCGATCAGATGGTCGGCCCCGGCGCTGCCGAAGAGGGCGATGGGACCGGTCGCGGCCGAGGCGTCCAGCGTGTCGTTGCCGGGCCCGCCCTTGAAGGTGATCGAGCTCTGGGAGCCCGAGAACGCGACGTCCTGGTCGCCGTCGCCGTAGAGGTCGGCACCGGTCGTTCCGATGTTCACCGTGTCGGCGCCTGCCACCATGTCGAAGGTGATGATGTCGTTGTTGATGGTGAACTCGATCTCGCTGGTGCCGCCCCCCTCGGCCGTCTGGCCCGGGACGAAGTCGCCGACGATGGTCAACCCGCCCGTCCCGTTGACGACGATCGAATCGGTGGTGGTCAGCGTGCCGCAGGTCGCGCCGCCCAGGAGGATGTTGCCCGACGAGATCGACAGGGTGTCCTCCACGCCGGACATCGTCACCGTGATGGTGGCGGTGGCCGGGTCGTAGACACATGCGGCCGGACAGGTGATCGGGGCGTGCTCGCAGCCGAGGACGGCGTCGCACGAGTCGGCCGTGCAGGCGTCGCCGTCGTCGCAGTCGAGCGGCGGCCCGGCGCTGCAGGTGCCGGCCTGGCAGGTCTCGCTGCCGTCACACAGGTCGCCGTTGGCGCACGAGGTGCCGTCGGCGACCGGGACATGCGAGCATCCCACCGGCTCGCACGAGTCGGTGGTGCAGGAGTTGCCGTCGTCGCAGTCGAGCGGCGTACAGGGACGCCACGAGGTCTCGATCTGGGACGCCGCGGTCGCCGGGCTGAGCGTGAAGCTCAGCCAGCCGATGTTCTCGCCCCAGGCGTAGCCGTCGAAGATGCCGCTCGCCGGATCGATCACCACCCCGGCGCCCGGCACCGGCACGCCGCCGATCGACGGCTGGAAGTCGACCCAGCCGATGTTCTCGCCCCAGGCCATGCCCGACAGGTTGCCGTCGCCGTCGTTGACCACCCCGTAGCTCGACGTGCCGCAGCTGCCGGTGTTCTCGCAGGACAGGCTCAGCCAGCCCAGGTTCTCCAGCCACATGTAGCCGGTGACACTGCCGTGGCTGACGAACAGGCCGGGCAGGCTGGCGTCGGGCGGCTTGGGCTCGGCGTTGCCCCAGCCGGCGTTCTCCGACCAGGCGTACTGGGCGTCCACGTCGCCCGGATCGATGTTCTCGGGGCCGAGCAGCGCGGCCACATGATCCGAGACCGCCGGCTCGGTCGGCGATGACTCGGAGCAGGCGGCCAGGGCCAGAACGACGAGGATGTGGAAGCGAGGCGTCATCATGGTCGGTCTCATTGGTCGAAGTTGGCCCAGGGGCCCGCGGTCGCCGGATCCGCGCTGATCGGGCCGAGCTTGTTTCCGCCCGCGACGAGGTACTCGGAGGTGTTCAGGATGGCGCTGTTCCTGACGACGAGGTTGTTGCTTCCCATCGCCCGGATGCCGACACCGTTTGCGATCACCTGGTTCTCCTCGATCCGGTTTCCGTTCGTGGCCACGATCCCGTTGCTGGTGTTCCCGCAGGCGGTGTTGCCGCGCACGAGCCCGTTGTGATTGGAGGCCGTCGAGTTCATCACCAGCGAATTCGTTGCGCCCTGGATGCCACTCCCGAAGTTGGCCGTCGCCGTGCATCCGATGACCGAGCTGCCCGTGTCCACGGAGATGCCGCCCCCCACGTTTCCCATCGCGGTCGTGTCGCGCACGATGCTGTTCGGGCCGACCCTCACGCCTTCGCTGCCGTTGGCGTCGAGCCGCAACCTGTCGACCTGGACCTGCTGGGTATTCAGTGCCGAGATCCCGCGTTGGCCCCAGTTGCGGATGACCCCGTTGCTGATCGCGACCTGCCTGGTGTTGACGACCTCCGAGCGGACCCCGTCGAGCGAGCCGCCCACCCCGATCAGCGAGAAGCCGTTCAGATCCAGCGTGACGTGGCTCGATGTGATGTTGATTCCCACCTGGCCCGAGACGCCGGTCAGGTTCTGCGTCAGGTAGTACGAGCCCGGCAGGCTGATCGTGAACGGCAGCGACGAGATCGGAGTCCGCGACTCGATCTCGCTGAGGGTCTTCATCGTCGGCGCCGGCGGGCCGGGCGGTTCCAGGCTGCCTGCGCTGAGATCCCCGTCGAGGAAGAGCCCTGCCGCCAGAACGAAGACGAAAGCGAGGATGCCGTGCCTCATGACGGGTCTCTCCTGGGGATGCGAACCGACGAGCTCATCACGCTACACACCTGCGCCTGAGAAGGCAATAACCGCTACAGAATCTGGACGAAGAGATCCGCGGTTCGCCGGCGTTCCGGCCGAGCTGTTCGTCAACCCGCTCGATCGCATCCGCGGCTACTTCGCGTCGGAGCACCGGGAGGCGCGGCCGTGCACCGCCAACATGTTCGCGACCGGCGAGGTCCGGCGGCGGCGCTCCTTCTGGCCGCGACCGAGCTGGCGCGACACCTCGTCGGTGTCGACACGTTCTTCGAGTGGGCATCTGATGGCCTCACCCATCACCAGTGGTGAGGGACCAAACGCTCCAGGCGGCGCCCGCTGGCCCCGGCGCGCCGAATGTGGGCAGGCGCGCACAGGAGTTGCTGCGCGGATCTGCGCATCGCGTCGCGTGGCAGGCTTCTTGCTGCCTGTGGGGGAGGCGATGATGCGCGCGACTCGCATGTCCGCCGTGGGGCTGGTGGCGGTGATGGCTTGCGGCTTCGATCCATCGGCCGGCAGCGGGCCGGGCGGTGGCGCCGCGGGCGGTCCAGACGGAGGCAGCGGCTCCGGCTCCATCGGCGGCCAGACCGACGCTGCGACCGGCGGCGATGCGGCGACGCCCGTCGCACAGCTGGTCACGCCGTACGGACCGCCGACGACGATCGGGGATCTCGGCGGCGACGGCGGCTCCGAATTCACTGGCGACTGCCCCGCAGAGCACATCGTCACCGGGCTCGACGCGGAGGACAACGACTTCGGCCTCTGTCGACTGCGAGCCGTCTGCAGCCGCCTCGTCGTGCGCGACGGGGTGGTCGAGGTGCTCGACCCGGCGACCACCCAGACCTTCGGCAATGAGAACTCGTATTACGACATCGACCCGGTGGACTGCCCGGTCGGCTCGGTCCTGGTCGCCTTCGAGGGCTCGGAGAGCCGCGACGGCCTGGTCGAGCACCTGCGCCTGTCGTGCGCGCCGATCCAGTGGGACGGCAGCAATGTCTCGCTCGGCGCCGCGGCCGAGGTCTCGGCCGACCTCGGCAGCCCCTCGGGGGGCAGCTCCGGCGCCGGCGCCTGCCCGGCCGGCCAGCTCGCCGCCGGCATCGCGGGGCGCGCCGGCACCATCGTCGACCGCTTCCAGCTGCGCTGCTACCAGTTGACCGCCACGCCGGAGTGACCGGTCGCCTCACGTGCGGCGCAGTGTCCGCGCGATCACGTCCTCCATCCGGCTCGTCACTCCGGTCAGGCGGTCGCGCGTCGGGACGCGACGCATCGGGTGGCTGCGACAGCCGGGACCGGTCGAGCCACGGTTCGAACGGTCGCGTCCCGGCGGTCGCGTCCGGGCTGGAGGCATCCACTACGCCGCGTCGTCGTCCGGGTCGACGGCGCGTACGTCGATCTCCAGCGTGCCGCCGAGGATCTGCGCGTAGCGCCGGCACACATCGATCGCTTCGTCCATCCCCGACAGGTCCATGACCGCGAAGCCGCCGATGAGCTCCTTCGACTCCACGAACGGGCCGTCGATCACCCGGAGGTCGTTGCGGTTGAACACCAGGCGCTTGCCCTTGGCGCTCGGCTGGAGCACGAGCGAGCTCACGAGGACTCCGGCCTTGCTCATCTCGGTCTTGAGGCGAGAGATGGCGGCCTTCTGCTGCGGGCTCCGGCCGCCGGCCTCGGTGGCCGGGTCGGCCTTCTCGATGAGCAGCACCTGCAGCGGCGGATTCTCCGGCGCCGGCATCAGGCCGATGTCCCACGGCTCGTTGACCTTGCCGAGCTCGAGCTCGCCGTCGCCGAGGATCTTGCCGTAGCGCTCCGCCCAGCCGATGGCCTCCTCACGGGTGCGGACCTTGAGCAGCAGCGTCGCCGCCGGCAGCTCGTGCTCGCCCGCATAGGGACCCTGCACGCTCGTGCAGCGTCCGTCGCGGAAGACCAGCCGGGTTCGCGTCTTGCTGGCGCCCAGGCCGGCGCCGTCGATGAACCGACCCGTTGCGGCGTACTCCCCGATGAACGCGCCCATCTGGTGAACGAGCTCGATCGGCGGCGGATGTCCCGCCTCGGTGTTGGCATCGTTCTTGTGCATGATCATGAAACGCATGGTCGACTCCTGTCCGTGAATTGAGGGGAGGGCCGGCACCTGCCGGCTCCGTCACGAACACGACGATGGACGCGCGCGCCGATCGACGCGGTCGGGCGTATTTTTTTTAATCGCAGGAAACTGCGATGGAAGTACCACGAGATGTCCCGGTGCGGCTCGTTCAGCGAGCGGTGGACCAGAGCTGGATGGCGTTGGACTCGTCGGAGTCGCTGGCGGAGGCGCCGAACGCGATGGCCTCGATGGCGCCGCCCTGGACCGACCAGCCGTAGAGTTCGCTCGAGCGGAAGCGGCCGGCGCGCCGCTCGGCACCGCGCAACATGCGCAGAGCTCGCCGGGCGACGCGCTCCACCTCGGGGTCGCCGGCGAAGCGCGCGAGCTGGAGCTCGAGGCCCTGCTTCACCATCTGCTGCTGCCAGCGCCAGATCGCCTTCTTGCCGTGGTACTTGTCAGCCGCGAACTTCTCGCGATCGCCGGGGCGGCCCGAGTAGGCCGGGCTGGCGGCCACCAGGCCGACCGGTGTCCACAGGCCGACCGGATAGGGCTGGAAGAGGCGGGTGACCGCCTCGATCACCTGCGTGCGGGTCGGCGTGCCGTAGCGCAGGTGGAACGCCTGGTCGCTGGACAGGATGGGAACCGGCTTGCCGTCGGCGTCGAGCGCCACACCCGGGAAGCTCACGCCGTCGAGCTCCGGCGCCGGCGTCCGCCCGGCGGCTGCCTCGCCGACCGAGGCGCCCGACCACAGGCGGGCGCGACCGAGTGCCTGGCGCTCGGCGGGAGAGAGGCGCGCGAGCTCGGCGCGGACCAGCTGGCGGGCGCGAGCCGGCGCGACGTCGACCCGGAACGCGGCCTCGGCGGTGCGCCAGGCACGGGCTCGTGCCGCCAGGGCGCCCTTCGAGCGGAAGAGGCGGGCCGCACGGGCGTCCGTCTTCTGCACGGCGGCGAGGAACTGCGCCCGCGGGAATCCCGGCCGCGAGAGCAGCCGCGCGAACGAGTCGAGCGCAGCCGGAGCCAGGTAGGCATTGACGTCGAGCGGCGCTCGGCCGCCGCCGAGCCCGACGCCGGAATCGCGCCAGTTGCCCGCGTCGCGTCCGGGGTCGAGCTCGATCAGCGCGCGGGCGGAGGGGCGGCGGGCGAACGGCGCGGTCTGCTGCGCGATGCGGACCGCCACGCGGGCCAGCGCGTCGATCCGGGCCTCGCTCAGGTTTGCCTGGGAGGAGCCGGCCGCCCGCGCGGCCACGCGATCGACGACCGGCACCAGGAGGTACTCGATGTCGATCATGCTGTACACGTTCAGAGGCTGCTCGAGCGCCCGGAGGGCCGCGTCGTCCGGCTCGATCTCGCCGCGGGCCACCCGGCGGGTGAAATCGACCAGCCGCTGGTGAACCGCCTCGTCGCCCGACCACTGCTCGTGCGGTACGCGCCCGTCCCGGCTCACGCTGTCGAGGGCGAATCCGACCGCCGCGGCGTCCATGGACGGCTGGTCGGCCTCCTCGGCCAGAGTGGCGGCGACCAGAGAGTCGCGACCGAAGAGGTGCAGGTAGTTCGGTGAACCCGCCAGGAGCCCCTCGCGGTAGCTGAGGAACCCGAGCCCGCGCGAGCGTCGAGTCGAGCCCGCCGAGCCGGTCGAGCTCGGCAGCTCCAGCGGCTGGAGCGGCGGCCGGTCGACGAACGCCCGCACACGGAAGCCGCTCTGCGCACCCTTGGTGCCGCGGATGGAGACGCGCCCGCGGCGGACCCCGATGATCGTGCCCGGGTCGGGGATGAGCTCGAGCCGGTAGCGGGCCCCGGCCAGGGCGGTTCGCTCGATGACGACGACACCCCGGCTGGCGTCGCGGGTCACGCGGGGGCTCAGCCACTCCTCGAGTCGCGCGCGCAACCGCTCCACCGCGGGTCCGGGCGGTGCCCGATCGAGCTCGGCGAGCGCGCGCCGCACCTCGGCCTCGCGATGCGCGGTGCCGCCGGCGTTCTCCTCGCGCACGGCGCGCACTCCGTCCAGGAGGACCCGGCGCAGCTTCAGGTTGGGCGGCCCGGCGACCGAGAACGAGACCCCGGTCGTCGCCCCCCAGCGGACCTCGCTCATCCGGCTGGTGAGGGTGAGCCCCTCGGCGGGGTCGCGGCCGGCGTGCGGCTCGAACCAGAGGCCGATGCCCGACTCGCCCGCCGGATTCGCGATGATGATGCGCGGAGCCGATGCGCCGCCGACGACGGCGTGCGCCGCGACGCGCGCCGATTGCAGGAAGGCGTTGTCGTTTCGGCCCTCGCGGATGCGGAAGGTCCGGACCGACGGACGCGGACGGGAACGCGGCTTGAACCGAGAAGCGCGGCGCGCCGGGGCGCGCAGCCGTACCTTCGGCGCCGCGCCGACCGGTGAGCGAGCGCCCGCCTCCGAGGTCGTCGGCACGAACGTGCACGCGATGAGGAAGAGGAGCGAGCGGCGCATCGGGCGTCCGGGCGCAGGAAGAAGCAACCACGGTGCCCACCGCGGCGCGGTCCAACTCGTCGGAATCATGCGGCGCGCGGGCGTCGCCGCTGGCAACTCGAGAAGGCATCAGCGAGGCGGCCTGACCGCAATCCGCCGCGCGATGACCGGCGAGGGGGCGCGAGCCCCGACGGGCTACCAGTTCTCGCCGAAGGGGCGAGCTTCCACCTCGAACGACCAGGCAGAGCGCGGCTGCCGCACCAGCTGCAGGGCGCTCTCCGCCACGGCGTCGGGCTGGATGAAGAACGAGTCGGGCTTGTCCTTCATCCAGGCGCGCGTGCTGGGCAGATCGACCACGCCGTCGACGATGATGAGCGCGACGTGGATCCCCGACGGCCACAGGGTGCGGGCGAGAGACTCCGCCAGGCTGCGCTGGGCGGCCTTGGCCGGTGCGAAGGCGACGGTTCGCGGGACGCCGCGCCGGGAGGCGGTGGCGCCGACCACGATGAGGCTGCCGGCGCCGGCTGCTCTCATCGCGGGCGCAACCCGGCGGGCGACCAGAAACAGCCCCAGGGCATTCACGCGCCACGCCTTCTCGAAGTCGGCCGGGTCGACCTCCTCGAGCGAGCCGAACACCCCGCTGCCTGCGTTGTACACCACGACGGCCGGGGCGCCGAGCTCGGCCTCGATGGCTCCGAACGCGTGGTCGATCGACGCCGGGTCCGACACGTCACAGGTATAGGCGCGAGCGTTGGCCAGGGTCCTGGCGAGCTCGTCGGTGAGCTCGCGCCGCCGCGCGAGCAGCGCCACGCGGTAGCCCTCCTGCGCGAAGCGGCGGGCGAAGGCCGCCCCGTTGCCCGGGCCGACGCCGACGACGACACAGACCGGTTGGCTGGTCATCGGCGCAGTCTACGACGGATTCCGTCGTTTCCCAGGCGTAGGATCCGGAGGATGAGTGACTGGAAACTCCCGTGGCTGGCGCGCTGTCGCTGCGAACAGGTTCGCATGAAGATCACGGCCCCGCCGCTGATCGCGATGGCGTGTCATTGCACCGGTTGTCAGCGCATGACGGCGAGCGCGTTCTCCCTCAGCATCGCGGTGCCGACCGAGGGCTTCGAGGTCACGCAGGGCGCTCCGGTGATCGGCGGGCTGCACGGCGCGAGTCGCCACCACCACTGTCCGCACTGCAAGAGCTGGCTGTTCACCCGGCCGGAGGGTCTCGACTTCATGGTCAACGTGCGCGCGTCCATGCTCGAGGACGCCACCTGGTTCCAGCCCTACGTGGAGACGGCGCGTGCCGAGGGCTTCCCCTGGGCGCACACCGGGGCGAAGCACAGCTTCGCCGGCATGCCGGGGGCGGAGGAGTTCGGGCCCCTGGTCGCGGAGTACGCCCAGCACGGCGCGCGGCCGACGTAGCTCCAGCCGGTCGCTCGCTCAGATTCAACACGCCGTGGCGCGGGCGCTCGCGTGCGTGGCGCCGTTCAGTGATCGGCGGCGCTCGGCGGGCTGCTTGATATCCCGTGGAGACGGCCTCCCGGTTCGTACGATCCGCGACGGTCAGGTCGGCGTGGCAGCGTAATTGCACGTACGGCCTGAGCATCGATCATGCGCCTCGGCCGGCTGACGGTTCTTCTCGGCGTCTGTCTTCTCGGCTGCGCGGGTGAGCCCGCGCCTGAGCAGGTCGCCGTGCAGGACGATCCGCCGGAGCAGGTCGCGGTGGAGGCTGACCGTTTCGAGAGGCCGCCGATCGTGGTGCCGGAGGAGGAGGGGCCGGTGGCCGCGGTGTCGGTGGCGGAGATGGATCGGCCGTCCAGCGAGCTCGTCACCCTCGATGCCACGTGGCCGGTCGAGGCGCGGATGCTGGTCATGTCGGCCGACGGCAGGGAGCCGGAGCTGGACGCCATCCGTTCGGTGCTCGACCACCGGGGCGTGCCCTACGACGTCTTCGTCGCCACCCGGGAGCCCGACCTCACCGCCAGCCGCTTGCGATCGGGCGAGCGCGGGTTCTACCAGGCCGTCATCCTGACCAGCTCGTCCCTGGCCGTCGGGGGGACGTCGGCGCTCGACGCCGGCGAGTGGGCGGCGCTCGCCGATTACGAGCTGGCCTTCGGCGTGCGGCGCGCCGTCCTCGCCGCCTTTGCCGACCCGGATCTGGGGTTCGGCCCGGCGACGCTGGTGACCACCGGCGCCAGTCCGGTCGCCATCGACTGCACGGCGGCCGGCGCGACCGTCTTTCGCGACGTGAACTGCGACGTCGAGCAGGAGATCAAGGGCGGCACCGCCTACCTCTCGCGGCCCACCAGCGGCGCGCCGCTCACGCCGCTCCTGAGCGACGCCGCCGGCAACGCGCTCGCCGCGATCCACACCGGCAGCGACGGGCGCCAGTCACTCTTGCTCCTGTTCCGCAACAACGCCGTCCGGCTGCACTCGCACCAGTTCCTCCACGGGGTGCTCGGCTGGGTGTCGGGCGGCACCTACCTGGGCGAGCGGCGCATCGACATGGGCGTCCAGGTCGACGACCTGTTCTTCGCCTCGGAGATCTGGACCGGCGGGACCTATCGCTTGACCCGCGGCGACCTGCTCGACGCGCTGGCCTGGCTCGACAGGCGCCGCGCCCAGGCCGCCACGCCCGACTTTCGCGTCTCGCTGGCGTTCAACGGCGCCGGCGCCGGCGACAGCGATGGGCTCACCGCCGAGGCGATCGCCCAGAACGGCGAGTGGAACTTCGTCAACCACACCTGGAGCCACGCCGGGCTCGACGACATCAGCTACGCCGACGCGCGCCTACAGTTCGATCGCAACATCCAGCTCGCCGCCGACCTGCCGCTCGACCCCTTCGATGAACGGGACCTCGTCACCGGCAACGTGTCGGGCCTGGTCAACCCCGACGCGATGCAGGCGGCCTGGGACTCCGGCGTCCGCTTCGTCGTCAGCGACACATCGGCCGAGGGCTGCGACAATCCGTCGCCCAACACCACCTTCTACAACGAGATCGAGCCCGGCATCCTGCTCGTGCCGCGCCGGCCCGGCGGCGTGCCCTACGACGTGTCGACGCCGTCCCAGTGGGTCGCCAGGAGCAACAGCGGCGGCGGCAACACGACCTACAACAAGCTCCTCGAGCAGCTCACCGCCACGCGCCTGCTCGACCTGATGCGCGGCGACGCCGACCCCTGGATGTACCACCAGAACAACCTGCGCGCGTACGACGGCGTCCACTCGATCCTCGGCGATCTGGTCGATCGGGTCGTCACCCGGTTCGCGGCGCGGCTCCGGGTGCCGGTGCGCACGCTCTCCATGGAGGAGACCGCGCTCCGCTTCGCCCGCCGGATCAATGCCGACACCGCCGGCGTGAGGGCGACGCTGTACCGCGGTCGCGCGCTGCTCATCGACGCAGCCCGGCCGGTCTCGCTGCCGGTCACCGGCGTGCGCGCCGCCGACGGCGAGGACTACGGCGGCGACGTCATCGGCCTGGTCACCGTGTCTCCGGGGACCACCACCTGCGTGCCGCTCGACAGCGCAGGGCAGGGCTGCAGTCCGCCGCCGGTCCGCGAGGGTGGTCCGGGTCCGGCGACCGCGCTGCCCACCGGCATCTGCGACGCCAGCAGCCTGCCGCACACGCCGCCCATCGAGACCGCCATCGCGCGCGGCTCGGTGTGGCGCTACCGCGACCGCGGCGGCCTGGGCGGCGCCTGGCGCGGCCCCACCTACGACGACTCGGCCTGGGCCAGCGGACCCGGCCCGCTCGGCTACGGAGAGCCGTACATCGCCACCACCGTCTCGTACGGCTCCGACCCCGACAACCGCCACATCACCACCTACTTCCGGCGGACCTTCACGCTGACAGACCCCGCGGCGGTGAGCGCTCTGCGCGGCGAGCTGATGTACGACGACGGCATCGTCGTCTACCTGAACGGCAGCGAGATCGGCCGCGCGGCGATGCCGGGCGGCACCATCAGCTCGACCACGCTGGCCAGCGGCCACGAGGCCAACAACAGCTACGAGACCTTCGACTGGACCGCCAGCCGGGGCCTCCTGGTCGCCGGCACCAACACCATCGCGGTCGAGGTCCACCAGTCCTCGCCCACCTCGAGCGACCTCGTCTTCGACCTCGCCCTCCTGCTCGACGGCTCCTGAG
>Ga0111538_10010950_pt1 | contig 12047 bp, 13 predicted proteins | sample SoiMethybrSBSTD1_FD_79669 | JGI IMG/M metagenome (GOLD analysis project Ga0111538, IMG submission 79669) | Bulk soil microbial communities from a Populus tree surrounding site in Tennessee, USA - Soil MetaG P. TD hybrid SBSTD1 (version 2)... | ecosystem: Environmental > Terrestrial > Soil >...
ACGTCGTCGACCCCGTCGCGGGCGTCGAGCGTCGCGGCGAGGGACGAGGGCAGCTCACTCACGTCCTGCCAGAGCCCGGTCTCGCGCTGCATCGCGGCTCAGGCGAAGACGGCGAGCGGCATCGTCATGCCGACGTTCCACACGCCGGCATCGACGATCTCGTGGATGTGCAGGTCGCCGGCGAGGCTGCAGAGCACGTAGGCGTCTTCGCGGGAGAGCCCCCGCTCCTCGACGAGCCAGGCGATCATGTTCCGGACGGCGGCGCGGGCACCCTCCATCAGGTCGGCGTCGATGCCCATGGTCCCGTGGTACGGGCCGGACGGGCCGACCCGCCCGGGGACGCGGTACGAAGGGCCGGGGATCGACCGGTCGTGCACGACGAAGCGCAGCGTCGCCTCCATTGCGCACTCGACCGCGCTCACGCAGATCTCGCCGTCGCCCTGCACCGCATGGGCGTCGCCGCAGGAGTAGAGGCCGCCGTCGCACCAGACCGGGAGCCAGAGCTGCGAGCCGACCACGAGGTGGCGCGTGTCGATGTTGCCGCCGCCCCGGTGCGGTGGGAACACGTCGATCGGCCCCGGAGGCTCGTCGGGCGTGACGCCCATCGTCCCGAGGAACGGCTCGAGCGGCACCTCGACACCCTCGGCGACGTGTGCCGTCATCCGGTTTCGCAGGTCGAAGATCTTGAGGTACGGATCGGGGAAGTCGTCGGGGAGGAGGCCGGCCCCGGGGATGAAAGCGGTCCAGCCCCAGGTACCGGGCGTGAGGGAGATCACCTCGACCTCGAGCGTCGTCCCGGGCCGGGCGCCCTCGACGTGGATCGGCCCGGCGAGGTTGTAGATCGTCTCGAAGTCCCAGACGACGGTCGCCGCGGTCGAGCTCTCCGTCACCTGACCGTCGCCCGTGATCGGGAGGTCGAAGTGGACGACGTCCCCCGAGGCGATCCGGAGGACGGGCTCGCGGCCCGAGTCCCAGTCGTGGTGGACCCTGCTCGCGTCGAGCTGGTGCTCGGTACTCACGCCGCCACTCTACGACCCGCGCACGGCTGCGGACAGGGCCGCCCCGATCAGGCCGCCGGCGGGGCCGAGGCTGGACGGGACGACGGCGAGCGGCGGCGTGCGCGGGTACTCCTGGAGCGAGCGGCACGCCCGAGCGACGCGCTCGCAGTACGCCGGAGCGGAGCCCAGGCCGCCCCCGAGGACGACGAGCGCCGGGTCGAGCGCGTTGACGAGCACCGCGAGGACCCGCCCGAGCTCGGAGGCGGCCCGTTCGACGAGCTCCGTGCGCGCGGGGTCGGCCAGCACCTCCTCGGCGTGCCCGACCCCGGCTGCCCGCGCGAGCGCCGGACCGGCGGCGACCCGCTCGACGGGCGGCGCCCCGAGCACGAGCGCCTCGCCGCGCGCGCCCCGGTAGGGCACGCCGTCGACGACGAGGCACGCGCTCGCGCCCGTGCCGACGATCGCGAAGAGGAAAGGCGAGACGCCCGCTCCGGCACCGAAGCGCGCCTCGGCGAGAGCGGCCGCGCGAACGTCGGCCTCGAGCGTCACGACCGCGCCGCCGAACGCACCGGCGACGTCGAGCATGCGCCAGTCGACCGTGTCGCCGCTCGCGGGACGCCCTTCGAGGTCGACGAGCTCGCAGAGACCGATCCCGACGGGCAGCTCGCCGCCCGCCACTTCCGCCGCGAGCGCGGCGCAGTCGGCGAGCACGGCCGGGCCGCCACGCTCCTTCCGCGTCGCGACGAGTCGCCGCTCGAGCACGTCGCCGGTGGCGGTGTCGACGACGCCGGCGGCGATCTTGGTGCCGCCGACGTCGATGCCGACGACGTGGCCCGAGGCGGGGCGCCGCGGGTTTCGGTCCGCCGCTGGCATCGCTTTATAGTCTCCTATCCGCCGCCGGGGCGGCGACCCAAGCCCGAGGGAGGGAATCTTGTGAAAAGGCGCCTGCTGGCAGTGCTCGTCGTCCTCGCCTGCACGCTGCTCGCCGCGACGGCCGGCGCGTACGCGGGCAAGGAGGCGACGACCACGCTGACGATGTGGTCCTACGACAACCAGGACCCGGGTCTCGAGCCCGTGCTCAAGCAGCTCTCGAAGGAGTTCGAGAAGAGCCACCCGGGCGTGAAGATCAACCTCGTCTTCAAGTCGTTCAACGACCTCGTCGGCACCGTGCCCCGGGCGCTCGCCTCCGGCAGCGGGCCCGACGTGACGGAGGGCAACCAGGGCTACCAGACCGACGCGCAGCTCGTGAAGGCGAAGCTGATCCTGCCCCTCACGAAGTACGTGAAGAAGTACGGCTGGGACAAGCTCTACGCACCGTCCACGTGGGGCATGTTCCGCTGGACGCCCGACGGCAAGCAGTTCGGCAAGGGCCCGGTGTGGGGGATCGCGCAGACCGGGCAGAACATCGTCGCGTTCATGAACAGAAAGAAGCTGGTCGCGGCGGGCGTCAATCCGAACAAGCTGCCGACGACGTTCGCGGGCTTCGAGCGCATGCTCGCGCAGCTGCGCGCCAAGCTGCCCGACGACGACCCCGTGATCTTCGCGGGGAACAAGGAGGGCTACGGCTTCATCCACCTGTTCGGCGGCATCTGGGGCGCGCACGTCAAGGCCCAGAGCGTCCGCAACTGGATCTACCACGTGCCCGGCTCGCGCTACGACACGCCGGGGACGGTCAAGGCCCTCGGTCGCCTGCAGGCCTGGGGAAAGGCCGGCTACTTCAACGACGACTTCAATGCCGTCGGCAACGACGCCTCCGCAGGCGAGTTCGCGAAGGGCAAGGGCGCGATGTGGATCGGCGGCGACTGGGACTCGACGATCATCCGCGAAGGGCTCGGCGCGAAGAACGTCGTCGTGATGCCGGTCCCGCCGGGGCCGAGCGGCGTGTGGACGTCGATCGGCGGCCTCTCCGGCCCGTGGCACATCTCCGCGAAGACGAAGTACCCGGACCTCGGCGCCGAGTGGCTGAACTACGTGATCACCTCGCCGCGCGCGAAGGCGCTCATGTACGCGAACCAGCAGATCCCGTCCGACCGGCGCGCCAAGGCGCCGAAGGGCGACCCGTATCTCGCCCAGGTGACGAAGGCCTTCCAGCTCGTGGCGAACGACGACGGCCTGCTGCTGTACACCGACTGGGCCTCCCCGTCGATGTACACGACGCTGCAGAACCAGTTCCAGCTGCTCCTCGCCGGGCGCCAGACGCCGGCGGGCATGGCGAAGGCCGTCCAGGACGACTGGACCAAGTTCGACAAGACACTCGGCAGCTGATCGACCACGCGTGGCGGATGAGGATCTCGCAGACGCGGCGCGCCCGGACCCCGTAGCACCGGGCGCGTCGCGGAGGCGGCGCCGGCGGGGAGCGGGTCGCGCGCCGGGCGACCCGCGCAACGTCGGCTGGCTCTACGTCCTCCCCGGGCTCGCGTTCTACGTCCTCTTCACCCTCGCCCCGCTCCTCCACACCGTCTACTACTCCCTCTTCGACTGGGACGGCCTGACGGAGAAGACGTGGGTCGGCCTCGCGAACTACAGCGAGGCCCTCCGGGACGGCGTCCTGCGCGACGCCTTCCTCCACTCGGGGATCCTGATCGTGTACTACGCGGTCCTGCCCGTGATCATCGGGCTGATGCTGACTGCGGCGTTGACGCGGTCGGCGATCCGCGGCTTCCGCTTCTTCAGGACGACGCTGTTCCTGCCGCAGCTCATCGCCGGCGTCGTGATCGCGCAGGCGTGGATCTGGATCTACGCGACCGACGGGCCGTTGAACCGGTTCCTCGAGCTGATCGGGCTGGGGTCGCTGACGCGGCCCTGGCTGGGTGACTTCACGTGGGCGCTTCCTTCGATCGGCGCGATCGGGAGCTGGGTCACGTTCGGGCTCTGCATGGTGCTCTTCATCGCCGGCGTGCAGAAGATCCCGACGTCGCTCTACGACGCGGCGCGGGTCGACGGCGCCGGAGCGGTGCGCGAGTTCTTCGCGGTGACCCTCCCCGGCCTCCACAACGAGATTCTCGTCGCGTTCGTGCTGACGACGATCAACGCGCTCCGCAACTTCGACGTCGTCTACAACACGACGGCCGGCGGCCCCGGGGGCGAGACGATGGTCCCCTCGATGTACATGTACCAGAACGCGTTTCTGTACAACCGCGTCGGCTACGCGGCCGCGATCGCGACGGTGCTCGCGATCGCGATCTTCATTCTCGCTGCGATCGTGCTGCGGGTCGGCGACCGGAGTGAGCGCACGTGACGTTCGGGCGTCTCGACCGCGCCGGCACGTACCTCGTGCTGTGCACGTTCGCGCTGATCGCGATCTATCCCATCCTGTCGATCCTCTTCCTGGCCCTCCACCGCAAGGAGGACCTCGTCACCGGGTTCGCGTTCCCGACGCGGATCGACCTCTCGAGCTTCGAGGCCGCGTGGACGGAGGGCAACTTCGCGACCGGCTTCAAGTCGAGCTTCATCGTCGCCGCGACGGTCACCGCCGTGTCCGCCGTGCTCTCGATCGGCACCGGCTACGCGTTCGGGACGATGCGCTTCACCGGTGACCGCATCGTGTTCCCGATCATCCTGCTCGGGATCATCTTCCCGTACGAGGCGACGGTGATCCCGCTCTACTACGACTTCTCCGACGTGCCGCTCCTCCACTGGCACCTGCTCAACACCTACTGGGCACTCATCCTCCCGCAGATCGGGCAGTCGGTGGCCTTCGGCACGTTCTGGATGCGTGCGTTCTTCCGGTCGACGCCGCGCTCGCTGATCGAGGCCGCCCGCATCGACGGGGCGACGTCGTTCGGCGTGCTGGGACGCGTGCTGCTGCCGCAGGCGATGCCGGCGGTGCTCACGATGTCGGTGCTCGTCTTCACGTACACGTGGAACGAGTTCCTGCTCGCGCTCGTGCTCGTCTCCGGGAGCGAGTCGCACCAGACGGCGCCGCTCGGCTTGAGCTTCTTCGCGGGCGCCTCGCGCGCGGGCGACCCGACCAAGGTCGCGGCGGCAGCGGTGCTCGTCGCGCTGCCGATCCTCGTCGTGTATCTCTTTCTCCAGCGGCACTTCGTGCGTGGAATGCTCGCCGGGGCGCTCAAGGAGTGATCTGAGTCATGGCACGAATCAAGCTCGTCTACCTCGGCGGCGGCTCCACCAGGGCTGCGGGGACCATGGCCTCGTTCATGGCGAACGGGGCCGACTTCGACGGCTCGGAGGTCGTCCTCGTCGACCTCGACCCTGATCGGCTGGCACTGATCCGCACCCTGGCCGAGAAGATGGCGCGAGCCCGCGGCCTCGACATCGCGGTGACGGCGACGACCGACCGCCGCGCGGCGCTCGACGGCTGCGACGCCGTGCTCTCGTCGTTCCGGCCCGGCGGGTTCGCGGCGCGCGTGCACGACGAGCGGATCCCGCTCGAGCACGGGCTGATCGGCCAGGAGACGCAGGGGGCCGGGGGCTTCTTCATGGCGCTCCGGGCGATCACGGTGCTGAAGGACGTGTGCGCCGAGATCGAGGAGCTCTGCCCGAACGCCTGGATCTTCAACTACACGAACCCGGTCAACATCGTGGCCGAGGCGATCACGCACCACTCGGCGGTGAAGGTCGTCTCGCTCTGCGAGGGACCCATCTACTTCTCCGACGAGATCGCCAGGGCCGCCGGTCTCGACCCCGAGCGCCTCCACGTGACGATGGTCGGCCTGAACCACGCCTGTTGGGGGGTCGAGCACGACTACGACGGGCAGGATGCGCTCCCCCTCCTCGAGGAGGCGTGGGAACAACGGCGTGACGACACGGCGCTCGGCCCGGTCGGCCGGCGCCAGCTCCAGCTCGCGGTCGCGATGGGCGCCGTGCCGGCCGACTACTTCCAGTACTACTACTTCACCGACGACGTCCTTGCCGAGCTCCGGGCGAAGCCGACGACGCGGGCCGAGGACATCCTCTCCTGGTCGCCGGACTACTGGCGCCACTACGAGGAGCAGGCGCAGACGGACGACCCGCAGCTCGACCCCGGCCGCTCACGGGGCGGGATCCACGAGCTCGAGCTCGCGATCGACGTGATGGACGCGATCTTCAACGACAAGGGCGAGACCCATCCTGTGAACATGCCGAACACGGGCGGCGCGCTCCCCGGCTTCCCCGAGGACCTCGTCGTCGAGGTGCTCGGCCGCTGCCACGGCGGGGGCATCGACGTGATCCCGGCGAAACCGCTGCCGCGGCACGTCCGAGGCCTCGTCGAGATGCTCGGCGAATACCAGGCGCTCGCCGCGGAGACGGCGTGGAGCGGCACGCGGGCCGACGGCATCCGGGCGCTCAGCGCCAACCCGCTCGTCCGCCAGGTCGAGGTCGCCGAGCGTGTCTACGACGCGCTCGCGGCCGCGCACCGCGGCCATCTGCCCGAACGGCTGGTCGCGTGAGCCGGCTCCTCCTCGGCGTCGACGGCGGCAACACGAAGACCGTGGCGGTCGTCGTCTCGGACGAGGGCGCCATCCTCGGGTCGGGGCGGCAAGGCTGCGGGGACATCCACAACGCGATGGGCCCCGAGACCGCCGTCCAGCAGATCGTCGGAGCGGCCGCGAGTGCGCTCGCTGCGGCCGGCGTCGATGCCTCGGATCTCGCCGCGGCCGTGTTCAGCCTCGCAGGCGCGGACTGGCCCGAGGACTTCGCCTACCTGCGCGCCGAGCTGCAGCGGAGGCTGGCGCTGCCCGACGAGCCGGAGGTCGTGAACGACGCCGTGGGCGGGCTCCGGAGCGGCAGCGACGACATGGTCGGAGTCGCGGTCGTGATCGGGACCTACGCAGCCGTCGCAGGCCGGAACGAGAACGGCGACCTCTTCCATCTCGGGTTCTGGCCCGACTCGACGGGCGCCCACGCGCTCGGGTCGCAGGGCCTCGCCTCGATCTGGCGGCACATGCTCGGCCTCGGTCCCGAGACGTCGCTCGTCGCCCGCGCGCTCGAGCGCTTCGGAGCCGCCGACGCCGAGCAGCTGCTCCACGTCCTGACGCGGATCGATGCGCCGGAGGAGGGCTCGCAGGCGGCGCGGTTCGCGGACGCGGTGCTCGACGAGGCCGAGGCCGGCGACCGCGTCGCGCGGACGATCGTCCAGACGGTCGCGGGCCGCATGGGCGACTACGCCCGCGTCTGTGCGAATCGCACGGGACAGCTCGGGACGCCGTTTCCGCTCGTCCTCTGCGGCAGCGTGCTCCGCCACCCGTCCCCGCTCCTGCGCTCGGTACTGCTCTCGCGCATCCCGGACGGGCAACCGGTCTATCCGGACGTCGAGCCGGTGGCCGGTGCCGTGCTCCTCGCCGCGGACCGCATCGGGGCACGACCCGACCTCACGCACCTACACACGCCGCTCGCCGCCTCGCCCGAGACGGGGGGCTGACGTGGGCGGCATCCGGCTCGAGGCCGCGACGAAGGTCTACCCCAACGGGGTCAGGGCGCTCGACGCGGTCACGCTGGACATCTCGGACGGCGAGTTCATGGTGCTCGTCGGGCCGTCCGGGTGCGGGAAGTCGACGCTGTTGCGCATGATCGCCGGCCTCGAGGAGGTGACCGAGGGACGCATCGTGATCGGCGACCGCGACGTCACCGACCTGCGGCCCCGCGACCGCGACATCGCGATGGTGTTCCAGAACTACGCCCTCTACCCGACGATGAGCGTGGAGGAGAACCTCGGCTTCGGGCTCAAGCTCCGCCACGTGCCCGGCCCCGAGCGCGCGAGCCGCGTGCGGCAGGTGGCAACGACGCTCGGGCTCCAGGCGCTGCTCGAGCGCCGGCCCGCGCTCCTCTCCGGCGGCCAGCGCCAGCGCGTCGCGATGGGCCGGGCGATGGTGCGCGAGCCGAAGGCGTTCCTCATGGACGAGCCCCTGTCGAACCTCGACGCGAAGCTGCGCGTCTCGATGCGCGCGGAGCTCGCGCGCCTGCACGAGCGGCTCGGGGTGACGACCGTCTACGTGACGCACGACCAGGTGGAGGCGATGACGCTCGGCCAGCGTGTCGCCGTCCTCCGCGACGGGGTGCTGCAGCAGTGCGACACGCCGCAGCGCCTCTTCCACGACCCGACCAACCTCTTCGTCGCCGCGTTCATCGGGTCGCCGTCGATGAACGTCGTGGAGGCGACCGTGGCCGACGGGCGCGTCGCGTTCGCCGGGATGAGCCTTCCGCTCGCGCCCGAGGTGCCCGTCGACCCGGAAGCGGGCGAGGTGATTCTCGGCATCCGCCCGACCGACCTCCGGCACACGCTCGACGCGCCTGCCGACGAGCCGCGCATCGTCGTGCGTCCCGACCTCGTCGAGGAGCTCGGCGGCGTCAACAACGTCCTCTTCCCCGTCGATGCGCCACGCGTTCAGACGGACGCGACGCGAGCGGCGATCGAGGCCGCATCGGACGACGACGCGACGCTGCTCGCCGACGACCGCCGCGCCCGGTTCTGCGCGGCCGTCGACGGCCGCCGGCAGGTCGTGCCGGGCGAGGACCTCGAGCTCGCGGTCGACCACCGCCGGCTCCACTTCTTCGACTGCGCGACGGGGGAGACGCTCAGGACGAGGCCGCGAGCGGCGGCGGCGTGAGCCCCCGCGCAGCGCCGGCCTCGAGCAGCGTCGCCTCGTCGACCGCGCCGCCCACGCCCGTCGGCGTCCCGACCGCGAGCCCCGCGTACAGCACCGCCCAGCGGAGCCGGTCATCGGGCTCGGCGCCGCGGAGGTCGGCCCAGATGTAGGCGGCGGCGAGGACGTCGCCCGCGCCGGTCGTGTCCGTCGGCTGCTCGACCTTCTCGGCGGGTGCCGTGAACGTCGCGCCGCCCGTCACCGCCATCGCGCCCTCGGCCGCGAGGGTGACCACGACGGTCTCGGCGAGCTCGGCGAGACGCGATGCCGCGCCGGCGACGTCGTCCTTGCCGCTCAACCCGAGCGCCTCGCGCTGGTTGACGAAGAGGGCCCTGGCTCCGGCGAGTGCGCCGGGCGGACGGCCCTCGTAGGCGCGGAGGTCGTCGTCGCCGCATGTGACGTACGCCGTCGAGATGTCGGGGACGACGTAGAGCTGGTCGAGGCTTGCGGCGACCGCCCGCGGCCCGAGCGCCGCGACGTCGGCCGCCGCGGCGCGCGCGCCCGGGTCGATCGTCACCATCGCCCGGTCGCCGCCGAACGGCATCACCATCGTGGTCGGCGTCCTCGGCGCGGGCCGGGTGGCGACGCACTGCACGCCTTCCTCCGCGAGCATCGTCCGGACGAGGTCGCCGGCGACGTCGTCGCCGAGGGGCGCGGCGACCGCCGCGGACAGCCCGAGCCGTGCCGCGGCGACGGCGGTGATCGCGCCACCGCCGGGCGAGCGCAGGAGCTCCGCGGCAAAGCGCTCCTCGCCGAGTGCAGGCAGCGACTCGAGGCCGACGAAGGTCAGGTCGAGGAAGACCGGTGTGGCGACGACGAGGTCGGTCACGGGCGTCGGAGAATATCCGGCTCCGCGCTCATGCGACGAGGGCTCGGATCGCGTCTCCGCTCAGGTCGGCCTTGGTGAGGAAGCCGCGTGCGCCCGACTCGGTGACGAGCGAGCCGAAGTCGGAGCTGTCGCGACTCGACGCGAGCACGATCGCGGTCAGCGATCCCGCCTTGCGAAGACGCTCGGCGACCTCGAAACCGTCGATGTCCGGGAGCTCGACGTCGAGGAGGAGCACATCGGGCGCGAGCTCGAGCGTCGCGGCGACACCCGACTCGCCGTCGCTCGCGGTGCCGATCACCAGGAACCCGTCCGTCTCGAGGACGATCTGCGCGACCGCCCTGAACGACGGGTGGTCGTCGACGATCAGCACCGTCACCTTGTCCTCGTGGCTCGCCATCGGCCCGATCGTCTCACGATCGGCACTCGGCGGTAGTACGGCAATCGCTACCCCGGGCGGGCGGCATCCCGTGCGGACCCCGTAGGGCTACCCGCCGAAAAGGCCGCCGCCCTCAGCAGACCGAAGGACGACGCTACCCAGTCATGGTGATCTGCGGCCCGCTGACGACCCCTCTTCGCGATGTCAACCCGAGTAGTCGAAGGCTCGGGTGAAGGCGCACGTGCCGTGGAGCTCGAAGTCGAAGGCACCGTCGGCCACGGTGACCTCGTCGTTGACGAGCTCGATGCCGGGTCGTTCGTGGCCGGGGACGATGCAGGAGACCGTCGAGGCGGTCTCGAACGGCGTCGTCGCGCGCAGGCGCACCGCGTTGCCGACCCGCGCCTCACCGTCGCCGAATGCGATGCGTGCACTCCGTAGCTCGATCGAAACCGTCGGCTTCCGCACCCACGGCAGCGTCTCCACGTGCGTGCCTCCGCGTCGGCCGAGCAGGATCTCGGCGAGCTCGTCGGGCCCGTCGACGTGGAGGACGAGCGTCCACGGCGAGCCGGCCACGTCGTCGTCGTAGGAGTAGGTCATCACGGCGCCGCTCCCACCGAGGTCGACGCCGTCCGCCTCGCCCTCGTCGACGCGCCAGCTGAGCGCGCCGAAGCAGACCCCGTGCGTCGAGCGGCCGCCGGCGACGCCGTCGATCCGGCGGCAGGGACAGATCGCGTCGCAGTTGCACGCCTCGAGGTAGACGCCGGCGATGCGGAAGCTCACGACACCGTCCAGCCGGCGGCCCCCGCGAGCGTGGACTCAGCGCTCTGCATGGCGCGACGCTACTCCTGTCGCGCCTCGCAGTCGAGGACATCGGGCCGACCGCGGCTCGCCTCATGTTTCGACCGGTCGGAGGATCGCGGACGAGCCCTGCTCTGGCCGGACTCCCCTTCCGATCGCCGGAACGGGGCACCGCGTCCTCGTCGGCCTCACGACTCGTCGCGCACCTCGACGGACTCGAGCACGACGCCCTGGGCGGCCTCGCGGTCGAGTCTCTCGTCCATCGCTGCGTCCACCGCTGCGCCCTCGGCGAGCGTGCCGCGCGAGGCGTCGACCCAGTGCTCGACGAAGTGCTCGGGCGTGAAGTGCGACAGCGCGCCGAGCCGAACGCGGATGCGCGACACGGACGACGCGCCCTCCGCCTCGGCGACCGCCAGCACCTTGCGGACGAGGTCGTCCATCAGTGCGCGCTCGTGCACGGCGCCTCCTCGAGCTCGCGGAGCACGGACTCGACGAGGCCGTCCAGCGCCGACGCGACGGCCGCGGTCATCTCCTCGCCCATCCCGAAGGAGGCGCCCTCGACCCCGAGCACGACGACCCGCCGCGGCGCCTGGCCGAGCGCTCGGCCGAGCTCGAGCGCGTCGGCGATCCCCATCGCGTGCGTCGACGCGAGCCGCAGGTCGCGCGGGAGCGGTCCCTCCTCCGCGTCGATGCGGTGCAGCGTCCCCGGCGCGGCGCCGCTCGAGAGGGCGTCGACGACGACGACGGTGTCGAGCCCGTCCCAGAGGCCGAGCAGGCGCGTCGGCTCGTCGGCGCAGTCGAGCACGGCGGCGCCGGCCCCGCGCAGCCGCTCGGCCACGGCCGGCCCGACGGCGTCGTCGCCGCGGAACGGGCTTCCGAGGCAGACAGCGGCGGCGCTCAAAGCCGCTCCACCTCGAAGCGGAGGAAGTGCGTCGCGCAGGAGATGCACGGGTCGTAGTTGCGGATCGTCTGCTCGCAGCGGTGCGCGAGCTCGTCGTCGGGCAGATCGAGCGACCCGCCGACAACGCCGACGAGGTCCTCCTCGATCGTCTTCTGGTTCTGCGACGTCGGCGGGACGATCTTCGCGTCGAGGATCGTCCCCTCGTCGTCGATCCGGTAGCGGTGCCAGCAGATCCCGCGCGGCGCCTCCGTGCAGCCGTGGCCCGATCCGGCGCGCGGGTCGCACTCGACGTACGGCTCGTCCGGGCGCTCGTACCCCGCGATGATGCGGAGCGCCTCGTCCGCGGCATAGACGGTCTCCACGGCGCGGACGACGATCGAGCGGAAGGGATTGCGAACGACAGACCCCAGGCCTGCCTCCTCGGCGGCCTGCTTCGCGGCGTCGGAGAGCTCCTCGTAGTTGAGCGCATACCGCGCGAGCGGGCCGACGAGGTAGGCGCCGACGCCCGCGAGGCTCGAATGGAGCGCGTTCGAGCGCTCGACGTGGCTCTCCGTGAAGTGCT
>Ga0111538_10010951_pt1 | contig 12047 bp, 4 predicted proteins | sample SoiMethybrSBSTD1_FD_79669 | JGI IMG/M metagenome (GOLD analysis project Ga0111538, IMG submission 79669) | Bulk soil microbial communities from a Populus tree surrounding site in Tennessee, USA - Soil MetaG P. TD hybrid SBSTD1 (version 2)... | ecosystem: Environmental > Terrestrial > Soil > Tree...
AACTGCCTCAACCCCCAAGGCTTCTTTTCCAGAGGCTCAACGATGTTCGCACCGAGCGATGTCAATTCAGCGTATGTCGCATCGATATCGTCGGCGAACACCCAATGAACGGCCGGCTCGAATGGACGGGCTCTTTTCCGAAAGAAGATCCCCACGTCTCCGCGTGACACGGCTCCAATCTCTTTGTCCGGATAAAGCCATGTGATCTCGAATCCGAGTGCATCTCGATAGTGCTGCTGCGCCCGCTCGACATCAGCGACGGGCAGTTCGGGCACCGGCTGCGCAATCGACGTCAAGGGCTGTTTCGTGCTCACAGATGCCGCCTCTCGTCGTTTCGCACGATGGCCTCCCCGCGACGGGGTGGGCGTCACTTCTCCTTCAGGTTAATCACCTTGACGACTCTCAAAAGGTCCGACGAAAGGCTCGCGGAGTGCGCGACGTACGGTGCGTCGACGCCGCTGGCCCGGCTCAACCTTGACCGTCCGGGCGCGCCGTCAAGGCTTTTCCGGCGTTCTGCCCGGCGAGCACCATCGCCGCAATGGCGTCCACGGCATTGGCGCTCCTGCCGTCGCCGCCGACGAGCACTGACGGCACCACCTGCAACCGCGCGTCGGCGATGGCTCGCGTGATGCTCACGGCGATCTCCTGAGCCAGACGGATCTCGGGGCCGCCATAGGCGTCCACCTGCTGGCGCGCCGCGGTTGCCGTGGCCAGGCCCTCAAGCTCGATGCGCTTCGAGTTGGCCGTCCCGATCGCGACGATCTTGTCGGCCTCCGCATCGGCGACGGCGCGAATCTTCGCCGCCTCGGCACGCCCCTGGTTGGTCTGACGGTTCACCTCGGCCAGGCCGTTGTTCTCGGCGACCGAGATGGCGATCTTCGACTCGGTCAGTCCACGCTGCTGCGCGGCGACCGCCTCGGCCTCGCGCAGCGACCGCTCGCGGGTCGCCGCCTCCTCCTGGCGGCCATAGGTCTCGAGCTTCTCGCGCGCGATCTGCCGGTCGCGCAGTTGCGTCAGGATCGTTTCAATCTGCTTGTCGCCGGTCGGCGACTGGGGCGTGCCGATGAGCACTTCCTGCAGCTCGAGGTTGTATTCGTTGAACTTGCCCCGCATCTCCTGCAGCGCGCGGTTCTGGATGTCGGTTCGATCCTGAAGCAGCTCGATGAGCGTCTTGGTCTGCGCCGTGTTCTTGAAGTACGCCGACACCATCGGGTCCAGCGTCTGTTCGACGAGCTGCTGGATGTTCCCGAAGCGCTGGATGACCCGCGAGGCCTTCTTGTAGTCGATGTGGACGACCACCGAGAGCGGCAGCGTCGGCTCGAAGGCATCCTTCGTGATGAGCGAAATCTCCTTGAGGTTCTGATCGAACTTCGACCCGGAGGCGTTGGCCTGCCATTTCAGAATGAAGTTGGTCGTCGGGACCTCGAGCACTTTGCCTGAGTACGTATTGAACGGATACTTACCCGGCAGCAGCGGCCGATCCCACACGCCGCGCTCACCCTGCTGCACGAGCTCGCCATGCTGGTAGTCCTCTCCGGAGAGATCGGCACCCTTCTGGCCGGTATAGGAAATGACCACGCCCACGTAGCCGAGATCGACGACGGTCTTGTTGATGAGATCGACCGTCGCAAACAGGCGGTTCAGGTAATAGGTGCCGTCGACGAGCACCTGCAACTGTCTCCCGCGGTATCCGCCCGCGTCGATGAACTGATCGGGTTCCTGGAAACTGGCGTGGCGGGAATGTCCCTCGGCGGTCTGGCCGACGACTGGCGCGATGAGCTCGCCGACCGGCAGCGCCGGGCCGTCGTGGACGGTCACGACCGCCATGACGTCCGCCTTGCTGTCGACAACGAGCGGGCGGAAACCATCACGCTGCTTGATCAAGGCGTGCATGGCCCGAATGGCATCGGCGTCGGTGTCGGCGAGGCCCAACACGTACAGCTTGCCCTCGGTGAGGACCACGAACTGCGCGGTGTTGATGGCATACACCCCTTCGCGCAGGATCTTCCGTTGCGGCCCCTTGTTGCCGCCGGCGGCCAGGAACGCCCGCACGTCTTCGAAGGTGCCGGCCTGCACATTGGAGCCGAGCGTCTGGCCCGCCGGCAAGGGCACGCCGTCGCGTGCGAAAACATAGCCGATCTCCCCCTGCGGGACGAAGACGAGATTCTGGCGATGGACGCGGTACATGAAGGGGAAGAGAAAGTGGAAGCCGCCACGCAGCATGTCGGGCTCGAAGCCTGCTTCGCCCTTCAGCGCGATGATGCCGTCCTTGACCGAGCCGCCGGACGACCACAGCCGCTCCTTGATGCCAACGCGGCTGTTCGGCACATACACGACGGCCGAGTACACGAAGCCGAGTGCCGCAAGGGCGATCAAGACAAGCAGCACGTTTGCCAACGTGAACACGCTGGTCAGGAATGCGGGCATGGGGCACCTCGCTTGAATCGCCAACGATGACCGGAAGCGCGTGCGGAAGGCAAAGGGTAACAGACGCGCGGCCCCGTCGCGAGATGGGCCGCACCATCCTCCGTGCGGCGACGGCCCGCAATCAGGTTACTTGTGATTTCTTTGCGAAACGGCGGTGATCCCGCGTCAGCGCTGTTAGCTAGCGCTCACGGTCACGTCCGTCGCGTTCATGGGTCTTCCACGATGCGCGGTCGGGCTCTCAGCGCAGCGTTGGACCGCTGGCGCAAGGACCTACGCCGACTGTCGAATGACCGCCTCCGGCGCCGGGAGCTTCGCCGGATCGAGATACAGCACCTCGACGAGCGAGCTGATCTCCGGAAAGCGGAAGTAGCCAAAGTAGAAGACGTCCCCGGCGCTGGCCTCCTGAACGAGTTCTCGGCCCTGTCGTTGGAGCTCGGCCTTCGCCCCGCGCACCGCGTCCAGGCTTTCGTAGACCAGGCACGTGTGGTGGAATCCCTCGCCATGCTTTTCCAGATGCTCGTCTAAAACGCTTCGCCCGCTGTGAGGCGCGACGAGCTCGAACGTCCCGCCACCGACGGTGGCCAGGGCCACCCGGAAAGAGAAGGGGCTCGGCCGGCCGTGCACCTTGCACTCCGCCGGTGTGATGGTCCAGATGTTCCATGGGCCGATCCCGAGGGCGTCGGACATTCGTTGTGCGGTTCCCTCCAGGTCGCGAACAAGAAAGGACGTGTGGTGGAGCGCTACAGGCATCGGTCTGGTCATCGGTTCCCCAATCTACAGTAGCCGCCGACGACATCCCGTCGGTTCGATCTGCCGTCGATACTTGTCGGTCTCACGCATTATCACGCGAGGCACAATGATAGGCGTAGATGCCAGGACCGCGGCCTATACTCTGACGCATTCACCGCAATGAACGTGTCGATCTCAGCCGGCGACGGTCCGGTCACGCTCGGCATCCTGCTGGTGCACGGCATCGGCGAGCAACGGCGCAGCGACACGCTGGTCAACTGGCTCGATACCCTCGTCGATACGATCAACCGCGGCACCAGACGCAGCGTGTCGGCGACGGTGGAGTGGGCCGACCTCATCCCGGAGGCCGACAACGAGTCGCCGGCACAAGCCGTCGTCCGCATTCGCGGCGACGGGGTGGACGAACGATGGGTCGTCGTCGAAGGCTGGTGGGCCGAAGCGTTCATCGCGCCGTCGTTTTCACAACTCGTCGGGTGGAGCTTCCGGGCGGTGCCGTGGGCGCTCGCCATGCACGCGGCGCAGGGGTTGCGCCATAACGACGACGTCACCGGAGGACGCGAAAAGCTCGTTCGGACAATCGTTGGTGTCGTGCGGGGGATCTTCCTCCTGTTGCTTGCACCGTTCATCGTCGTACTGCTCGCGGGGCTGGCGCTCATCGGCCTAATCCCCAGTGACACGCTGCGCACATCGATCGGTCGCTTTCAGCGAAGGCTCGCCGCCAGTGTGGGCGACAGCCTCGTGTTTCTCGAGAGCCCCGTGCGCGCCGCGGCGATGTGTTCGGCCGTGATGTCCGCGCTCGCCAGGCTGGAGCGGATCGGCAGTGTGGCTTCCTGCGCGCCACGCGTGGTCGTCGCCCATTCGCAGGGCGCGACGGTTTCGCTCGAGGCCCTGACACGGCTGGAGCAAATGTCCGCATCGGCGGAACCGGCAAGCGCTGATGAGGCCAGGACCTCGAAAGTTGTCTTCATCACCTTTGGCGCAGGCATCAACAAGCTTGCGGCTCTGCGCTGGCTCAGTACACATAGTCTGGCTGACATGCCAGATAGCAAAGGCGCCGACGCGGAAGCAGGTAAGAACGGAAGGAACCGCAACAACGACACCGTCATCGATCGCGATCCAGTGCTCGCCGCATGCCTGGGGTTGCTGGGCATGGCGGGTGTGGGGTTCTGGTTCTGGCGTCTGAGGGCCGCCGGACAACTGGCTTGGACCGCACTGTGGGTGATCCTCGTGTGGGTTGGCGTGGGAGCGCTGGTCGAGCTGATGAAACGGCTGGTCGATCGCTACGGGAAGATTCACCCCTGGCTCAAGAAGTTCGCCACAAGAGTTCGCGAGGTGGCGATCCTGGGTCTGGGGATCGGCGGCATAGTCGCCGTGGTGCTGGGTTACACCCTGGTGATACCGTTCGTTCTTTCAGCGGTGCTCGCGGTGATGCTCATCGTGGAGCTTCGACTCACGTTCTCGAAGCAGCTTCAGGATCGAATCACGAAGACGATCGAGCTGCCGTCGAACATCAGTAAATGGTGGGATTTCTGGGCGACGGGGGATCCCGTGCCCAACGGCGCCACGCGCACGAGCGTGCCGTGCCGTCCAGCCGGTACACGCATCTGGAACGAAGGATCAGCGCTCCGGGACCACACCACCTACTGGCGGAATCGAGACGGATTCGTGCTGCCGGTCGTCCGCATTCTGGCCAAAGCGGCGCACAGCCCCTGGGTCGGGGCGCTTCCGCCCGAGCCCCAACATGACAACGTCAACCAACGCAGCCGCTGGAGAGTCTGGTGGCTCAGGGTGACGCGTTGGCCGGTGGCCGTGGCGATGGCTCTTGCCGTGCTCCAACGCGGCGAAGAACTGGAACGCGCCCGTGGGAGCGCCGGTGATGCGCTGAGCACATTGGGTATCGGCGAATGGTTCGCTCGCCTTCCGCATGCCTGGGTTCAAATGAGCGTGCTGGGAGCGGCGGCTCTCCTGTCCGGATGGGTCGCGTATCTGATCGTGTTGACCGTCTGGCGGACGTGGGTCAGTGCGGAGCAGGACGCCCTGCTCGATCACGACGCGCGGACTGGTGTCACCGCCGGCCCTTACCTCCTCGGAACGGTGGTGATGCTGCTCCTCGCCGCTGCTGTCTACATCGGAAAGACCGACTGGTCGACATTTGCGGCGCACCGGCGGCAGATCACGCCCGGTTATGCAGTTTTTCTTGTCGCCTTAATCGCCTTCCTGGGTTGCGTGATTGTCTGGCTGGTTGCGAAGTGGGTTCCACCTCCCACAGCAGGAGTGCCCCAACCTTTGCCACAGCCTAGCGGGACACTCGTGCGGGAAGCGGCTCAGAGCATCGTCGGCGGTGCGATCCACGACTTGCGCGCCTCCTGGCGCGTGCTGGCTCAGACCGACGGCGTTTACAAGCTGATTTCCTTCGCGTTGCTCACGCCAGGAACCCTGCTCCTGCTGCGCTGGGCGATGGCGCGCAGCGGAACGTCGGTCGTCGCCGATATCGAGATCGCGACGTTTTTCCTGACCTCGCGACAAGGCATTGTCGCGCTCATCAGCGTCGGAGCGATTCTGACCGGCATCACCGCGCTCGAGATGACGTGTCTCATGGCCATCGGGCTCGCTGCCGCGAACGGCCGGCGCCTGACTGTCCGGGATGCGCTCGCGTTCGGCGCGTCGCGTTCGATGATCGTCCTCCGGCTGACGACGAACATCGTCGTGCGTCTGCTTGCGGGCCTGTTGCCGTTTGCCGCGGCAATTGGCGTCGTGTACTGGATGCTGCTCCGCTATCACGACATCAACTTCTATCTCTCGACACGGCCTCCTGAGTTCTGGACGGCCGTGTCGATCGCGGCCGTGATCGTCGCCGTCCTCGTTGTCGTCCTGTTGTGGACGATCGCGCGCTGGGCCATGGCGCTGCCCCTCGTACTGTTCGAGGGCGTTCCGCCGCGGCGCGCGCTGGCGGAGAGCGCCGTGCAGTCGGCCGGGCACCGCTCCACCGCCATTGCGGCGCTCGGCATATGGTCTGCCCTTGCCCTCGCCCTTCTGGCGGTCGCCGCCTGGGTACCAGATTTCATCGGCCGCGCGCTGGCTCCGGCGTTCAGCGGCTCGATGCAGGCGCTTCTGGGGTTCATGACGGGACTCGTCTTTCTCTGGGCCGCGCTCGGTCTGGTTGCCGCCGTCGTGAACGTCTCGATGCTGTCGCTCGTGCTGCTTCGGTTGTACCGCGGCGTAGTGCAGCGTGAACGTCGTGCGCTCCCCGAGCTGGGCGCGGATGGGTCTGAAGGTTTGCGCCGATTACCTATCGCCGTGAGGATCGGTGTGGTTGCCGTCTCGATTCTGGCCACGCTTGGCGTTGTGCTCATCGTCGGGAACGTTGCGCGGCGGAATCAGCCAGTCCTGGTCATCGCGCACCGCGGCGCGTCGGCCGCGGCGCCGGAAAACACGCTGGCGGCCTTCAGACTGGGCGCCGATCTTGGCGCCGACTTCGTCGAGCTCGACGTGCAGGAGTCAGAGGACGGCGAGGTCGTCGTCGTGCACGACAGCGACCTCATGAAGGTGGGCGGATCGCCGCTGAGGATCTGGGAGGCGCCGGCCGCGGCGCTGCGTGCCGTCGACATCGGCAGCCGCAAGGGGCCGCAGTTTGCCAGCGAACGGGTACCGACGCTCGCCGAGGTATTCGCGCTGTGCAAAGGCCGGGTTCGCGTCGTCGTCGAGCTCAAGTCGTATGGGCATTCCCAGCGGCTCGAAGAGCGCGTGGTCGAGATCGTCGAGGCCGCTGGCGTCGCCAACGACACTATTTTCATGTCTCTGGATCACGACATGGCCCGCCGGCTCAAGCAGCTGCGACCGGCGTGGACCGTCGGCGTGCTCGTCGCCAAGTCCATCGGCGACCTCACCTCGCTCGGCGCGGACTTTCTCGCGGTCGAGGCGAGCCTGGCGACGCGGGCGTTCGTGCGGCGCGCGCATCGGGCCGGGCAGGACGTCTATGTGTGGACCGTCAACGATCCGGCCTGGATGTTGGCGGCGATGGCCAACGGCGTCGACGGGTTGATCACGGACGGTCCGGACGTCGCCCGCGAAGTGGTTGAGCGACGCAGCCGGATGAGCGATGCGCAGCGGATACTCGTGGCGCTCCTCGTGGCGATGGGCGCGAAGACCGAGTCGCTCTTGGCCGAGGAGGCGGTGCAGCCGTACACGCTCGCCGCGCGCAGTGTGCTACCCGCCGGCGCGTCTCGTCAGGGCACTCCGCCCTCCGGGGCGTTCTTCACAGCCGCCGAGCGCGCAACAGCGGCCGCCAATGGTGTACGTGGGCCGGCCGACGGGCCGTACCTGGCGGAACAGCCGCTGCAAGGTGTGTCGAGCATGCTGCCGGCCGGCGACGGGACCTGGTGGGCGCTGGCCGACAACGGATATGGAGCCCGGGCGAATTCCGCAGATTTCCAGCTGGTCATCCACCGGCTCGATCCGCGCTGGGGCAACGCCGCGGGCCCGCGCATCGTCGCCACCACGATCCTCCGCGACCCCGATCGTCACATTCCGTGGACCATCGTCTGCGATCCGAAGACCGGCACACCGCTGCCCGCGTTCTCATTCAACGTGCTGCCACCCCCGCCGATGGCGTGCGGCGGCGACGGGTCCGCGCGCATTTTGACCGGCTTCGATCTCGATCCGGAATCGTTCGTCCGCGCGCCCGACGGCACTTTCTGGGTGAGCGAGGAATTCGGTCCGTTCCTGGTTCACGTTGCCGCCGACGGGCGCGTCATGGCGCCCCCGGTCCAGATTCCAGGTGTGCGCTCGCCGCAGAACCCGTTTCTGAGGATCGCGGAACGCGGTCGCGCCGAGCGGCCCACGCTGGCCACGAGCCGCGGGTTCGAAGGATTGGCGATCAGCCCCGACGGGTCGACGCTCTACGCGCAGCTCGAGGGCGCCGTCGCCGGCGACGATCCACGCGATCTTCGCATCTACGCTTACGACATCGCGCAAGGTGCCCTCGCGCCGGCGTTCTTCACGGTGCGCCTGGATGGTGCGAGCCAGACCGTGGATCTCGCGAGCCTCACCGACCCGTCAGGGGCCAACGTCTATCCGGGAGCCACCGCGCCGCCATCAGGTCCGCTGGCGATCGGCGAGCTCAAGGCGGTGAACGATCATCAGCTGCTGCTCATCGAGCGCGACAATCTGGGCGACGATGAGGCGCCACCGCGGGTGAAAAAGATCTTCCTCTTGACGCTGCCGCCCTCGGGCGAAAAGGCGGTCGCCAAGACACAGCTCGTCGACCTGCTGGCGATTCCCGACCCGTCGGGTCTTGGCGGGGAGATCAATTTCTTCCGGCTGCCGTTCTACACGATCGAGTCCGTGCACGTGGTCGACGAACGCACGCTGCTCGTGGCCTCTGACAACAACTTCCCGTTTTCAAACGGGCGGTCTCGCAGCCGGAACCCCGATCGGAAAGGACCGCACGCCGCGGACGATACCGAGATCATCCTGATTCGCCTCGGCTCGCCACTCGACGTCGATCGCCGGCTCGTGCAGGGCAGCCGGTAAACGGGATTCACAAATTCCTGACAGAGGAGCGCGCTCATGATCAAGACCGAAGAGATTCGCTACCGCGACGGTGGCGAGACGGTCAACGGCATGTTCGGATGGGACGCGGCACACGAGCGGCGGCGCCCTGGCATTCTCGTCGTTCATGGCGGTGCCGGTCTCGACGATCACGCCAGAGGTCGCGCGCGGCGCTTCGCGGAAGCGGGATTCGTCGCGTTCGCCTGCGACATGTACGGCGAGAGCGTCACCGGCAACCGCGATCGTGTGCTGCAGCATATCGGCGAGCTGCGGCGCGATCGAGCGGCGCTCTGCCGTCGTGCCCAGGCAGCGATCGACCAATTCGCATCACATCCGCTGATTGACGGACGCCTTGCGGCGGTCGGCTACTGTTTTGGGGGAATGGTCGCCCTCGAACTGGCGCGCGGCGGGGTCGACCTCGCCGGCGTCGTCAGCGTGCATGGAAGCGTCGAGACGTTCCGCCAGGCCGAGCCCTCGAGGATCAAGGGCCGGATTCTCGTGTGCCACGGTGCCCTCGATCCTCACGTGCCGATGGCCCACATCGCCGCGTTCACCGACGAGATGAATCGAGTGGGCGCCGATTATCAACTGATCGTCTATGGTGGAGCCATGCACGGGTTCACGCACGAGACGGCGGTTCAGCCGGTTAATGGCGTCGCGTACAACGCAACGGCCGACGCCCGCTCCTCACGGGCGATCCAGATATTTTTCGACGGGGTCTTCGCCAGTTGAGTCATGCGGTCCGCAACACTGCAATCGAAACTGCAAGTGGGATTCTAGCGGACGCCATTTCTATCCCCGGAGCCTCGAACTCGCCGGGCGGCATCCTATTTCGCCGGCACACGCTGCTTCGGTCGGTCGAGCCAGTTGAGCACCATGGTTATCGGCTCGCTGGTGTTTTCATCCACCGGCTTCCCGATCAGGAACCGGCGGCTGTCGCCGGTCACCGCATAACTGCGGCGTACGACGTTCCCCGGAACGGGAAACAGCACACTGCCCGCGCCGGGCTCGAAGGTCGTTACTGTCGCGCGGTACGGCACGGCCATCAGATTTCGATCATCCGCGAGAAAAAACAGTTCCCCTCCGCTCTTGCTCCAGGCCGCGTCGGCACCGCCACCGGAGGAAATCCGTACCTTCTGATTCGTGAGCGGAAAGGCCTGCACGTAGACTTCCTTGCGGCCGGACTCGTCGGACTCGTAGGCGATCCAGTGCCCATCCGGAGAGAACACCCCGTTCGCTTCGTTGAAGGTGGAGGCGAGGTATGGGAACGGCTTCTGTGCTTCACCTGAAGCGCCAGAACCTTGCGGAGCAATCCAGAGGTCCTGGCCGGTCTTATCTCCGGGACGCTGATACAGGACGAACTTGCCGTCGCGTGACCAATCGGTCGGCCAGCCAGTGACGGTGCCCATGGTGATGAATTTCTCATCTTGTCCAGTCCCGCTCGCCGCTTTGATGTACAAATCGAAGAAGTTACCGCCGCGACGTGACGGCCAGAGAATCCGGAGTCCATCAGGAGACCAGATTGGAAGGTTGTCTGTCGCGGGGTCGAACGTAATGCGGGACGGCACACCTCGGACCAAATCCAGAGCCCACACGTCGATATTTCCCTCTTCGTTCTGATCGAACGCAATGCTCTTCTCGTCCGGAGACAGTCGAATGGAGCGGTAGTCTGCCGCTGCAGCCGCAACGCCGAGCTGCCTGCCGGTCCTATCGACCCAGAGCAGCTCCTGGCGGGACACCGGGCTGCCCGCCATGTAAGCCAACGCGCCGGTCTGCGAAACGGAGAATCGGCCAACGGATTCCGCGACCGGAAACATCTGCCCCCTCAGTGTGGCGGTGTCGGCATCGAATGGCTGCGCCATCAACGTTGTTTCACGGAGCAGCAGCAGATAGCCGCTTCGGCCTGGCGCATCGGGAGGGACATATCTCGCGAGCGTGCCGTCGGGCAACAGCCGCTTTGCCTGCGCGTCATCTTCCAACGACGTCACGTAGATTCCGTTGACTTCAGCGTTGACGCCGCTCACATAGTAGAGAAAGTGGCGCCCGTCGGGGAGAAACTGCGGCTCACGCCGCAACTGTCCGTCGATGGACTTCGCGATGTCGACCAGTGCGCCTCCGACGTCAGCGAGGCGCTGGATTCTTGCACCTACGACAGTCCCGAGCAGGATGATGCCATCGCTGCCCCAAGCGGTGCGCGTGTTCGGCGAGACACCGGAGACAAGTGTTTGGGGGGGACCGCCGTTGACCGAGACCTTTTTCAGTCTCCCGTCTTGAGTGACGAAGCCGATGAACTCGCTGTCCGGGGACCAAAAGATTTGGTCCTGCTCAGTGGCGGTTCCCTCGGTCCCCGGCAACGCGCGCGCGTCCAGCGAATCGATCGGGCGGAGCCACAGCCTACTCGTTCCGCTTTGCACACCGCCACGATTACTGCCTGTCGCGAAGGCGATGTACCGCCCGTCCGGAGAGAGCGCGAATGCAGCGATCGAAGATCTCTCAGGAGCAGGTACCTCAAATCGGACGCTTTGCGGTGTCGTGGGCGTCTCGCGGAAGTGAACGAAGGCGAGCGCCGCGGCGGTTCCCAGCGCAACGGCCGACACGCCCCAGGGCAGCGCTCGAGCACGCGATGGTCGGGTCTCCAATGACGCCGACACGACGGCTGCCGCCGGATCCGAAACGCCGGCGATGATCTGATCGAGCACGCGACGTGCGTCTCCGATATCGCGGAGCCGCTGCTTCGGATCCCGCACGAGGCAGTCTCGCATCAGCGCGAGCAGCCTGGGCGGTGCAGCCGCCGGCAGCGCGTTCCAGTCGACGTCGCGCGTCAGCACCGCGGCGAGCGTGTCTGACACATCCTCTGCTTCGAACCCCCGTCGGCCAGTGAGCATTTCATAGAGCACGACGCCGAACGCCCAGATATCCGCACGGCGATCGACCTGTTTGCCTTTGGCCTGTTCCGGCGCCATGTACGCGGCCGTGCCGAGAATGACGCCGAGTTGCGTCGCCCGCGCGGTCAGCGTCGGCGAATTCGTCGCGTCGACCGATGACGCCGCACTTTCAGAACTGAGTGCCTTGGCGAGCCCGAAGTCCAGCACCTTGACGGTCCCGTCGTCGCGCACCTTGACGTTGGCCGGCTTCAGATCGCGATGCACGATCCCGCGCTCATGCGCGGCATCCAGCGCCTCGCACAGCTGACGCGCGATCGCCAATGTCTCGGCCATCGGCAGCGCTCGGCTGAAGCCTCGCGTTCCAGTGGCATCGGCAACGCGCGGTTTCAGGCGAGCCTCCAACGTCTCGCCTTCTACCAGCTCCATCACGAGCGC
>Ga0111538_10010952_pt1 | contig 12046 bp, 10 predicted proteins | sample SoiMethybrSBSTD1_FD_79669 | JGI IMG/M metagenome (GOLD analysis project Ga0111538, IMG submission 79669) | Bulk soil microbial communities from a Populus tree surrounding site in Tennessee, USA - Soil MetaG P. TD hybrid SBSTD1 (version 2)... | ecosystem: Environmental > Terrestrial > Soil >...
GAAGCCGACGTCCGCCTCCCATCCGCGCAAGGCAAACTGCTTCATCGCAACCTCGATACCGGCGTGAATCTTCTCGGCGTTCATGCCTGGCGGCAGTGCAGGGTCGGAAAAATCCACGGTGTCAGGGTCGTACCCGAGCAAAAGAATCCGCGCCATGATTGCTCCTTCATCTCTTCAATCAGCGGCCGGCGTCGAGCCGGACCGCTAAGGTCCGCGATTCGGCACGCATCCTGCGCGGTCGTAGACAGATGTCCCATCATGACCGCGGGGTCGGGATGACACCGAGTTGCCTCACCGCTTTGACGTTGTCCGGGATGCCTCGCTGCCTTTGTACTTTGCCGGCGCGAATCGAGAGAATCACGATCTCTTCGGACTGCACACGGTCATGCCATCGCCGTCAGCATAGGGCCGTAACGCTCCGGCTGGGACCTCCGCCAGGGCCATCCGCACACTGTCGCTGAGCGCCTCGACCGCACCTGCCTCTGGGGTCGCCGCGAGATGCTGCAAGACGAAAGCGCCAACCGCACGTATTCTGGCCGTGCGTGTCCGCTGCACAATGTTCACCTCGCGGAATCCCGCCTGCATCATGAGGTGCTGGAGTGCCTTCGGATCCTCGCCCGCTCGACTCGAGCCCGGTGTCTGACCCCCCACCCCATGCGTTCGGCGGCAAGTCTCGCGCCGACGCCCGGTCCGCAGGCCACGTCCACCACGCGTTCGCCAGGACGAAGGTCCGCCAATGCGACAAGATCCGCCGCCCACGGAGCGAAAATGGCCGGAACCAGGACGCGCTCATGCCGCTCCGCCGCGCTTCTTGACAATTGCCATTGGTTTGGTGCGTTCACCCCTCGGAGACCTCCCAGATCCAGATGACGCCTAACGCACAGGCTGAGCAGCCGGCGAAGCCGGACCAACTCCCATCCAACGCTCGCGGTGAGCAGCCGCGGCGAGCGAAGACGAGCCGGCGGTCCGCTCAGCGGGATGTTGGGCGGCCTGGCTCATTGAATGACCTGGTCTGCCCGTAGCAGCAGGGATTGCGGGATGGTCAGGCCCAGGGTCTTGGCGGTCTTCACATTGATGATCAGCTCGAACTTGGTCGGTTGCTCGACGGGCAAATCGGCGCGTAGCGAATCTCCAGCACGAATGTTTTCCCCTCGACGTGCACGAGCTCTCGCATCCCTTGCCGGAAGGCCTCGAGATTCACCGCGCCGCCCGCCTGGCTGGCGGCAAACAGCATTCCGATCTTCGCCATTCCGGATGCCGACTGCGCGACAACGCCATAGGGAGCTTCGAACATCGTGTTAGATACCAGTCCGTCCCGAAGTGCCTCAAGAGAAACCCTTGCTGCGAGCTGTATTCAACACGGACGAGCAATGGATCTGGCCTGCGTGTCGAGATGACGTGATGTGGCAAGGCAACCGGTCGGCCGCGCGTAAAGGGTTCGCTTAGACGGTGGACCTCAACCGCTGGCTCGCCTAGTTTGGCACGCAGTTGAGCGCCGATCCGCGCCTCAAACTGGGGTGCACCGACGACGGCGGTTGTCAGCCATAGCAGCAGGTAAGGCATCAACACGCCAAGACGCCCACGCCAGACTGTACGTCGCTTCACTGTGTCTGCGTCTGTCTGTCTAACGCCGGCCTCAGCGTCGGCGGCGAGGAGCGCGAGGTGCCGGCCGCTGCAAGCTGAAGTTTGCCCCTCGGGCTGGAGAACGGCCGCGAGAAACTTGTGACCCCGCCCGTCGACCCTGATCCACTGCGCGCCTGGGGCATAGGTCGGCCGGCCCAGCAACCGCCATCTAGTTCGCGACCGTAGAACTGGTCCGGGCACGGAGGCCGGAGGATGACCTGGCAAAGAGCGTCAGAAAAAGGCAGGCCAACGAACCCGCGAATCTGCCAGCGCGAGGGGCGGACCTAAGCATCGAACGTCTCCGCATCGCCGGCCGCATAACTAGAACTACTGGGGCCGTGTAGCGGCGCGGGGGATGGGGGAGCCGACTGGATAGCGTGTCTGTCTGTCTCCTCGGGTCCGAGAATACTCCATTTTAGGTGGGAGTTTGGTGGCTTGGCAGAACGGCGGCGGTGGGGCCCCTGAGCTTATGCCCAGGGGCACACCGCGGGGCGGCCTAGGCCCGCCGCACCGACACCGCCGTGTCGTGGAACACGGCCCCGCCCTTCGGCCAGCCGGGCTCGGCGCTGGTCAGCGCGTTGATCCCGATGCCGCGGTCGAAGCGGGCGTTGGGCCAGATCCCCTCCACCACCACCACGCCGCGCTGCTGGCCGCCCTGCGCCTTGGCGTGGACGAGCACCTCGCCGCGCTCGTTGGCGAGGGCGACCAGGTCGCCGTCGCTCACTGCCAGCGCCGCGCAGTCGTCCGGATGGAGCAGCGCGGTGGGACGGCGCTCCCGCGTGATGGAGGACGGCGTCTCCGAGAAGGTCGAGTTGAGGAACCCACGCGCGGGCGCGGCCACCAGGCGGAAGGGCCGCTCGGGCGTGGCACGGTCGATCACGTCGAAGTGATCGGGCAGGACGGGCATCTCCTGCCAGCGCCCGCCGAAGCGCTTCCAGTCGCCCTTGAAGTGGAAGCGCCGGTCCGCGGTGGGGAAGCCGTCCAGGAAGTGCGCTGTCTGGAACGGCAGCGAGCAGTCCTGGCCGCCGCGCTGCCAGTTGGTCTCGGCGTCCCACATGCCGGACTTCCGGAGCGTGGCGTCCATGATCTCCCACGCCGTCATGGTGAAGCCCGGGTGCCGGGCGCCGAGCCGCCGGGCCAGCTCCGCAATGACGTAGTGGTTCTCGCGGCACTCGCCGGGCGGCTCGATGACCTTCTTCGCCACCTGGAAGTAGGTGTGGCCGCTCGCCGTGTAGAAGTCGTCGTGCTCCAGGAACATCGTGGCCGGCAGCACGATGTCGGCGAAGGCGGCGGTCTCGGTCAGGAACTGCTCGTGCACGCAGAGGAAGAGATCCTCGCGAGCGAGGCCCTTGTGGACGAGATGCGTCTCCGGGCACACCATCGCGGGGTTGGTGTTCTGCACGAGCATGGCCGTCACGGGCGGGCCGCCCAGCAAGGCCTCCTGATCCCTGGTGAGGATCGGACCCAGGCGCGACTGGTCGAGGGCGCGGATGGATTTGTTCTCCAGGTCCAGCCCCTCGATGAGCGAGCGGTCGAGGCGGTAGAGGCCGGTCTGGCCGTACACCGCGCCGCCGCCCTCGTATTGCCAGGCGCCCGTGACCGCGGGCAGGCAAGACACCGCGTGGAGATTGGCGGCGCCGTTCCGCGAGCGGCTGAAGCCATGGTGAAGTCGGATGAAAGAACGTTTGATTCGGCCGTAGAGACGCGCGAAGCCGGCGATGTCCTCCACGCTCAGCCCGGTGATCACGCTGGCCCATTCGGGCGTGCGCGAGCGCACGTGGGCGGCCATCTCGTCGGGGCAGTCGGTATAGGCGCGCAGGTACGTCCAGTCGGCGTATCCCTCCGCGAACAGCACATGCATCACCGCGCAGGCGAGGGCGCCGTCGGTGCCCGGCTTCACCGCGAGATGGATATCGGCCTTCTCGGCGGTGCCGGTGCGGTAGGGATCGACCACCACGAGGGGCGCCCCCCGCCGCTTGGCGCGCATCGCGTGCTGCATCACGTTGACCTGGGTGTTGACGGGGTTGCCGCCCCAGATGATCACCAGATCCGAGTGCTCGTCGACCTCCCGGAAGTCCGCGCCGCGCTTGTCGCCGACACCGGCCGCCCAGCCCGCGTCCGACAGCGCCACGCAGATGGTGGAGTACCAGCGCGAATAGCCCATGGCGTGGCGCAGGCGGTTGATGCCGTCGCGCTGCACCAGGCCCATGGTCCCCGCGTAGTAATAGGGCCACACCGTCGCCGGCCCATAGGTCTTGGCCTGGCGCATGAACGCATCGGCGACCACGTCCAGCGCCTCGGCCCAGCCGACGCACTCGAAGCGACGCGAGCCCTTCGGCCCCACGCGGCGCAGCGGATAGAGCAGTCGGTCCGGATGATGGACACGCTCGGCGTAGCGCCCCACCTTTTCGCAGATGACCCCGTCGGTGTAGGTGTTGCGGTGCGAGCCCCACACGTGCCCGATGGTGCGCCCGTCGATCTTCTCGACCTCGAGGGCGCAGGTACTGGTGCAGTCGTGCGGGCAAACAGAAGGGACGATCTCGAGCCGGGGCGAGCGGGCGATGGCCATGCCGCTATTCTAGCGCAGGGGCGCGCCCTCGCCCATGCCGGCGCCGGGGCCGACTAGCCCATCAGGAGGGCGCCGGGCACCTCGCGGCCCATGGCCTCGATCTCGCCGCGGGTCACGCCCTGGGCGGAAAGCGCGGCCACGAACATGTGAAGACCGTCGGGCGGCGTGGGATTGCCGCTCTGGCCGAGATCGGTGCCGAGCACGAAGTGGCGCGCGCCTACCGCCTTGATGGCGGCGGCGGTCTCCGCCACCTCGACGCGGGCGGCGTGGCGCAGGAACTCGAGGGGCGCGTCCGGACCGGTGAGCATGCCCAGCGCGCAGAGCTCCATCTTGGCCCCCATGGCGGCGGCCTTCTTCATCTGAGACACCGTCATGCCAACGACGTCGAACTGCGCGTGGGTGATCACGATGCGGTCGCAGCCGGCTTCACGCGCCGCCTCGATGATGGCCAGGGCCTGCTCGCCAGACGAATGGCCGGTATGCACGACCAGGCGCTGGCGCGCGCACACCGCCAGCACCTCGCGCACCTCGGGCAGCACGACGCCACGGTCGTCGACCACGCGGATCCCGGACGGCGCCGTGCCCGCGCGCTTGACGTGATTGTCGGCGTCGAAGGTGGGAAACCACACCACGCGGCCGTAGCGGCCCTGCATTCGCCACATCCACTCCGCCGCCTGCGCATTGATCCCGCCCAGCGCCCGATTCAACACCACGCCCCCAAAGATCTTGATGCCGGGCACGTGCTTGCGGGCGAGCCACGCGCGGTCGGCGGTGTGGGTGACGTGGTTCTTGAAGACGACGGCCTCCATCTGGCGCGACGCCGCCAGCGTGGCCAGCTCGTCGTCGTCCACCGCGCGGCCGAAGATGTCGGGCGCCGCATGCGTGTGGAAGTCGATGAGCCCGCGAATCGGGCTCACCAGCGGCGGCGGCGGCGAATAGCCCTGCACGCCGGTGCCGGCATTGCTGGCGTTGGCGCCGGCGCCCGCCTTTGCGCCCCCGGCGCCTCCCGCCGGTCCGCCGCGCGCGGGCCGCGCGCCGCCGCCGCGGTCACTGCCGCCGTGCGAGCGCCGCGCCGCGCGCACGACGGCGTGCTCGTGATGCGCCAGGTCGCAGCCGCAGAAGAGTGGACGCGGCGCAGGCAAGGCCGTCTCGACGGGAGTCGTCATCGAAGAGGGATCATACACGATGAGGGCCAGCGAGCCATTGCGGCGCCCTCAGCGACCGGTGAACCCAGTACACCATGAAGCACTGCCCATCCGGCAGCCGTCGCCGTGCCACCGCGCGGAGCACCAGCCACCCCAGCACGCCACCCAAGAACTCGTACACCGGCGTGGGATGACACGGCGTCGTATCGGGTACGACCGCGCCGGGAAACTGCGCCAGCAGCTCGGGCAGCCCGGCGAAGGTCTGAGAGGGCGGGACGAGGCCGTGATCGTAGCGGGTGCCCCACGGCAGGTCGGTGGGCAGACCGTAGTCGCCGTCACCGGCCAGATGGCAGCCGAGGCGGCCGATGCCATAGCGAGCATGAGCGCGGGAGCGCCGGCGTCGAGGACGCGGGCGATGGTGTCGCGCCACGCCGCGGTGAATCCCGGCGCTGCATGACTAGCGAGCAGACCCGCAAGAGCCAAGGCTTTCGAGCCCAGCCAGCCGAACACCACGGCGAGGAGCACGATGCCGCGCGCCAGGTGAGGATCGAGCGCCCGTCGCCGCAGCTCGAGGGCGAGGCTCACTCCGCCGACCAGAAAGGCCAGCAGCAGCATGGCCCCATAACTGGGGATGGACAGCGGCCCGATCGTGACGAGGACGGGCGTCATTCGCCGGCGACTATCTCACCACGGCGCTCGAGAGGCCAGATTCGGACCTCTCTTAGTTCCCGCCCGGCCGTCCGCCCGACGCAGCGCGACGCCCGACATGGAACGCACGCGGCGTTTCTCCCAGTGCTAGTATTCCGGCCGCATGCGCACGATGCGGCTCGAGATCGCGGGCGAGGTGGCGCGACTGACCCTCGACCGCTCCGACATCCTCAATGCGGGGAACCGCGAATGGGTGCGCGATCTCACCGAGGCGGTCGCGCGCATCGGTGACGCGCGGGGTGTACGGGTGGCCGTCATCACGGGCGCCGGGCGCGCCTTCTGCACCGGCGTGGACCTGGGCGCGCTGGCGCGCGGCGAGTTCGGCTTCCCCGACTTCCGCGCGTGGGAAGACGCGATGGTGGCCATCGAGGACATGAACACGCTGTTCCTGGCCGCCATCAACGGGCACGCGCTCGGCGGGGGGCTCCAGCTCGCGCTGGTCTGTGACTACCGCCTGGCCAGCGATGCGGCGCTGATCGGCCTGCCCGCGGTGAAGGAAGGGCTGATCCCCTCGCTCGCCCTCCATCGACTGCCGCGTCTCGTGGGGCTGGCGCGCGCGCGCGAGCTGATCCTGCTGGGCGAGAACATCAGTGCCCGCGAGGCCGAGCGCCTGAACGTCGTGAATCGGGTGGTGCCGGCGGCAGAGTTTCCGGAGGCGGTGGAGACGATGGTGAAGCGCCTGCTCGCGCTCCCCGCCACCACCGTGCGCGCCAGCAAGCGGCTCACCGGCCTCGCCTTCGATCTCGACCGCGACCCATTCCGCGAGCGCATGAACGCCGCCTTCGAGCCCATGCTCGACTCGCCCGAGCACAAGGCGGCGATGGCGGCGTTTCGCCAAGAACGGGCGTCGCGCCCGGAGTCCTCATGAGCCCGACCATCGCCACCCCGCGCATCCTGCCCACCTCGGTAGTGGGCAGCCACGGCCTGCCCGGCTGGGTCTGGCTGGCTCGCGAAGCCATGGAGGCGGGCCGTCTGGGCGCCCTCGACGTGCGCGAGCTGATGGAGGACGCCACCCAGGTGGCCCTACTCGACCAGGAGCGCGCCGGGGTCGACGTCGTCTCCACCGGCGAGATGATGCGCGTGCGCTTCATCATCGGCTTCTACGACCGCATCACCGGCATCCGCCCGCTGCCCGCGCCTCGGCAGCTCGGTCAGCCGCTCTGGGACACCAACACGCCCTTCGAGGTCACGGAGAAGATCGCCGCGCCGCGCGGCCTCGGTATCGTCGAGGAATTCCGTCTCGCCCGCAGCCTCACCGACAAGCTCATCAAGGCCACCGTGCCGGGGCCCTACACCCTGCTGGTGCCCCTCAAGGTCGGCGGGGGCTATCGCGACAAGGACACGCTGCTCGCCGATCTGGTCGGCCTCGTGAACGCGGAGTGCCGCGCGCTCGCGGCGGCAGGCGCCACCTTCATCCAGATCGACGAGCCGCATCACGGCATGTACTCCGGCTCCGTGCACGAGGTCACCAAGGGCGTGAACCGCGCCGTGGAAGGTGTGGACGCCAAGATTGCGGTGCACATCTGCTTCGGCAACCTCTACGGCCGCCCGTTCAGCGCGGTGCGCGACTACCGCAACGTCTTCCCCACCCTGGGTGATCTCCGCTGCTCGCAGATCGTGCTGGAGTTCGCGAACCGCGGCATGGAGGATCCCGCGCGCTGGAACGACTTCCCTCGCGACAAGGAGCTGGGCGCGGGGGTCATCGACGTCAAGGCGTTCAAGTCCGAGACCGCGGAGGACGTGGCCGAGCGCATTCGCGCTTTTCTCCCCTACATACCGCCCGAGCGGCTCTGGCTCAACCCGGACTGCGGCTTCTGGGAGACGCCGCGCTGGGTCGTGCGGCAGAAGCTTGCCGCGCTCTGCGAAGGCGCACGGCGCGTGCGCGCCGAGCTCGGCGGCTAGCGCGCGGCCCGTGGACGGCCCCTCGATGGTGATGCTCCTCGGGGCGGGCCTGGCCGGGGGCGTGGTGACCGCGGTGGTGGGAGGCTCGTCGCTGATCACCTTCCCTGCACTGCTCGCCGCCGGCCTGCCCCCCATCGTGGCGAACGCCTCGAACACGGTGGCCCTCACGCCCGGCAACTTCGCCGGCGGCCTCGCCGACCTCGAGCGGCTGCCGCGCTGGGATCGTTCGTTCGTGGGCCTGATGGCGGTGGCCGTCGTGGGCAGCGCGGCGGGAGCGGCACTGCTTCTCGCCACCCCGGAGAAAGCCTTCACCGCGCTGGTCCCGCTGCTCATCGGCTTCGCCACGCTGCTCTTCGCCCTGTCGGACCGGATCCGGACGTGGCTGGCGCGCGGACACGAAGGCGGTGGGCCCTGGACCTCCGGCCCCGTGCGTCTGCTTCTGTTCGCCCCGGTGGCGGTCTACGGTGGCTACTTCGGCGCCGGGATGAGCGTGATGATCCTCGCGCTGCTGGCGATCACGCTGGAGGCCGACTTCCGCGCCGTCAACGTGCTGAAGAACTTCCTCTCCGGGCTCACCAGCCTGGTCGCAGTGGGGGTGTTCGTGTCGCACGGCATGGTCGCCTGGCCGCCCGTCGCGGTCATGATGGCGGGGGTGCTGACGGGAGGATTCCTCGGCGGGCGTCTAGTACGCGTGCTCCCGCCTCCCCTGCTGCGCGGCATCGTCATCACGGTGGGCTCCGTGCTCACCGTCATCTACGCGTGGCGGTACTGGGCCTCTTGACAAGGCGAGGGGCCAGACTTACAAACGGCTCGAATTCGTGCCATGGCGACCGCCGCTCTCAGACCGTCGCGCTGTCCGACGCCGGGCGGCGCCTCATCACTGACATCGTCCCCCGCCACGTGGCCGGGCGACGCGCGCACAGGAGGCGAGCGATGGAACACAAGACCCGCTTCGGATCGCTCCAGGACTACACCAAGGGCGGTGTCGAAGTCATCAACGACGATGCGCGTAACTACGTCTTCTCGAACGTCTTCGACGTGGCCTCTCGATCCAAGCCCTATGAGAAGGTCGCCGTCGGCAAGAACATCGAGTACGTGATCGAGGCGATTCGGGCCGAGGGGACCTCGGGCTGGCGGGCCCCCGCGCAGGACGAGTTCGCGCTGGTGATGGACGGCGAGGTGGAGATCCGCCTGCTGAAGCTCGAGAAGCCCGCGGGGGCCACCCAGGGGTCCGTGGCGCTTCCGGGCACGCCCGCCGGCAAGAAGATGGGCGTGGTACGGGCCCGCCGCAGGCACATGACGCTCCTCCCCGTGGGGAGCGCGTATCAGTTCCACGCCGCCAAGCCCGGCGTGGTCCTGCTCCAGACCGTCGCGGGCGCCGATACCGTGGAGAAGTGGGCCGACATTTGTCAGACCTCGCCGCGGCCCGGGCGATAGGAGGCGACACCATGAGCCAGAGCACGAGCGCGGTCCCCGAGATCGGCTCCATCGAGCCCAACCGGCACGGTTACCGCACCTTCACCTTGGGCGATTTCGGCTTCAGCCGGGACGAGTACTTCGTGCAGATCACATGGCCGAAGGGCAGCCATCTGATCGCGGTTGACGCCTTCCTCCGCGCGCTGCAGCGCGACATCGCCTGGGGCTTTTTCTACGGCATCGTGAACTTCGACGCGGTGGTGGGCACGGTGAACCACTACGGCTCGGTCGATCTCTTCGCCGGCCGCTTCAACGCGCACTACCGCAAGGCAGGCATGGACCACAGCCAGCGCTTCGACACCCCGCTGATCCAGCGCGTGTTCGAGGCCATGCTGGAGGACTGGACCAACAAGACCTTCGACCCCTTCGCGAGCCCCCAGGAAACCGGTAGCGCCTTCGGCCCGAAGAACGGGAGCAACAAGGAGGCGATCACCCGGCACCGCGTCACCGCCAAGCGCATGATCGGCGCCCCCGGCGACGAGCCCACCCGCTCGGACGAGAGCGGCTTCCCGATCAATCGCCACTTCAAAGACGTTCCGCAGGACACGCCCGAGGTCCTGGCCGAGCCCGGCTTCGAGGGCGAGGTGGTGGCGTTCAACCTCTTCGCCTACCTCTCGCGGTCGGACGTGACCTGGAACCCGTCGATCGTCTCTGTGTGCAAGGCGAGCCTCTACTGCCCGACCACGGAGGAGTACATCCTGCCCGTCATCCACGGCAACGACCGGGTGGAGTGGTTCGTGCAGCTCTCGGACGAGATCCAGTGGGAGGTGGAGGACCGCGATACGGGCGCCATGCGCGCGCGGGTGACGATGCGCGCGGGGGATGTGGCGGCCATGCCCGCCGACATCCGCCACCGCGGCTTCTCGCCCAAGCGCTCGATGCTGTTGGTGTGGGAAAACGCCAGCCCCGACTTGCCCACGCTCTATGCGAGCGGCAAGATGCCACCGACCCCCGTGCAGTTCTAGGGAGCAAGAGGAGACCTTCATGGCCGACGACCGAGCCGTCGCTCGCCGCCACTTCCTGCGCGTCGCCTCCACCGCCGCCGCCGCCGCGCTCGCCGGGCTCCGGCCCGCGAGCGCGCGGGCTCAGGGCGCCGGACGCGCCATCAAGATCGGCTACGTGAGCCCGCAGACCGGGCCGCTCGCCGGCTTCGGCGAAACCGACGGCTTCGTGGTGAGCGGGATTCGCAAGGCGCTCGGCAAGGGACTCGCGATCGGCGGGCGCCTGCATCCCCTCGAGGTGCTCGTGCGGGACAGCCAGTCCGACCCCAACCGCGCCGCCGAGGTGGCCTCGCGCCTGATCCTCACCGACAAGGTGGATCTCATGCTCGTGGCGAGTACGCCGGAGACCACCAATCCCGTCTCGGACCAGTGCGAGGTGAACGGCATGCCGTGCATCTCGACGATGTGTCCGTGGCAGCCGTGGTTCTTCGCCCGCGGCGGCAAGCCGGACACCGGATTCAAGTCGACGTATCACTTCTTCTGGGGGCTGGAGGACATCATCGGGGTCTTCATCGACATGTGGAACTCGATCGAGACCAACAAGGTGGTGGGCGCCCTGTGGCCCAACGATGGCGACGGCAATGCCTGGAGCGACAAGGAGCGGGGCTTCCCAGCCGCGCTCGCCAAGGCCGGCTACAAGGTCGTGGATCCCGGCCGCTATCCGAACCTCTCGGACGACTTCTCCGCCCAGATCTCGACGTTCAAGCGGGAGAAGGTCGAGATCGTCACCGGGGTACCCATCCCGCCGGACTGGACCACGTTCTGGAAGCAGGCCGCGCAGCAGGGCTTCCATCCCAAGGTGGCCACCATCGGCAAAGCGCTCCTCTTTCCCAGATCCGTGGAGGCGCTGGGCGCGCTGGGTGACGGCATGTCCACCGAGGTGTGGTGGACACCTCAGCATCCATTCAAGTCCTCCCTCACCGGGGCCACCGCCGCCGCGTTCGCCGCGGAGTACTCGCGCGAGACCAAGAAGCAGTGGACGCAGCCGCTCGGCTTCGTTCACGCGCTGTTCGAGGTGGGCCTCGACGTGCTCAAGCGCGCGAAGAACCTCGAGGACAAGAGCACGGTCATCGTGGCGATCAAGGAGACCAACCTCAACACGCTGGTCGGTCCCGTCGCCTGGGGCAAGGGCCCCGTGCCCAACGTGACCAAGACCCCGCTGGTCGGCGGCCAATGGGGCAAGGGGAAGGGCGTCCCCTTCGACATCACCATCGTGAGCAACAAGAGCGCGCCGAGCATCCCGGTGGGCGGCAAGCTCCGCCCGCTCAAGCAGGCCTGAGCCCGACGCCGCTGCTCGCGCTGGAGGAGGTCTCGCGGGCGTTCGGCTCGCTGCGGGTGCTCGATCGCTTGAGCCTCGCGGTGGGCGAGCGCGAGGCCGTCGGCGTCATCGGCCCGAACGGCGCCGGCAAGACCACCGCCCTCAACGTGCTGGCGGGGCGGCTCCGCCCCGACCGCGGGCGCGTCACCCTGGGCGGCCGCGACATCACCGCGCTCCCCGCCCATGCGCGCTCGCGCGCCGGCATCGTGCTCACGCATCAGATCCCCCACCCCTTCGAGGCGATGACGGTGTTCGAAAACGTGCTCGTGGGCGCGACCCACGGAGGCGGCCGCCACGAGCGCGA
>Ga0111538_10010953_pt1 | contig 12045 bp, 13 predicted proteins | sample SoiMethybrSBSTD1_FD_79669 | JGI IMG/M metagenome (GOLD analysis project Ga0111538, IMG submission 79669) | Bulk soil microbial communities from a Populus tree surrounding site in Tennessee, USA - Soil MetaG P. TD hybrid SBSTD1 (version 2)... | ecosystem: Environmental > Terrestrial > Soil >...
CTGGCGCTTGCGGGCGGCCACGCCGTGGTGGGTTTGGTGCTGTTTCTCGGGGTCGTTCTCGGTGGAGCGTTCCTGGCGACGCCCTTCCTCCGCCTGGTGCTCGCGGCCTTTTTTCGACTCCCGATCTCACGACAAGCAGTCACCATACTACTGTCGCTCGTGCCCCTTCACGCTGGACTCCACGCCCTCCAGAACAGCGGCTGGCGGCTGGTCGATCCCAGCATGAACCGCGGTGGTGGGCCGGGGGCGGCTCTGATCGCGAACTGGCCGCCGGTGGTCGCCGTCATGAGCCTCATGGTGATTGCGGTTGTCGCACGCATGGGCCCATCTGAACCAAGCCAACCAAGTGAACCCCGTCAACCTCGTGAACTCCTTGAATGATGAAGACCGCTGTGCAGCCCTCAGCCACGCGCGAGCGATCGATCGTCATCGGTCTGGCCGCAGCCGTGGCCGTGCTCGTGGCGCTTTACCTGGGCTTGAGATCATCGGTGTTCGGCGGTGGGACGAGCGGCACCCTCATGCCGTATCAGATGCTGGTTCGCGATTTCGTCAGCGCCGATCAGACCGTCTTTGCTCGCCTTCGTGACAGCCTGATCGAGGCGGAGACGGTGCGGTCGCAGACGGGTCGTTGGCCGGAGGCCTCGCAGGTGCCGTCGCTCAACGCGGCAGGCACGGTAGACGGCGCCGAGTACAAGTGGGTTCGCACCCAGCGCAACATTGTGATCAACTATCTCGGGCTACCCGACGGTGATGTGTCGGCGGCGGCGTGGCTGCTCCGCATTCAGGAGCCTGATCCCGCCTCACCAACCGACTCCGCGCCGAACGACGAGGAACACCACCGGCTGCCGGACGGAACGGTGTTGCACGTCTCCATCTGGACCCATCGATTTGGCGGGCAGGTCGCGCCGGATTTTTTCATCAAGCCCGAGACCGCGGGCTGGACGCAGCTGCTGACCGCGCCGCTCAATCCGATCGGGACATTTCGAAAGTGATACGACCATGACGACCCTGTATGCGCGCGCGATGAGCATAGCCGCGGTGAGTGTGCTGTTGGTCGTCACCGGACCAGGTTCCTCGGCGCAGTCGGCGCTCAAGGTCGGCGTGACGCTCCATCCGTACTACTCATGGACGAAGAATGTCGTCGGTGCCCTGCCGGGGTACGAAGTGCGGCCGATTCTTCCGGGCGAAATCGACGCCGGCAACTATCAGCCGCGGCCCGAAGACATCAAGAAGCTGATCGATCTCGACGCCATTGTCGTCAACGGCATCGGCCACGATGATTTCATCTTCCCGATGATCAAATCGTCAGGCAACACGCGTGCGTCGATCGTCCGCCCCAACGACGCGACCCCGCAGATTCGATCCGCCAACGGCCGCAGCGTCAACTCGCACACCTTCATCTCGTTCACCAACGCGATTCAGCAGACCTACGCGATCGAGAAGGCGATCGCCGCCCTCCGGCCGCGCGACGCCGCTGCCCTGCAGCAGAACGCTGCGGAGTACACGCGCCGGCTCCGCGTCATCAAATCCAATGCGGCCGCACGGCTGGCGAACGCGAAGGTGACGAGGGTGGTGACCGTTCATGACGGCTACGGCTACCTGCTCCAAGAGTTCGGCCTCGAGGTCGCCGGCGTTGTGCAGCCGGCGCACGGCCTGACGCCGTCACCGGCGGAGCTGACCGAGATGGTGCGTCTCCTGAAGCGCGAGAAGATCACGGTGGTGTTCAGCGAGGAAACCTTTCCCGCGCCGCTGCTGAAGATTCTCCGTGACGAGGCGGGCGTCAAGGTCTACATCATCAGCCACATCGCCTCGGGGCCGTTCACCGCCGACCGCTTCGAGCGCGAGATGCAGGCCAATGTGGAGACGATGATCCGGGCGCTCGTCACCGAGCCATGACGGGGGAGCCGCCGCTCATCGAGTTCATCGATGTCTCGGTCCGTGTCCGCGGCGAGCCGCTTCTGAGTGGGGTATCCCTCAAGGTCGCGCGGCAGCACATCCACCTCATCGTGGGGCCGAACGGTGCGGGGAAGACCACGCTGCTGGCATCGCTTCTTGCGCAGGTGGTCTTCGAGGGCCAGATCGTGGCTCACTGGCGCCGCGGCGGTGAAATTGGCTACGTGCCGCAGAGCTTCGCCGTCGATTCCAGCCTCCCGGTGACGGTTCAGGATTTTCTCGCCCTGACACGTCAGCGCCGCCCGGTGTGTCTGGGTCTTGGGCCCTCCACGCGGCAGCGCGTGACAGAGCTGCTGCACCAGGTTGGCCTCCAGGGTCTCGAGCGCCGACCGCTTTCCGTCCTTTCAGGCGGCGAGCTCCGCCGGGTCTTGCTGGCGCACGCACTCGATCCGCTTCCCGAGCTGCTCGTGCTCGACGAACCGGCGAGCGGGCTCGACGAGGGCGGCGTGCGACAGCTCGAAGAACTGCTGCAAGCCCTCCGATCGGGCGGCACCACGGTGTTGATGGTGTCGCACGATCTCGAACAGGTGCGCCGCATCGCGGATCACGTCACCGTCCTCGATCGGTCGATTGTCACGGAGGGATCGGCCGACGAGGCCCTTTCACTCGATCGCGTCGTCGCGCTCCTTCCGTCCGAGCGCAAGCGGGGGAGGCGGTGAACACGTTCTACGGGTGGGTCGGCGAGCTCGCGACCAGTGGCTGGCTGCCGGCGGATTTCCAGTACCCGTTCCTGACGAGAGGGTTTCTCTGTGTGCTCATCCTGGCTCCGCTGCTCGGGGGGCTCAGCCATCTGGTGGTCACACGCCGCATGGCCTTCTTCAGCGCCGCACTCGGACAGGCTGCGCTCACGGGCGTGGCAATCGGCCTGCTCCTGGGAGAGCCACTGAACGCGCCCTACGCCGGGATGTTCGGCTTCTGTTTGCTGACCACCCTCGGCATGGTCTATGTGAAACGCCACTCGGCGCTGCCGCCCGACACGCTGATCGGCGTGTTCCATGCGCTCAGCCTGGGGCTCGGCTTGTGCCTCCTGGTCGCGCTGACGCGGCAGTTCAACGTGCACCAGGTGGAGTCGGTCTTGTTCGGCAGCCTACTGACCGTTACCGACGGGGATCTGCTGCTGCTCGTCGGCGTCGGCATGATCGTCGCGGTCCTGGTGTTTCGCGAATACAACCGGCTCCTGCTCGATAGCTTGAGCCCGCCGATTGCCACGGTCGCCGGGGCGCAGTCGGCATTTCTGGAGTATCTCTTTGCGCTCATCCTGGCGCTGTCGATTGTCGTGAGCCTGAAGGTGATCGGTGCGCTCCTGGTCGAGGCGCTCGTCGTCGTGCCCGCGGCCGCGGCTCGCAATCTGGCGAGCAGCACTCGCTCCTACTTTCTGTGGAGCATCACGGTCGCGTTTCTGGCGAGCGCAGGCGGGCTGGGTATCTCGACCAAGCTGCTCGTGCCAACCGGTGGTGCCGTTGTCCTGGCCGCCAGCGCGATCTTCTTCGTGACGCTCGCCGGGAGCGTGCTGCTTCGCCGGAAACAGCAACAGGCGCAGCGATGACATCCCCAGCCACGAGCGTCATTCGCGACGTCGTCATTTCGCCGCCGTCGATGCGCCATGAGCTGCTGACAGTCGTTCGCGTGGCGATGGCGATTACGTTCGGCGTCTGGGTGTATCTCGCCAACAGTCCGTTCGCCGCGTCGGGCGTCGATGTCTCGCGGCGGACGCTGCTGCCATATCAGGGATTCGTGGGCGATCGTTCGGCCGAGGAGCAGCGGATGTTTCGTGAGCTTCAGGTTGGGCTGCTCGAAGCGGAAACGGTTCGCTCGATGATCGGTGACTGGCCGGAGGCCGAGGCGATGGCCGCGGACGGCATCGAGCCGTTCGCCGTGAATCCGGCCCTCAAAGGCCCGCGCTACTCGTGGCGGAAGCTTCGCGACGGACGGTTCATCAACTACCTCGGTACTCCAGCCGTGGGTTCTGGAGCAGCGTGGCTGCTGGTGATTCAGGAACCTGATCCTGCCGCCCCGGAGCCTTTCAGGCCGGATGAAGAACATCATCAGCTCGTCGACGGCTCGGTCCTCCACGTGTCGACGTGGATCCACCCTGACGGTGTGGCCACACCAGCTCGCTTGACGCGTGCGCCGCAATTCGAAGGGTGGTCCCAGCTGTACGCCGTGTCGCTGCCCTCCTCCCATGCGGTTGTCCCGATCACCAACCCGTAGGAACATCGGCGCGGTGAGCACCGCGCTGGGGTAACCGTGGAAAAGCGCCGTACGATTCTGATCACGGGTGCCGCAGGCAACTTGGGCCGTCTGCTTTCGCGCCAGCTCGTGGCCGCGCCTCACGATCTGCGGCTGATGTACCACCGCACGCCATTGCCGGATGATCTGGCTCGTGCGGCCAACGTCCTTCCCGTCAAAGCCGATCTCGCTGATCCTTCGACGCTCACGGCCGCGGTGGAAGGGGTCGACGTCATCGTCCACTTCGCCGGACGGTTGTTTGCGCCGCGGCCCGAGCGTTTTCTTCACGAGACGAACACGCAATGGTTCTCCAATCTGTTGACGGCCGCTCTCGCGGCGAAGGTTGGCCGAGTCATCCTGATCTCGTTTCCGCATGTCGAGGGGCCGACATCCGTGGAACAGCCGGCAACAGGACGGGTTGATCGGCAGCCGATTTCGGTGCACGCGCAGACCCGACTGGAGGAAGAGCGATTGCTTCTCGCGCGTGCGCAAGGCACCGCGACCACTCCCGTGATTCTTCGGCTGGGAATGGTCTACGGACGCGGCATCTTGATGGTTGAAGCGGCACGCTGGCTGGCGCGGCGCCGCCTTCTGTGCGTGTGGCGCGAGCCGACGCTCTTCCACCTTCTCGCCACAGCGGACTTTGTGCGGGCCGTCGAGGCGGCGGTTTTCAACCCCGGAACCAGTGGCATCTATCACGTCGGGGACGAACGCCCGGTGACGCTGCAGGAGTTCCTGGACGAAGCGTGCCGGGTCTGGGGCTATCCGACGCCCATCCGCGTCCCGTTCTCGATGATCTATGCCGCGGCTTGGCTGTGCGAATGGAGTGCCCGGATGGCGAAGACCCCCTCTCCGCTCACTCGCGATTTCGTGCGCCTGGGGCGTGTTGCGCATTGGGGTGACACACGCCGCGCCCGTCAGGAACTGATTCCGCAGCTGCGCTATCCGACACTGGAATCCGGCCGTTCCACGCTTTGACAGCATCCAATTCCCAGAGCCGCGAGGGCTTGCCTTCAATGGCAGTCCACGACAGATTCGTGCGCGCGGTCGTGGTGAACGGGCATCCCGTTGCGTCACTCGTCGCCTTATCGTCGGAAAACGCAATCCGGGAACGGGTGATCCCTGTTAGGATCCAACCGCCATGACCGGCGGGTGTTTCGTCGCGAGAGCCCGGAGATCGCGCGCCTGCGGAGGCGTCTGGCTGATCGTTTTGCTGGGCTTGCCGCTTGCCGCACAGAACGCCGCCGTGCCGGCGCCTGCCCTGACGCCCGCGCAGATCCAGGTCAGCGAGACCCTCGCCGCGAAGTACGACGAGTCGGAAGCCAGAGAGAAGGCGCGACTCGCCACATTCGTCAACCGCCCGCTCGGCGCCGTCATTCAGCGCTCGTTTGACGTCTTCAGCAACTACCTGATGGTCGCCGCCGAGATGATGCCGGAGTCGGCTTATGCATTCCGGCCAACCGCCGATGTGCGCAACTTCGGCGATCAGATCAACCACTCGACGACGTCGCACTATTCCTTCTGCAACCAGCCGGGTCTGCCTCCCGGCGTAGTGAGAAAGTCATCGCCCAACATTGCCCAGTTGAAGACGAAAGCCGACATCGTCAGGGCGTTGAGGGAGTCAGTCTTGTACTGCAACAGCGTGCTGGCCGCGGCCACTGAAGCCTGGCTGATGGAACTCGCGCCGCGCGTCGGCGGAAGCTCCAGCGGACTGATCGAGGGCCTCCGAGCGCATGCGTTCATGTACAACAACGTGCACGACGCCGAGGATTACGGGACGATCACCACGTACTTGCGAATGAACGGGCTCGTACCGCCGTCCAGCGCGATGCATCCGGCGGCAGGCCCACGGTAGACAATTTTAGGAATTAGGAATTCACAATTCGAACCCAGACTGGGAACTGAGAACTGAGAACCAAGAAGTGAGAACTGCTAAGCGAGCCGAGGTGAACATGCAAACGAACAGCAGGCGATGGCGTTCGGCGTTGATTGGCGCGGCGATGGTGACCGGCGTGAGTCTGAGCCTGTTCACGGTCGTCGGGCACGGCCAGAACACGGCGTCGGGGCAACGGTTTGCTGAACCGCCGGTAACCGCGCCTCGTGATGCAGCCACCAACCTGGCGACCAAGATCATGGCGCCCTTTTCGGTGGCAAGCGTCGGCGACGTGATGGTGAAGCGCACCGGCGGGACACTCGAGGATCCGCAGTTCCAGAGCGTCTTCAAGATTTTGCGGGACGCGGACGTGACCTTCGGGAACATGGAAGGCAATCTCGCCGACCTCGAGCGCTTCGACGGGCCGCTGCGCGGGATGATGGGCGATAAGGACGTGGCGCCGAGTCTCAAAGCGATGGGATTCGACCTGATGAATCGCGCCAATAACCACATTTTCGACTCCGACAAAGAGGGCATGTTCTCGACGATGGAACAGCTCGACAAGGTCGGGATCGTGCACGCCGGCACCGGCAAGAATCTCGAAGATGCGCGCGCCCCGGCGTACTTCGACAGCCCGAAGGGACGCGTGGCCCTTGTCGGCATGCACACTCCCAACAGCGCCAATCCCGCGTCGAACGCCAGCTATCAAGAGGGGAACATCGGCGGGAGACCCGGCATCAACGCGTTGAACTACACGGTCTTCTATCATGTGACGGCCGAACAACTCACGGCGCTCAAGTCGATCCGGCGCGCAACCTACACGCCCCCGCCTGGGACCACCAACGTGTCCACATTGCCTGATCCGGCGACCGAGCCGGCGGATCGCGTGCAGTTCCTGGGCGTCTGGTACAAGGTCGGTACGCCCGGCACGCGCAGCTTCGAGATGAACGCGGCCGATCTCCGCGAGATCATGCGCAGCATCCGTAATGGGAAGTATCTGTCCGAGTTCCTGATTGCCAATTGCCATTGCCATCAGGGCTCGATCACCGGTCAGCAGTGGCTGTTCGAAGATCAAACGCCGGAGTTCTTGATCGATCTCGCCCACCAGGCCATCGACAACGGCGCCGACATGTTCGTCGGCCACGGACCGCACGTGCTGCGCGGGATCCAGATCTACAAGGGCAAGCCAATCTTCTATGGCATGGGCGAGTTCTACTATCAGTGGCAGCACATGGACTCCTCGCTGATGTCGGGGTCCTGGGGCCAGGACGCCTTGCGCGGCGACAGCGACGTCGCGAACCGGGTCTCGGCGACGTGGCGGCCGATCAATTTCGAGAGCATGGTGGCCGAGAGCCGCTACGACAAGGGCAAGCTGGTGGAGGTTCGCCTGATTCCGACCAGCGGCGCGTGGGATGGACCGATCTCACAACTCGGCTTACCGCGGCTTGCGGCGCCGGCGCTCGCGCAGAAGATTCTGGCCCGGGTTCAGCAGCTGTCGAAGCCGTTCGGCACGACGATCACGATCGAGAACAACGTCGGCGTGATCCGGATTGGCCAGACACCATCGACGGGGCAACAGTAAGGTTCCACGGTTCTACGGTGCTAGGAGTTCTGGGGTTCTAGAAGTTCGCGTAGAACGGTAGAACCTCTAGAACCTCTAGAACCTCTAGAACCCTCTAGAACCCCTAGAACCCCTAGAACCTCTAGAACCCCTAGAACCTCTAGAACCTCTATCTGCTATTCGCCCAGCAGCAGTCGACGCGATGGCCCCAACCAGCGCTGTGCGGGTGACTGGCAGACACGCCGTCATCATAGGGACGCGTATGAGCTGAGCTGTGTGGCAGGTGTGTCAGTGTTGTGTCTGACCTGCCTATAGTTGGTGGGGCTCTGAGGACCAGGCCGTGGGTGACGCGTCATGTCATGTCGCCATTGCGTGGCCGGCGGCCGCGAGTCGGGCGTCCAACGTCACGAGGTCCGCGCCTAGCGCACCGGCAAGCCACAGATAACTGGCGTCGTAGACTGAAAGTCCCGTAGCCTGGGCCACGAGCACGACATCGGTCGGCTGCACGTCCTGCCAGTTGAGGTTCCAGCGGCCGTCGAGCGCGAGCGAGAGGGCGCTCAGGATTCTCGCCGCATCAGCGGGACGCTGCCGCACTTTCTTCCATGCCGCACTCGCGAGCTCGAACTGCAGAAGTGCGGGCGCGAAGACGATCGCCCCGTCGAGCCGCTGGCTCACGGTTTCTTCCTCGGGCTCCTGGAAGACGACGGCCGCGAGCGCCGAAGCATCCACCACGAGGCGCTTCACCTCGTGTCCCGGTCTTCGCGGATCATGGCGGTCGACTCGTCTGGTGTTGTGAAGCCGAGTTCCCGGATCCGCTGCCGGAGGGCCTTAGCTTGAAACGGTTTAGGCCGGATCGCCGACTCGAGAATGTGCATTAGCTCGCCCTGAAGGGAGCGATGGTTTCTGGCTGCCCGTTCGCGAAGGGCCTGGGCCAGATCCTCAGGGACATCCTTAACCGAAAGACTCAATGCCATGGCGCCATTATAGCTCCATAATGGCGCCATGCACTGCTTCTACACGTGGTCGGCGCCCCAGTTCTATTCTTGAGCTGCAGAAGAAGTTGGTTCCTACGGCGTTCTTCTCAGTTCGTCGTAGATGGCTTGGACACTCGCGCGGGCGTTGTCGAAGTTGTACGCCGGATAACGTTCGGACAGGTTCAAGCCTGACGTGGCCTCGTCCATGGTCTTCCCGGCTTTGTACGCCTCCTGAGCCGCGGCGAGAAAGTCGCGCGTGAAGCTTGCGTACTCCTGAAGATCGGCAAACGTGATCCATCGCCCGAGTGGGCTGCCGGGTGGCGACACTGCATGGCCGGGGATGATCCGGGTGATGCCCTTGAGTTCGGCTACGACGCGGGCCAACGTGTCCGGCCACGCGATGCCGCTCCCGCCGTTGGCCGGGTCGATGACGGGCACACTCTTTCCGGGAAACAGATCGCCGAGATACGCGAGGCGCTTGCCGGGAAACACCACCACGATGTCCCCGTTCGTGTGTCCTGCCCCAAAGTAGTGGAGATCGATCCGATCGCGGCCGTCGCCGAGCGATAGCTTGTCCTCGAACGTCGTCGTCGGCAGGAACTTGGCGGCTGCGCCTTTGAAGGTGTCCATCCGCTGCATGATGGTCTTCGTGTTCTCGTGCGCGATCGTCTGGCGCAGGCTCGCGATCTCGGGGCCGCCGCCGGTGTGATCGGGGTGCGCATGCGTGTAGATCGCAGTCGTTACGGGCTGCTCGGAGATGGACGACGCGATCGCGGCCAGCGCCTGACCGCGCCCCGCCAGCTTCGTATCGACGAAGATCACGCCAGCGTCGCCGGTCATCATCAGCGCGTTGCCGCCGCCGCCGCTCACCAGATAGAGATTGTCGGAGACATCCAGCGACTGCGTGCGCAGCGCGTCGGGCGAGCGCGCATTCTGCGCGAACGGGTTCGCCGACCACGCGCTTGCCGTGACGGCGAGGCACGCGACAAGAAAGCGGCGTCTCATCGACCTCTCTGCGGCGCAGCCGGGACAGCGGCGAGCGACGCGCAGACGATCTCCTCGTCATTGCGCGCGTAGATGCGGCGATTCGCATACGCAGGGTGCGACCAGTTCACCGCTTCAAGAGCGCGCCGGTTCCCCGGGTTCGTCGTCGGCTTGATGAGCGGCGTGCGGCTGATCTACTCGTAGCCCTTCGGTGTCAGTCTCGCGATGATGAGGTCGCCGCGATCGTTGTTGATGAAATAGCGATCGCCGTGACGGACGATCTGCCCGGACGCCCAGCGCGCCTTCTCGCCGGTGACCGCCTGCGATTCCCAGACGCGTTCCCCCGTGTTTGCATTCAGACAGCGGCACTGGCCGTAGCTGCACAGGCCGTACACGTAGTCGCCATCGATCACCGGCGTCGCCACGACGGCGTGCAGGCCCTCGGTCTGGACTTCGCTGTCGCTCGTGCCTTTCCAGAGCACGCGGGCCGCTGGAACCTTGTCGTCGAGCGACAGCATCATCGAGCCGTTGTAGAAGCACGACACGAGGAGGCGGGAGCCACTCTGCACGGCAGTCGGGACCGTCATGCCGTAATCGATCTTGAAGGGCTGCTCCCAGTAGACGCGTCCGGTCGAGGGATCGAGCGAGCTGACGGCGACCGGATGCCAGACGATGAGCTGGCGCGTACCGCCGGCGTTGATGATGATCGGTTGCGCGTATCCCGGCTCGCCGTTGGATGAAAGCGCGCGCCACAGTTCCTTCCCGGTCATCTTGTCGAAGGCCACTACCTTGGCGTTCGACGCGCCGCCGACAAGACAAATCAGGCGGTTCCCGTCGACGAGCGGCGCGCCGGTCATGCCCCACACCGGTAGCTCGGTGCCGTAGTCTTTCACGTAGTCCTTCTGCCAGACGATCTCGCCGGTTTGTGCCCGGAGGCACAGCAGGGCACCCGCGCGGCCGAGCATGTAGACGCGATCGCCATCCACCGTTGGCGTGGCCGCAGGGCCGATGGCCCACGTGTCGAGGAGGCCCGTGTAGTTCGTTTCCCACTCACGCGACCAGACCTCGCGGCCGGTGTTCTCATCGAGTGAAAGGATCCGCTCGGTGCCGCGCAGGCCGCGGGACCTGACGAAGTCCGAGACGAACACGCGTCCTCCGGTCACGGCCGCGCCGGCGTATCCGGCGCGAATGGGCGTCCGCCAGATGATCTGCAGTCCCTTCTCGGGAAACCGATCCAGGATGCCTGATTCCGTCCAGACGCCGAGCCGTCCGTGGCCGCGCCACTCAGGCCAGTCAGTCACAGCGCTGGCGGCTCGAACGGCCGGATTCTGAAACGCAGCACCAGGCTCCAACGACGGGTCAAACAACGTGTCCGCGTTCAGCCCGCCACGGTGCCCGGCCAGAGCCGCGCCGAGCGTGCCAACAGCGCGGAGGAAGGTTCGCCTAGACGTCGTGTTCTGCATGGAGGTGTTTGCCGTCAATCCTACTGAATCTTCCCGTCCGGGCGCAGTCCGCTCGGCGAGCCTACGCTTTCTCGCAAGGGATCTCAACCACGTTGGCGCGCGCGGATTCCATTATCGAACACTGAAGCTGATGTTGACGATGCTCGAAGATTCGATTGGCTGGCCATCTTTGCTGCCGGGCTCGAATCGCCATGTCTTCACCGTTCGAACAGCCGAGTCATCAAGGTCGGGCCTGAGTGACTTCAGGACGACCGCATCCTTGACGAGTCCGTCGGCGCCGATCGTGAGGTTGAGGAGTACGTCGCCCCCGACTTTTTCCTTGGCAGCGCTCGCCGAATAGCTCGGGGTCGGTGAGTAGATCGGGCGCGCTGGGGTCACGCCGTTAGCTCCCGCCATGCGCGGCCGTGTGTCCCACGAAAATTTCAGCCACGCACTCTTGACGCCCGGCTGACCCGCCGCATCCACTGCCCAGACCCGCCAGCGTCCCGGTTGGTCGCCGACGAAGTCCATCGCGTAGGTCGGCGCGCTCATGGTCGGAACGGTGCGGGCGAAGCCGCCGGTTCGATCCGAGTTCCAGCCTAAACCGGCTTCGAAATAATCGATCTCGACGGCGTAGGTTGCCGCGCCTGGTACAGGGGCCCATTCCATCACCAGGCGGCGCGGGAACGTATGAAAGATCGAGCCGTCCGGCGGCGACAGCACGGCGGGCGCTTCAAGCGCCGCCGAAGCGATCCGTCGCGGCGTACTGGCGCACCCAATCATGAGCGTGAGAGCGACGATCGGGGTCGTTGCTCGCGGCATCATGACCGCCGATGGTAACCCTTCCAGAGCCGTGTCACACCGTGAAAATCTGTGTCGCGCTGAGGATGAACTCTGATGGGCCGCGTGTCCGGACCTGATCTGCCGATATAGCGGGTAATGGCTCGACGCCCTGGATGGCCCGTCGATTACTGGCAGAACGCTGACCCCGGTCCCTACGTCCTCATCGTGAAGGGCGACGATCGACAG
>Ga0111538_10010957_pt1 | contig 12044 bp, 8 predicted proteins | sample SoiMethybrSBSTD1_FD_79669 | JGI IMG/M metagenome (GOLD analysis project Ga0111538, IMG submission 79669) | Bulk soil microbial communities from a Populus tree surrounding site in Tennessee, USA - Soil MetaG P. TD hybrid SBSTD1 (version 2)... | ecosystem: Environmental > Terrestrial > Soil > Tree...
CCGCGGCCCTCGTCGCGCTCGTCATCCTGCGCACGGGCGTCGAGATCCTGCGCGAGTCGAGCCAGGACCTCATGGGCACCCAGCCCGGCCAGGCGATGGGGCGTCAGCTCCGCGACTGGCTGGCCGAGGTGCCCGGCGTGGCCGAGCTCCAGGAGGTGCGCGCGCACAGCTTCGGGCCCTACCTCGTGCTCAACGTGACCATCGGCGTGGACGGCACGCTCAGCGTGGCGGCCGGCGACGCCATCGCCGACGCCGTCGAGCGCGTGCTCCATCAGCGGCTCGAGTTCCTGCGCGCCGTGCACGTGCACTACCACCCGGTGGGCACGTTGCCCGCGTCGGGGCGCTGACGCTCGGTTGAGCGCTTGGCGCGAGACTTGCCGGACCGCACGTTCTGCGGGCCGACGATAGACTCGGCCGCACCGAGACGAGGCCGCCGCGGGGGCGCCGGCCATCCGACCCGCGCCGCAGCGACTCCCGCTCGCCGGCCCGCGTTCTCGACCCGTGGTCAGTGTTCGCCGTTCCTGCACTGACGCCGAGGGTCGGCGGCGCATCCGGAGTCTCTCCATGAAGTCGCTCGCCTGCCGCGTCGTCGTCGTTTCCGCGTCGCTCGCCCTGCCGCTGAACCTGCCTCGGGCCGCCGCCCAGACGGTGCTCGAGCTGGACGGGATCGGAGCCGTCGTCTTCGAGACGGACGGCCCTCCCTCGGGATGCGGCTATCCCACCGGGCCGGTGGTCGCCTCGTTCTCGTACGCGACGCCCTTCACGTGCCCGACCGCCGGATCGGTGGGCGGAGGCACCTTCGTGGGCGACGTCGCGTCCAATCGCCTCTCGGACACGATCTGGGTGACCGACGGCCAGACGTTCACCGAGTACGTCGGCTCCGGCGCGGCCCTGGGCACGCCGATCAACAGCTTCGTCCTGCCCGTCGGCTTCGTGCTGGCCGGACGAGTCACCGGCATGGACTTCGTCGGAACCTACGGCCTCCCGGGCTACCTGCTCGTCACCGACGGCCGGATGTGCGCGGGCATCGCGCCGCCGACCGCACCGGGTTGCGCGCTGCCCTCGGTGGTCGTCGCTCCGTTCCCGTTGCCTGGGCACGTGTTCGCGACGGACCTGGCGTGGCTGGCCGAAACGGGCAGCTTGTGGGTCTGCGACACCATCGGATATGTGACGGAGGTCTACGTGGACGGAACGCTCGGCCAGTGGGGCAGCATTCCCGTGGCTCCGGGCGAGTGCGGCCTCGTGTCGCCCCTGACCGGAATCGCGGCCGACGGGGCGCCGGGGCAATTCGGGATCGGCGCGCTCTATGTGACGGACGGCGTGACGGTGGCCCGTGTCAGCGTGAACGGTGAGTTCCTGGTCCCGCAGATGCACTCGCCGTTCCCCTGCTTCCCGTTGTCCGCGCCCGGCGTGAACGGCCTCGGAAACACGCTCCACCCGATCGCCTACGGCGTCGGCACTGATACAGGCGGACTGCCCCCGCCCGTCATGACCGCCACCGGTCAGACGACCGAGCCATCCGGGACGATCACGTTCACGCTGTCGGGTGCGGACGCCACGCCCGGGACGATGTGCGTCCTGACCTACAACTACATCCCGCTGTGCCCTGCGTTCACGGTCCTGGGTGGCAATGCCCTGTACGTCGCGCCCGGGATCGCTCCGGCCGGGCCCTTCGCCGTGGTCGGCGGCACGTTCTCGGTCTCCTTCGCGATCCCCTCCGGTGCTCCGTTCTTCTTCTTCCACAAGCCGCAATTCGTGCAGTGGATCGTGGCCAAGGGCTCGGGCGGCTTCCAGGTCAGCAACGCCATGACGTTCACCCCCACGGCGCCCTGAGCAGCGCACGCCGCCGGCGCACGGTCGCGCGCGCATCGCCGAGCTTGCCAGGTCTCGACCGTGAGCGCATGATCGCCTGCAGAGAGTGGACCGACACGATCCTCACCGCGCGCTGATCGGACGCGACGCCGTGTCCGACATCCGCCGCACGACCTGCAATCGCGACTGTCCCGACGCCTGCTCGTTGCTCGTGACCGTCGCGGACGGGCGCGCGACGATGCTGCGCGGCGATCCCGACGACCCGGTCACGCGCGGCTTCCTGTGCGAGCGCACGAGCCGCTTCCTCGACCGGCAGCACGACCCGGCGCGCCTGACGACGCCGCTGCTGCGCCGCGGAAGAGGCGGTGGCCTCGGCGGCCTCGACGACCCGCTCGTGCCCGTCGGCTGGGACGAGGCGCTCGACGTCGCTGCGCAGCGCCTGCTCGCGATCCGCGAGGCGTCGGGGCCGGCCGCGATCCTGCACTACCGCTCGGGCGGCTCGCTCGGGATGCTCAAGGTGCTCGCCGACCTGCTCTTCGAGCGCTTCGGCCCGGTCTCGATCAAGCGCGGCGACATCTGCTCGGGCGCCGGCGAGGCCGCGCAGGAGAAGGACTTCGGCGTCAGCGAGAGCCACGACCTGTTCGACCTGCTCCACAGCCGCACGATCGTGCTGTGGGGCAAGAACGTCCACACGAGCAACGTGCACCTGCTGCCCGTGCTGCGGCAGGCCCAGGCGGCGGGCGCGAGGCTGATCGGCTTCGACCCGGTGCGCACGCGCGCGGCCGAGCTGTGCGAGCTCTTCCTGCAGCCGCGGCCGGGCGCCGACTTCGCGCTCGCGATGGGCCTGGCGCGCTGGCTCTTCGACCACGACGCGATCGACCCGCGCGCCGCGCGGCGCTGCGAGCACTTCGAGGACTTCGTGGCGCTGGCCCGCGGGCGCGACCTGTCCGGCTGGGCCGCGCAGGCCGACGTGCCGCCGCACGAGCTGGCCCACGCCGCCGAGCTCTACGCGGCCGGGCCGGCGGCGATCCTCGTCGGGTGGGGGCTGGGGCGCCGGCGCAACGGCTCGCTCACGACGCGCGCGATCGACGCGCTGTGCGCCATCAGCGGCAACCTCGGCCGCGCGGGCGGCGGCGTCTCCTACTACTTCCGGCGGCGCGCGGCCTTCGACACCAGCTTCGTGCGCGGGCTGGCGGCCGCGCCGCGCAGCTTCGCCGAGGCGCGCCTGGGCCACGAGATCCTCGACGCGCGCGATCCGCCGGTGCGCGCCATCTGGGTCACGGCCGGCAACCCGGTCTCGATGCTGCCCGACAGCGGCTCGGTGGCCGCAGCGCTGCGCCACAGCGAGTTCAACGTCGTCGTCGACACGCACCCGACGGACACGACCGATTGCGCGCACCTCGTGCTGCCCACGCTCACGCTGCTCGAGGACAGCGACGTGCTCGGCGCCTACGGCAACCACTGGCTGCGCGTCTCGGAGCCGGCTCTCGCGCCGCCCGCGAGCAACGGCCACGGTCCGCGGCACGAGCTCCACATCCTGCAGGGACTCGCGAGCCGGCTCGGGCTGGCTGACGTCCTGGCCGGTAGCGTCGACGACTGGAAGCGCCGCCTGCTGCGGCGCCTCGAGCCGGCGGGAGTCGATCTGCCGCGCCTGCGCGGTGGCGCCGCGCGCAATCCCTTCGCCGAGCCCGTGCTCTTCGCCGACGGGCGCGTCGACACGCCGAGCGGCCAGGTCGCGCTGCTCGACCGCGCTCCGCTTCCGCCGCCGCGCACCGACGAGCAGTGGCCGCTGCTGCTGCTCGCGGCCTCGACGCCCAAGGCGCAATCGAGCCAGTGGTCGGTGAGGCTGCCGCCCGGGCCGGCCGAGCTACGCGTGCACCCCGAGTCGGCCGCCGGCGCGGAGGACGGTGAGCGCTGCCGCCTCGAGAGCCGGCTCGCGGCGATCGAGGTCGTCGTGCGGCACGATCCCACGCTGCGCCGTGACGTGGCGCTCATGGCGAAGGGCGGGATGCTCCGCGACGGCCGCTGCGCGAACCTGCTCGTCGCGGCGGTCGAGAGCGATGACGGCGGCGGTGCCGCGTACTACGACGAACTGGTGCGGTTGGTGCGCGTGGCTCGTCCGTAGCGCTGCTGCGGAGGCGCGAGGCCATGCCTCGCGTCAGCCTGGACGTAACGCCCTTCTCGTCCACTCGTCGCAGGCCCGGTGGCCTATGAATTCGAGTGGCACCTGGCCAAGGCGGCAGCCAACCGCGCCAAGGATGGCGTCGGCTTCCGCGAGGCCGCCACCGCCTTCGGCGACGCACGGGCGCTGAACATGCCGGATCCCAAGCATTCTCTGGCCGAGCAGCGCTTCGTCCTGCTGGGGTGTTCGGTGCGCGATCGGCTGCTCGTGGTGTGCTACACCGAACGACCGCCTCGGACCCGCATCATCAGCGCTCGGCTCGCGAGCCGACGAGAACGGAGGCAGTACGAAGCGCCCAAGTAAGAAGCGAGCGCGGCAGCCCGATCGAGTCGAGGAGGACATGGCTGCGGAGTACGACTTCTCGAAGGCGACTCGCGGCGTCACGGCGACGCGATATGCAGCGGGGTCGAACATCGTGGTCCTCGACCCGGATGTCGCGGCGGTCTTCCGGGATGCGTCGACCGTCAATCGCGCGCTGCGATTGCTGGCACGCCTGGCCCAGTCGGTTTCGGTCGAGGGCGGGCATCGCGGCCGGCGTCGGTCCCGGAAACGCTGACGCCAGTCGCCGACGGCCCGCGCGACGCCTCAGCGCTCCGGCAGCGCCAGCGACATGCGCCCGTAGGCCAGCGTGTCGAGGACGTCGAAGAGCAGCGACGAGTACTGCCACTGCAGCCGCAGCTTCGTCGCGCCGCGCGGCAGGTCGAAGGCGAGCTCGGTCGTGCAGGACGAGCCGGCCGGGATCGGACCCTTGCACGTGTTGCTCGCGCCGAGCAGCGCCAACGCGGCGGCCACCGGCTTGTAGATCGAGGTCATCTCGCCCGGCATCCCGGCCACGAGCTCGATCGTCTCGGGCCGGAAGGTGAAGTCGACCTTCTTGGCGTGGTTGTGCACGCCGATCGTCACGACCACGAACTCGCCGCTGGCCTCGATGCGCGCCGCGCCGTCGCTGAGTGCGCGGGCGCGCCGCACGCCTTCGACGGAGAAGGCGAAGTCGTCGTACTGCATCTCGCCGCCCGGCGGCACGACGATCGCGTTCTCCGGGCGCACGCGCCAGGCGAAGAGCAGCGACAGGCCGAGGAGGAGCACTCCGGCACCGATGAGCACGGTGCGGGGCCAGCCTTTCATCCGGCGCCGGCCGAGCGCTCGAGCACGACGACCGCGTCCGCGCCCTCGCCGAAGCGCGCGCGCTCGACGAAGTCCCCGCTCGCGAGCAGCTCGGGCGCGTGCTGCTGCAGCTCGTCGAGACGCTGCACGAGCAGCCGCACGTCGTGGCGCTGCAGCTCGGCCGCGAGCTGAGCGCCGTCGGCCGGCCGGCCGACGGTGAGGATCGGCCGATCCACGTACCAGGCGTCGCGGCGCTCGACGACGCCGACGCGCTCGCCGGGCGCGCTGTGCTCGCGCGTCCAGTGCAGCGCCGCCAGGCGCGCCGTCGAGTCGGGCCGCAGCAGCGTGCCCGCGAGCGCGACGCCTTCCAGCGCGACGATCAGGAGCACGAGGGTCCGTCCCAGCCAGTGCTGCCCGACGGTGCGTCGGGGGAAGCGGCGCAGCTCGCCCCACAGCCAGGCCAGGCCTGCGCCCGCGACGGGAAGCACGAGCAGGGCGGGGCCGAGCAGGTCGCGCGTCAGCAGCGTGCCGCGCGTCACGACCTGCGCCGCGGCGATGGCGACCCAGCCGGCCAGCAGGATGAGGAGCATCGAGAAGAGCAGCGCGCGGCGGCGCAGGACGGTCGGCAGGCCGGCTGCGGCGAGCAGCAGCAGGCCGGGCCCGAGCAGGTGTCCGAGGGTTGCGGCCGCCTGCGCGTAGGCCGCGAAGTAGTCCTGCGCGCCGCGGATGACGAGCTGCATCGGGCGGAGCGGGCGCTGCGTCTGCTGTGGCGGAGCACTCGCCGGCGCCGCATCGGCCGCGCTGGTCGTCGGCTTCGAGTCGGCGGCCCCGTCGGCCCCGGCACCGGGCGCTGCCGGGCCCGAGTGCTCCGCGATCGCCGACGCGAAGCGGCTCTCGAGCGCGAGCGCGAGGCGCTGCGTCTCGGCTGGCAGCCAGGTGCTCGGGGCGGGCTCGCCCTCGGACACGACTCCCACGCGCGGCGAGCCCAGCGGACTGTCGGGCGGCGCCGTCGGCGGCTCGACCAGTCCGAGGCCGCTCGCATGGGCGACGATCGAGCTCCAGCTCCCCATGTGCTGGTAGAGCAGCACGCCGTAGGGCGCGACGGCGATGAGCAGGCCGAGCAGGCACAGCCCGGCCGCTCGCAGGTACACGCCGCGCGGCGGCAGCGGGCGGTGGCGCCTCGACTCGCGGCGCACCAGGCCGGCGATCAACCAGGCCGCGACGGGCAGCAGCAGGAAGGCCGCCTCGGCGCGAGTCAGCCAGGCCAACCCGAGGAAGATGCCGACGCCGAAGAGGCGCAGGCGGAGCCGGCCCGACTGCTCGCCGGCAAAGAGCAGCCGCATCGCGATCAGGAACAGCGCCAGGAACAGGCCGTCGCTGGTCACGTTCCCCGTGGCGACCACGACCGGCGTGTAGAGGGCCGCGAGCGTCGCCGCGCCGCAGGCGACGTCGCGGCGTCCGGGGAGGGCCAGTCGCGCCAGCCCGTGCACCGCGAACACGATCAGCACGCCCGACACGATCGAGACGAGCACGGCCGCCCACACGAGCTGCCCCGTGACGAAGGCGGCCGCGACGATCGCGAGGGCGTAGAGCGGCGGATCGGGATGGCTGAGCGCGCCGCCGATGTCGCCCGCCTGCAGCCGCTGCGCCTGCCACAGCGAGTCGGGGCCGTCGCTCGCCATCTGCACGGTGCCGCTCCAGGCGAGGATGCGCATGAGGACGGCGAGCAGGAAGATCAGCGCCAGTCGCTTGCGCGCGACGACCGGGTCGGTGTCGAACAGGATTCGTCGCTGGCGCGCCACGAAATCGGAAACCGGCGGCCCTGGGCCCGTCGCTGACATGCGCCGTCCAGTGTATGAGGTTTCGCGCGGGAGCAAGAAGTTAAGCTCGCCGCGCATGTCCGCCGCCTCGCGCGCCTGGCCCGCCGCACTCGCGAGCGCGGCGGCGGTGGGGCTGCAGGTGCTCCTGCCGCGGCTCTTCTCGGTCGTGCTCTGGTCGCACCTCGGCTTCTTCGCGGTCAGCCTGGCCATGCTCGGCTTCGCGGCGGCGGGCGCCTGGATCGCGCGGCGGCCGGCCGTCGACCTGGCCCGCGCCAGCGCCCTGGCCGGCGCGGCGACGATCGGCGCGCACCTCGTCGTGCTGCGGCTGCCGATCGATCCGACCGCGCTCATCGAGACCTGGACGGCGCCGCTGCTCCTCTTGCTGATGGGGCTGACGCTGGCCGTGCCCTTCCTGCTGCTGGGCACCGTGGTCTGCGCGGCGTTGGCCGGCGCGGGCGGCAGGCCGGGCCGGATCTACGGCGCCAGCTTCGCCGGCGGCGCCGCGGGCGCCCTGCTCTGCCTGGCCGCCATGGAGTGGTGGGGCGCCCCGCGCGCGGCGGGGCTGCTCGCGCTGCTGCCGCTCGCCGGCGCGATCGTCGCGGGTTGGGGCGCGGAGGCGTCCGCGCCGCGCGGCCCGCTCTTCTGCGGCGCGACGCTCGCCGTGATGGCCCTGGCCGCGCCCGACGCGCTGCTGCCGCTCGTCAGCCGCAAGCACTTCCCCGCCGTGCCGCCCAGCGCGGTCATCGAGCAGCGCTGGAACGCCTTCAGCCACGTCACCTTCTACGACAACCCCGACCACCACGGGCTCTGGCCGCTGCCGCCGGACTACGCCGGCCCGCTGCCGCGCACGATCGGCGCGGCCATCGACACCTGGGCCATCACGCCGATCGTCGAGCGCCGGCCGGGGGCCGACCGCCACCCGGTGCTCGAGCGCTACCCGCCGTCGCTGTTCTACGTCGGGGCGGCTCCGGGCTTCACGGCGCTGGTCATCGGCGCGGGCGGCGGCATCGACGTGCAGGCCGCGCTCGCGGCCGGCGCCTCGCACGTGACGGCGGTCGAGATCAACCCGCTCATCGTCGACGCGGTGCGCGGCCGCTTCGCGAGCTTCTGCGGCGGGCTCTACGACGACCCGCGCGTCGAGGTCGTGGTCGCCGAGGGCCGCGACTACCTCGAGCGGGCCGCGGTGGGGGCGGTCGAGGGCGCGAGCCCGGGCCTCGGCCGCACCTGGGATCGCATCGTGCTCTCGGGCGTCGACACCTTCGCGGCCACCGAGGCCGGCGCCTTCGCGCTCTCGGAGAACCACCTCTACACGGTCGAGGGCGTGACCGCGGCGGTGCGCTGCCTGACGCCCGACGGCGTGCTGGCCTACACGCGCTGGTGGTTCGAGCCGCCGCGGCAGACGCTGCGCCTCGTGCTGACCGTGGCCCAGGTGCTGCGCGCGCAGGGCGAGACCGCGCCCGGGCCGCACGTCTTCGTGGGCGTGGCCGAGCGCAACTCGCTGCTGCTCGTGGGGCGACGGCGCTTCACCGACACCGAGCTCGACACGCTGCAGGCGGCCGCGCAGCGGCGCGGGATGCTGCCGGTCTACGCGCAGAACGCGCCCAGCCATCCGCTCTTCGTGCAGGCGCTCGCGCTGCCCGACACCTCCGCGCTCGTGGCCGGGTATCCCTACCGCATCGACCCGGCCACCGACGACTCGCCCTTCTTCTTCGAGTACGGGCGGATCGCCGGGCTGTTCCGCACCGAGGGCGACTGGATCCGCGATCGCCTCGGCGGGCAGGAGGTGCTGCTCGCGTGCCTCGCGGTGCTCGCCGTGCTCTGCGCGCCGCTGCTGCTGCTGTCGCGCCGCGCGGGGACGCCCGGCCTGCCGCGCCGGCAGCGCGTCGGCCTGGCGCTGCTCGGCGCCGGCTACCTGCTCGTCGAGATCCCGGTCATGCAGCGGCTCGCGCTCGTGCTCGGGCACCCGGTGCTCGCGGTGGCGGTCGTGCTCGTCGCGCTGCTGCTGCTCTCGGGCCTGGGCGCGCGGCTCTCCGACCGGGTGCAGCCGCGGCGGCTGCCGCTCATCGCGGCGCTGACCGCCGCCGCGGTCGTGGCGGCACTGGTCGTCGCACACGAGGCCTTCCTCTCCGCCGGAGCGATGGCGAGCAGCGGGCGGGCGGCGCGCGCGGCGGCGGCGATCGCGCTGCTCGCCGCGCCGGGCGTGCTGCTCGGCATGCCCTTCCCGCTCGCCTTGCGCCGGCTGGACGAGGAGCGGCCGGGCGAGGCGGCCGCGCTCGTGCCGGCGGCCTTCGCCTGGAACGGTGCCGCCTCGGTGCTCGCCTCGCCGCTGGCCGTGTTCCTGGCGATGCAGGTGGGGTTTCGCGCGACGCTGCTGGTGGCCGCGGTGTGTTATGCGGGGGCGGCGCTCGCCTGGCGTCGGACCGCTCACGCGCGCGCCGACGTGCCGTGACTGCGGGCCGCGCCCGGGATACCTGACGGCCAGTCGACGGTTCGCGACGCACACCGTAGACTGCGCGCTCTCGGCTTCCTCCCTGCCCGACCCCGATCTCCTGGACGGCTCCCGATGCTTCACACCCAGGTCTGGTCTTCTGCCCTCGCTTCCCTGGCCCTGCTCGCGCTCGCGGCTCCCGCCGGCGCGCAATTCGAGGCGCACCAGCTCAACAACGGCCGCGTCGCGCTGCACTTCGAGCCCACGCTGCTCGAGAACTGCGGCCTGACCGTCAGCGACGTGCTCGAGACCGACTCGATCAGCGACGGCTTGATCGAGGCCACCGAGCTCCCGCTCATCGGCTTCGCGATCGACTCGAGCTCCGACCTGCTCTTCCTGACCAACCCCGAGGGCGGCTTCGTGCCCTACGGCGTGCTCGGCGGCTCGCTCCACACGCTCGGCGGCTTCACGCTGAGCTCGCCCTCGACCGGCCGCTCGGTCGACCTGCACGACTTCGTGGTCGACGTCTCGGACGTGCGCAACGATGGCCCCGGCGGCCAGCCCGACCCCGACTACTTCCACCTCAGCCGCGCCTCGGTCGCGGCGCAGGGCGAGTCGGACTTCAAGCTCTGCTACGTGAAGATCGCCTACGACCCGAACGGCCTGCCTTACGGCGGCAGCGGCCCGGCCGACCACAACCAGCCCGTGCTGCGCATCAAGGCCTGGGACCTGATCATCACCGAGACGCTCGCGCGCGACCTCGGCCGGCCCGACCTGACGAACCGGCTCATCGGCAGCGGCAAGATCGACGGCCTGCCGATCGCCTATGACGGGCCGTGGGCCTACCCGCCCGGCCAGAATCCCGAGACGCCCTACACCGGCGGCGGCGACGGCGAGGGCAGCGGCCCGGCGGATGCGGTCGGCATCGACGTCAAGCTCGGCATCCTCTCGAGCATCACCGCGCAGGGGCACGTCGGCACCTTCCCCAACGGCCGCGTCGGCCTGGCGACCTCGACCACCTCGTGCAACGTGGGCACCGTGCAGGTCGACTGGCTCGCGCCCATGAACGAGCACCACCCGGGCATCACGCAGGCGCTGTTCCGCCAGATGGGCAACCGCTTCGAGCAGGTCGGCATCGCCTGGGCCAAGCACGGCTTCTTCGCGCTCAGCAACAGCCAGTGCACGCCCTGCCAGGGCGGAAGCCCGCAAGGCAAGTTCCTGGGCATCGGCTGCTCGGACACCTACGGCACGAGCAACAACGGCGACCGCTTCTACCTCGCCCCGCGCGAGGAGTGGAACCCCTTCACCGATCACTGGACGGCCTGCGGCTCGTTCTTCGACGGCGTGCCCGTCGACTGCCTGCGCGACGAGGACGGCTCGGGCTTCGGCCCGGTCGACCACCGTCTCGAGGCCTTCGACTACGACCTGAACCTGCCCGACGCGACCTACTTCTACGAGGGCAACTACCTGATCCAGGGCGACGTCGACAAGAGCAACAACATCGGCTCGCGCAAGTGCACCATGACCTGGAACGGCAGCACCTGGAGCTTCACGACGCCGACCACGAGCAACACCCTGCTCGCGGGCCCGGCGATCAACCGCTACGGCGAGATGCGCAGCACGGTCGGCCTGGCGCCGGCGGACGGCAACGTCGTGCTCGCGGTGCAGACCGCGGACCTCGGCGGCGGCCTGTTCCGCTACGAGTACGCGCTCTACAACTGGGACCTGAACCGCAAGGTGCGCGCCTTCTCGGTGCCCTGCTGCGGCAGCGCGTCGGACTTCTACTTCCACGACATCGACGACCAGCCGAGCAACGACTGGGTGCCGGTGGTCGCGGGCGGCAACGTGACCTGGACCTTCCCCGACGTGACCCTGACGGGCGTCAAGGTGGCCGGGCCGCTCAGCTACGCGACGCTCTACAACTTCGGCTTCACGAGCGACGTGCCGCCGGGGCCGCGCGACGCGGCGCTGACGATCCACGACGCCGGCGCGGGTGGCGACCTGCTCGCGGCCGCGACGATGGCGCCGGCCTGCCTCGACCTCTCGGCGACCTCGCTGGCCCCGCCGGTCAGCACGCCCTTCTCCTTCGTGCTGACGGGCGGCGCGGCGAGCGGCATGTTCGCGCTCATCGAGGTCAACGGCATCCCGCTCGCGAGCGCGGCGCTGCTCGGACCGGTGCCCTTCGTGAGCGGCCAGGCCAGCCTGCCGATCAGCGCGCCGCCCGCGGCCTCGGGCCTGAGCCTGCTGCTCATCGGCGCCGAAGTGGAAACCTCCCCTCTCCACGTGGTCCAGCTGAGCGACCTGCTGACCGTCAAGATCCAGTAGGAGCGGCGCTGCGCGATCCGGGAGCGGCGCTGCGCGATCCGGGGGGAGGCTCCGGCCGACGGCATCGCCCCGTCCGCCCGCTGCGAAGCCCGCGGGCTTCGTTGCCCACTGATCGGCGAGCTGCTTGCTCGCCCGTTCGTGCGACGTCCGGGCAACCCGGCGGCGCAGAGCGTCAGGGGCCGCGCAGCGGCGCGGCCGGGGTTCGGCGCAGGCCCTCCTATGAGCCCCGTGCTCCGTGGACTCCGTGACTTGCCTGAAGGTCCGGACGGGGCGAATGAGAGGGCCGGAGCCGACCCCGAGCCAGCCGCGGAGCGGCCCCCTAACGTTCGAGCAGCCCACGCCGCTCGAGCAACCCGCGGATGACGCGCGCAAA
>Ga0111538_10010958_pt1 | contig 12043 bp, 12 predicted proteins | sample SoiMethybrSBSTD1_FD_79669 | JGI IMG/M metagenome (GOLD analysis project Ga0111538, IMG submission 79669) | Bulk soil microbial communities from a Populus tree surrounding site in Tennessee, USA - Soil MetaG P. TD hybrid SBSTD1 (version 2)... | ecosystem: Environmental > Terrestrial > Soil >...
ATTCCCGTCGCCCTTGCGCCGGGAAGACCGTGACGAATCGCGGAACCTCGGCACCGTCGATCCCCTCTCCCGGCAACGGTGCAGACCGGGTAGGGCAGAGCGCGGGTGGCGCCTCGGCGCTGAACCCCGGCGATGGTTCGTCCTTTCTCGGCGGCGAGAAAGAGCCCACTCTTTCGAGCTCTGACCTTCGCGAGCTTCGCGCCTTCGCGGTTCGAGTTCTCGGCGCAGGCCGTTTGGCGGCCTTGGCGGATTTGGCGGTTCAATCCCCGCAGCGAGATGTGATGAATCGCGAGAGCCGGCTAGACCGGCGCCGAGGCGCGGTACGCAGACTGGCGCGAGAAGGGACCGACCGCGATCACGATCCACGCCCCGCTCACCGTCATCGACGGCGCGTGGACCGCCGGCAGCGAGCCGCTCAGTGATCTCATGTAGTCCACGGTGAGACCCTGGCGCGACAGGCGCATGACCTCGAGCGAGATGAGCCGGCGAGCAATCTCCTTGCGCTTCGACATCGACTGCCTGGTGGCCCGATCACGCCGCATTCCCTCAGCGAATCCAACTTCCATGCCACCCAGGGGCCACCCTGGACTCGACCACTTGCGCCGGGGCGAGCAGAAACTGCTCGGCCGTCGCGCCAGCCGCAAAGCAGAAACTGCGTGACCGCGTGACCAGCAAAGAGAAGCGGGAGGCCCCGTTCTACGACATGTATCTACGACTATTCTGGAGAGCATATGACTGACGTGGTTCCCGTGATGCTCCTGGTCGGCGCCCTCGCCGGCGTCGTCTCGTTCGGTCTGGTCCAGTCGCTCGTCCGCCTCTTCCCGCGCGGCCGCGAGACCGCGATGAAGCGCATCGAAGCGCTTCCCGTCCAGCATGCGCGTCCCGCCCATCGGATGCGCACCGCCACCCTGCAGTAGCGGCGCCCGCCCCCGCCCGTGTCCTGAAGGCCGGACACTCGCCGGCGAGCCGGTCCGGAATACCGGACACACTGGCCGGAAGGCCGGCGCTACTGGGGCGCCTTGGCGACTCCGAGCGACTCGAGCGCGGCCGCCACGTCGGCGCCCGCCGTCCGGGGATGGACGTCGCGATCGATCTTGAGGACCTTGCCGTCCTTCCCGATGTAGAAGGTCCACCGGTTGGCGACGCCCTCCTCGAGCACTCCGTAGGCCTTGGCGGTGGCCTTGCTCTGGTCGCTCAGGATCGGGTAGTCGACCCCGAGGCTCTCGGCGAAGGCCTTGTTCTTCTCGGGCGGGTCGACGCTGGCGGCGAAGTAGGCGACGTCGTAGCGCCGGATGTCGTCGCCGCTTTCACGAAGCGACTTGCACTCGGCCGTTCAACCGCCGGTGAAGGCGGCCGGGAACCAGGCGAGGACCACGACCTGCTTGCCGCGGAAGTCGGCCAGCCGGTGGGGCTTGCCGTCAGAGCCGGGGAGCTCGAAGCCGGGCGCGTCGCCGCCGACCTGCGGCGGTCCGCTCGGCTCGGCCTTGCCGCCGGACGAGGCGCAGCCGAGCAGGAGGAGCGGTGCGGCCAGCCATCGCATCGCCTCCATGATGGTCCGAACCGGCAGCGGTTGCCAGACAAAATCCGCCTCAGGCGGCCGGGTCGGACGGCGGCGGACCCAGGCTGACGAACGCAGCGATCTTCACCTCCGCTTGATCCTCGACGTGGCCGCGCCCGGCCGTCTTGCTGCGCGCGCGATCCAGGTTGGTGATGACCAGGTCGGCGCCGATCATGGTGAGGATGAGGACGTTGGTCTCGAACTTGAGCACCGCGGTGACCACGTCGGCCCAGCGCAGGCTCAGCTGGTGGACCAGACTGCCGAGCGCGACGATGATGAGGACCGCCGAGACGATCATCACCGTCACGTAATAGAAGCGGACCCGCTTGATGTGGACCAGCGCCTCCTCCTCGCTGAGCGGCTGGGCCAGCGCGAAGCCGGCCCGGGCGAGGACCGCCTGTCCGGCGATGATGCCGAGCACGCCGGCGATGAACCATCCGCTGCCGGTGAACTGGTACGGAATGACCAGGATGACGTAGGCGAGCAAGGCGTAGAGCGGCGCCGCCATCACGATGATCCAGCCCGGGGCCGACGAGCCGGGGAACAGGAGCTTGATGACCAGCGAGGCGCGGATGAGCCCGGGCATGAGCGAGATGGCCTTGGGCGCCAGCTGGAGCATGGCGATCATCGAGAAGACGAACGGCATGACCGCGCGCCGGTAGCTGCCCCCGACGCCCCACGCGCGCAGCGTGTCGATCGGGTTCGACACCGTGTCGAGCAGGATGCTGCGCAGCGGGTAGAGGAACACCACGAACGGCGCCGCCATGAAGAGGACCCAGCCCCAGAACAGCCACCGGCGCTGGGTGCGCCAGTGAGCCCAGCGCTTGAGCTGTCGCCAGCAGATCCAGCAGAACACCGCCTCGGCGATGGCCGGGCCGAGCCGCACGAGCCGGATCGGCATCGCCATGGTGCCGGCCAGCGCGTCGATGAGGCCGATGATGGTCAGCGGCAGGAGCGCGCAGGCGACCAGGAAGAGGACCGAGCGGCGCCAGGCGAGGAAGGCCTGCAGGTTGACGTCGGTGATGGGCGGCTGTGCGGCCAGGAGCGATCGCCGCTCGCCCGGCAGGACCTCGCTCGGCTCGATGCGCAGGCGGAAGGCGCGCCGCGAGGAGATCTTGAGGAACTTGACGAACTGGGAGCCCGGGACCTCCTCGTCGTCGGCCGGGTCGTAGCCCGGTGGCAGCGACGCGGGCGCCGGCTCGTCCCGACCGGCGAACTGCGGTCCGCCGAAGTGCGGTCCGGATGGCTCCGCGGCGGGAGAGGGTAGGCCGCCGAACTGCGGGCCCGACCGGTGGGCGGGGTACTGGTACTGCGGGACGCCGGCGGCCGGAGTCGGGGGAGGAGGCGCATACGGGACGCCGGCGGCCGGAGTCGGCGGCGGCGGCTGCGACGGACGTGTCGGGCGGGGCAGCGGCGGCAGATTGGCCGGCGGCGTGGTCGGCGGCTTCGCTCGCGGCGGAGAGCTCGGCCTTCGCTCCCGCGGCTCGACCTGCGCCGGCATGCCCTTGACCGTCGAGCTGGGCGACGGCGACGGCGACGGCGGCGGCGGCACCGTCGCAGGCTTTCCGGGTGGACGCCCTCCCTCGGATGAGCTCATGCCGGCATCCTAACCCGTCACAGTTCCGGAGCGAGGGTCGGGGAGCAATCGGCGACCGCCTCTCCGCGGGTGAGCACGCGGGTGTCGTCGGCGAACTCGAGCTGGCGCGACCTGACCGTGATCTCGATCAGCTGCTCGCCCGCCGTGCCGGCATCGGGCGGGATCTCGAGCCGCACCCCCGAGGAGGCCGCACCGACCAGGTGCCGCTCTCCCTCGAGCTCGACCACCAGCGGCACCTCGTGCGAGCAGGTCACCATCTTCCAGTCCTTGCGCGGGCGCGGCAGCGACCCGGCCCGGTCGCCGCCCGATCCCCACGAGCCGCCGAACCCGCTCGGGCGGAGGTCGACCATCTTGGCGTCCACCCAGCCGACCAGGAGGACGTTCTCCTGCGGGTTCAGTGACGAGTGGTGGACGACGATGCGCGCGCGATCGCCCTGGCGCTCCACCACCTCGATCATCGGGCTCGAGTGGTCGACCAGGTCGATGGTGGCGCTGGCCGGCCCGCTGGCCGAGCGCCCGAGGGGGATCGTCTTGTTCTCGACCAGCACTGCCGCGGTCCCTTCCGGCGCTTCGATCGCATCGCGCGGGTCGAACTCGAGCTCGTCGATCGACAGATCGCCGCAGCTGACCTCGTCCTCGGGCGGAGCGACCGGCTTGACGAACTCCGGCAGCACGACCTCGACCCGCGCCGGCTCGCCGCGCGTGCCCAGCCAGCGGAGCAGCGCGGTCGGGCCCGGCACCGCGTATCCGACCAGGAGCTGCGGGCGCGACGGGTGGATGAGGAGCTTGTCCGCCTCGACGAAGCCCCACAGCCGCGCGTGCGGCGAGGACAGCTCGACGAACGGGCTCGCCGGATCCTCGCCGAGCGAGAGGACGGCCTTGTCGACGCCGTTGACGGTGACGAAGGTGCGCCCGCCGCGGCGGAAGCGCAGCTCGTGCGGCTGGTCGGGCGCCCACCCGCCGGTGAGGGTGCAGGTGGCGGCATCCGGCTCGGCCGGCGGCGGATAGCCGGCCAGCGCGCGGCGGGAGGCGGCGGGGCGCGGGCGCGCGCGCGGCGCCGGGGACGTGCTCGGCGCGGGTGGCGAGGGCGGCGTGCCCCGGCCGCACGAGGCCGCGACAGCGAAAAGGAGGAGGAGTGGGGTGGGGCGGGTCACCATGGTGGCGGCTTCTCGTTGGCCTTGCGGCCGCGGCGGACCGCGCGGCCCGGGGTGGCGCCGGTGTGCTCGCCGTCCTTGACCACCAGCTGACCGTTGACCACCACCTGGCGGACGCCGGTGGCGTAGTGGTGTGGCTCCTCGAAGGTGGCCCGGTCGGCGATGGTGGCCGGATCGAAGACGACCGCGTCGGCGAACGCGCCGGGGACGAGCCGCCCGCGATCGCTGATGCCGTAGGTCTCGGCCGGCAGCGAGGTCATCCGCCGGATCGCTTCCTCGAGCTCGATCACACCCTCGTCGCGCACGTAGGTGCCGAGCACCCGCGCGAAGCTGCCGTAGGCGCGCGGGTGCGGGTGGCTGCTGGCGAACGGCTCGGCCGGCGACTGGGCGGCGGCGTCGGAGCAGAAGCTCATCCAGGGGAGGGCCAGCTGCCGGCGCACGTTCTCCTCCGACATGAGGAAGTAGACGACGTCGATGCGCGAGCCGTCCTCGACCACCAGGTCCATCGCCAGATCCGCCGGGTCGACGCCGCGCTCGCGCGCCACCTCGGCAAGCCGCCGGCCGAGCAGCGGGCGGAGCGCCGGGTTCTTGAAGCCGGCCAGCAGGATCCCCTCGGGACCGGCGTGGGCGAAGAGGTTGTCCCAGGCGACATCGGGATCGAGCATCTCCTTCTTCACCTTGGCGCGGGTCTTGGGGTCGCGCAGACGCGCCGCCCACTTCGGGTAGCCGCCCGCCTGCGCCCAGCGCGGCATGCCGGCGTCGAAGCCGGTCTGCGCCGCGGTGTACGGGTACATGTCGGCGGTGATGCGGACGCCGAGCGCGCGCAGCGACTCGATCTTCTTCACCAGCGCGTCGAACCGGGGCCAGTTCTTCTTGCCGGCCAGCTTGAGGTGGTAGATCTCGACCGGGACGTGGGCGTGCATGGCGATGGTCGCCATCTCGTCGATCGCCTCGTCGATCCCGTTCCCCTCGCTGCGCACGTGGGCCGCGAAGACGCCGCCCTTGGCGGCGGCGGCCGCCGCCATCGCCTGCAGCTCCTCGGTCGACAGGTAGGCCCCGGGCGGATAGATGAGCGCCGCGGTGAGTCCGAGGGCGCCCTCGTCCATCGCCTGGTCGACCAGCGCGACCATCCGTTCGAGCTGCGCGGCGGTCGCCTTGCGCGGCACGTTGGGGACCACGTTCTCGCGCACCGTGCCGGCGCCGACCAGCGCGGCGACGTTGACCGAGACGCCGCGCCGCTCGAGCCAGTCGAGGTACTGCCCGAGCGTGTCCCACTCGATGTCGTACTTGATCGCGCCCTGGTGGCGCATCGACGACTTCTTCATCCCGGGCGTGAGGGGACCGGGCGAGGTCTCGCCGAGGATGAGCAGCGTGACGCCCTGGCGGACCGCGCTCTCGGCGTGTCCGTCGGCGATGAGGCTCTCGTCCGATTGCGACAGGACGTCGATGAAGCCGGGCGCCACCGCCAGACCCTTCGCCTCGATCACGGTGGTCGCGGTCGAGCCGGGCGGCACGCCGCCGACCTTGACGACGCGGTCGCCGCGGACGGCGAGGTCGCGGATCTCCCCCGGGTCGCCGCTGCCGTCGTACAGCGTGCCGCCGCGGATCAAGAGGTCGTAGCGCTCGGGCGGCGGCTGCGGCGGACCGGGCGGCGGCGCCTGGTCGGGCTCGCCCGCGCAGGCGCACAGCCAGGCGACCAGGATGACGGCGGGCGTCCGCACCGCCCCATCTTCGCACGCAGGCAGTCGATGTGCAGTCCCAGGCCCTGGGCGCCCTAGTAGACGTTCACCGCGAGCGCGAAGCTGATGAGGGTGTAGTCGTCGGCGTCGGCGAGGATGCCGCGATCGACCATGGCGCGTGCGTCGATGGTGGCGTGGCGGTCTCTCACCAGCTCGAGGCCGAACCCACCGCCGACGTTTGCCCCCTGGCCCTCCGGGTCGCCGACCGAGCCCGGCTCGTGGCTGATACGGTAGGCAGCGCGACTGGCGCGCAGCTCGCCGTAGAGGCGAGGCAGGCGGGGAAACGGCCAGATGCGACCGGCCAGGCCGAGGTCGAAGACGCTGATGTCAGCGTCCCGGCGGCGGCCGCGCGCCCACGCCATCACGGCCCAGCGGCCGAACGCCCAGCCGGCGAACAGCTCGCCGCACTCGCTGACCCCGCCCTCTCCGGCCGGTCCGCCGCCCTCCCCGCCGACGCCGACGGCCAACCCGAGCGCGACGGACTCGTGACCGGCGGGGAGCTCCGTCGGCCGCGCGGGGAACTTCTCGGCCGGCTGCGCGCCTGCGTCCGCGGCCATCGTCACCAGGGACAGCAGTAGCAGGGCGAGGCGTCGCATCGATGGCGAGGCACGCAATCGAGATGCCAGCGATAACCTGCGCGATTGCTCGAGGGAGTGGGCCGCGATCGCGACGCACCGATCAGGTGGGTCTCCGGGTCAGTCGTGCGGGCCTGCTTCACCCTGCGGGCGGGGTCTCGGCGCCGCGGGCGTGTCGCTTTCGCAGCCGCCCGACCCGGCGACCGTGCCAGGTCTCGATGGCACCGACCAGGCCGTAGCTGTAACCGGCGAGGCCGACCAGCTTCATCGGCAGGAGCACGGCGAGGAGGGCGGACACGCCGCCGAGCGCGGACATCGCCAGGTTGCGGGAGATCTCGGCGCGGGTGACCGCCCGCTCGAGGTCGTCGAGCTCGAGCTCGTCGCGCAGGCGGTGGGCGTGCAGGTAGAGGAGGGCGTAGCAGAGGAACACCGCGGCGACCCCGGCGCCGTAGATGACGAACAGCTGGCTGGTCTGTTCCATCTCGATGCTGACCGTCTGCCGGCCGAAGACGATCCCCTCGATGAACAGCGTGAAGAGGAACTTGAGCGGGTAGACGTAGCAGAGGACGACGAACAGGAGCGCGCCGTTCAGGATCAGTGTGGTGCCGTCCTCGAGCCCGAAGCGGCGGAAGAAGCGGTAGTGGCGCTCCCACAGCCCGATGAAGAGGACGAAGCAGATGCCGAACGCGATCAGCTGGCGCATCGCGCCGGCCAGCTCGTCGAACGTGCGCGGCACCTCCAGCGAGACGACCAGGAGCGTCAGCGAGAAGCCGAAGACGGCGTCCGAGAAGCCCTCGAGGCGCGACACCGCGCCGCCGCGCCAGCGGAAGTCGCGGTCGTTCCGGTCCCTCGCCATGCGCGCCTCCCGCAGCACGCGGGCAGCTTACCCGTCCAGAGCTGCAGAAGGTGGGAAGAATCTCCCGGCCGGAGCGGGTCGCCTCCGGCGGGCAACGATCGTGTGCCGGGCGACGACTTGAACGATCGGCGAGAGAATCCTGGGCCCGCCAGTCGATATACTAGTCGAGATGCGGACCGAGCAGCGGGTGTTCACGGAGGAGGGTGGCTGGTCGGGGGCCGCGGGGCGCGAGCTCGCATCGGCCCAGCTCCTATTCGTCTTCGGGCGCGGCGAGCTCCTCGAGCGCGGCGAGGTGTGCGCCGATCTCAGACGCAGCTATCCCGAGGCGAACATCGTCGGGTGCTCGACCGCCGGCGAGATCGCCGGCACCCGCGTGCTCGACGGATCGGTGGTCGCCACCGCGGTCCGCTTCGACAGCAGTCACGTCGAGGTCGCGACCGTCGACCTGCCGTCGGCGGCCGACTGCGTCGAGGCCGGCCGTTCTCTCGGGCGCGCGCTCGATCCCGACGGGCTGGTCCACGTCTTCGTCCTGTCGGAGGGGCTGGCGGTCAATGGCACCGACCTGGCGCGCGGCTTCGCCGACGCGCTGCCGCCCGGGGTGGCGGTGACCGGTGGCCTGTCGGGAGACGCCGAGCGGTTCGAGCGGACGGTGGTCCTGTTCGGCGGCGAGGCGCGGCCGAAGCGGGTGGTGGCGGTCGGGCTGTATGGCGATCGCCTGCGGTTCGGCTTCGGCTCGCTGGGCGGCTGGGATCCCTTCGGCCCGATGCGCCGGGTGACCCGCTCGTCGGGCAACCAGCTGTTCGAGCTGGACGGCCGGCCGGCGCTCGCTCTCTACAAGCAGTACCTCGGCGAGCACAGCGCCGAGCTGCCGGCATCGGCGCTCCTCTTCCCGCTCCTGGTCCGCTCGCCCGACGGCTGCAGCGAGGTGGTGCGCACCGTGCTGGCGGTGAACGACGCCGACCAGAGCCTCACCTTCGCCGGCGACGTGCCGGAGAACTCGGTCGCCCAGCTGATGATGGCCAACTTCGATCGGCTGGTCGATGGGGCCGAGGGGGCGGCCAGCCGGGCTCACCAGGAGCTCCGCGGGCAGGGTGCCCAGCTCGCGCTGCTGGTGAGCTGCGTCGGGCGCAAGCTCGTGCTCAAGCAGCGCACCGAGGAGGAGGTGGAGGTGGTGCGCGACGTGCTCGGCGAGGCCACCTGCCTGACCGGGTTCTACTCCTACGGCGAGCTGTGCCCGACCCGGCCGCGCGCCGGCTGCGAGCTCCACAACCAGACGATGACCATCACGACGTTCAGCGAGGCGTGAGGGGGCCCGGGTGAACAAGCTATTGAGCCGACAGCTGCGGCGCCACCTCGGGGTCGAGCGCGAGGAGGACATCCCCGCCGAGCTGCGCGAGTTCATCCAGGCGGTCGCCACCACCTACCAGCAGAACGACGCCGACCGCCAGATGGTGCAGCGATCGCTCGAGCTCACCTCGAAGGAGCTGAACGATCGCAACCAGGAGCTGGCCCGGTCGAACGCCGACCTGCGCCAGTTCGCCTACGTGGTATCGCACGACCTGCAGGAGCCGCTGCGCAGCATCACCGGGTACGCCCAGCTCCTGGCCCGCCGCTACAAAGGGCAGCTCGACCCTCGCGCCGACCAGCTCATCGAGGGGACCGTGGCCGGTTCGCTCCGCATGCAGGGATTCATCCGCGACCTCCTGGCCTACTCGAAGATCGGGGTCGAGCGGGCCCAGCTGGTGCCGGCCGACATGTCCACCATCCGCGACCACGCGCTGGAGAACCTGGCCGCCGCCATCGAGGAGGCCAGCGCCACCATCGAGAGCGGCGACCTGCCGGTGGTGGTCGGCGATCCCAACCAGCTCGTCCAGCTGATGCAGAACCTGATCGGCAACGCCATCAAGTTCCGCGGCGCCGATCCGCCGCGCGTGCGTATCAGCGCCGAGCGCGATGGGCCGCGCTGGCGCCTGGCGGTGAGCGACAACGGCATCGGCATCGCGGAGAACGCGCGCGAGCGGATCTTCCACATCTTCCAGCGGCTCCACGCGATCGACGCCTACCCGGGAAACGGGATCGGGCTGGCGATCGCGAGCCGCATCGTCGAGCGCCACGACGGCCGCATCTGGATCGAGTCCGAGCTGGGGCGGGGGACGACGTTCTTCGTCTCGCTGCCGGCCGCGCCCGATCCCTGAGCGCGGCTACTCGGCTGCCCCGGCGAGCGCCTGCTGTTGGAGGAAGGGGGCGACGATGGCCGAGATGGGCGGCACCAGCTCCGCGCTGATGAGATCGATGTGGACGGCGCCGGGCATCTTGACCATCTGATGGGCGATGCCGAGCGCATCGGCCGCCTCGAGCAGGGCGGTGAAGATCTCCTCGCAGTCGCCCTCGCAGCCGCGATGATGACCGGTTCCCCCGTCGGAGCGGATGAGGATGAAGGGCGGGTCGCCGGCGGCGAAGTCGCTCGGCCCGATGAGGACCCCCTCGAGGGCGGCCACCCCGATCACGGTCGGGGCGGTGTGGCCGGCGTCCTCGTAGCGATAGCCGACCTGGAACGAGGTGATCGAGCCGGCCGAGAAACCGCCGACGATGAAGCGGGTCGGGTCGATGCCGTGCTCGCCGGCGTGGGCGGTGAGGTAGCGCATGGCCGCATCGACGTCCTCCTGCGCCACCTCGGCCGCCGCCTGCGGCCCCTTCGAGGGATCCAGCGCCTTGAGCAGGCGGTACTCGATCGAGACGGTGACGTAGCCGCGCCGGGCGAACTGGCGCGCGTAGCCGGCCATCTGCGTGCGGTCGCCGGTCTTGAAGTTGCCGCCGTGCACCCAGACGATGACCGGTCGCTCGCTCACCGGATCGGACGGGCCCGGCCGGTAGAGGTCGAGCAGCAGCCGGTGGGTGCCGTAGTCGTCGTCCACCACCGCGTAGAGGAGGTCCTTGACGACGATCAGGTCCTCGTTGCCGAACAGGAGGTCGACGTAGCGCACCGGTCCGGCCGGGCCGCCGTCGGGCCCGCTGTCGGCGCCCGGCTCGGGCGCGGCGTCGCTGCCGGCTGGCGCGCCGCCGTCCACCTCTGCCGGCTCGCCATCGCCGCCCGCGCCATCGCCGCCGAAAGTGCAGCGAGGGAGAAAGAGGACTGCGGCGAAAAGAGGCCAGACGCGATAGGCGAGTCTCATGCGGGGCCGAGGCTGCAAGCAGCGGGCCCCGCGGCAACAGGTGAAAGACACCGACGGCGCGCCCCCGCGGCTGATCACTCGGGGGATCGCTCCGCTCGCCCGGCTGATCCCTCGAAATCTCGCGCCATCGCTGGGCCGCGCGATGCGAGCTCCGTCACTGCTCCGCTGTCCTACCAGGTGCGATAACGCCTCCTCAATCGACCGGGCACTGGCCGAATTCCATGGCGTCTCTCCGCATGTCGGTGTCAAGTCGCCGCCATGCGAGGACGTGGGCATCTGGCTGGCTTCCTCGGTGCTGCACTCATCTGGTCGTTCGGGTGCGGCCCCACCGTCGTGGGCGATGTACAGGACGAGCAGGAGGATGCGGACGACCCGCAGGTCTGGCTCACCATGCGCCACGACGCTGTGCCGGAGGTCGAGGACTTCCTCGGCCCGATCTCCGACGACGGCGGCGCGCGACTGGTCGAGTCGGCGAACGGCGCCTCCATCCTGGTGGCGTTCGAGTCGGAGCTCGAGCCGCTCGGCGCCTGGTTCCACGACCGCTACCACCGGTGCGGCGGCTTCGCGACCCACACCTCGCTGGAGGCGGCGCGCCGCGCGGTCAACGCCGAGCCGGACGACACCTCGGTGCCCGAGGAGGGCGCCGGCTTGCTGGCGGGCGAGCCGCAGGCGATCAACCGGATGCTGCCGATGGTCGACAAGACGAGGATCCTCGCCACCATCATGGGTCTGTCGTCGTTCCCGACCCGCTACTACACCTCCACCGGCGGCGTGGACGCGGCCAACTGGCTGCGCGACCGCTGGACCCAGCTGGCGGCCGGGCGCAGCGACGTCACCGTCGCGCTCTTCCCGCATCCCGGCTGGGCGCAGCCGTCAGTGATGATGACCATCCAGGGCCAGGACCTGGCGGCCGAGCACGTCATCATCGGCGGCCACCTCGACTCCATCACCTTCAGCGGCGCCACCGCGCCGGGCGCCGACGACGACGCCTCGGGCGTGGCCAGCCTGACCGAGGTGGCGCGCGTCCTCCTGGCCGACGGCGTCCGGCTGCGGCGCACCGTCGTCTTCATCGCCTACGCCGCCGAGGAAGTCGGCCTGCGCGGGTCGGGCGAGATCGCCGACCAGTTCGCCGCGGAGGGGCGCCAGGTGCGCGGCGTCATGCAGCTCGACATGACCGACTTCAAGGGCTCGGCTGCCGACATCGTGCTGTTCACCGACTACACCAGCCCGTCGATGACCGACTCGCTCGAGACGCTGGCCACCAACTACCTGCCCGAGATGGTCCTGTCGCGCGACGCCTGCGGCTACGCCTGCTCCGACCACGCCCCCTGGTTCCAGAACGGCTTCGCCACCGTGCTGCCGTTCGAGTCGCAGATGGACGAGTACAACCC
>Ga0111538_10010959_pt1 | contig 12042 bp, 11 predicted proteins | sample SoiMethybrSBSTD1_FD_79669 | JGI IMG/M metagenome (GOLD analysis project Ga0111538, IMG submission 79669) | Bulk soil microbial communities from a Populus tree surrounding site in Tennessee, USA - Soil MetaG P. TD hybrid SBSTD1 (version 2)... | ecosystem: Environmental > Terrestrial > Soil >...
CGGCCCGAGCGGCTGCAGCAGATCCGCACCGAACGCAAGCCGGGCAGCAAGTACGCGACGCTCGCCAATTGCGAATTCGAAGTGCGCGAAGCTGAAGCACTGATGCGACAGGAAGGCATTCCCTACCTCGACGCCACGAGCAAATCGGTGGAAGAGCTCGCCACCACCATCTTGCACGAGGCCAAGCTGGTGCGGCGAATCTATTAGCCGGATATAACGGGCGTCCTGCGGATGCGATAGTCCGCATGGACCAGAGAGCGAAGTTTCATGCGGACGGCATGCTCTGTTGCCGTATCCGCTCGAACAGGCATACCGCCACGGCCGCGGCGATGTTGAGGGATTCGACCTCGCCGGGCATGGGTATCGAAACCTCGTCATGGGCCGCGGCCTTGAGCTCGCGTGACAGGCCGCCGCCCTCGTTTCCGAACAGTAACGCCACTTTCCCGGCCAGGTCGCAACTGTAGAGCGAGCGCGCTGCGCCACTGCTGGCGGCGACCACCCTGCCCTTGAACGCTTTCGCGATCGCGAGGAGATCCGCCTGCTCGTGAATTTCAATCATGAAATGAGCTCCCATGCCCGCGCGCAGCACTCGTGGCGACCAGGCTTGCACCGAGTTCTTCGACAGCAGCACGTGCCGCACGCCGGCGGCGGCGGCCGTGCGCAGAATCGATCCCAGATTCCCCGGATCCTGGATATCCTCGAGCAGAACGCAGGCCGGCATATCGGCAGGCGCCGGCCGCGGTCGGGGCGTTTTGACCACTGCGATAACGCCAGTCGGAGTCGCTAACTGCGACAGCTGAGCAAACAAGCTATCGCCCAGAAGCAGGACCTGGGACGAGGGTATGGTATTAAGTATTTGTTTTATTTCACTATTTTCAGATCCAGTGACACTCACCCAGATTTCTTCGGGCGCGCCGATTCCATTTTGGTACGCCTGCACCAGGTGAATTCCGTCGAGCACAGTCAGCCCCGCCTTCTTGCGTTCGCGGGATGAGTCAACCAGCTGGCGCAATATCTTGAAACGCGGGTTGGCGGCCGACTCTATCTTCTTCACGACTCCCGTCCTTCCCTGCCAAGCGCGATGCGCACGGGCGCGAAGGTGCGCCGGTGCACGATCGAGACACCATGCGCGTGCAGTGCATTCAGGTGCGCGCGGGTCGGATAACCCTTGTGGCGATCAAAGCCGTACTGCGGCAGATCCCGGTGCAGCGCCAGCATTACCTCGTCACGCGCGACCTTGGCCAGTATCGACGCCGCCGCAATCGCCATGATGGTGGCATCGCCTCTCACTACCGCTCGCGCCGGCATGCTCACCTGCGGGCAATGTAATCCGTCCACCAGCACCTGCTTCGGCGTCACTGTCAGCTTCTCCACGGCGCGGCGCATGGCAAGCAGGCTGGCCTGCAGGATATTCAGCGCATCGATTTCTTCCACGCTTGCGCTCGCCACCGCCCAGGCCAGGGCGTGGGCCCGTATCTCGATCGCCAGCGCTTCGCGCCGGCCCGCCGCAAGCTTCTTGGAGTCGTCGATCCCCGCTATCGGCCGCGCCGCATCAAGAATCACCGCGGCGGCGAACACCGGGCCGGCAAGGGGGCCGCGCCCTGCTTCGTCCACTCCGCAAACCAGGTTCATGCGCGTACCAGCGGCAGCAATCCCTCGGCGATACGCTCGGCGCTGTTTTGCCGCAGCGTCTCCGCGATGGCCTCAAAACGCTCGGCCAGGCGCGATCGCACGGTGGCGTCGAACATCAGATTGAGCAGCGCTTGCGACAGGTTGTCGGCGGTGGCTTCGTCCTGCAGGAACTCAGGCACTATGAATTCGCCCGCGAGTATGTTGGGCAGGCCGACGTAGGGCTGGTAGTGGCGGTTTTTCATCAGCCACCAGGAAAGCCTTGGCATGCGATAGGCGATTACGACCGGCCGCCCGACCAGCGCCGCCTCCAGTGTCGCCGTGCCGGATGCGGCCAGGACCACATCGGCGGCAGCCATGGCGTCCTGTGCATGCCCGAACAGCAACGTGACGTTCAATTCGGGCCCCTGGCGGCTGTAGAGCGCGGTCTCGAATTGTTCCCGGGTCGGACGATTCACCAACGGCACCAGGAACTGCACATCCGGCACGGCGGCGGCAATCTGCGCGGCAGTCTCGACGAAAAGCGCGGCCATTTGCTCCAATTCGCTCACTCGGCTGCCTGGAAGCAATGCGATCACCTTGGCCGCTACCGGTATCCGCAACTGCTCCCGTGCCTCCGCTTGATCACGGCGCGGCGTAATCGTCTCCGCCAGGGGGTGCCCGACGTAAGTCACCGGCACTCCGGCTCGCTCGTATATCTCCTGCTCGAACGGGAAAATCACCAGCATCCTGGACACCGCGCGCCGGATCTTCGACATGCGCCCCCCGCGCCACGCCCAGATCGAAGGGCTCACGAAATGCGCGGTAGGAATGCCGGCGGCCTTGAGCTTTGCCTCGAGATCCAGGTTGAAGTCGGGCGCGTCCACGCCGACGAACAGCGCGGGAGGGTCCGCCAGAAAGCGTGCGGCAATGCTGCGCCGGATGCCGGCGATCTCGAGATAGTGGCGCAGCACTTCGACGTAGCCGCGAACCGCCAGCTTCTCCATGGGATACAGCGCATCCAGCCCGGCGGCCTGCATGCGTGGCCCGCCGATTCCGACGAATTGCGCCCGCGGCAGGTGCGCGCGCAGGGCCTTGATGAGGTGCGAGCCCAGCAGGTCGCCGGAAGCCTCGCCCGCAACCACGCCTATCGTGAGCGGAGCTTCGGGCATCGTTTGCGTGCTATCGAATGATGCCGCGAGTGGAGCCTGCCAGGAAATCGAGCAACGGCTGGATTTCCGGACACTCTTTTGCCTGGCGCGCGAGTTCGCGCCGGGCCTGATCGAGCGTGAGGCTCGACTTGTACAGTGTCTTGTAGGCCCGCTTGAGACGGGTGATGACTGCCGGACCGAAGCCGCGCCGCTTCAGGCCCTCGACATTGATGCCATATGGCTTCGCGGTATTGCCCGAAGCGATGACATAGGGCGGGACGTCCTGCAGGATCACGCTGGCAATTGCGGTGATGGTGTGGGCCCCGACTCGACAAAACTGGTGCACCCCGGTGAAGCCTCCAAGAATGGCGTAGTCCCCCACGTGCACGTGCCCGGCGAGCTGGGCATTGTTCGCGAATATGGTGTGATTGCCGATCTGGCAGTCGTGCGCCAGGTGCACGTAGGCCATGATCCAGTTGTCATTGCCGATCCGGGTCACGCCGGCGTCCTGCGCGGTGCCGCAATTGAACGTGCAGAACTCGCGGATGCTGTTGTTGTTGCCGATTTCCAGACGCGTCGGCTCGCCGGCGTATTTCTTGTCCTGTGGCACTTCACCCAGGGAAACGAACTGGTAGATGCGGTTGTTCGCCCCTATGCGCGTGTGCCCCGTGATGACGGCATGCGGCCCTACCCGGCAACCCGGGCCGATCTCCACGTGAGGGCCGATGATGGAATACGCCCCGATTTCGATATCGGTGGCAAGCTTGGCCCCGGGATGGACGATCGCGGTGGGGTGAATCATGCTCACGCGCGCCGCGATTGCCGATACGTCGTGATGATCATGCGGTTCACGTTTTCGGCTTGGTGTCTTGGATCGAGCGGATGGTGCACATCAACTCGGCCTCGGTGGCAATCGTGTTGTCTACCCGTGCCACGCAACTGAAGATCCACATGTTGCGGGCGTGACGCTTGAGCTCGGCCTCGAGCATGAGCGTGTCACCAGGCCCGACCGGGCGCTTGAAGCGTGCATGGTCGATGCCCACGAAGTAATACACCGTTTCGGGATCCGGCTTTTGGTTCATGGTCCTGAACGACAGGATGGCGGCTGCCTGCGCCAGCGCCTCGATGATGAGCACACCCGGCATGACCGGGTGGTTGGGGAAATGCCCGGTGAAGAACGGCTCGTTGATAGTCACGTTTTTCTGCGCAACGATTTTTTTGCCGGATTCATAGGAGACCACCCGGTCGATCAGCAAAAAGGGATAGCGGTGCGGCAGGTACTCGAGAACCTGGCGGATGTCCATGCTGCTCACGACTTGCTCCTTTTCGGCTTCGATTTTTTTTCCAGGGCGCGGACGCGGCCGGCAAGATCGTCGAGATGCCGCAGTTGAACCGCATTCCTGCGCCAGTCAGCGTGCGGCTCGAACGGGTAGGCCCCGGTGTAAGTCCCGGGCTTGTCGATCGATTTCGTGATCAACGTATAGGTGGAAATCGTCACGCCGTCCGCGATGGAGATATGTCCGAATATGCCGGACGCGCCACCAATCACGCAGTTGCGGCCGATCCGGGCGCTGCCGGCGATGCCAACGCAGGCGGCGATCGCCGTGTTGGCGCCGATGCGGACGTTGTGGGCGACCTGGATCTGGTTGTCGAGCTTCACGCCGTCCTCGATCACCGTGTCGTCAAGGGCACCGCGATCCACCGTGGTATTGGCACCGATCTCCACTTCGTTTCCAATCACTACGCGCCCGATTTGTGGAATCTTGAGCCACTTCCCCTCCTCCCTGGCGATGCCGAAGCCGTCGGCCCCGATCACCACGCCGGAGTGCAGTATCACTCTCTCGCCGATGACGCAGTCGTGATAGACGGTCACATTCGAATGCAGCCGGGAGCCGCCACCTACCGTCACGTCGTCCCCGACATAACAGCCCGCCCCGATCGTGCAGCCAGCTGCAATACGGACGTTGCTGCCTATCACCGCGTTCGGTCCGACCTCGGCATCCGCAGCGATGGTCGCCGTCGCGTCGATCACGGCCGAGGGATGGGCGCCAGGCCGCGGCGCGCGTTCCGGGTTGAACAACGACGACACCCGCGCGAAGTAGGCATAAGGATTGGCGCAGACAATGCGCGGCAGGCGCGTTCCGGAGCGCGCCGATTCGGCCAGGATTACCGCTCCCGCGCGGGTGGCCTTCAGCTGGGGAAGGTAGCGCTCGTTGGCGAGAAAAGTGATGTCATCCGGCGCGGCCATTTCCAGCGTCGCGACCTGGCTCACCTTGACGTTCTGATCACCGGCAACTTCGCCGCCAAAGCGGGCGGCAATCTCGCGCAGGCTGTAGGCTGTTCGTCCGCTGCGTGTCATGACCGTTGAGGCCTGGTAGATGCCGCAGGGAGCGCAGACAGGCTGACCGCGCTGCCGCTCGCCGCCTATTTGCCGTCGACCAGCGCCTTCAGCACCCTGTCGGTTATATCAATACGCGGGCTGCGGTAGACCGCCTCCTGCAGGATGAGATCGTATTTTTCAGCATCGGCAATCTGCTTGATAACCTTGTCCGCGCGCTCGAACAGCGCGGCCAGCTCCTGGTTGCGGCGCATGTTGAGGTCTTCGCGGAACTCGCGCTGCATGCGCTGGACATCCACGCTGGCGCGCGACAATTCCTGCTCCTTGGACCGGCGCTCGTTCTCGCTCATGGTTACGCCGTCCTTCTCGAGCTGGCTTTGCAGGGACTTGACCTGGGCTTCCCGGCGCTGCAGTTCCTGCGCGCGCGGCGCGAACTCCTTCTCCAGCTGCTTGCTGGCGCGCTCGGCGGGAGCCGACTCGCGGCGGATGCGCTCGACGTCCACGTAGCCGATCTTGATGTCGGCCGCGCCGGCTGCCGTGACAATACACGTCAGCGCCAGGACAGCTGCTGCCTCGTATAAGTGCTTCAATGCCATCTCCTTGCGGTTGGCCCCTCGCGAGCGGGCGCTGTCTCGCCGGGTCAGAATACCCCACCGAGCGTGAATTGAAAGGTCTGCGTCTTGTCGAATTCCTGCTTTTTCAACGGCACCGCGACACTGATCTTCAACGGCCCCATTGGCGATACCCATAACACCGACACCCCTGTGGAATAGCGCAAATCTTCGCCCTTGACCCTGCCGTCTCCGACCATCGCCGCATCGACAAATGCCCCCATCCTCACCGACCTGTCGTTCGCCAGGCCCGGAAACGGAAACAGGAGCTCGGTATTGCCCAGCAGCCTGTAATTGCCCCCCCGGGGATTGGTGTCGGTGTCCTTGGGGCCTATAGTATAAGACTTGAAGCCCCGCACTGAATTGACGCCGCCCGCGAAAAAATTCTTGAAGAACGGCAAGGGCATGCCGCCGTAGCCGTCGCCCTGGCCGGCCTCCGCGTTCAACATGAGGGTCAGATCGCGCGACAGCGGAAAATACCGCTGATACTGGTAGTTCACCTTGTAATATTCCAGGTCTCCGCCCGGCAAGCCCACCTCCAGGCTGGCCCTCTGGAAGGTTCCCTTGGTGGGATAGATCAGGCTGTCGCGGCCATCCCGGGACCAGCCCACGGTCGTGTAAAGGTTGGCGTTGCTAGGTCCGAACGTTGCAACATAGTCCTTGTAAATCAATGGGCTATCTGGGAAAAGGCCAATATCGACAGTCTCGTAGCCTAACGCGTACTGGATGGTGTCGATATCCGTTACCGGGACGCCCAGGCGCAGCTGCCCGCCGATAGTCTGGGTGTCATAGCGGGCGAGGTTGTTGTCCGCGGGATTGAGCGTGCGGTAGTACAGGTCGAATCCCCGGCTCACCCCGTCGATCGTGTGGTACGGGTCGGTGTAGGACAGGGAATAGGTCGTGTTGATCTTGCTGGTATTGAGTCCCAGAGTAACGTGGCGCCCGCTGCCGAAAATATTGTTCTGGGAAATCGAGCCGGAAAGTATTATCCCGTCGCCGCTGCCGAACCCCAATCCGAACAGCATTACGCCGGTGGGTTTTTCGACGACCGTCACATTGACATCCACCTGGTCGGTCGTGCCAGGCACGGCCGGCGTTTCGAGGCCCACTTCGGTGAAGTAACCGAGCTTGTCGACACGCTGCTTGGACGTGGTGATCTTGTCGCTCGCATACCATCCGCCTTCCATCTGCCGCATTTCGCGCCGGATGACTTCGTCCCGGGTGCGGGTATTGCCGGCAACGTTGATACGGCGCACGTAAATGCGCCGGCCCGGATCGATGAGAAAGGTGAACGCGACCTGCTGCTTATCCCGGTCGATCTCCGGCACGGCATTGACGTTGGCGAATGCATAACCGTCGTTGCCGAGACGATCGGTAATGAGTTTCCCGGACTCACTGATGCGGGCGCGCGAGAACACTTCGCCCGGCTTGATCTGGATCAGCTTCCGGACCTCTTCCTCGGGTATCAGCATCTCCCCCGCGACCTTGATGTCGGAAATCGTGTACTTGCGCCCTTCCGACACGCTGACCGTGATGTAGATATCCTGCTTGTCCGGCGTAATCGACACCTGCGTCGAATCGACGCTGAACTCGAGGTACCCGCGATCGAGATAATATGACCGCAGCGTCTCGAGATCGGCGGAGAGCTTTTGCCGGGAATACTGGTCGTGCTTGCTGAACCAGGTCAGCATTCCGGGCGTGCGCAGCACGAACAGCTTCAGCAGGTCGCTCTCCTTGAATGCCTGGGCGCCGATGACGCTGATCTGGCGGATCTTGGCGACGCGCCCTTCGTCGACAGTGAAATTGACGGCAACCCGGTTACGCTCGAGCGGCGTCACGGTCGTGCTGACCGTGACCGCGTAGTAACCGCGCCCCAGGTACTGCCGTTTCAGCTCCTGCTCTGCCCGATCGAGCAACCCGCGATCAAAGATGCGGCCTTCGGTCAGGCCAATCTGGGTCGTTCCCGTGGTCAACTGCTCCTTGTTGAACTCGTGTATGCCGGTGAAATCGATCTGGGCGATCGACGGGCGTTCCTGAATCACGATCACCAGCACGTCGCCATCGCGTTCCAGGCTGACGTCGCGGAAAAACCCGGTTGCAAACAGCGCCCGGATCGCCTGAGCGGCCTTATCCTCCGTGAGGGTGTCGCCTACCTTTACCGGAAGATAGCTGAAGACGGTACCGGCTTCGGTACGTTGAATGCCCTCTATCCGGATATCCTTGATGACGAACGGCTCAAGTGCGGTTGCCGTTGCTGCGTGAAAGCACAACAGCAGGAGCGCGACGCGAAACCAGTGCATGTATTCAGCCGCTAATAAGACGATTGATGTCGTTGTACAAGGCAAAGGCCATCAACGTGAACAGCAGCGCCATCCCGACGTGCTGCCCGATTTCGATGGCCCGGTCGGATATCGGACGACCTTTGAAAACCTCGACCACATAATACATTAAATGACCGCCGTCCAATAACGGGACCGGCAGCAGATTCAGTACGCCGAGACTGATGCTGATCAGCGCCAGGAACAGCAAATAGGAGGTCGCCCCGTTTTGCGCGGACTGGCCGGCGTAATCGGCGATGGTGATCGGACCCGACAGGTTCTTCAGCGAGACCTCGCCCACGATCATCTTGCCGAGCATCTTCAGGCTGAACACCGAAGTGTCCCAGGTCCTGTGAAGCGCCCGTACCAGGCCATCCAGCGGTCCGTAGCGCACCACCACGACGTACTTCGCAAACAATTCCGGCCGGTTTTGCAGCACCGCATTGATCCGGCCGATCTTGCGGCCGTCTTTCTCGACATGCAATCCGGGGGTCACCGGGATCGCGATCTGCGCCTGGTCGCGGCGCACCGAGAACAGCAGGTTTTTTCCCGGATTTTCCTGGATGACACGAATGGCTTCGTCGATGCTCTCGACGCGGGCATTGTCTATCTCGAGGATCTCGTCTCCTTTCTTCAGTCCCGCGCGCGCCGCCGCACCGTCGGGATTTACGCTCCCCACTTCGGGTGGCGCCCGCAGGGGAAAGCGCGTCAGGCCGAGTTTCTTGAGAAAGTCGGAATCCAGGTCTTCAGGCGTCAATCCGGATAGATCGAACTTGCGCGACGCCGTGCGGCCGGCGTCGTCGAGTACTTCCATGGTCACATTGGATTTCTGAACCGCGCGTTGCAGCAGCACCCAGCGGGCGTCCTGCCAGGTCGTGACCGGCTCGTCATCGATCCTGACCAGGGTATCTCCGGCAGCAAAGCCTGCCGTAGCGGCGACGGTACCCGAGGGCGGCTGGCCGATGACCGGCTTCATGCCGGGCACGCCGTTCATGAACAACACCCAGTAGAGGGCGATCGCCAGCAGGAAATTCGCCACCGGCCCCGCCGCGACGATGGCCATGCGCCTCCAAACGGGTTGCCGGTTGAACGCCCGGGACAACTCTTCCGTCACCACCGGCCCTTCGCGCTCGTCCAGCATCTTCACGTAGCCCCCCAGCGGGACCGCTGCGATCACCCACTCGGTGGCATCGCGCCCCATTGATTTTTTCCACAGGGGCTTGCCGAAACCGATTGAGAAGCGCAGCACTTTCACGCCACACAGGCGCGCCACGATGTAATGGCCGAGCTCGTGGAAAACGATCAATGGACCAAGCGCAACCAGAAAGGCGACGATGGTGATCAGGAACGTCATATTCGTATCATTCTTTGCCGTTTGCCCGCTGCGCGATCAAGATTGCACCCTGCGCCGCACAGGTTGTGCTTCCGGGCCAGACCGCAGCGAGCGGATCCAGCCTTCAGCCTGCTCCCGGGCAGCACGATCTGCGGCCAGCACGTCATCGACGCTCGCCAGAGGGCGCGGCTGAGAGTCTGACATCACCGCTTCGATAAGTTCGGGAATCTGCCGGAAACCGAGCGCTCCGGCGAGGAAGCTCGCCACGGCAACCTCGTTGGCGGCATTGAGCACCGTCGGCGCCGTGCCGCCGGCTGTCAGCGCTTCATAGGCCAGTCGCAAGCAGGGAAACCGCTGCAAATCCGGACGCTCGAAATGCAGCGCGCCAATTTTCGCCAGGTCGAGAAATTCCACGCCCGCCGCAATCCGGTCCGGGAAGCCCAGCGCGAACGCAATGGGAATGCGCATGTCGGGGTTGCTCAACTGGGCAATGACCGAGCCGTCGATGTATTCCACCAGCGAATGCACCACGCTTTCGGGATGGATCACGACCTCGATCGCTTCCGCCCTGGCGCCGAACAGCCAGTGCGCCTCGATGACTTCCAGCCCCTTGTTCATCATGGTCGCCGAATCGACCGAGATCTTGCGCCCCATGACCCAATTGGGATGCGCGCATGCCTGGTCCGGCGTCGCCTCCTCGAGCTGGCGCAGGGAAGCCGAGCGGAACGGCCCGCCTGAAGCCGTCAGCAGTATGCGTCGCACACCCGCCGCTTCCGGGGCGACGCAACCGCGAGGCAGCGTCTGGAATATCGCATTGTGCTCGCTGTCGATCGGCAACAGCATCGCCCGGCTCGCGCGCACTGCATCCATCAGCACCGCGCCCGCAGTGACCAGGGACTCCTTGTTGGCCAGCAGGATCTTCTTTCCGGCGCGTGCCGCCGCGAGAGTTGGACGCAGTCCGGCGATCCCTACGATCGCCGCCATCACCGTGTCGACATCCGGCAGGCTCGCTACGTCCTCCAGGGCCTGGATACCGCTTCGAACGTTGCACTTCACACCCGCTTTCAGCAGGCGCTGCTGGAGCCCCTGCGCCGCGGCCGGATCCAGCATCACGGCCATCCGCGGCCGGAATTCGACACACTGATCGAACAGGACGTCCACGTGGTCCCGCGCCGTGAGCGCAGCTATTTCGAAACGGTCGCGGTGGCGCGCGACCACGTCGAGGGTGCTGGTCCCGACACTTCCAGTGGATCCCAGTATGGTGAGGCGTTGTCTGTCCATGATGAATCGGGTCGCGGTCTAGGCGGCGTATGGCAGCAGCAATGCGGCAATCGGCAGGCCCGAAGTCATGCTGTCAATCCGGTCGAGAACCCCTCCGTGTCCCGGCAGCAGCACGCCGCTATCTTTGACTCCTGCCTGGCGCTTGATCCACGACTCGAAGAGGTCGCCCAGCACGCCGGCCAGTGCCACGCCGGCAAACAATATCGCCCCGCCGATGCCGTTCCACCAGCCCCAATGGGGAGTCGCGAAGGACAGTGCAACATAATACACCGCCACTGCCGCGGCAGCGCCGGCGACGCCCTCCCATGTCTTGCCCGGACTGATACCGGGCGCGAGCTTGTGCCTGCCCCATGCCCTGCCGGCGCCGTACGCCGCAGTATCCGAAATCCAGAGTATCCCGAGCACGGCCAGCAGCTTTTCCGGCTCCGCTTGCAGGTGCGACAAGGCTAGCCATGTCGGCACCAGGACAAGCCAGCCCGCAATCCCCATGGCGACAGGCGATCGAATTTGCCAGCCCTGCGCGAGCCACGGCACCGCGATGAATAACCAGAAGGCCAATCCCGCTGCGTAGATTGGAATCGCGCCGCCGGGCAGAAAATGAGGGATAACCCCAATGCCGGCAAATCCGACCGGTATTGCCGATGCCACCACCACGCCAGCGAATCCCCAGCGTCGCGGTCCACTGAATCCCGCGAGCGCAGCCCACTCCCAGCTCGCGACGGCCAACGCCGGCAGCAGCAAGCCCGTCCACCAGTGGTTGGGCAGGAAGAAAATCCCCGCAACGCACGCGGCAAGAAGAATTACTGCTGTAGCGAGCCTCGCGATGAACATGGACCCAGCAGGACCGCGAAGGCCGCCGGCACCCTTAATTGGCGGTGCGAGCCTTGGTTACGCGGTAATCCGCGAGGCCGGCCGTAGCGGGCAGTTGTTCGCTGGTACGCCCGAACCGGCGTTCGCGCTGCTGGTAGGAGACGATGGCCCGGTCGAGCGCAGCCGCATCGAAATCCGGCCATAGCGTGTCGGTAAAATACAGCTCGGAATAGGCCAGCTGCCACAGCACGAAATTGCTGATGCGCTGCTCGCCGCCGGTCCGGATAAAAAGGTCCGGCTCAGGCGCGTAGCTCAATGCAAGATACGGCGTGAGGTCCGCCTCGCTGAATCCGGTGGAAAGCTCTGGCCGTTCGCGCAGCATGCGGTTTGCCGCTTGCAACATGTCCCAGCGGCCGCCGTAGTTGGCCGCGATCGTCAAGGTCAGCTTCTGGTTGCCCGCGGTCCGGGCCTCCGCTTCGCGCACCAGGCGCCGCAGCTTCGGCTCGAAACGCGCCAGGTCGCCGATCGCCCGGAACCGCACGCCATTCTTGTGGAGCCTGCCGACTTCCTGCTCGAGTGCCATGACGAACAG
>Ga0111538_10010960_pt1 | contig 12042 bp, 11 predicted proteins | sample SoiMethybrSBSTD1_FD_79669 | JGI IMG/M metagenome (GOLD analysis project Ga0111538, IMG submission 79669) | Bulk soil microbial communities from a Populus tree surrounding site in Tennessee, USA - Soil MetaG P. TD hybrid SBSTD1 (version 2)... | ecosystem: Environmental > Terrestrial > Soil >...
CACCCTAACTGACGTATTACTCTCGCCCGTCCCCCCTGATAGCGGACTTGAGGCAGAAGTCTAAGAAAGCGCACCCATGGGAGCACGTTATCTTTCCAAGATAATGCCGGCATACCCAGAGGGCGATACTTTTTGTACAAAAGGACATTATACTCTGCCCACCGACGCGCTTGCCGATAGATACCGCTGAGACTGTCCCGGTGACGGATATGAAGTATAGCCTCGGGAATGAAGTGCAAGGGAGCGCCAGTCAATTGAATGCGAAAACAGTAGTCGGTATCAAAAACTACTGGCATAGACTCATCAAAACCACCGACGGCTTCATGCCGTGCCCGCCGCACCCCAAGTCCGCTACTGCCAGCGAAAGGTAAGAACGGTGGATTATGCGCCTGCAGGTCATTGTTTTGTGGTTGGCCACGGCTTTCCAATACCCATCCTGAATTGAGCTTCTTGACATCAAACCGCGACGCCACGAACTCATACCTCGCAAGTGCATCCCCGATCGCCGCTACCCACCCTGGAGCAACTTCGTCATCCGCGTCAACAAACACGAGAGCATCCGCTGTTGCCGCCCGTGCTCCAACATTGAGAGCATAGGGCTGCCCTCGCCGAGCCGAAGCATCGACAACACGGAGATGAGGGATACGTTCCTGGTAACGACCAACAATCGCTAAGGTATTATCAGTCGATCCGTTATCAGCAATGATCAATTCCCACGGTTCACTCCATTGCTGTTGCGCAAAGGCGTCGAGTTGAGTCGCTATCGTATCTGCCCCGTTGAGGCAGGCCATAATCACACTAAGTTTCACAGCCTTTCCCGTTATTCACAATTTTGTTGTTACTGTAACATCCTGTTTTCCGAACGAACCGCAGAACCTTCCTGCCTATACCGCCACGCTCCCCCTTCTTGAGCTTTCAAGTTGTTCAAGAAATCGGTAGCCGCCACACTATGGTGATGTCGTTTATGAGGTCGTCCATACCGGAGCAGTTCAGGAACGGTGACGAATCTATACTGCTCACTAAGATGTCCGAGAATGAGAGCCATTGCCGCAAGCATCGGTTCTCGATTGGCATACCGATCCTCAATGGCAGTGTAGAGTGCGTCATGGAAGTTGATGATACAACCCGGTTGAATCTGGCTAATAACGCGATTGGCCATCCATTCAGGACTAAAATCAAGCCAATCTTTACCGATCAAGTTCCAGCCGACGATTTGGTAGCCAAGTCTGAGTGTATCGATACTCGAAGCAAGGGTTTGGTGACCATAAGGAGGACGGAACAATTGGTGCTCATAAGGTTCCAACGCCTTGGCACAGGCGCGGATTTGTTTGACTCGCTCTCGTCGCGGAATTAAGGGAAACGAAGGGTGATCCCACGAGTGGTTGCAGACTGCGTGTCCGCCTTCCGCAGCGCGGCGCACGACTTCAGGGTGCTTCTGTGCCATCGTACCCAACATAAAGAACGTTCCGCGAGCATCATGTCGTTCAAGGATATCAAGAAGCCGTGGGGTAAATTCCGGATGGGGACCGTCATCAAACGTGAGCGCAGCAACTGGTTCTTGGGTATTTACAGATGTAATTGTTCCCATCACATTTTTCGTCGCGTAGGCGAAAATGCGATAAAGAAGGTTTATCCCATACTGCATAGAGGTGCTCTGTGTTCTTTGTCGGATCGACGATCTGTGATAGGGTCGAGCGCTGCTACCCCTTAGGAGTAAATCGAAAACCATCCTCCGTCACGACATTCCTCGAAGTCCCATGACGATTGTACTCTGGCAACCGGTCGCGAGGAATTTGCCGCAGGTAAGGGTAACGCTGGTCTTTGTCCGAAAGATTTGGTGAATGCACTGGCCACTCAATCCCTAAGTCCGGATCGCTCCACAACACCCCACCCTCAGTGTGGGGGGTGTAAAAGTCAGTACATTTGTATACCACGATTGCGCTCTCACTGGTTACGCAGAATCCATGCGCAAATCCCTCTGGGATGTACAATTGATGTTTGTTCTCACCAGACAGGTAAACCGCCGCAGTCTTGCCGAATGTCGGGGACCCCACGCGAATATCTACCGCGACATCAAAGATCTCACCCTGCACAACGAACACCAGCTTGCCTTGCGCGTGCGGATGTTGGTAGTGCAGCCCACGTAAGGTGCCGCGCGTCGAGTAGGAAAGATTATCCTGGACAAAACCTGTCGTGAGTCCGTGTTCTTGATACCGGGCCTGGTGCCAGGTTTCCAGAAAAAGACCCCGGGCATCAGAAAACACACGCGGTTCAATCAGCACAACTTCGGATAAAGCAGTCTTATATACGTTCATGTAGACGCCCGAGACGCAGCACTTCCAGAAGATACCACCCGTACCCACTTTTCTGCAGAGGTCGAGCAAGTTCGGAAAGTTGAGCAGCGTCGATAAGCCCGGCATTGTAAGCAATTTCTTCCGGGCATGCGATTTTGAGTCCTTGCCGGTGTTCAATCGTCTCTATGAAATTTGCCGCTTGCAGGAGAGAAGTCGGGGTGCCAGTATCTAACCAAGCAACTCCACGCCCCAACCGTTTTACCCGCAACTGGCCTTGCTGCAGGTAGCGTTTGTTCACATCGGTAATCTCTAACTCTCCACGTGCCGACGGACGGAGACTGGCAGCAATATCGACTACCTGGGCATCGTAAAAGTAGAGTCCCGTGACCGCATAGTTGGAGCGCGGACGTTCGGGTTTCTCTTCGATACCTAGGACACGTCCTTGCTCATCAAACTCTGCAACTCCATACCGCTCGGGATCATTCACCCAATAGCCAAAAACGGTCGCCCCAGTCTCCTGCGCCGCCGCTTGGCGCAAGCTCTCTGTCAATCCTTGCCCATAGAAAATATTGTCCCCGAGAATCAACGCACAGCTATCACCGGCAATGAAATCGCGCCCAATGAGAAACGCTTGCGCTAGTCCGTCCGGACTCGGCTGCTCGGCATAACGAATCTTGAGGCCCCATTGCGTTCCGTCTTTAAGCAGCACCTGGAAAAGCGGACGATCCTGAGGGGTGGTAATGACAAGAATATCCGTCACACCTGCCAGTATGAGCGTACACAGGGGATAGTAAATCAGTGGTTTATCATACACCGGCATGAGCTGCTTGCTCACAACATGTGTAAGTGGATACAGGCGAGTCCCCGAACCACCCGCAAGGATAATCCCTTTCTTAATATGCGTATTACTCCTCATAAGTTGTTTTCAATCGTATTTTTCATCGGTATTCCCCTGGGATGGCGGACAGCTTAGGTTCCTACCGATTGGAGGCGTTTGACATCATCTTTTCGCTCGACAGTCCACTGCAATACAGGTGTAATGAGACCTATACGGTCGAGATTCAGCTGGTACCCGACTTCAGACACATCAAAAGACACCACATTCTGTCGAAAATCTAACACACTTATCCCGCTGACAAGCGCCCCAACAGATAAGAAGTAACGGCCGGGTCTCAAGATATTTCCAGGGATTTGACACACCGACTGATACTGCCCAGGTTCTCGAACATCGCCTTTCCAACTTGTCGCATCGGTGTCCCATGATGTCCAAAGAGGATTTCCCTCTGAATCGATTACGCGACACAGTATGGAAAGGTTTCTAATCGTTTCCTCTACTTCGTAATGAATTTCAACTTTAAAACCTTTATCAAATTCCAAAACACCGATCGGTTGGTGATCCGTAGATAGTACTCGGACAGCTTGCACCTGAACCGAGGTCTGAGAATTTTCACCGGGAGGAATCGTCCAAACTGACTGATTTACGGTGCCTGACAACAAATATGACGCAACGACTTCAGGCGCAGATCCGTTCAGCTTGAGCCGCCCATTATCTATCCACAAGGCGCGTTGACACAATTGCGAAATCGCCCCCATGTTATGGCTAACGAACAGCACGGTTCGTGCCGTTTTCGCCACGTCTTGCATTTTCCCGAGGCATTTCTTCTGAAAGGCAATATCGCCCACCGCCAACACTTCATCCACTAGGAGGATCTCGGTTTCCAGATGTGCGGCGACAGCAAAAGCAAGACGCAAGTACATCCCAGAGGAATAGTGTTTCACCGGAGTATCAATAAATTTCTCTATTTCGGCGAAAGAGACGATTTCGTCGAATTGCCGACGAAGCTCAGCTTTCCTCATTCCGAGAATAGCGCCACTTAGATAAATATTCTCTCTTCCTGTGAGTTCGGGGTGAAATCCGGTACCGACTTCTAACAGAGAACCCACACGACCATAAATTTCCGCAAACCCAGTGGTCGGTTCAGTGATGCGCGAAAGGATCTTCAGAAGAGTACTTTTGCCGGCACCGTTACGACCGATAATGCCTACGGCCTCACCTCGTTGTATTTCACAGGAGACTTCACGTAACCCCCAGAACGTATTATCAGCATTCTGCGCCTCACCACGTTGAAACACTGAGGAGATACGTCGGAAAGGAGCCGTCATGGTATTAGTTAATGCTTCACGCAGCGTCTTATACCCCTTACGTTTGACGCCGAGACGATACAACTTTCCTAATTCCTCAATGCGGATTGCTGCGGTACTCACTTGTACTCCAGTACTACGCGATATCGGCAAAAGTCTTTTCCATTCGTCGGAAATAAAACGCGCCGCCAACCAGGATAGCGATGGCAACCAGAGAGGATGCTATGAGAATCGTGCTCGGCGCAGGAGTGGTGCCAAGCAATGCCCAGCGGAAACCTTCCACTACGCCTACCATTGGATTCAGTCCGTATAGTGCTCGCCAGGGTTCAGGAATTAAACTGCTTGGGTAAGCAACAGGCGTGATAAACATCCACAGTTGGATCAAAAAAGGAACCGTATAGCGAACATCACGATACTGTACGTTCAAGGCCGACAGCCATAACCCTGTGCCAAGTGAGGTTACTAACGCCAACAGTAACAACAGAGGAAACCACAGGACATTGATTGTCGGGACTACACCGTAGAAGAGCATCATGGCCAAGAGAACAACAAACGCGAGCAAAAAATCTATCACTCCCGATAGCACCGTAGCGATAGGAATAGCCAGACGCGGGAAATATACTTTTTTGATCAGATTGGCGCTGCCGACTAGACTATTGGACGCCTGAATTAACCCGTTAGCGAAGAATGTCCACGGCACTAAGGCGGCATAACTGAAGATCGGGTAGGGAATACCATCCGATGGAACTTGGGCTAAGCGTCCAAAAAACAAACTAAAGACGATCATGGTGAAAAAAGGTTGAATAATAGCCCAAGAGATTCCTAGCGCTGTTTGTTTATAGCGTACACTTACGTCACGCCACGTCAGGAAATACACCAATTCAGGATATTCCCACAGCTCATTGAGTCTAAGTGAGATCCAACCATGGGAGGGCTCTATGCGAATGACCTGGGAATCTACAGTTTGCTGTGACTCAATGCCGGTCGGCCGCACTCGTGAGGGGTACGTGTCAGTTTTGCTGACCGTTGTCATAGAGATGATTCCTTTGCGGCCGGGTACACTCCGTTACCTCCGTCGAAGAGTGGTGCGTTCCCGGGGCATTCCCTCCATAAGGGAGCAGGTTGAGCAAGGTCTTAAAAATGAGGGTAAGATCGAAGAGCAGCGACGACTTTTGAAGATACTCGTGTGAGAGTTTAAGCTTATCGGGCAACACGTGGTTAATATATTCTTGTTCGGAGTCCGACGACTGCCCGAGAAGTGTCGATTCATTACGGTAACGCAAGGACGCTAAGTCAGTTATTCCCGGGCGGATAGCAAGGATCTGCTCATAATCGTTACGAAACATTTCGACATAGCGAGGTACTTCTGGCCGCGGACCAACAAAACTCATTTCGCCTTTGAGAACATTGATGAGCTGGGGGAGTTCATCAAGTTTTGCCTTCCGCAGCACTCGCCCTACCCTGGTGATTCGCGGATCTTCTCCAACGGTAATCTGCCCACCGTGACGATCGGCATCCATTCTCATCGTCCGAAATTTATATATAGAGAACGGTCGGAGCCCTTTCCCGACACGCTCCTGTCGAAAGAAGATTGACCCACGAGAATCAAGCCGAATCAAGATTGCAACGACAACAAAAATGGGTGAGAGCACGATAAGCCCTATAGCTGCTACAACGATGTCGAACATTCGCTTACTCATCGTCGGCCCCGCTCAATAATCTTTCGTACCGCGGTAATGACTTTCTGAACGTCTCCCGCGGTCATCTTCGGATAAATGGGCAGAGAGATAATGCGCTCAAAGGCTGCCGTCGCACGAGGAAAGTCAGCAGGTGTACACTGCAACGTGTGACGGTAATAGGGATGTAAATGCAACGGAATGAAATGCACGGACGTGCTGATCCCCTCCTCTTTCAACTCCTCGATAACGGTATTCCGATTAACACGAAGGCGGTCAAGGTCTAACTGGATGACGTACAAGTGCCAGGCGTGTTGCACCTCGGGGCGGCATACCGGCACTTGAATTTCTGGAATGTCCGCAAAGGCGTCATCGTACCACTGAGCAATACGTTGGCGCGCCTCCCAGAAGCGCTGGCATTTCTTCAGCTGGCCCAGACCGAGTGCGGCAGCAATATCAGTAAGATTATATTTGAACCCCGGGGAGAGGATCTCGTAATACCAAGACCCTTCGGCGGTATACCGCTTCCACGCGTCTTTGCTAATACCGTGCAGACTCATCATCCGCACGCGATCCGCATACTCCGCATTCTCCGTGGTGATCATACCACCTTCACCAGTAGTGATAGTTTTTGTGGCGTAGAAGGAAAAACAGGTCAGGTCGCCAATCGTCCCTACCGTCTTCCCTCGATAAGCAGCGGGAAGTGCGTGTGCGGCATCCTCGATAACCTTCAAGCGGTAACGCTTTGCGACGTCGAGGATCTGGTTCATGTCACAAGGCTGGCCGGCAAAGTGCACCGGAATGATAGCTTTGGTTCTCGGAGTAATTGCGCGCTCTAGTAACTCGGGATCGATATTCAACGTGTCAGATTGACAATCAACCAAAACCGGCCGGGCCTTAAAGTACAGGACGACTTCGGCTGTTGCGGCAAAGGTCATAGTGGGAACCAATACTTCATCCCCTTCGCGGATGCCCACAGCATCGAGGGCGAGATGCAAGGCAGCTGTACAAGAATTAACCGCAACTGCGTACCGAGTTCCGACATACTGAGAAAAACGCTCTTCTAGTTGTTTTGTTTTGGGACCCGTCGTCAACCAACCAGACCTCAGGGTCTCTACAACCAGTTGGATCTCTTCTTCAGTAATCTCCGGAACGTGGAATGGGAGTAGCGATGTTGCCAACGAATTCTCCTTATCTGAGCGGTAAAAATTGGGGAGCGATTGGAACACCCTCAAGTCGGCATCCCGGCTCGACCCCTAGAGGGGCAAAGTGAGACATGAGCGAGGTGGCCTATACGCTTGCCTCTAAGTGCTCGATGAAGCGTGACGCAATCTTCGTTCGGTCAAAGTATTGTTCGGCGGCACGGCGGCCATTCTCGCCTAAAGTGCGACAGAGCGCGGGTTGAGTGTGTAAGGTGCGTACCGCCTGGCTGAAACCTGCTTCATTGCCGGGCTCCACCACGATTCCCGCCTGTTGATTACGCACGATCTCCGCCGCCTCACCACTGGCAACCAATATCACTGGCTTCTCACTAGCCATTGCCTCGTACAGTTTAGACGGGACGGCGCCAGGAATATGTTTTTTCAAAGGCACCAGTACAACATCAGCAGTGGCAAGTAACTGGGGCATTTCCCCCGCTGGGCGGGGATCAAGAAAACGGACATTGGTGAGATCGCGCTGTCGTGCTCGTTCTCGGAGAGCAGGTTTTTCTGGGCCATCACCAACCAGAACAAATTGCAAATGGTCCTCTGTCCGTAGTGCCTCCGCTGCACTAAGGACTTGATCTAACCCCTGTGCCAACCCGTGTAGTCCCGCATACAATGCCACGAAGTGCCCATTCATATTTAACGCCCCACGCATCTCCTTAGCTTGTTGCTGCGGTCGAAAACGCTGGGTATCAACACCGTTGGAAAGATGAAAAACGGAGCAGTCAGGAAAGCGTTCAGTAATGCTTGCCAGGATACTCTTTGATTGTCCGCTGACCAGCCAGGCGTTCCGGTAACAGAATGCTTCTAACCATGCGCTGACGCGAAAAGCCAAACTTCCGGGACGCAGCATTCCTAGCTCCACCGCACTTTGTGGCCAAAGATCAGAGACATTGAAGATTAATCGTGCCCGCTTCAACCGGCTTAACCAGACCCCGGAAAGACCTAAGAAGAGTGGCGGGCTCTCCACCAGCAAGAAGTCCGCGCGGCCAAGCAGCGCGCTGCCAAGCAGTCCGGAAGACAAGACGAACGAAAAATAGTTAGTTAACCGTCGCAGAAAGTCGGCTTTCTGGGTCGGATAAATAAACGTACGAATCACGTTCACACCATCTCGCTGCTCACGCTGCCAGACTCCACCGTACCCTGGGGATATCTTTCCGGTCGGGTAATTTGGCATCGCCGTCAACACGGTCACAGAATGTCCGCGCTGAACAAAATGTGCGGCTAACTCGGACAACCGCGCCTGTGGTGCACCGATCTCCGGAGGATAGTACTGCGTTAGCAACACGAGATTCATATGAAGATCTCTTGTGGGCTCGAGTCGGTCAGACAACTTTCCCGCTAGGCGCGGGCTCTCTTTGCTAACACGCCGATGTTCCACCCCAATACGTTCACAGGGAATCGATCGCCAGCAATGAGTTCCCCAGCATGGAACCATCGCCCTATCGTGGCTTCAACGGTCGATAAGACTCCTTGTCCAAACATTTTGCACATGCGGTATGGCAGATGATATGTCCCTATCCACCTCACGGGCTCTAACTCCTGTGCCTGGAGAAGTTTTTTTAACCTGGGGTAGGTATAGAAACGTACGTGCGTCGGGTCCCAGCCCATCCAATCTTTGTTTCCTCTCAGATACCGTTGATAAAAGCCTTCGACGGCATAGTTCAGGCTCCACGCGTTCTGGGTGGAAAAGAAAATCATCCCGTGTGGAGTAAGAGACATAGCAAGTCGGCGTACGAATTCGCCATCTTCATGCACATGCTCAAGCACGTCTTTGACAAATACCAAATCAAACTTCTCCTCTACATCCATCGCTAAAGCGTCACTACATGTGAATTTCACTCGGGCGAGCGGTAGACCGCTCTGTTGAAGGTACAATCGGGCGGCGGCAATCAAGTGATGCTCTTTTTCTACCGCAGTTACCTGGGCACCATGGCTCACAAAGTAGTGCGTCCAGGCACCGCCACCGCAGCCGATTTCGAGCACTCGTGTATAGTCTGGAACTGTGGCCGCAAGAAGGCGTTCGATTTGTTGATTCTTAATGCGATCATAAAGCGTCTCTTGGCTGCGTAGATAAACGCTGAGCGTCTCTGACGCAGGGCGCTCTTCGTAAAAAGTCCCCTTTACTCTTTCCGTCTGAGAAAACATGCGCGAGATTCTCTTCGAACGAGGAAGACTTACTACAGACGCCCATTCTCCAGGGCTCTGGCGTAGACTTGCTTAATCCGCTCGGCTACAGCAACAAGCGTTAGGTCTTGCAGGTATTCACGCCCGTTACTGCGCTCTCTGCAGAGAAGAACCGACCTTAAGGCCTGTCCTAGAGCATCCGGGGTTGCATCTACCACAGCACACTGCCTTACTCCGCATAAACGCGCTCGAACATCCCCAACGTCCACGGAGACAACCGGAAGATTACAGGCCATTGCTTCCTTCACGATATTGACTCCGCCCTCATGAAATGAAGTCAACAGTAAAACGTCTGAGGCACTAAGCCACACCGGTACTTGCTCATGCGGAACCCCTTGCATCGTACGGAACTCGACAACGTCACCGTTCGTAGTCGCTTTCGCGACAGCTTCGCGAGCCAAACCTAAACGTTTCCTGGGATCCCCACCGGCAGTGACAAAAAGGACGACACCCGAGTCTTCCGGCCATCCCAAAGTACGACGAGCTTCTTTTTTTTCTATTGGTTGAAATCGCTCTAGATCAATACCGTTCGGAACAATACGAACTTTGTTCCGGTCGACATCCGGCGGCAGAGCATCTTGGAGGTTCTTTGATTTCACGACGATCCCTGAAGCTTTCCTAGCCGCACGGTAAGATGACCGAACCCCATACATTGAGACCAGCGTGCGGTAACAGCCGACAAGAGGTTTGCCTAATTCCAGATAACCAGACAACACTTCTCCTAAGAGATCAGAGCCACAGAACGAAACCACAACCGGTCGATCTCGGACAGTACGAGTAACAACATTAGCCATCACTCCCCCGTACATGCTGTGCACGAGGTCGGGCTTATACTTCCTAACTAATACCCGGAGCTGGCTTCCCAACCCCATATAGGCACTCATGCCCTTTTGCTGCCGTTCGACAAATAAGACCTCGACCTCTAGTCCGATTTGTCGAAGACCACTCACCTGCCGCTCGATATAGGGCCCAATGCCAGGAGTACGTGGTGTGGGGTAGGCATTGGTAACTGCTAGAACACGCGTCATAAAGGCAAATCTCGTCCTTACATAAGAGGACGTTTTCCACGCGCCTCGACGCCGTTCCCACCGTATTCGCACCAAATTTCTTGTAAACCAAGTTGGCGAAGCGTCCGTCGGATACTTCCGCGTGAGCGTAGATAGCGATACCAACACGTTAACGTATCGTGAGTATCAAGTAGAGCCCATTCGCGTTGCAGTTTATCATCAAGCTCGGGGAAGGCGCGATAGTAACAGAGAACCGGAGAAAGCCGACTGAGTATCATCTGCGCAGGATAAAAAGCGCGTGCCATCTTATGCAATGGGAGAAAAATATCGACGAGTTTTTCTGTCCATTTGATTCCCTGCTCTGGAGGTAGACGACGAAAGTAATATCGGAGCAGCGGGGCTGTTTTGGTATACCATGAGAGTTCGTGGGTGTAGTGATCGATAATCAGCGTTCCGCCAGGTTTGACTTGTTCGTACAAAGAACGGAGGGTATCTACCGGATTCGGTGTATGTTGAACGACACCAAGACAGAAGACAACATCGAACTGCTGCGGGGCAAAAGGGAGGTAGCGAATATCAGCTTGAGCAATCCGGTGAACCTCACTTTGGGGACAATTGCCCTGATTCGCTTCCACAGCATCACTCAGGTCTATTGAGGTTACCGAAGCGCCTTGCTGCAAAAGGACCTCGGTGAAACGCCCGGCACCGCATCCACACTCGAGGAGCTGCTTGCCAGCGAGATTATTCCATAGCTGCTCACCAACACAACGACGGGCACGGTCCTGAGTAAGAGTTGTGTGAGAATAAGAATCTAGCTGTGTCAATCGATAGCGATTCCATTGTGCACCGAATGCCGCAGCATAGTTTGATATTTTGACGAAGCGGGGAATGTAATTCGTGCGCGGGTAAGTGTCACCCTCTGGACATTCCAGGACAGAACCTTTGTCCGTCAATTTCTTGCGGTGCACCGGACACCACCATTGTGGCCAATTCGTCTGGAGAGGCATCCCGTTCGCTTTAGCCGGAGAGAGAAGTTGAATACTGTTCTGAACAGACATAAGTGACCTTATCGCGTATTGGGGTTCATCGCTAATTGCACGGATAAAAGCATAATCACCCGCTGATAGAGCCCTTGGCGTGAGACACTCGGATAGGGCAGCCCGTCACAAAATGCTTCTACCATAGGACGGTACACTTCGGGGCGGAAAAATTCCGGGAGGCTACTCACTTTTCCAAGCAGCGTCTCCCTGAGATGTACTTTGAAATTAGCATCAACCCACGTATCTACGGGAATCCCGAATCCCCATTTCGGCTTATTAGCGACGGCCGATGGCAACCGACGTTCCGCTACGGCACGCAACACCTTCTTACACGTCCGGCCATTGACCTTGAGTTGGTGCGAGAGGGACAGCCCAAAGGCCATCAAATCTTCGTCTAACATTGGGACCCGGACCTCTAAACTTTCCTTCATACTCGCTGTGTCTACTTTGTAGAGATAGTCATTCGCCAACGTGAGTCGAATATTGGTTTC
>Ga0111538_10010962_pt1 | contig 12041 bp, 13 predicted proteins | sample SoiMethybrSBSTD1_FD_79669 | JGI IMG/M metagenome (GOLD analysis project Ga0111538, IMG submission 79669) | Bulk soil microbial communities from a Populus tree surrounding site in Tennessee, USA - Soil MetaG P. TD hybrid SBSTD1 (version 2)... | ecosystem: Environmental > Terrestrial > Soil >...
CGATCGTGCCGGTGCCGAGACGAATCGTTCCGGTCGCGGTTCCTGCTGTACCCGTGGCGTCCGTGCTCGGAACGGTTACTTCGTACGTCCACTGTCGGGCAGTCGCGGTCTTCGTGTAGGTGATCGTCGCGACGTGCGCGGTCCCGAGCGAGTCGTAAATCTGGATCGACGTGGTGAACGTGTCGCCGGTCGCCGCCGAGGCGCTCAGGTTCGTCTGCGTCTTGATCGACGTGGTCGCGGTCGGCTCGCGCAGCACACCGGGAGGCACTGTAATGTCGGTCGTCTGACCGGTCGTGATGATCGCGCCCGTTGTCGGATCGAGCGAGGTATAGCCCTGCACGAAGTACCCGTCGGGCGTGACCAGCTTGCCGTCGGAGTTGAAGCTGAAGGCGCCGGCACGCGTATAGGCGGTACCCGTCGTGCCCTGCACGACGAAGAAGCCGCTGCCCTGAATGGCGCAGTTCGTGACGTCGCGCGTGTTTTCGATCGCGCCCTGGCTGAAGACGGGCGAGATTGCGGCGGTCGACACGCCGAGGCCGACCTGCATCGGGTTGCCGCCGCTGCCGCCGACGTTCTGGCTGACGAGGTCGTTGAACGTGACCGTGCTCGCCTTGAACCCGACGGTATTAATGTTCGCCAGGTTGTTGCCGATGACGCTCAGGGCCTGTCCGTTCGCGTTGAGGCCGGAAAGGCCTGCGGAAAACGATCCGACTGCCATTGCTACTCCTTCTTGACGCCGAGCGCGGTGGCAATGCTCTGAAGCGTCTGCTGCATCTGCGTTAACTGCTCGAGCGAGCTGAATTGCGCCAGCTGCGCGAGAAACTCGCCGTCCTCCTTCGGCTGCGTCGGATCCTGATGCTGCAGTTGTGTCACGAGCAGCTTGAGGAACGAATCGCGACCGAGGGCGTCGGTCTTGAGGGTGGTGTCGGCTGTCGCCGATCCTGCGTTCGTCGAAGCGGTCTGTCCGATTGGGGTCGTGCTCACCGGTACTCTCCTTCGAGCGGCCGCGCCGCCGCATACCGCTGCGTCGCGAGCTCGTCGATCAGCTTCCGTTCCGCTGCGGACTCCGCCGCCTCGTGCGCGCGCTTCGCTTTCTCGTAGAAGCGCTCCAACGCCTCCCACCGCTGATGCGCACGTTGACACGCGCTCGCCGCGTCGGCGGCTTGCTGCGTGCGTGCCTTCAGGATCAGAGTGTGCGCGTGTCGTTCGTAGACCAGTCGATCAATCCAAGACCGATACCAGTCGAGCTCGTGGGCCGAGTGTCCGTTCGCCTGTGCGTCGCGCGCGGCCCGTTGCGCGTCGACCACCGCCTCGGTCGCGCGGTGCAGGCGACTCTCCGCGACGCTGCGATCTCGTTCTGCTTCAGCAAGTTGGCGCTGTGCCTCTTCGTATTCGCGGCGGCGCAAATCGCGCGCGGCCTGCGCCCGAAAGCGAAAGACCGCCATGTCAGGCGGTCGCCGCCGGCGCCTGATTCAGCGCATCGAGCGCGGTCAGAGCGTCGGGGAAGCCGCACGTCGTGTCGGCAGCCTGGCAAAGGAACTGTTCGATCGCGTCCTTCCGCGCGCGCGCCTCATCGACACGCGGGTTGCTGCCGCTCACATAGGCGCCGACGCTCACGAGGTCCTCGGTGTCACGAATCGCCGCCAGCCATTCACGCACTTTTCCAGCGAGTCGCCGATGATTGACGTCAGTCACATCGGGCATCGTTCGGCTCACGCTCTGGAGCACGTCGATCGGCGGGTAGTGATACCGCGACGCCAATTCACGCGACAGCACGATATGACCGTCGAGGATCGAACGCACGGCGTCGGCGATCGGCTCGTTGTGATCGTCTCCGTCGACGAGCACCGTGTACATCGCCGTGATACTGCCCCGGCCACGGACGGCCCCTGCACGTTCGAGCAGCATCGGCAGGAGCGCGAACACCGACGGCGGGTATCCCTTCGTCGTTGGCGGTTCACCGGCGGCGAGGCCGACTTCGCGCTGCGCCATCGCAAAGCGCGTCACCGAATCCATCAACAGCAGGACGTTCTTGCCCTTGTCGCGAAAATATTCGGCGATCGCCGTGGCGGAGTACGCCGCTCGCATTCGCAGCAGCGGCGGATTGTCGGACGTCGACACGACGACGACCGCCTTGCGCAGCCCCTGCGGCCCGAGATCGTGCTCGATGAAACTCCGGACTTCGCGGCCACGTTCACCGACCAGGGCCATCACGACGACATCGGCGGCCGTGCCTCGTGTCAGCATGCCGAGCAGCGTGCTCTTGCCGACACCGGATCCGCCAAACAGCCCGACACGCTGACCACGCCCGCACGTCAACAACGCGTCGATCGCGCGGACCCCACTTGGCAATGGCGCCACGACTGGATCGCGATCCATCGGGTTGAGCGGGGCTGGATGCAACGGGTAGCTCTGCTCGGTTCGCAGCACAGCACCGCCATCGAGCGGACGACCGAGTGCGTCGACCACACGACCGAGCAGCGCCTCACCAACGTCGATGGACGCCGCATCGGCGCGAGCGGTCACGCGATCGCCGGGCCGAATTCCGGTCGTGTCGCCGAGCGGGACTGCCTGCATGATGCCGTCGCGAAAACCAACGACCTGCACCGGCAGACGTGTACCGTCTACTGAAATGACGTCGCACATCGTGCCCACGCTCACATGCGGCCCACTCGATTCCACGAGCAGGCCCACTGTGCGAACGACACGACCCCACGAGGGCATCGTGTCGACGCCGGCAAGCTGGTCGATGTAGTTCGTCAGCGAAAAACCGGTCGCCGCGGATCTAGGCATGTTCAGAATCCCGGCGGGCTACGAGCGGACCACGTGCGAGGGCGACCCCTCGTCGCTGCCCAGTAGCGCGTACGCGATCTCCTGGAGCTGCGCGTCGACGCCGGCGTCCATCGTGCCCAGTGCCGACTCGACGCGGCACCCGCCACGAGGCACGCGCGAATCCGACACCACAGTGACGTGCGTCGACCCGAGCTGCGCTACTCGCGCGGCACCGGTCGCCGCGAACTCTTCCGGGTTGAGCTTGACCGTCACCTGCGCGCTGTCACCCAGCCTGTCGAGGGCGACGCGCGCCATCGCAATGAGCAGGTCCTGATTGAGCGAGACCTCGCGATGCACGATACGGCGCGCGATCGCCAGCGCCAGCTGCACCATCTGCCGTTCCGTCTGATGAATCATCTCGGCACGGAGCGTCGTCAACTCCTCGATGGTTTGTGCCAGCCGGCGAAGGATCGCCTCACCGCGTTGCGCGGCCGCTTCGGCGCCGGCGCGTTCGCCCTGTTCATAGCCCTTGGCAAACGCTTCTCGCTCGAGGGCAGCCAGCCGCGCATGCTGTTCCGCCGAATCGTTGCCCCCTGCGTGACTCAACGACTGGTCGCTTCGCGAGCGCGCCGGCATCGGCAGGCGCGCGTCACCATCCCACACGAATGTGGTCACCTCCGCTGATGCGGAGATGCGTCGCGCCCTAGACGACATACGCTTCTCCGACCACGCCGCCGGTTACGATGACGCCTTCTTCCTCGAGCTTGCGGGCAATGCCCACGACCTCCTGCTGCGCCTTTTCGACGTCGCGCAAGCGGACCGCGCCGAGCACTTCCATCTCCTCGCGCAGCATCTCGGCGGCGCGTTTCGACATGTTCGCGAAGAAGCGCTGCCGGATCTCGTCGCTCGCGCCCTTGAGGGCCACGGTGAGCGTCTTCTTGTCGGCGCGCTGCACGATCTCGCGCATGCCGTTGTCGTCCACGTGCACCAGGTCGTCGAAGACGAACATCAGGTTCCGAATGGACACGGCAAGCTCCGGCCGACGCGCCTCGATAGCCTCGAGTACCGGCGCGCTCACCGTTCGCTCGAGACGGTTGAACAGTTCCGCCACCGCCTTGACGCCCCCATGCTGTTCGCGGCTCGATCCGCTGGCCAGCGATTTCAGACGCTGCTCGATGACGGTGGAGATTCTCGTGACGACGTCGGGAGCGATGTCCTCGAGGCTCGCCATCCGCGTGAGCACGTCGACGCGCAGTTCATCGGGCAGCAGCGTCACGACGGTTGCGGCGTTGCCGGGATTGAGGTGCGAGAGAATCAGCGCGATCGTCTGCGGATGCTCGCCGAGAATGAACTTGGACAATTGCTCCGGGTCGGTGCGGCCGAGCGTCTGGAACCCGGCTGTCGTCTGGAACGACAGCATCACGCGTTCCATCACTTCCCGCCCTTGCGCTTCGCCCAGCGACTTCTTGAGGATGCGGCCGGCGACTTCGATGTCGCCCTTGGCGACGAAATCAGCCGCTTCCGCGAGTTGGTTGAACTCCTCGAGAATGTTCTCGCTGACCGGGGCCGGCACCCTGCCCAGGGCAGCCACTTCCCTCGCGAGGATCTCGACTTCCTCCTCCGAGAGATGGCGGAACACCTCGCCCGCTGCGTCCTCGCCGAGGAGCAGCGTCACGATCGCCGCTTTGCGCATGCCCGAGAGAATCGTCTGAACGGCCATATCAGCGCTCCGATTCGCCCATCCACGTGCGCAGCAGCTTGGCGATGGTTTCCGGATCCTTCATGCTCATGTTGGTCACTCGCCGCGTCAGCACGGTGAGCTTCCGCTCGGGGTTCTTTGCGGCGGCAGCGGCATCGAGCTTGGCTTCCAGCTCGCTTTCAATGTCCGCAATCGTCTTGATCGACTGCCCCGGAGCTCCAATGAGCGCGGGCGTGGCTGTCCTTGGGCCACCACCCTGCCTGCGCGACCACGCCATCAGCGGCTTCACGAGGACCAGCAGCGCGAACACGGCCAGGCCGACGATCACGAGCATGCGGCTGCCTTCCTTGATGTCCGGCGTGAAGCGCTGCAGCATCGTCGGCGGCGGCGCTTCCTCGACCACCGGCTCCTCGAACGAGACGTTTTCGACCGTGAGCTGATCGCCACGATCCATCTCGAGGCCGACGGCAGCGGCGACGAGCCCCTGGATCTTCTGCAGTTCCTCACGCGGACGCGGCGAGCGGCTGACGGTCTTCTGGCCTTGCTGGTTGGTCTTCACGACCTGGTCGTCATCGAGAATCACGGCCACGGACAGACGCGCGATTTCACCCGGAGGGTTGATCACGTGGGTCGTCGTGCGGCTGATCTCGTAGTTCGTGGTCTCGGCCTGGCGCGACGTGCCGGTCGCCGCGGGAGCGCCGTTGGCCTGTAGTGGCGGCGCCGCCTTTGGATCGGGAGGCGGCATGTTCGCGCGCGCGCCGGCGATCTGCGGCGACGTGCCCGACGCTGACGATTGATCCGCGGTCATCTGGCGGCTGCGAACCACCGAGTTCGGATCCCACTGCTCGACTGTCTCCTCGCGGCTCGATGGGTTCAGCTTCATCGAGACGTTGACACGCACGCGATCGTCCCCCACGACAGGCTCGAGGAGCGCGACGATGCGTTCCGACATCTCGCGCTCGAGGCGCTGCTGCCGTTCGAGCTGCGCGGCGCCAAGCGGGTCGTCGCTGTCCTGCTGTGGCCGCGCCAGCGGTCGGCCGAACGTATCGAGAATGACGACGGCGTCGGGACGGAGCCCTTCGACGCTGGACGCCACCAGATTGCTGATGCCGTTGATTGTGGGCTGCGCAAGCGTCCGCTGACCGCGCAGCTTCAGGACGACCGACGCCTTGGCGGGCCGAGGCTCGCCGAACAGCGACTCCTTCCCCATCGCGATGTGGACACGAGCGCTCGAGACCTCGGTGATCGTCGAGATCGTTCGCGCGATTTCTCCTTCAAGGGCGCGCCGGTAATTCACCTGTTCGAGAAACTCGGTGGCCCCGAACTGGGTGCGGTCGAAGATCTCGAAGCCGATGCGACCGGATGCCGGCAGCCCTTCCGACGTGAACTGGATGCGCAGCTCGTCCACGCGATCGATCGGCACGCGAATCCCGCGGCCGCCTGCATCGAGCTGATAGGGAATCTTCTGCGTCTTCAGCTTCGTGACGACCTGTCCCGCCGTCTCAGCGTCCATATCCGAGAACAACAGCGCGTACGAGGGTGTCTTCACCCACCATGCCGACCCGGTCACGATCGCCACGACGAGCAGGAAGGCCAGGAGGAGCGACACGAGCTGGCCGACGGTCAGCGACGTGACGAGCTCCCAGAGTCGGCCGAGGATGTTCTGGGGGTTCATCGAGCGTCAAATCCCAAAGCCCAAATCCCAGATCCCAAATCACAAACAGGGAACAGGACCGAGGCACGTTGGAACGAGGCGGAGCGTGGCATCGATGTCGGAAGTCGCTTCTTTGGAATGTGGGTTTTGGGATTTGGGATTTCCTATACAGGCATCTTCATGACGTCCTGGTAGGCCTGCACCAGCTTGTTGCGCAGCGCCAGCGTGAACTGCAGTGTCATCTCGGCGCGCTGCAGCGCGATCATCGCGTCGTGCACTTCGCCCGTGCCGTCGAGCATGTTGACGACGGCACCGTTGGCATCGGCCTCGGTCTTCTCGACGCCGTCGACCAGCTTGCCGAGCGATTCGGCAAACGCGCTGCCGGCATCCGGCGCGGTGGCCTTGCCGGCTGCGCGCGCCAGCGACGGCGTCGCACCCGACATGCCCGCAATGCTTTTGAACTCCATTTGCATGGTTTATCCCTTACCGAGCTCCAGCGATTTCGCCACCATCTCGCGAATCATGCCGATGGCGGCGATGTTTGCCTGATACGCACGTGCGGCACCCAGCATGTCGACCATCTCCTGCTCCCCGTCGACATTGGGCAACATGACAAAGCCGTCCGCATCCGCGTCTGGATGCGAGGGTTCGTAGCGGCGACGAAACGGCGTCTGATCCTGAACGATCCCCGCCACGCGCACGCCGATCGCACCTGCTTGTCCAAGCGCGGCTTCAAAGGTCTGTCCCGGCTCGGACGCGAGCATGACGTCGCGCCGGCGGTAAGGCTGCCCGTCGGTCGACCGCGTCGATTCCGCGTTGGCCATGTTCGACACGGCCACTTCGATGCGCGTGCGCTCGGCGTCGAGCGCGGTCGCGCTCGCTGAAATCGCTCCGTACAGCGTGGACATGACTACTTGCTCTCGTTGATCGCGTAGCGCACCAGCCGGAACTTGGCGGCCAGCGCTGTCTGCGCTGCCGCGAAGTCACCGGCCGCGCGGCTCATCGTCAGCATCTCTCGATCGAGCTGCACGGTGTTGCCGTCACGGCGCTCGGGGCCGTCAGCCTCTTTGAGCGTGATGCCCGGATCGACGGCAGTGGCACTCTTCGTCGGGAACGTGGAATTGCTGGCCGGCGCGGTCGGCGTCAGCTTGCCCTTCAGTGTGTCCGCGAAGGTCACTTCCTTGGCCTTGTAGTTTGGCGTGTCGATGTTGGCCAGGTTGCCGGCCGACGCAACCTGCTTCGCGACCGCAATGGTCATCTGACGACGCAATGCGGTGATGACGCTGGATTCGCTGATGCTGCTCAAGTCCTTGCCTCCGGTGACGATTAGTCGTGTGGCAAGGACAGTGCCCGGGTGTGCCAACGTTTCAATGAGTGAAATCGCGGGAGAAAGCGTGGCTTACGATGACGAGGCTCGGCCGCGTGTCCGACATGTCCGGCCGGTCACACGTCCAACGAAAAACACAGAGGATGGTGGATGGTAGATGGTGGGTTTGCCTAAGCCTCCGATTTCATGGCGCGCAAGAGCGCCTCGATAGCCGTGAGCCTTTCCTCGATCGCATCGAGACGCCACGCGAGTCCTGCGGGCGACGTCGGACTCTGAGCGCTGCCGCCTGCTGTCTGTCGCAACAGCTCCCGGTTTTCCTGTTCAAGCGCCATGCGATCGCGGACGCGGGCGATCACCACATCGAGCTGGCCGAGCGAGAACGGCTTCGGGAGATAGTCGTACGCGCCTTCACGAACGGCGCGCAACGCGCTGTCAAGCGTGGCGTAGCCGGTCATCATCACGACATAGCACGACGGATTGGCCCGTAGTGCGGTTTTGAGAACCTCGAAACCATCTGCACCAGGGAGGTGCAGATCTGTGAGGATCAGACCGAAACGAGTAGCGTTCCGATCGATGGCGCTAATCGCGGCGCGTCCGTCCTGGGCAACCGACACGTCCAGGCCACGCGCGCGACAGTGTTCCGCCAGGACGTCACACGTTTCCGGTTCGTCGTCAACGACGAGCACTTCGAAGCGAGATTGTGCAGCCGCTGGCATACGCTTTGCCCCATAACGGAACCGGTTTCACCCCGTACATCCGGCAATCGGCAAAAAACCTGAGAAGTTGAACCGGCAACGCGCGACGGCGCACCGACCGCAATGACGAAAATGCGACATCGCCGTCAGACATTTGACGATTACCTAATATGACATCACTCCGCCCCGCCTCCGTACTCGTTGTTGAAGACGACCGGGATCTGAGCCAGACGATCAGCGATTCGCTCGACGCTGCGGGATTCGCCGCCGCGCAGGCGGCCGATGCCGCCGACGCGATCGATCGCCTGAAGTCGTTCGCCTACGACGCCATCGTCATCGACCTTCACCTTCCCGATGCCAACGGTATGGAGGTGCTCGAGGAGGCGGTCACCCGCTATCCGCAGATTCAGGCCGTTGTCATCACCGGGTTCGGCGGAGTGTCGGAAGCGGTGGCCGCAATGAAGCGCGGGGCCATCGACTTCCTGATCAAACCGTTCCAGCTGTCGCAGCTCTCACGCGTGCTGCACGGGTCGGTCGATCAACAGCGCCTGCGCGAAGAGAACGCGGCCCTGCGTGCGCAGCTGCGCGATCGGTTCCGCTTCGAGAACATCATCGGCCACCACAGCACCATGCAGCAACTGTTCTCGACGCTCGAACTGATCGCCCCGATGAACAGCACCGTGCTGATCCAGGGTGAAACCGGCACCGGAAAAGAGCTCATCGCGCGGACCATCCACAGCCACTCCCCGCGATCGGATCAACGATTCGTCGCGTTCAACGCCGCGGCGATCCCCGAGGGGCTCGTCGAAGCCGAGCTGTTCGGTCACGTCAAGGGCGCATTCACAGGCGCGGTCAACGCACGCGTCGGCCGGTTCGAGCTCGCCCACAAAGGGACGCTCTTCATCGACGAAGTGGCGTCGATGTCGCTGCCGCTGCAATCCAAGCTGCTGCGAGCGCTGCAGGAGCGCGAGGTCGAGCGTGTTGGCGAATCGAAGCCGATGAAGGTCGACATCCGCGTGGTCGCGGCCACGAACATGGACCTGCGGAAGCTGGTGAAGGACGGCTCGTTCCGCGAGGACCTCTATTACCGTCTCAACGTCATTCCCGTGACACTGCCGCCGCTGCGATCGCGCCGCGAGGACATCCCGCTGCTGGCCCAGCACTTCGTGCGCAAGTCGTGTCGCGAGAACGGCGTCGCGCAGAAGCCGATCGGTCAGGAAGCGTTGCGGGCCCTGATGTCGTACGACTGGCCGGGCAACATCCGCCAGTTCGAGAACGCGATCGAGCACGCGGTCGCGATGAGCCTGACCGCGAGCGAAATCGGCGCCGAATCGCTGCCCGAGGACGTCCGCCTGCGCACATCGTCCATTCCCGTCGCGTCGGCACTCGCGATTCCCGACGAGGGGATCAACTTCACGACGATCGTGTCGCAGCTCGAACGCGATCTGATCACGCGGTGTCTCGAGAAGACCGGCGGAAACAAGCGTCAGGCGGCGCGGCTGCTGAATCTGAGCCGCACGACGTTCATCGATAAGCTTCAGCGGCTAAACGTACAAGGGGTCGCCTGAGCCTGGAAAGTGGAAAAGTGGAAGAAGTAGAGAAGTAAGTAGGTTTAAAAGTGGCATCCACTTCGATACTTACTTCTTCCACTTTTCCACTTCTCTACTTTTTCACTTTCGTGGGAGTTTCATCACAAACGCCGCTCCCGCCGTGCCTTCCTCCAGCGTCAACGTTCCGCCGTGCGCCTCGATGATGCGGCGCGCGGCCCACAGGCCAAGGCCGGCTGCATCATCGTGCGGGTGTGTCGAGACGAAGCGATCGAAGATCCGGTCTCGCGGCGTCACCTGCACTCCCTGACCGTCGTCAATCACGCGCAGGCTGATCCACTCGGCGTCGGCCGCCAGCTCCACGACGATCGTTCCGCGGCTGGCGACGACGGACTGTTCGGCGTTGAGCAGCAGGTTGAGCAGCGCTTGTTCGATCTGGCCACGGATGCCGCGGACGACGAATGGGGTGGCCTGGTCGGCGAGAAGGCGAACGGTCACGCCGGTCCGCCGTGCGGCAAACGTGCGCAGTGACACGGCATGAGCGGCGGTGTCGCGGAGGTTGACCGGCTCGGACTCCTCCATCGGTGCCTTCGTGTAGACGAGCACGTCGGCAAGCGCCGACGCCGCGCGCGCACTTTGCGTGCGCACGCGATCGAGCGCCCGCGCCAGCGGTTCGTCCAACCCGGGACGACTCTCCAGCAGTTCCACTGTCCCGGAAATGACCTGCAGCGCGTTGTTCACGTCGTGTACGGCGCTCGACAGGAGACGCGCGGCAGTCGCCGAGCGATTCAACGCCATCAGCACTTCGTCGGTCGGCGGCTGGTCTGGGGGGTCCGCGCTCAACTTTGGTTCCAACCTGTCGATTCGTCCGTCAGGACGGATCTAACTATATGCCGGACTCCTGGGAGCGATGGATCACGTCGGGGGCATGGCTGGCGACCGACGGCCGGAGTCTGCCACTGATGCCCGGCCTGATGCGGGACGCGCTGGCACTGGGTCTCGCCCCTGACGTCACACCGCACGCCCTCATCAAGCGCATCTCGGCGGAGCAGCAGCTCGCGGCGCGCGTCCTGCAACTTGCCAATCTCGCGGCCAACGCGCCGCTGCGCGCCGTGACGAGCATCGATGAAGCCGTCGTGCGGCTGGGAACGCGCGCCGTTCAACGCGCGCTCATGTCGGCGTGCATGGAGTCGTGGGCGCAACCGAACACCTACGGGGCCGAGGGCCGGGCGCTCATGGCACATGCCCTTGGCACAGGGTGCATGGCGGCGCTGGTGGCCGAAGCCGTGAGCACTGATCCTGACGAAGCGTTCGCGTACGGCCTCCTGCACGACGTCGGCAAGCTGTTTCTCCTGAAGCTCCGATCGGATTTCGCGCGGCGCCGCGGCGCGGCGCCGTCACGCGACGAGTTCGATCACACCGTGGCGGCACATCACGCAGAAATCGGTGAGATGGCGATGCACCGGTGGGGCCTGCCTGCGGCGCTTCGCGAGCCGATTCGATTCCATCATGCGCCACTCCAGGCACCGACGTACGGCACCGAAGCCACGGTCGCGTACGTCGCAAATCGCCTCAGCCACCGCTATGGCTTCGGCTGCACGGCGACCGCTGATGCATCACTGGCCGAGGATTCCATCTGCGCCTCGAGCGGCGTCACGGATCGCTGGCTCGCCGAGATGGATGGAAAAGCGGAAGCGATCTTCGACGGGATAAGGAAGGGGATGCACTGAGACTCCCAACTCCCAATCGCCTGACGTTGGCGCCAACTCCCAATCGCTTGATCTGCGTTGGGGGTTGGGAATTGGATCAGCGTCAGACGTTGGGTATTGAGCGAGAGCGTCTCCACGTCTCGATCAGCAGCGCCGGCGGGCCGACCAGGAAGAGCGCGTAGAACGGCGCATAGATCACTTCGTTCAGCCGCAGAACCATCTCCACGACAGCCACCAGGAACACGACGACGCACTGCCACCGTCTATCGCTGACCGTCGTGCGTGGATCGGTGATCATGAAGAACACGAACAGCTGATACATCGGCCCGGTGATCGGCGCCACGGTCGCCGGCCACGGTGTTCCCGTGATCTGACTGCGCACGAGCGACAACAGCAGGAACGACGCGACGTACGTGAGCGAAATGTGGAGACGACCGACCCGCCACGTGATCGCAAACCCGAGCAGCCAGATGATGACCATCGGCGCGACGACGTTCCCCCATTGAATGCTCAAGTGAGAGACGGTGTCCGGAGCCAGGAAGAGCACGGCGCTGAGGCCGAAGTTCGACGGGTTCCACAGGTGACGACCCTTGAAGCGCAGCACATACTTCGACGCGATCGAGATGAGACTGCACAAC
>Ga0111538_10010964_pt1 | contig 12040 bp, 17 predicted proteins | sample SoiMethybrSBSTD1_FD_79669 | JGI IMG/M metagenome (GOLD analysis project Ga0111538, IMG submission 79669) | Bulk soil microbial communities from a Populus tree surrounding site in Tennessee, USA - Soil MetaG P. TD hybrid SBSTD1 (version 2)... | ecosystem: Environmental > Terrestrial > Soil >...
GGGGCACACTGATATTGCTTATGCAATGATGAATGGACGGATTTGGCTTAAGGTTCCTGAAACAATGTTGTTTAAACTAGTTGGAAAAAAGCCGGCGCACCTTATGGCTAAGGATATCATATTGAAAATAATAAGTGATATTGGAACTGACGGAGCAAATTATAAAGCTATGGAATTTTCCGGAAATGCCGTTAGCGAGATGGGTATGGAAGAAAGACTAACACTCACAAACATGACCACAGAGGCGGGAGCAAAAAATGGCATAATCGAACCAGATGCCGTTACGGATGAATATATCCGCCAGAGAACCGCAACTTCATATAGTCCAATTTTGGGAGATGACCGCCATTATCTAGAAGAGTATACCTATGAAATCGATAAACTCGAGCCGATTGTAGCGAAACCTTATTCACCACAAAATGCAGCAGTTGCTAGAGAACTGCAAGACGTCGAAGTGAACAAGGCCTATATAGGATCCTGTACTGGAGCAAAATTGGAAGATTTGCGATCAGCTGCTCAAATATTAAAGGGGAAAAAAGTAAAGATACGAACTGAAGTTTTACCTGCCGCTCAATCTATCTACATTAAAGCATTGAAGGAAGGATTGATTGGTATCTTTATGGAGGCAGGGGCTGTTGTCGGCCCTCCTACCTGTGGTGCTTGCTGTGGGGCTCACATGGGAATTTTAGACAAGGATGAAGTGTGTGTCAGCACTACTAACAGGAATTTTCCAGGAAGAATGGGACATGTCGAATCCCAAACATATCTTGCGTCACCCCTGGTAGTTGCCGCTTCTGCACTCACAGGCAAAATAACTGATCCAAGGGATGCATCAAAATGACTCTGAAAGGAACTGTTCATAAATACGATAGGGATAATATAGACACAGATGTAATACTCCCAGGTCCTTATTTGAAGATCCATGATCATTATGAATTATCAAAACATGCCATGGAAGGAATCGATTCTGATTTTTCAAAAAAGGTCTCAAAGGGCGATTTTCTCCTTGCGGGAAATAACTTTGGATGTGGATCAAGTAGGGAACATGCTCCAATAGCCCTTTCTCATTCTGGAATCACTGCAGTCATTGCTCCTTCATTTGCACGAATCTTTTATCGTAACTGCGTAGACGGTGGATATTTATTGCCTTTAGAAGTGCAAAAATCTACATTAGAACAAATCTCTGACAATGACACGCTGGAAATTGACATAGAAAAAAATCAAATTCATGACGTAACAAATGGAAAAAAATTCTCCATCTCTCCTTTTCCTCCTTTAATAAAAAAAATAATTGACTGCGGAGGTCTGATGTATTATAAAGAATGAGAAAGAGGAAAGGTAAGCTCGAAGAAATATTAAGCAAAGCAAGGTTTTATGATGATATCGATCTTTATCAGGTTTCATACCGCGATTTTGACAATATAACAAGTGTAACACTCAAAGAATTCATTTATCTATCTTCAAATTTTGAATCGATTCCAATTAGTAGAATAGTGAAAATAAAAAAGGGACCTGACGTGATATATTCAAAATCAAACTCACAAAAAAATTCATAATGAATATCTGACTGATAATTATGCTTACTAGTTCACTCATTTTGTAGATACCATCCTCTTGGTAGCAAAAGTTTCAAGAATGGCTTTTCTCCTATATGTGTCGCATATCTCCAGATCCTTTGATTGGTAAATTGGTCAAAATTATTGCTTATCATTTTTAATGCTCCCAATTCATTGTCAAGTAAATTCTTACTTGTCCAAATTGAATTTTGACATGAGAATTTACAATTACAATCAAGCTCCACACCAGTCTTGTTCTCCTTTACTACAGGATATGCACGACAAGATAGTGGTCTAGTGTCATAAATCATGCAATTAAAACCCCCATGTGGTGAGCGATTGTCAGTGTCAGTGTCTAGAAATGGACAATAATCTCCATTCATTTTGCCCATAAGCTGATAGGCAATTACTTGAAGTGGACCATTTAATTTTTTATTAAAACCAATACCTAATCTTGGCAACACAGTAATCTTGATTTTGTAAGATTCAGCTAGACTTTCAATCTCTTTTTTTTCTTCCGGTAAAAGAAGAACACCTATTTTTCCATACTCAATTGAAGGAAAATATTGACGATAGATACAACAATCAGAACAATCCTGGACGCAATGAAATTCTCTAATCATGTTGTGTATCCAAGTTCTTAATCAAAGAATTTTCAAAGCTATTACTTTCAAGCTCACTAATCTTTAGAAATTTTACATCATAAATAGTCTTCATTCTCTTAAAGATATTAAGTTCAAAAGTTGGATTATTACTATGGACATTCTCACCATTTTTCATTTTATCCTTATCACTAATTTTATTTTCCATAGATTTGTAGAGTGCAAATCGCAATATTGTTTTTTGATCAAAACTTTTTTTAAAGCGAAGATAATTTTGTGTCAGCTCATTCTTCTTAAAAAAACCGATGCTTTCTTTTGAAAAAAGGTTCTTTCCTCGCTGGTGGAGTATAAACCAGTAGTAATCATTATCTTCAATAAACCTTAGAATTATTTGGTCATCTGGCCACCAGTGTATATTCTCATTCCATATTTTTATTGCCTTTTTTCTATCGCCATATAGTATCAAAATGTTCATGAAAATGTCAGTGTATCTATATCCGACTCCCAAAAAGTCGGAAATCCATCTTTTCTCCATTTTTATCTATTTTCTGAAAACCATAAAGTAAACTTATCTGACGAGTCATTATTCCTTATCACTGAGAATATTTGCTCAATTTGAAATGGTAGGCTTTGATTCCCAATAATCATTATTGGAGAGCTACTTTGATAATGAGATTTTACACTTGCCTCAGAGGGATAACAAAAAAGGTCATCATTGGCAAGTATTTTAGTTATGATAGACCAGCTAATAATTTAAAGCTTGAGAATTGAATTTTATTATCAAGGGCTATGTTTTCTCTACAGCCTCAATGTGACATTCATGACCCCTATGGCTCTTATCTATCTCTAAAGCTTCTTCATCTGTAATTGGGAATTTTTCATAGCTCAAATTTTCCTGACCTTCTTTTTCCAAAATAATCTGTTTACATTCATCACATATCAATTGAAGGAATATTTTGCCCACGTTTAGATCAATATAATAAGGATATTTAGACCATTGCCAGCCTATTCTATTGACTTGGATACCATCTTATTTTGGTACCTTAAAAAGAGAAAATATGTGAGTAAAATAAAAACAGCCGAAGTTGAAACGTAAGCAATATCAATAAGATAATCCTTCTCGTTGATTATTCTACATGGAAATTCGCCATTAGTACATCCGGCCACAAAAAAAATTAGATTCCAGATTGAATGCGATACTATTGCGAACCACCCTTTTCCACTAATCCAGGTTCTTAGACTTGCGAAAATAGATGGTGTTACAAATAGCCAGGTCAAATATGCAAGACTACTGACCTGTACTGTAGGGGTATTTAGAATGTGCAATGAAGCCCAAACAACACCTCCTGCAAGAGTTACCAGATTATTTCCTGTAAGGTAAAATGGTATCCCAAAAAACAACGTCTCTTCAAAGGGACCTGCAAAAATTACTGAGATCACCGTTAGCGGAATTGTAGGTTCACTGTAGTCATTTACTACTATATCGACAACTATCGATCCTATCACCATAATAACAAATCCAATTAAGTGATAGAACAACACCATGATTATTAGATAGTATATAGAGTTTCTTCTGTACTTTGAGATCCATGTAATGGGATTAAAATCATTCTTCAAGTCAGAGTAAATCGTATTATTTTTTGACAATTAGGGTAATAATGATGTGAAAAAGTTGATGATATTTACACGTTATGTCAGTCAAGATATTTATGAATAGAATTTACTTGGATTCACGAAATATTTTTTTCAAGCTCATCTATTGTACTTATGGGTAGAGAACAAGTAAAATCCTTACACACAAATGCAACCTCCTCATTGTTATTTTTAATCTCACTGTCATTGTTATTGTTCTTGCTATCGTTAATTGACTTATTCTTAAAATATGGATATTTATCAAGTTCTGATAAAGAAGTCTTATTAACAATTGCTGTAATCGCGTTTGGAAGGAATTTTCTATTTACGTGATTCCCAAGTTCTGAATATTCTTTGTTCTTGATTATTGATATTTCCAATGGGGTCTTCATCCTCAAATACACTGCTGACAGTAACTGACCAAATCCAAACGGGTTTCCTACTGCTGGCTTTGACATCCTTTGAATCATTTGATCAGCTTTTGCAAGAAGATCTTCATTTTGAGTGTAATAATATAACCTTATTAAATTGGAAGTGGCAACGGAATTGCCACTGGGAATCGCAAGATCGTAATGATTCTTAGTTCTTACTATTAGTTTTTCGTTGTCATCGGGAGTGAAGAAGAAATCATTTGTTTCAGCGTCCCAGAAGTGTTGGATCATTGAATTGGTATATTCTATAGCTCTTTCAAGATAGTAAGATTTTGAATCTATGCTAAATAAATTAATTAAAGCCTCCACATAGAAAGCATAATCATCAAGATATCCCGGAATCTTTGAAACTTTGTTGAAAACTCTATTTAGTCTGTTATCACTACTTCTTAAATTATTTTCAATGAAACTAACTGCCTTTTGTGCATTTTCAAGGTACCTTAAATTGCCCGTTACTTTATAGCCGCTAATAAATCCTGAAATCATCAACCCATTCCATGAAGTTAAAATCTTTCTATCAGTTCCTGGCTTAATTCTTTTTAGTCGGATTTTGTAAAGCTGTTCTAATGAGGATTCGATCTTTTCGCTTATCCACTCCTGAGTCTTTGAATATCTTTCTGACAGTCTTTGAACAGAAGTATACTTGTTTAAAATATTTTTTCCTTCAAAATTACCTCCTTGAGTAACTCCAAAGCGATCTGCAAATATCTCAAAGACCTCCTGATCCAATATTTTTTTGAGCTCCTTGTACGACCATAAATAATATTTTCCTTCCTCACCCTCAGAGTCTGCATCCTGTGAGGAGTAGAATGCTCCCTCATTTGACGTCATCTCTCTTTGCACATATCTGAGAATTTTTTCAAGAACATTCGAATAGTTTGGATCCAAAGTTATCGAATATATTTCAGAATAAAGTGTAGAAAGAAGGGCATTATCATAGAGCATTTTTTCAAAATGTGGTACTAACCATCTCTGATCAGTTGAATAACGTGCAAAACCACCGCCAACGTGATCATGTATTCCTCCTGAATCCATCCTATCAGCCGTAAATAGTACAAACTCTTTGTATTTGGTAATTCCTGAATAATCAAAAGCTCTTAATAAGAATAGCAAATTTGATGCATTAGGAAATTTTGGAGCACTACCGAAACCTCCATACAGGTTATCAGCTAATTGCAGTAGAGTTACTGCTGCTTCATTTATTATTGTTTTTTCTAACTTTGTATCTGTATCGGATACTATATCACTAGAAGATTTCCTTAGCGCGGTAACAAATTCTTGACTGGAAGAAATTACTTCATTGCGTCTATTTTTGTATCCATCAGCCAATTTTAATAATAATGTTTCAAATCCCGGTAAACCATGTCTATTTTCCTTTGGAAAATATGTACCGATATAGAAGGGTCTTTGATCAGGAGTTAAAAATGCTGATAGCGGCCAGCCGCCGGTACCTGTATACATTTGACATGCTCTCTGATAAATATCATCAATATCGGGTCTTTCCTCTCTGTCTACTTTGATGTTTACGTAATGTTCATTCATAATTTTGGCAATATCGTTATCTTCAAATGATTCATGAGCCATTACATGACACCAGTGACATGAACTGTATCCAATACTCAAGAAAATTGGTTTGTCTTCTTTCTTTGATTTCTCTAGGGCATCTTGATTCCAGCCGTACCATTCCACTGGATTATACGCGTGCTGGAGAAGATAAGGACTAGTTTCATTGATAAGACCATTGGGTTTTTTTTGACTATTTTGAATACTATCCACAATTGCATATTTGCGAGTATGATATTTAGACCCTTTCTTTATTTGATACAAAGAAATCACAGTTACTTTGACGAAATCGGATTTTTCAACTGAATAAGGATCTAATTATAATTTGAGTGCAATACTAGTATATAGTTGGTGCGATTTCTTAATTACAAGAAGGGAATTAGAATTCTTGCGATTGCAGAAAGTTTTCAAAAACAGGATAGGAAATCAGTTCTGGCAGGTATTGTTATGAGACGTGATCTAGTAGTTGATGGTATCACATTTTCTGATACCATCGTAGGTGGAAATGATGGTACTAATAAAGTTCTTTCAATGATTGATAGTCTGGGCAGAACTGATATCAACTGTGTTCTCCTAGGAGGATTAATAATCAGTTTATTCAATATTATTAGTGGTAAATATATTAATGATATAACTGGGATACCAGTAATAGCTATTTCATACAGAAGATCCTCTGGATTGAAGGGCTCCATTCATGGCATGGCCGAGAACCAAAAAATTAAGGAATATTTGAAACTTGAAGAACGAAAGCCGTTGAGGTTGTGGACTGGAAAAACAATTTATGTTCGTCACTGGGGGCTCGAATTTTCTGATGCTTCGAATTTGCTAAACTCGCTAGTAATACAAGGTGCTAAACCGGAACCACTACGACTAGCTAGACTGGCGGCAAGGGCTTATCGAAATTATTCTAGGTAAATCATGACAAAATATGTTCTTATCGATTCCAATAATTGATACCAAGTTGCAATTATTGGAATCGATTTTATTAATTCCCTTCCTTAGATTTTGACGCTGATTTCGGTGTATAGCGTATGTAGGCGTCATAAAAAATTTCGTTTCCATGACCTGTTACTGTATGAAAAAATGAGATATCCATCACAGCTTTTGTTTCATTCTCTAAAAAATGATTAATATCCTGCTCGAGGCCATGCGGTTCATAAGATCTAAAAAATTTTATTTTTTCCTTTGGCATATTTTGTTATAATGGAAAAAACAGGAGTATATCAATATTATTAAAAAACCGGGTAATCTAGTCTGTATTAATTCTGAATTCATTTGTATAATAATGATTACAAAACTATTGTGCTTGGATAAGGACTATGCCCTATTCAATAATTCCTTTTCTTTTTCTTTTACTATAGGTTTTACTTTGTTCATAATAATGTGATGAAAATTCTTTGTAGTTACGTCTAATGTAAAAATGATGACGAAGCACAAATGATTTCTAGAATCAGTTATTGGTATTGTAATCCTCAATAATTTTTCATAGCTTGAGCATGTATAATCGATTTTACCGAGAATCGATTGCCATCTTATTCTAGTGTACTGTCTAGTGACAGCCGCGAGTGCATATTGAGCAGTTTGTTCTTCATTTAACAATGGTTTAATTCCCTTTCTTTCATAGAAAGCCAGTATTGTTCCATGGTGATCGACAATTGCTGCAAACCTGATGTTCTTGTCAGATTTCGCTATTGTTTCACAAAAAGATTTGAAGAAATTTGTCACAGGTAGAAACTAAATTTTCCGATATAATAAACTTTAAGTATGAAACTTAGTTTCTGGCTAACTTATATTAAAATTTAGAATCATCAATCCAATTCAAAAAAATAAATAAGATATTTTTCAACTTATTATCAGATATAGTGCGTAGCTTGGCCTCTAAAAGAAAACTTGCAATTGATTTGGATTCAGTACTTGCAGACACTATGGTTATTTGGGTTGAAGAATTCAACAAGCGGAACAATACGAGTATAAGCAAAGAAAATATTATTTCCTGGGACATATCAAAAATTCTTGACATTTCTATTACCGAGGTTTCGGACATTTTTACATATATTTGGGATAAGCGCTGGGTAGATATACCTTCAACAGAACCCTCTATTGGTAATATAGTGTCTAATCTTCATAATAAAGGATTCAGAATTTCCATTTTGACAAAAAGATATAGATCTTCTGTGAGTAATGTCATAAAATGGTTGGATTTACATAAGATTCATTGCGATGATCTCTTGTTCGTTTACGATGATGCCCCAAAGACAGATTATCCGTTTGATATTCTAGTCGATGATGCACCTATAAATTTTAGTGATCTAGTACAGCCCAGAATTGGAATCCTATTTAATCAGCCGTGGAACAAGAATTTTTCATGGCCAGTCAGAATTGACGCGTTGAGTGAAGTTATTAATATTATTTAATTATGTAAAAACAGTGTAATTAATATAATTTTTATATGAGTTTGAGTTCGTATTTTATAACTTGAGACTTTTGCAAGGAAAAAATAGAAATATTAGACAGGCTGGGTAAACGAAATCCTTTGAGTATGCATGGCAATTTTTAAGCAATCATTTATTTTATATGGTAACCCTTCAAATTAAGTCTTAATGAATCTATTAAATCATCATAACTTGTTTGTTCTTTATCTAATGAATGCTCTATGCGTAGCCTTTTCTTGATTACTATACCAGAATAGTAACAAAATTCAGAATTATTATACATAACATTTTTCCCTTAAATCTTAAGTATTATAAATTCTAGAATAACGTTATGTCAAGAATCAGAAGAAACGAAAAAGTGGTTATCTTAGGCGTGTTTGCTTTAGGATTAGCCGCTATATCAGGGATACTAATTGCACCGTTAGCCTTCGCGCAAGAGCCTGCATTTACACCAGCCGCACAATTATCACATATTGAATCAATCCAACCAAATGTTACTAAGCCAATATATGTTCCGATGAACTCTAATGATTACATCAATGGGGGGATTACACACAGTAGCACTAGAAACCCAGATGATGTGATTGTCAATCAAGATGGAACTTACCTTGTCGTAGCAGCAGGTCAGGTAGGAAAGACTTCAGGTAATACAACTTGTAATGTTGATTTGTGGCTTAGTCAAAATGGTGAATATGTAGCAAATAGTAACACTCGCGCTTCAGTCAATACAGTTAATGATACCATTGTCCTCGTATCACAAGCAATTTTGCCATTCAAAGCGACTGATACCATAAATACAGTGATGTCAGTATCTGCTTCCGATCAAGGTTGCGGTCTTATTAATATTGCATCATCTACTGAGCCCAATATTCCTGCTATCATATTCTCCATTGTAAGGATAGGTAGTTGATACATCGTTCCGTTTAGCATAGGATGAGTAGCAGGGAAATATACATAGATACACCTAAACTCTTACATTTTTTTTGACAACTATTTTGAATAAATAATTTAATTTATTTGATATCCTGAGCGGAAATTTTAAGGTTAAATCATTGCTATAATCTTATCTGTTACCCGAATTACTTAACTCAATCAAGTAAACAAAGATTAAGTATCTTCAGATTAAATTCTAATTGGAATGGATCAACATATTATAACTGGCAGCAGCAAACTTTACTCTGGAAAAATATCGATCCGATTGGATAAGTATTACTTGGCAGGTAGGGCCATAGAAAAAGAAATAGTTGAACATCCAGATTCCGTAGGGATAATCGCATTAGATAACAAGGAAAATATTATACTGGTGGAACAATTTCGAATAGCCGCCAGAAATAGTCTGCTAGAAATTCCTGCCGGTAAAATTGAAAAAGGTGAAACCCCTGAAGATGCGGCATTACGTGAAATGAACGAAGAAATAGGTTACACGGGAAGATTGACACCTTTATTTCAGTGTTATCTCGCTCCTGGTTATGATACTGAAAAAATGTATTTCTTCTTGGCCTCAAACCTGAAAATTTCGAAAAAAAGATTCACACAGGATGCAGATGAACAAATAAAGATTAAACGAATGAAATTGAATTCTGCTTTAAAAAGATGTATTTCTGGAAAAATAATTGATTGCAAAACTATCGCAGCAATTAATATGATATTGAATTCTAAAAATAAATTAGTTAAGAACATGGTGAACATGGGCTTATCTTAGGAATGAAAAGTCTATAAAACAAGGAAGATAATATCAATCATGTCTCAACCAAAATACAAGAAATTATCGGGAAATGAATTAGATGAGACCGTCAGGACTCTGAGTGGATGGGAATTAAAAGATGGAAAATTGCAAAAGTCTTTTGAATTTTCAAATTTTATCGAGGCATTTGGTTTCATGACAAGGATAGCTTTGGAGGCGGAAAAAATCAACCATCATCCTGAATGGTCAAATGTTTATAATACTGTTAAAGTTAGACTGAGTACTCACGATGCAGATGGAATCACGGATTACGACATCAAGCTTGCAAATATCATGGACCGCACTAGGACGTAGTACGATACCAAGTGGGCACTAAATGAAAATGTGGTTACTCATTATGGTTACTAAAACTACCAATTTGATGGATGTTACAACGAGATTAGTTTTTATAAGTTTTGAAGTACTCATATTCTAAATTAAAGAATGGTTATTATGCTGTTTATTTATTATTGGTTTATCAATTGAGTGACAAAATATGAAATTTATTTCAATTGGTTTATGTTGATGTCATAAATTGAGCAATAATAATAAATATGAATTATCGATTTGAGTAAATGTTCTAGATTTCAAGACTAAACTCGGACTAATTGGCATCTTTGTCATCGATTAGCAACACTTCTTGCATTAACCAATCGCAAAATTTTTTCACATTCTCATCAATCCTACACCAAAGATGTATTGACCCTGGTAATATCTCTATCCTGCCTTGAGGAGTAAGAATCTTCAACCCTTCTTTACCTTCGTACATATAAGCATCTTGTGGCGTCACATTTCCTAAAAATTCAATGGCCTTTTGTTTGATCCTTTCTCTAGGTATCGGAAAACGCTTCCGGAACTTATCTACCACCAAGCCTAAATTTTCTGTACCATAATCTTCTACATTGTAAATTTTTTTTGGATCTGGAAAATGAATGTTTAAGGTTACGTGATGTCTTGATCCAGTGAATTCAGACAACTGATTCACAAGTTGGTATGCACCATTTGGACTTTTCTTTAACGATTTTTGAATTTCGCTTTTCTGATACTTAATGTTAAACAATAAATCTGAATACAAATCAGAAAAACTCATTTGTTAAATAAAAGCGTCGCATTACATATATTTTTGTACTGAATTTGTCATTATGACAAAAATAAAACATTTTAGGTTGAATATAGCTTTAATATTTGATTTCAGTTATACCCCTCGATATTGGTCCAAGTACTGACGACACTTAAATCTTATTTAGTAAATATTATAACACAATCATATGTTCGCAACCGATTCTAGTTCTGAACGCGCTACCAGTATTGAGGATTATCAACATACATGTACCGAATTCATTACAGACATTAGTAGAGACTATAAAGATTGGGTGGATAGATATCAATTAAGCAATGAAGAATCTTCCAAAAGAAAAGAATCTATTGATAATGTCGTTGCAACCACTAATAACTGGATAAGAAACTTTTGTAATACTATAAAAAAGGTTGACATAGTTATGAATGATGGTATAAACAAAATGGCCGAAAACACGGCCGGCTACCCGTTTCATTTTGAGGTTTCTGTAAATTCACTGAAAAGATATTCAAAACACAGCCAAGGTACGGTAGTCCTGAAGGTAACTGCTATACCGCAAGAGGGGAGAATGGTTAGATTAGGAAAATATAGCAAGAATGAATTGTTTCTCATCTCATCAAGTTCGCCAGTATCACCTACAGTGAGTGAGGAAAGTATGAATGCTGTTGATGTCTTGGATGACTACATAACAATTGATGCATCAAGTTGTGAAAAGGGCAGTATTGTTTCTATTACTATCATTGTCGAAGAGGTAAGAGATGACTACGTTTCCGAAAGTAGAGGGTATTCCACTGTTATCATGATCATTTGAGTTACCAATTAAAGAGAGAAAAATCAATCGAACTTATACAATACGAATTTGATGATTAGAATCATCTATTATTCAACCGATTTACGGACACGCTACTCTATTTTTGAATGTCGCATTTATCATGTTTCCGCCAAATACTGAATGGGATCTAAAGAAACAGTTAAAATAAGCAATATTTTTTTCATCACTAGATATCATGCGACGGTCGTCCA
>Ga0111538_10010965_pt1 | contig 12040 bp, 8 predicted proteins | sample SoiMethybrSBSTD1_FD_79669 | JGI IMG/M metagenome (GOLD analysis project Ga0111538, IMG submission 79669) | Bulk soil microbial communities from a Populus tree surrounding site in Tennessee, USA - Soil MetaG P. TD hybrid SBSTD1 (version 2)... | ecosystem: Environmental > Terrestrial > Soil > Tree...
AGGGGCGTCTCGATGTCGCGTTCACTGGTCTCGTTCGTGCTCATTCTCACTCCGCTCGTCCTGTCGGGGCAGACAGGCTCGGATACACCTGCGGACCCATTCCGTCCCGTGTCCTTCCTGATCGGGCGTTGGCAAGGAACAACCGAGGGACAGCCGGGGAAGGGGACCGTCGTCCGTGAGTACTCGCGTGCGCTGAACTCGAAATTCATCCGCGTGAAGAATCGAAGCACCTATCCGCCGCAGCCGGCGAACGTGAAGGGCGAAGTCCACGAAGACGAAGGCTTCATCAGCTTCGACCGGTCGCGGAAGAAGCTGGTCCTGCGCCAGTTCCATGTCGAAGGCTTCGTCAATCAATACGTGGAAGCCGATGGCTCGACCACACAGAAAGTCGTGTTCACGAGCGAGCAGATCGAAAACATTCCTGCCGGCTTTCGCGCGCGGGAGACTTACACCGTGATCGGTCCTGACGCGTTCGAGGAGATCTTCGAGCTGGCCGAGCCCGGGAAAGCGTTCGAGACGTACTCGCACGCGCGGTTCACGCGGATCAAGTAACGGTCGCTCTGCTCGCGACGACTCCACCCTTACCGCAGCGGGTCGCCTGTCTGGTGCTCGCGAATCTGATAGGCGAGGAAGGCGTGGATCGCGGCGATGGCGGCGTCGTTGGTCGAACGCATCCGAACGCGCGCTCCTCCCGCTGTCCGCTCCACGACGTAACGGATCGACCGACGCAGGGCTCGCATCGCGGACGTGCCAGGCGGCTCTTCGCCGTGCGTCGCGAACGGCGAGTCGAATCGGCCTGCCGCGAAGTCCGCCGCAATTCGCTCGAGATGCGTGCGTACTGCGTTTCTATTGGTGTCGTCCGTGGGATCGTTGACTTCGACGCTGATGATGCCCCCCTCCGGGCGCACGATGAAATGATGGGTGGTTCGATCCTGGTCGAATCCCATGGCCCGGCGGCCGCGCTCCTTCAGCGCCGCCTCCTTCAACTGTGCCACGTGCCGGTCGTGGCTCAAGCCGGCCGGCATATTGTGCTGAGCGAATGCGCGCGGGTGGGTGTTGACGAGCAAGCAGGCAACAGGCAACAGGTATTTCAGCATCGACGACTCCTTGTCGTCAGAGCGTGCGGCCTCGTATTGCTCCAAGGTCAAGCCTTGACCCTGGAGCGACTCCAACCTTTATGCTGTCAGGATGCCTCCGAATTCCTTCACCATCGGCGAAGCGGCGGCTCGTGCAGGAGTGAGCGCCGACACCGTTCGCTATTACGAGCGTCGGGGCGTGCTGCCACGGCCCCAGCGGACGGCTGCCGGCTATCGCCTTTATTCCAACGACGTCGTCGATCGGATCCGGCTCGTCAAGAACGCGGTCGGGTTCGGCTTTGCCGTGAAAGAGCTGGCCGCGTTTCTGAAGGCGTGTGATGCTGGACACCCGCCGTGCCACAAGGTGCGTCACGCCGGAGGAGTACTACTCGCGGAAATGGATCGCCGGCTGGCGGCGATGACGACGGCACGAGATCAGATGCGAGAGGTGCTCGAAAGTTGGGGTCGAGCGCTGGAGCGGACGCCGCCCAATACTCCGGCGCGCCTGCTCGCTTCCATTCCAACTGGCAGTCCCTCGAGCGGGCGCACGTTCACACCGACCGTGCGTCGCTCGCGCGAGCGCCGGTCTGCGCGTGAGTAAATCGTGAAGGGGTCGGCAGTCGAGTCTTCGGTATACTCGCGATCGATGGTTCGACGTATCGGTGCCTTGGCCGTGGTGCTCGCACTTGCGGGCGCTCCTGTCGTCGCGACCGTGTGTCAGATGAACTGTGCGTCACGAGAGACGACTGCCGCCGAGGGGCATTCGCATCAGCATTCGTGCCCGATGCCGTCACCGGATTCCGAAACCGCGCTGCAGGCGGTTCCGCATGCGTGCGGGCATCAGCCTGGTGAGGCACTCGATCAGGCGCTGCAGCTGCTCACGATACCCGTTCTGGTTGAACCGCAGGGCGCGCTGCTGCCACGAGTAGACGATCGCGACGTCACTCTACGTATCGCAGACGTTCAATACAGCCCTCCGCGTCCGCTCGCGCGTACCTCACAACTCCGCGTCTAGTCGGCCTCTCTGCCAGGGTTCGTGTGTCTTTCCGCAGAGAGAATCTATGTACGTCATTTCGTCCGTTCCGCGCCCGAGCGGCGCCCGCATTGTCACGTTCGTCCTCGCGATCGTTGCGGCCACCCTTGCCGGTCATGCGCGCGCCTACGCGCAGGCGACCACACCACAACACGACCATACGGCGGCGAAGCCTGGCGAGCAGCACGCCGGGCACGATGCCGCGGAGATGGCACGTGAAGGATCCGGAACATCGTGGCTGCCGGATCGATCGCCGATGTACGCCATCCATGCGACGCGCGGCACGTGGACGCTGATGTTCCACGAAAACGCGTTCCTGCAGTATCTCCACGAATCAGGCGATCGGGGCGCCGATCAGCTGGGCAGCATCAATTGGCTGATGGGAATGGCCCGCAGAGATCTTGGCGCGGGTCATCTCGGTGTTCGCGGCATGTTCAGCCTCGAGCCGTGGTCGATTCGCGGGTGTGGATATCCCGACCTGCTGGCGACGGGCGAACAATGCCAGGGCGAGCAGATTCACGATCGGCAGCATCCGCACGATCTGTTCATGGAGCTCGCCGCGACGTACGACGCGCCACTCGCGCGTGGTGTGCGGTGGCAGGTGTACGGAGGCCCGGCCGGGGAGCCGGCGCTCGGTCCCGTCGCGTATCCGCACCGCGTGTCGGCGATGCCGAATCCGCTGGCGCCGATTTCGCACCACTGGCTCGATTCGACCCACATCACGTACGGCGTCGCGACCGGCGCTGTCTACGGCAAGAAGTGGAAGGCCGAAGCATCGGTGTTCAACGGACGCGAGCCGGATGACGATCGAACGGGCTTTGACTTCGGTGCGATGAGCTCGGTGTCGGGCCGTCTGTGGGTGTTGCCCTCGCCGCGCCTCGCGCTGCAGCTGTCAGCCGGACATCTGGACGACGCGGAAACAGGCGAAGAGGGTGAACCACGCGTGGATGTGAATCGGGTGACCGCATCGGCGATGTACCACGGTGCGTTTCGAGAGCACGGCGTCTGGGCGACGACGGTCGGGTGGGGCCGGAATGCGGCGTCCGATCATGCGTCGAATGCGCTGCTGATCGAAACGAGTGTGACGCTCGCTCAACGCGACACGTGGTTCGGGCGCTTCGAAGTCGCTGGCAAGAGCGCCCACGATCTCGCTGTCGCCGAGCCACCGTCCGAGTTCACGGTGTCGAAGCTGCAAGGCGGCTACACGAGATACCTGTCTGCATGGAGCGGATTCCAGCCCGGCCTGGGTGCCGCGCTCTCTATCGGGATCGTGCCGGAGACATTGAAGCCGGCCTATGGCAGCCGCGCGAACATCGGGTTCGCCGTCTACGTCACGTTACGTCCTGCCGCGTTCGCGCATGCAAGTGCGTCATCGCCTGCGCAACCGGCCACACCGCACGCACATGGAGCCGCACACGAATGAAGAAGGCCCCATGCTAGGATGACCAACGTGCGGCGGTTTCTGTTCGCAGTCGTCGTCGGGCTCTTGACGGTCAGCGCCTCCGGCGTGTGGAGCGTGATCGTGACGGAGCCCTGTACTGGGCTTGAAGCGACGGGTGGTGACGACGGCACCTGTCCGCCGACCTGCGTGACGTGCGGCTGCTGCGCTCAGGCGCTCGAGCCCACGCCGTTAGTTCAGACCAGCTCGCCCGACAACCCCGTTTCCGAGCTCGCCGAGGCACTTCCGCAACTCATTCAGACCGAACCGCGCGACATCCTGCACGTTCCGAAGCTCCTCTCCTAGCTGTCAGCCGTATTCCGTCGTTCGACTGATAGGCCGCAGATCGTTCGGCCGCTGAGGAGAGGTATGCGCATCGGAACTACTGCCGTCGCAGTGGGTGCGGCTGTCTTCGCCCCCGCTGTTCTCGCGCTGGCGCAGAGTCGGAGTGTCACGCTCGCCGACGTGTTGGCCCGCGCGCGCGAACAGGCGCCGCAGATCGTCAGTGCCAGATTGGCCCTCGAAGAAGCACGCGGTCGCCTGCACGGGGCTTCGATACGACTTCAAACCAATCCACAACTCGATGCCGCTATCGGTAACCGGAACGGTTCCGTCGATCGATTCACTGATTTCGAGCTGGGCGTCGGTCAGGCATTCGAGCCTGCGTCGCGGCGGTCGGCTCGGATCGCTGGCGCGAATGCCGCACTCGCGCAAAGCGCCGCCACCGCCGACGAAGTCACGCGTACGGTGCTTCGCGAGGCGGCGTCGGCGTACTACCGCGCCGTGCATGCGAGCGAGCGAATTCGGCTGCTCAATGCGTCGCACGAACTGGCGCTCACCGTCTACTCGATTGCCGATCGACGGTTCAAGGCGGGCGACATCGCTGTGCTCGATGTCAACATCGCGCGCGCATCGCTCGCGAGAGTCCGTGCGGAACGCGAAGGTGCCGAGGCCTCCAAGGCACTGGCGCTCGGAGAGCTGCGACAGCTCTTGCGCTTGGAGGACGAGGTCGACGTAGAGGGGCCGCTCCCGCGCCCAGGAGAAGCCGCTTTGGACTCGGCGCTCCAGGCCGCCGCGCAGCGACCGGAGCTGCGTGTGCTCGAAGCGGGCATTCAAGAAGCGGAGGCTGAACTCCGAGTCGGGCTCAGTTTCTCGAAGCCTGAATATGGCGTCACGGCCCGGTACTCCAGGGAAGAAGGCGATCAGATCGTCCTCGGCGGCATGACGGTCACGTTGCCGGTGTTCTCGCGAGGGCAGGAGCAGCGTGCGGTCGGATCTGCGCGAGCGACGAGACTTCGGGCCGAGCTCGACGCGGCCAGAACTCGCGTGCAGACCGAAGTGCGTGCCGCCTACAACGCCTATACGCGACGACTCTCGGCGCTCCGTCTGCTCGAGACGGATGCGATTCCGGGCCTCGACGAGAACGACCAACTGACGACGCGAAGTTTCGACGTGGGTCAACTGGGTCTGCCCGACCTGCTGCTCATCAGACGCGAAATCCTCGTGACCCGCTTTCAGTATCTCGACACCCTTCTGGAGGCGGCGTTGGCCCGGGTCGATCTCGACGCCAGTGCCGCACTGCTGCGATGACCTGCAAATCATTCGTCGTGTTCGTCGCGTTTCTCGCCCTGGTCGCCTGCGGGCGCAACGAGGAGGCGAGCAAACCTGCAGCTCCGGAACCGAACGCGGGTGCCGGCGGGGCGCACAAGGAGCCGCCGAACGTCGTGGAGGTGGACGAGGGTATGTTGCGCGACCTGCGAATAACCACGAGTGAAGTTGAATCCCGCACCGGCGGAGACCTCGTCATGCTGCTCGGCGAGCTCGGCGTCGATCAACGCGCATACGCCGAGGTGGGTACTCCAGCGGCGGCGCGTGTCACGCGGCTGCTCGTCAATGCTGGCGATGCCGTGGGAAGGGGCCAGATCCTCGCGGAACTGACAAGCCCGGAGTTGGGCCGCGAGCGCGCCGAATACCTGTCTGCGAACGCGCGCCTCAGATTGGCCGAAGCCGCCCTCGAGCGTAAGCGCGGCCTGGCTGCAGAGAAGATTGTGCCGCTGCGGGAGGTCCAAGAGGCCGAATCCGCGGCCGGCGAGGCGCGTGCGGCACTCCGGGCCTCTCGAGCCGCGATCGCCGCGTTCGGATTGGAACCACCTGAGAACGATGATGAGGGTGCGACATCGTCTGTGTTCGTGCTGCGTTCGGCCGTTGCGGGATCGGTCATCGAGCGATCCGCGGTCGTCGGTCAGATGCTCGACCCAGGGTCGCCGGCGTTCCGCGTTGGAAATCTCTCGACGCTCTGGCTCACGGTTCACGCATTCGAGGGCGACGCGGTTCGCATTCAACCAGGCGTTGCCGCGCGTCTCTCGTTTCCCGCCCTTCCAGGACAGGACTTTGACGGCACCGTGACGAACGTGGGGCGACAGGTGGAACGCGAATCCCGGACAGTGCCCGTCAGGATCGACGTGAAGAACCGGGGAACCCTGCTTCGGCCGGGCATGTCCGCGACCGCGACCTTGCCCGTGGGCGCGAGCGGCGCGACGATCTTGACCGTTCCCGTGACGTCCGTTCAGCGCGTGCGCAACGAATGGTGCGTGTTTCTCCCCAAGGACGCGAATCACTTCGAGATCCGCCGCATCGGTCGCGGCCGCGATCTGGGGACTGAAGTCGAAGTCCTCTCCGGCCTGCGTGCCGGCGAAACGATCGTCGTCGATGGGGCCTTCCTGCTGAAGGCGCAGGCGGAAAAAGGCGAAGCCGATCACGAGGCCCACTGAGGAACGCCATGATTAGCCGACTGATTCGTGAGTCGTTCCATGCGCCCCTGCTCACGGCGCTGCTGGTCGCCGCCGGCACCACGATCGGTGCCTTCTGGATGCAGGACTTGCGGCGCGACGTGTTTCCAGACCTCTCGTCGCCCGTGTTCAACGTCATCACTCAGAACGCCGCGATGGGAGCCGAGGAACTGGAAACGGCCATTGCGATTCCATTGGAGGTCGCCCTCGCTGGACTGCCGGATGTGCGGCGCGTGCGTTCCAACTCGCAGCTTGGCGTGGCGCAGGTGACGATCGAGTTCGATCCGAGCGCCGATTACTACCGTTCACGACAATTCGTCGCCGAACGAGTCGGGCAAGTGTCGGGTCAACTCCCGCCAGGGACGGATCCTCCGCTCATCTCCAGTCTCACGGGCCGCTTGAACGAGATCTTCGAGTTCACGCTCGAAGCGGAGCCTGGTGCGGCGGATCTGATGACACTCCGGGATCTCGCCGAGTTCGATGTCAACAATCGACTGCTGGCGGTTCCCGGCGTGGCGGCCGTGGAGCGCCTAGGTGGATATCTCCGCCAGTTCCAGGTCCAGCTCGATCCCGAGCGGATGTCAGCACGGCGCGTCAGTTTGGATGACGTCATGCACGCCGTGGAGGAATCGAACGTGAACGCGTCCGGCGGCATCGTTGCTCAGGGCTCGATCGAGTGGACCGTGCGTGCGCTGGGTCGTGCGCACACGGTGGGCGACCTGCGCCGGACTGTTGTGACGACGCTCGGCGATGTCCCGGTGTTCCTCGGTGACATCGCCGACATCCGCGAGGCGGCGGCCATCCGGAGAGGTATCGCACACCGCTTGAAAGGGGAAGTCGTCAGCGCTCGGATCATCAAGCAATTCGGGGCGGACACCGTGACCGTCGCGGCCGGCATTCTCCGGGCAATCGACGACATTCGTCGCACGCTACCGAAGGGCGTCCAGCTCCGAGTCGTGTACGACCAGTCGCAACTCGTCTCGTCCGCTCTGGGCGGCGTCGGCCGCGCCGTGATGCTCGGTGGTGTCTTCGTCGTTCTCGTCATCCTGTTGCTCATTGGGAATGTCCGCGCCGCGCTCATTGTGACGCTCACGATTCCACTGTCGATCGCGCTCGGCGGCTTGCTCCTGAGACCACTTGGAGTTGGCCTCAACACGATGACGTTGGGCGGGCTCGCCATAGCGGTCGGCCTACTGGTGGACGCGGCAATCATCATGGTGGAGAACATCCTCCATCGGTTGAGCAGCGCAGGCAAAGCCAGCGAACGGCCAGTGCGTGCCCTGTCGGCAGCCGCGGAGGTCTCTCGTCCCATCGCCTTCGCCACGCTCATCGTGATCGTCGTCTTCCTGCCGCTGTTTGGCATGACCGGTATCGAAGGGCGCATGTATCAGCCTCTAGCCGCCGCGGTGATTGCGGCAATGGTAGCGGCCTTGATACTGGCGCTCACGCTCGTGCCCGTCGCTGCTGCGCTCATGCTGAAGTCATCACGCTCCGGGGCAGATGAAGACGTCGTCCTCCTTCGGAAGGTCAAGCAGTGGTACGCACCATTACTCGACCGATGCCTGAGTCATCCCAGGCTGGTTGGCCTCGTGACCCTTCTCGTCGTCATCCCGAGCATCGTCCTGGGCCTGCGCATCGGTAGCGATTTCATGCCGCAGCTCGACGAAGGCGCGTTCCTGTTGCAAACCATGCTGCCGGCGGAAGCGGCACTTGATGAAGTCGATCGGCTGAACCATCGCGTGGAAGACGAACTGCGACAAGTGCCCGAGGTCGAAGACGTGGTTCGAAGGACCGGGCGCGCGGAGCGGACCGAGGATCCGATGCCGCACACCCTGTCCGATGTGCTCGTCGTGCTCAAATCCAATCGCTCACGCGAGCTCGAGGCGATCGAGAGCGACATGCGCGAGCGTCTCGAAGGCATGCCTGGTGTCTCAATCCTGTTCACCACACCGCTGGGGATGCGGATCGACGAAGGACTGGGTGGCACGCCGGCAGATCTCTCTGTACGTGTCTTCGGGCCCGACCTCGATGAACTGGCTCGTTTGGCGGAGCGCGCGGAAGCGCTCATCAGAGGCGTCTCAGGCATTGCCGATCTCCGAACCGAGCAGCTCACCGGACTGCCCCAGCTGCAAATTGCTGTGAACCGCGAAGCGACTGCGCGAGTTGGCCTAGCGCCGGGTGATGTCGTCCGCGCGGTCAGGGTTGGTCTGGTGGGCGAGGAAGCATCACAAATCTGGGTTGGCCAGCGGCGGTTCGATCTGGTGGTACGCCTGCGGGACGACCGCCGCGATAGTCTCGAAGCCATACGTACATTGCTGATTGACGGCCATGACGGCAGGAAAATCCCGCTCGGTCAGCTTTCCGACGTCTCACAGACCTTCGGTCCTGCCGCGATTCGCCGTGAAGCCGGAACGCGGCGGATTGCGGTGGAAGCGTCGGTCAATGGACGTGATCTCAGCGGCACTGCCGCCGACGTCCGAGAAATCCTGACGAATCAGCTAGAGCTGCCCGCCGGCTATTTCTTCGACATCGGCGGTCGAGTCGAAAGTCAGGTGCGCGCCTCACGTTCGCTGACCGTCGCCATTGGGGCGGCGCTGTTTGGTGTCTTCATCCTGCTGCTGATCGCCCTCGGGTCTGCAGTCGAGGCGATCATGATTCTGGGCACCGTCCCGGTTGCATTCGTCGGCGGGATTCTCGCGCTGCTCATTGCAGGTGAGACGTGGAATGTCTCGTCGCTCGTCGGACTGATCGGGCTATTTGGCATCGCAGTTCAGAACAGTCTGGTCCTTGTGACGCAAACCCGCGGACTCCTCGCGGACGGCCACTCGTTGCGGGAAGCCGTCCGGGAGGCCAGCATCGGACGCGTGCGGCCGAAGTTGATGACCGCAGGGACCGCAACGCTTGGCCTGCTACCGTTGCTCGTGTTGCGGCTGCACGGGACCGAAATCGAGCGGCCCCTCGCGATCGTGATGATCGGCGGTCTGCTCACGTCCACGGTGTTCACACTGCTCGTGCTGCCGACGTTCTACCTGCAGGTGCACGACTGGTTGGTACGTCGCCGTCCGCCAGGCGACGACGCGTTGGCCTGAGACCACGGACGCGGCTACGCCGATAGGCCAGACAACGTCAATCGTCCTCTTCGCAACGCGCGCATCTTCATGATGTAGAAGATGACCGGGGTGATCACCAGCACGTGAATCGTCGACGTGATCATGCCGCCGATGATTGGTGCGGCGATCGGCTTCATCACGTCCGACCCGACACCGGTGCTCCACATGATCGGCACGAGGCTGGCCATGACCACCGTGACGGTCATCAGCTTGGGACGCAGCCGCAAAACCGAGCCGTCGACCGTCGCCTTCAAGACGTCGGCTGCCGTGATCTCCCCGCCATGCCGCAATTGCCTGTCGAGCGCCTCATGCAGATAGACGACCATCACGACACCCGTTTGCACGGCCACTCCGTACAGCGCGATGTAGCCGACCCACACCGCGACGGAGAAGTTGTAGCCGAGCAGCCACTGCAGGATGACGCCGCCCGTCATCGCATAGACAACCGAGAGCATGACGATCGTCGCTTCGGAGGCCGAGTGGAACGTCATGTACAGCAGCACGAAGATGATGAAGAACACGAGCGGAACGAGAATTGTGAGCCGCTCGCGTGCCCGCACCTGGAACTCATACTGACCAGTCCACTGGAGCGTGTACCCAGTCGGCAGCTGCAACCCCTGCGCGATAGCGGCTTTTGCAGCATCGACGTAGCCGCCGATGTCACTGGTGACCGTGTCCACATAGACATAGCCGGCCAACTGCGCGTCTTCATCGCGTACCATCGCCGGGCCGGTCGTAAGCGAGATCTCCGCGAGTTGACCGAGCGGAATCGTCGCGCCCATCGGCGTCTTCACCAGCACGCGCTCGAGCGCCGGAATGCTCTCGCGAAACTCACGCGCGTACCGGACGTTGACCGGATACCGCTCGCGGCCCTCAACCGTCTGCGTCACGTTTTCGCCACCGAGCGCCGACTGAATCACGTCCTGGACGTCTTCGATCGTGAGTCCATGCCTCGCGATCGCCTGGCGATTGATCCGAATATCGGTAAAGTAGCCTTGCGAAACGCGTTCGGCATAGACGCTCCGCGTGCCCGGTACCTGCTGCAGAATCCGTTCGATCTGTTGTCCGAGACTCTGGATGGTGTCGAGATCGGAGCCGAAGATCTTGATGCCGACGGGTGTCTTGATACCGGTGAGCAGCATGTCCAGACGATTGCGGATCGGCTGCGTCCAGACATTTGGAAATCCTGGAAACTGCAGTGACGCATCCATATCGGCCTGAAGACTGTCGAACGTCAGGCCAGCCCGCCACTGATCGCGGGGCTTCAACACGACGATGGTGTTGACCATGCCCATCGGCGTGTTGTCAGTGGGTGTGGTGCCTCGTCCGACCGTGCCAAACACCTGCTCGACTTCCGGCACCCTGCGCAGCAGCTTGTCTTGCACCTGCAGGAGCCGCGTCGCCTCGGTAATCGACATGCCTGGAGGCGACGTGGGCATGTACAGCATCGAGCCCTCGTACAAGGGCGGCATGAACTCGCTGCCAATCCCGAGGAGCAGCGGAATCGTGAGCGGAACCACCGCGAGGTTCACGAGCAGCGCCGTCCATTTGAATCGCAGCGCCAGGCGCAGCACCGGCTCGTAGAGCCACGTGAAGAATCGTGAGACCGGGTTCGACGACTCCGGCCTCAGCCGTCGCCCTCGGATGAACATGACCATCAAGACGGGGACGACGGTAATCGACAACAACGACGCCCACATCATGGCGGACGTCTTGGTGAATGCCAGCGGCCGGAACATGCGGCCTTCCTGCGCCTCCAGCAGGAACACCGGCACGAACGACACGATGATGATCGCCAGCGAGAAGAAAATCGGTCGGCCAACCTGCTTGGCGGCCTGCACGATCGCGCCCGGCTGTTCCTCGTACGGGATGGGTTGTTCGGCCTCCGAGACGCGCCGGTAGGCGTTTTCGACCATCACGATCGAGGCGTCGACGAGGACGCCGATTGCGAGCGCCAGGCCGCCGAGCGACATGATGTTCGACGTCACGTCGAGGTAGTACATCGGAATGAACGAGGCGATCACGGCGACGGGCAGCACGAGCATCGGCACCAGCGCCGACCTCACATGAAAGAGAAAGACGAGTATCACCAGCGACACGACGATCGCTTCTTCGATCAGCGTGCGCCGGAGCGTCCCGATGGCCTCGTTGATCAACCCGGACCGGTCGTACGTCGGAATGATTCGCACGCCGGACGGCAGCGCGCGCTGCACGTCCTGCATCCTGGCCTTGACACGCTCGATGACGCGCAGCGCGTTCTCGCCGAACCGCATGACGACGATGCCGCCAACGACTTCGCCCTTGCCGTCCAGGTCGGCCACTCCGCGACGGATGTCGGGCCCCAGCGCCACGTGTGCCACGTCTCCGACCCGCACCGGCGTGCCTCGTGCGTCGGCGCCAAGCGACACGGCCGCGATATCGTCAACCGATTTCAAGTAGCCGCGGCCCCGGACCATGTATTCACGGCCGGAGAACTCCATCAGCCGGCCCTCGACGTCGTTGTTGCTCGACTTGATCGCCTGCACCACGTCCTTCACCGACTTGTCGTAGGCGGCGAGCTTGTTGGGATCGAGGTTGACCTGGTACTGCTTCAC
>Ga0111538_10010968_pt1 | contig 12039 bp, 10 predicted proteins | sample SoiMethybrSBSTD1_FD_79669 | JGI IMG/M metagenome (GOLD analysis project Ga0111538, IMG submission 79669) | Bulk soil microbial communities from a Populus tree surrounding site in Tennessee, USA - Soil MetaG P. TD hybrid SBSTD1 (version 2)... | ecosystem: Environmental > Terrestrial > Soil >...
CGAGGTCGGCGAGGGGCATCTTCCCCGGCGGGTTCCGCGGGTGCGGGAACGCGCCGCCGGTCGAGATGTGGAACCCGTCGACGCCCGCCTCTTCGAGCCATTTGCAGACCTGGATCGACTCCTCGAGCGTGTTCCCGTCGCTCATCCACGGATAGATGTCGCGCAGATGTTCGCGCGGGCTGATCTTGAACTGCACGTGGTAGTCGTCGCCGACCTCGCGCCGGATCGCGCGGACGACCTCGATCGCGAAGCGCGCGCGGTTCTCGAGCGATCCGCCGTACTCGTCGTCGCGGTCGTTGATCGCGGACGAGAGGAACTGCGTGATCAGGTAGCCGTTGCAGCCGTGCACCTCCACGCCGTCCACGCCCGCCTCGCGCGCGCGGCGTGCGCCCTGCGCGAAAGCGTCGACGATCTCGTCGATCTGCGCCTTCGTCATCCGCTCGCACTGGAAGCCGTGCAGCGGCTCGGGCTTGTCGGTCGACGAGAGGCCCTTCTCGTACTGGATCCCGGGAACGTCGCGCTGCCGCCCTGAGAACGCGAGCTGGACGATGTAGCGGCAGTCGTGCTCGTGGACGCGGTTGACGAGCTCGCGGTAGAACGGGATCAGCTCGTCGCGGTCGATGTGCGAGTAGTTCGGCACGATCAGCCCGCGCGGGTGGACCGGCGTGTTCGAGGAGATGATCGCGCCGAGCCCGCCCTTCGCGAACTTGACGTCCCAGTTGATCCGGATCTCCGTACCGGAGCCGTCGTAGTTGTCGAACCGCCCCGAGAGGCTCGAGCGGAAGAGACGGTTCTTCACCGTCAGGTTGCGGAACTCGAGCGGCTCGAAGATGACGTCGTTGTCGATCACGCAACCTCCACCGGGGTGTCGTGGGCCAGGAACGACGGCTCACCGTAGACGGAGAAGATCTGCTGGAGCATCTCCTCGCGGGAGTCGAACCGCGCTTCCTCGTAGCAGCCGAGCGGATTCTCGACGAAGTTGAAGAGGCACTTGTTGCAGTACGTGCAGGGGCGTGGCGCCGTGTCGCGGCCGGCCTCGAAGTGGCGGACGAGGTCCGGGTTCGCGACGAGGGGCCGCGCGATCGTCACGCCGTCGCACGCTCCGCTCGAGATCGCCTCGGCGATCACGGACGCGGTCTGGAAGCCGCCCGTGCAGAGCACCGGGATCCCCACCGCCTGCTTCACCGCGCGCGAGTCGGCGAGGTTGATGCCCTCGTAGCCACCGAACGAGCGGGTCGGACGCTCCCACCACCAGCGGAACGCGGCGGAGAACGGCCAGGTGCTGAAGATCAAGAAGTTGCGGAGGACGTGGCGGCCGTCCGAGATCAGCGCGTCGTAGGTCTTCACCATCTCGCGCGCCGGGAAGCGCCCCGCAGGGTTTCGCGGGTGCGGGAACCCGCCGCCGGTCGAGACGTGGAGCATGTCGACGCCGGCTTCCTCGAGCCACCTGCACACCTGGATCGACTCCTCGAGCGTGTTGCCGGGGCGCAGCCACGGGAGGAGCTCGCGCATCCGCTCGCGCGGCGAGATCTTGAAGCCGAGGAAGAAGTCGTCGCCGACCTCGGCCCGGATCGCGCGCACGACCTCGAGCGAGAACCGCGCGCGGTTCTCGAGGGACCCGCCGTAGTCGTCGTCGCGGTCGTTGATCGCCGACGAGAGGAACTGCGTGAACAGCATCCCGTTCGCGCCGGCGAGCTCGACGCCGTCGAGGCCCGCCTCGCGCGCCCGGCGCGCTGCGTCGGCGAAGGAGCGGACGACCGACTGGATCTCCGGAACGGTCATCCGCGTCGCGGGAAAGCCGTTGATCGGCTCCGCGCGGTCGCTCGAGCTCCACGCGGGCCAGCGCTGGACCCCGCTCATCATCCGTTCGCGCCCCGCGAACACGAGTTGCAGGACGTACTTGCAGTCGAGCTCGTGGACTCGCTCCCCGAGCGTGCGCCAGAACGGGATCGTCTCGTCGGAGTCGATGTACGCGTAGCCCGGGATGATGTGCCCGCGGGCGTCGATCGGCGCGTTCGACGAGATGATCGTCCCCACGCCGCCGCGGGCGAACTTGAGGTCCCAGTTGATGCGGACCTCGGTGCCCGAGCCGTCGTAGTTGTCGAAGCGGCCCGCGACGCTCGAGCGGAAAATGCGGTTCTTGACCTCGAGGTTGCGGAAGCGGAGCGGCTCGAGGATCACCGACGCGCGCGCAGGGCCGAGCGAAGCCTCCGCCGCCCCCTGTCGCGCCGCAGCAACGGATTGGACGTGCGCGTCGCTCAACGTCACCCCCCGCTCGTTGCCGCCGGAGCTTCGTCGGCAGCCGAACGTTTGTCAAGAATGCGTGCGTGAGGCGCCGCTTCGACGAGTTGCGCGCGAAGGTGACCGACCTGGCGAAGTCGATCAGCCGCCGCCGCTGGGCCGGGTACCTCGGCGCGCCGCTCCTGATCGTCCTCGGTCTGCTCGTCCTGATCGCGCTGAACGTCGCCCACCGCTCGCTCTGGGGACAGGTGCTGTACGCCGTCGCGATCACGACGGCCGTCGTGTGGGTGCTCGGCCGCGCGCTCTGCCGCGCGCTCGACATCCCGCTCATCTCGTTCAAGCGGGCGCTGCTCTGGGCGATCTACGCGGTCGTCGCGTTCCCGGTCGCCGTCGCCCACGGAGCGCTCGCGCTGCTCCTGCTGTTCGGGCTTCCGCTCGGGTGGCTCGCCGTGCACGTCGTGCGGGCCGCGTTCCTCGGACACCGCGGCGAGCCTCCGCCCTGGATGGGGCTCCTCGCCGGCCTCCTGGCGCTCACGCTGTTCGTCGTCTTCACCCCCCGCGTCGCGACGACGGAGTCGCCGCCGCGCGCCGCTCCCGTGGTGAGTGCGGAGGACCAGGCGCAGGCGCAGCTCGCGCGAGAGGTGCGGCCCGTCCTCCTCTTCCACTCGGGCGAGGCGAGGTTCCCGCTCGACATCGCCGCCGCGATCGCGCAGGGGAACGTCGAGTCCTGCCGGAACGCGCTCGGCGGCGAGCCGTGCAAGGTCGTGGAGCGAGAGGACGACGTCGACCTGGGCGCGGACTACCTCAGCGTGGCCGATGTGACCGGCGGCCAGCGCGGGGGCGGGCCGACCAGCTCGATCTACTACCGCGTCCTGCCGAGCCGAAGCCGCGTCTACGTGGACTACTGGTGGTACTTCACGCGGAACCCGAACCCCGTTGCCTCAGGCGTGTTCTGCGCACCGGGGTTCCAGCTGCCGGGCCTGACGTGCCACGAGCACCCGAGCGACTGGGAAGGCGTCACGGTCGTCCTCGGCCCGTGCGAGACATTCGGCCCGCCGTGCGCGGACTTCGCAGGCGGGCGCTGGTCGCCCGTCGCGGTCCGGTACGCGCAGCACGAGTTCGTCGTCTCGTACGCCTGGCGCCCGACGCTCACCCGCCTCTGGCGCGGGACCGCGCACCCGCCGCTGCGACCGGTCGTGTTCGTCGCGAACAACAGCCACGCGTCGTACCCGAACGTCTGCCGCCGGCGGTGCAAGCAGATCCGCACCCTCTTCGGCACGGCGGTCTCCGAGAGCGCGCACGACGGCCGCATCGGCTGGACGAAGAACATCGAGTGCACCAGCTGCGTGCGGCGGCTGCCGGTCACGACGGACGACGAGCCGGCGCTCTGGAACGCCTTCGGCGGTCGCTGGGGCACGCAGCGGTGCATCCTCGCGGGCTCGTACTGCGACGCTTCGCGCGCGCCGGGAGCGCCGTCGAAGCAGGGCCGCTACCAGGATCCCGGCGAGCCTGGCCCGTGGCTGTGCCTCACCCACCCGAACGAACCCGACGCGCGCGGCCTCCAGCGCTGCACCTCGTCCGCCGATCCGGACGACGAGATCCCGGGCTTCGAGCAGGCCGGCTGATGGCGCGGCCGCGGGGGATCGACGGCGTCATCCGCCGGATGCGGGCGATCCTGCGCGAGCTCCCTCCCGAGGACGGCGTCGCCGCGTTCACCCGCCTCTACCTCGCGGTCACGGAGGCGGTCTCGGCCGAGGCGCGGCAGTTCGAGAACGAGCCGTTCCTGCGGGCGCTCGACGTGGCCTTCGCGAACCTCTACTTCGACGCGCTCGACGCGCTCCGCGGCGGGAACGGCGCGGTTCCGCGGGCGTGGGCGCCCCTCGTCGAGGCACGCGGGCGCCGCGGCGTCCTGCCGCTGCAGTTCGCGCTCGCAGGGATGAACGCGCACATCAACCGCGACCTCCCGGTCGCGCTCGTCCAGACGTGGCACGAACTCGGCCTCGCGCCGCGCCACCGCTCGCCGGAGCGCCGCGACTTCCGCCGCGTGAACGCGCTGCTCGAGCAGACGGAGGCGCGCGTGAAGCCGGCGCTCGTGACCGGACCGGTCGCCGCGGTCGACACGTCGCTCGGCCGGCTCGACGACGTGCTCGCGATGTGGAAGGTCGCGAAGGCGCGAGAGGCAGCCTGGGTCAACGCGGAGACGCTCTGGGCGCTCCGCGACGCGCCGGCGCTGCAGCAGTCGTTCCTCCGCACGCTCGACCGCACGATCGGCCTCGCCGGCCGCGGCCTCCTACGCCCGCTGTGAGCGCTACTCGGCCGGGCGCAGACAGCAGCTCCACTGCCTGAGCAGCGCGGCCGCGCCCTTTGCGCCATGGAGCTGCCAGTTGTTCGCCCTGACCCCGACGGCCGTCGGGCCGTGCGTCCATGCGATCAGCGGTTCGTCACCGTCGAACCAGCACATGTAGCTGCCGTTCGGGTATTCCGCTCCCCCACGAAACGACTGCGGCGTGCAGTTTCCGCTGCGAGGATCGATCCCGATCTCGTCGCGCGTGCGCAGGAACCATGCGTCACGAACCTGCCGGCTCTCGAAGAGGTAGTAGTCCGCCGCCACGCCGGCGCTCGAGCACGAGACGGCCGCCGTCGCGGCCTCGTCGCCCCAGTCGATCGGCTGGCAGTTCGGGCGCGTGATGGCGGGCACGAAGCCGAGCAGCGTCCGGTCCGCCGCCGTCGGGGACGCGTTGCCGCCGGGAGCGCCGCCGTCGCGGAGGAGGGCGACTCCGGCCGCCACGCCGACGAGGACGACTGCGGCCACCAGCGCGGCGAGCCGGCGCCGCGAACGCCACCAGGCTTGCCGGCTCTCCGGTCGGACGATGCCCTCCAGGCGCGCGATCAGCCGCCGCACGTCGTCGCGCCAGGCCGTGTCTCGAAGGTCGGTCCCCTGCCGCCGCGCGAGCGGCGCGAGCGACGCCGGCAGGTCGCTCTCCTCAGGGAACGACGCGCCGCGCACGCACGCCGGTATGACGGCCACGTCGCGCGCGAGCGCGGTCTCGAGCTCCAGCCGCACGAAGTCGCCTGGATCGTCGATCCGCCTGCGTCCCGACTCGTCGGTCACCGTCGCCCAGTCGCGGCCGATCAGCGCGATCAGCGCGTCGCACGATGCGACCGCACTGGTGATCGCCTGCGTGAAGTCGGCGCCGACCTGGATCGTGTCGACGTCCATGAAGACGTTCTCGTCGCCGAACTTCTCGGCGAGCGCGTCGTAGAGCCGGCCGGCGTGGCCGCTCGCGTCCTCCCGCCGGTAGCTGACGAAGACCCGAGGCGGGGAAGACCGCCGAATCATCGCGCTAGGACGCGCTCCACTTCAGCTCCATCGACTCGACGTACAGCTCCGCGGTGACGCGCGCGACCTGATCGGTCGACGGCTGCCGCCTGAGGGCGAAGATGCCGACGTTCTTCAGCTCGACGCGGCCGAGCTCCTGCTTCAGCGTGGCGTCGAGGAAGACGATCGCGCCGTTCTTCTCCTTGTCGTCGCCGTTGTCGCCCTTCACGACGAAGTCCTCGAACCAGTCGGCCCACGTCTGGAGCGATGCCTGGCCGAACGTGACACGGAGGTTGGGGAACTCGAGCTTGCCCGGCTCGCGCCGGCTGATGCGCACGTCGCCGACGTCGTCCGCCGCGATGGTCTGCTTGACGGTGAACGCGTCGATCCTGGTGACGGTCTTCGTCTCGAGGCCGTCCAGTTCGAGGCGGAAGTTCGAGGCGAGCCACTGCTTCTGCCTCGCTCCCGCCTTCTGCCCGCCCGCTCCGCCCGCCTTCTTGCGGGTGATCTCCTCGGGGGCGAGCTTCACCGTGAGCTGGGCCGGCGCCTTCGACGCGGCGTCGAGCGTCGGGATCGTCGTCTCGGTGATCAGCGCGCGGCGAAACTCGCGCCGAGCCTTCGGAGCGAGCTTCGCGTCGGTCTCGACGATCGCGCCGTCACACGGCTTCGCCCGGCCGTTCCACGACTCGGCGATCCATGTGAAGACGGTGCCGGCCGTGCCGAGATCGAGCCCGAGCACCAGCTCCTCGTACCGCACACCGCCGAGGTGCTTCTTCGCAAACGGCTCCTGCCCGATCGGCTCCACGACGACCTCCGCGACGATCTCGCCGCCGTCGACGGACTTCAACGCCCCCGTCTGGGCGCCGTCGAGCTCGAGCAGGGACGGGCCACCGACGCTGCGCGGAACGCTTCCCATTCGTCCTCCTGGGTTCGAAGGTGCCGCAGCGTGCCGCGCGAGCGTAGCGCGGGCTCGTGGGGATTCCTAGACCGCCGGGGCGAACCCCGCGAGCTCGCGCGTGAAGTCGGCGCGCTCGCCGATCTTTCGACCGAGCGCCTCGAGGTCGGGAATGCGGTCGACCGAGTCCAGCTTCCGCAGCGACCGCCGGAGGCCCGCGTCGGTGACGCCCTCGGCGCGGAGGCCGTCCTCCGAGAGGTCCGCGTTGTACCGGACGTAGGTGAAGAGGCTCTGACCCCCGACCCCGTCCGCGCCGATGCGGCTCCCGAACTCGCGGTCGATCTCCGTGCCGCCGACGGTCAGGCCGAGCGAGCGGCACAGCACGTCCTGCACGGTCGACGCGCCGTTCATGAACACGGCGGCGAGGTTCTTCGCGTTGAAGGCGAGGTTGACCTGGCGCGCGACGAGCCCCGGATGCACGGCCGCCGAAGCCCCCGTCCCGACCGAGACCAGCAGCAGCCGGTCCGGGCCGGTGGGCCATGCGAGGCCGTACTCGGGCAGCGTCGCCGACAGGAAGAGGATCAGCGCGGGGTTGTTGTACGGCGTGATCCCGCCGTCCTGGAACACGAACCTGTTCGATCCGATCTCCACCTCCTGCGGCGGGAAGAAGACCGGCGCGGCCGCGCTCGCACGCACGAGCGGCGAGAGCGCGAGGTCGAGGTTCCGATCCGGCGGCGTCTTGAGGTACCGGTCCGCGCGGTTGTACTTCGCGCGCGTGCAGTTGCTCACGGGCCAGGGCGAGTCGGTGCCGGTGTTGTGGAGCACGAGGAGCAGGAGCGAACGGAGCTCCGGGTCGCCGAGCGTTCGGTCCGGTCCGTAGAACGACTCGAGCTCGCGTGCGAGCGGACCGTCGCGGTAGATCGAGCGGAGCCGAAACGGGAGGAGCCGCTTCGAGAAGATCTTCCCGCCGAGCGTGCGGTACATCTCCTGGACCTCGGTCACGGGCTTGCCGAAGGCGAGCGCCGTCGCGATGATCGCGCCCGTGCTCGTGCCCGCGATGTAGTCGAAGTAGTCGGCGAGCACGAGGTCGTCGCCGTGCTCCTGCTGGAGGTGCTGCTCGAGCTCGCGGAGGATCGCGAGGCTCAGAACGCCTCTGATGCCGCCGCCGTCGAGCGCGAGCAGCCGCTTCGGGCCCTCCGTCCTCTGCCGCGCCTCGTAGGCGCGCGGCGTCGGGTCGATCACGCGGACGTTCGGCGCGGGCCCCGTCAGCCCGAGCTGGTGGACGAAGTCGCGCGTTCCTCCCGGGCCGTCGCCCTCCTGCCCGTTCCAGACGACGAGCGTGTGCGGCGCGACTTCGGCGAGCGAGCTTCCGGTTTCGACGATCCAGCTGTTCGTCCGTGCGAACACCTCGTCGCCGGGCGGCGGATCCGGAAGCACCCGGACGTCCGACTTCTCGAGCAGCGCGCGGAAGCGCGCGGGCCAGTCGCCCTCGCGTCCGGCCACCGACCGCTGCTCGAACTCGTCCGGCGGGAGCGCGAGGCAGACGACGGAGCTCGCCCCGCGCGCGAGGCACTCCTCCGCGACGACGATGTCGGTTCCGTTGGCGCCTCCGGTCACGACGGTCGTCTCGGCACCGACGCCCCAGGCGTCGAGCGCCTCGCGAACTTCGCGCGTGACGCGGGGAACCTGGTCGGGCGGGAAGCGGGGCTTGGCGCGGTCCGGCATGTCGACCATGTGCCCGCTTCCGATGACGACGCCGGCGCTCACGAGGCCGGCGCCGAGCTCGAGAGCTCCTGCCTGAGACCGTCGAGGACCTCGTCGAGCTGGCGGCGGACGTCGTCGTCGGGCTGGTCCGCGAGGTCGTCCTCGAGATCGGCGAGCGTGGTCTGCAGCTTCCAGCTGCCCGCGCCCTCGCGCTGGACGTCCTTCAGCAAGCCTCGAGCGCCCTCGACGTCGCGTCTGTCGAACGCGCACCCGAGGAGCGTCGGGCGCGCCCACTCGTCGGCGATCCCGAGCTCGATCACGCGGTTGCAGGCGCGCATCGTCACGAGCTGCGTCTCGGCTGCGCGCTCGTCGTCGCCGGGCTCCGCGCGATCGCGGTAGAGGCGGGCGAGGTTCGACGCGTTGTAGTAGCTGTTCAGGTCGAGCAGCATGCCGTGCTCGTACGCGTCGATGGCGAGCTTGAGGTACCGGCCGCGGTCGGACTCGGCGGTGGCGCGCCGGTAGAGCTCCTTGTAGCGCCCGCCGAGGAGGCCGTAGCGCTCCGGCGTGCCGCCCTGCGACGCGATCAGCTCTTCGAGCTGACCCACGGCCCCCGTCGGGTCGCCGACCTTGCCGAGCGCGAGCGCGCGCTGCTCGAGGACGAGCGGATGTTGCGCCACCTTCGGCGGCAGCGCGTCGATGTAGTCGAGCGTCTCCTTCCAGCCGACGTTGTCCCGGAGCAGGCCGAGGATCTCGAGGACGACCGCCTCTTGGATCGCGCGGCTCCGACCGTGCTTCTCGAAGACCTCGAGCGCCTTCGCGCGCTTCTCGCCCGCGGGTGCGAGGCGCGCGGCACGCACGTCGGCGTTGAAGGCGGAGAGCTGCGCGACCTGCTCGCGAAATGCCGACGCACGCTCGGGCGATGAGTCGGGGAACCCCTCGACCGAGTCGAACACGGGCGACGAGCCGTCGATCATGGGCCCCACGCCGTCGTTCAGCGCAGCGCGCGCGGCCGTCGCGGCCTCCTCGCCGATTTTCCCGTCGGGGAGCGGAAACCGAAGCTGCCTGATCTGCGCGAGGTCGAACACCGGCTTTGCCCAGTCGGCGGCGATCAGCACGCAGCCAACGCGTTTGGCGGCGTGACGGACGCCGATCTCGTAGTAGACGTTTGCGTTCGGCAGCGACACGTCCGCGACGACGAGGTCCGCGAGCGCGAGCCGCTGGATCATCTCCGAGATGATCAGCGCGCCGACGTCGCGGTCGGCGCGCACGGCCTCGTAGCCCATGTCGGTCAGCACGGGCCGGTAGACGCGGTACCAGAGCGCGTCGAAGTCGACCTCGGTCGGCACGTCCGCTTCCGACCGCCCCGTGGGCTTGGTGTCGAACGGCATGACGACGAAGGCGATCGGCGCGGGCATCGACCTCTCCCGCATGACTCTTACCACGCCGCTCGCCCGGCGTGGTTGCATGTGCTGCGTGAGCACCCCCTCGGGCCTCCCGGAGCTGGCGGAGAAATACGCGCCGGTCGTCGTGCTCCACGCGGAGGAGAAGCTGCAGCCCGCCCCGGTCGAGTGGTTCCTGGAGCGGTGCTCGCTGCGATGGGCGACCGGGCGCGGCCTGACCGGCGAGAAGGTCTCGGACGAGGTCGACGCGGGTCGGCTCGGGGCCGCGAGCAAGAAGCCGTACACGCACGACGGCGTTCAGGCGAGTGCGCTCACCCGGCCGCTGGACGAGAGCCGCGCGCGGCCGCCGGGCCTCCCGCCGGAGCAGGGCTTCTTCCTGCGCCTGCGCGAGGAGAAGTTCGCACGCGGCCGCGAGGGGGGATCGCGCACCTACTGGGACTTCGACGAGACGACCGGCGGGCTGACGTTCTGGCTCTTCTATCCCGGCAGCGCTCCGCCGCTCGGGATCCTGCGCGCCAGCGAGCAGCTCGAGGGGCGCGACGACGAGGTGCCGGACGAGGTCGTCGCCGCCGACGCCGCCGCGAAGCTCGAGGAGTTCTCCCGCGCGTACCCGGGGCTCGCCGCCCAGGCGGAGCCCGGCGAGGAGGGAGTCGTCGGCGACACGATCCAGCGGCTGAAGGTCGTCTCCGAGGGCGTCCGGGCGCTCCTACGTGACGACGACGTCCTGCACGAGGGCGACTGGGAGCGGATCACCGTCTACCTCGACGGGTCCGACCCCGCGTCCGTCGCGTTCTACCGCCACTCGACGAACACGTTCAAGCGCTGGTCGAGCGTCGAGAAGGACGGTACGCACCCCGTCGTCTACTCGGCCATCGGAAGCCACGCGTCCCTGCCGTCGGCCGACTTCGGCTTCATCGACGTCGGCGACCGCGACGGGCCGCGTTGGAAGACGTTCGAGGACATCACCCACGTCGTCGACGAGCCGTGGTACGGGTTCGGCGGCGCCTGGGGACGGCTCGGGAAGGTACGCGACTCGACGGGGCCGCTCGGCCCCGGCGCACACTGGAAGCACCCGGCTCCGCGGCCTGCGGTCTAGCCGGCCGCGCGCGCTCGCGCCTCGGCGATCACCCGCTCGGCGTCGACCCGGTTGCCGTAGCCGTGCGTCTCCGTCTTCTTCTCCTCCAGGTCCTTGTAGACCTGGAAGAAGTGCTCGATCTCGGCGCGGTACTCCTGCGGCACGTCGTGGATGTCCGCGACGCGTGACCACGCGGGATCCTTCAGCGGCACGCAGATCACCTTGTGGTCGCGGCCCTTCTCGTCCGTCATGTGGAACACGCCGACCGGGCGCACGCGGATCCGGCAGCCGGGGAAGGTCGGGTCGCCGACGAGCACGAGCGCGTCCAGGGGATCGCCGTCCTCACCGAGTGTCCCCTCGATGAAGCCGTAGTCGGCCGGGTAGCTCATCGACGTGAAGAGCCGGCGGTCGAGCACGAGCCCGCCCGCCTCGTCGTCCCACTCGTACTTGTTCCGCGAGCCGGCCGGGATCTCGATGTACGCGACGTCGGTGATGGCGTGAGTCTCTCAGCGGCTCTGGAGGAAGTCGAGCACGCGCTTCGTCAGCAGCGCGGTCGCGTCTGCGTCGTACGACGGGAGGCTCGAGTCGGCGAAGTAGTGCTGGTCGCCCGGGTAGAGGAAGAGCTCCGCGTTCTCGCTCGACTCGACGAGCTCACGCGCAGCCTCGACGTCGCCCTCGCCGACGAAGATCGGGTCCGCGTCCATCCCGTGGATCTGCACCGGAACGTCCGCCGGCCACCCACCGAAGTACGACGCCGGCACGCAGGAGTAGAAGAAGAGCGCGCCTCGGGCTCCCGGCCGTGTCTGCGCCAGCTTCTGCGCCGGAACGACGCCGAGCGAGAAGCCCGCGTAGACGAGCTCGCTCGGCAGCTCGCTCGCCGCGCGCTCGCCGCGGCCGATGATCTCGTCGGGGAACCCGAGCTCCTCGGCGTACGCCATGCCTTCCTCGATCGAGCCGAAGGTCCGCCCCTCGAAGAGGTCGGGCGTGTGCACGGTGTGACCTGCCTGGCGCAGCTCGTCGGCGAAGGCGTTGAAGCCGGTCGTCTGACCCTGCGCATGGTGGAACAGCAGCACTTCGGCCATCGCGTCTCCTTTGCTCGTCAGTGGTCGATGCGGATGCGCTCGGGCGGCCAGTACGTCGCGACGACCGGCCCGATCAGCATCGAGCGAGCGACCGATCCCCAGGTGCGTGAGTCGCACGAGTCGTTGCGGTTGTCGCCGAGCACGAAGTACCGCCCCATCGGCACCCGCCAGCGACCGGACTGATCGCCGCGCTGCGCGGGGCTCTGGATGTAGGAGCTCTCGTCCAACGGCCTCCCGTTCACGCTGACGAAGCCGTGATCCAGCGTCACGGTTTCGCCGGGGAGGCCGATGATCCGCTTCACGTAGGTGCCGGCCGACCCGCA
>Ga0111538_10010969_pt1 | contig 12039 bp, 12 predicted proteins | sample SoiMethybrSBSTD1_FD_79669 | JGI IMG/M metagenome (GOLD analysis project Ga0111538, IMG submission 79669) | Bulk soil microbial communities from a Populus tree surrounding site in Tennessee, USA - Soil MetaG P. TD hybrid SBSTD1 (version 2)... | ecosystem: Environmental > Terrestrial > Soil >...
GCCCGAAAAGGATCCTTTACGGGTCTGAGATGTGCGATCACGCAAACATCAAAGTGATCCACGGAACTCGACCTTGCTTGTGTTTGCTTAACCCGCTCGGCTGACTGGTAGATAACGCCGGCTTTTGCCCTGACATTACGCTTCAACTGTTCCAGTGCTTTCGGTTGCAGTGCAACGATCCCGGCTGCGATCTCCAGGGATTCCATCGTTCGCCGATCAGTTTTTAGATCGCGATAGACGTCGGTTCCAGTAAGAGCAACGACGATCGGTAAGCTGGGGTGTTTCTGATGAAAGCGCTTTATCGATTGATAACTCCGGCGCGCGTGCAGGGCGACCAGCATCTCCGTGGTTTCGCCGTCGTAGGTTTGTGTAACACTGACGCGATGTCCGAGCTGCTTGAAAATGCTGGCCCAACGAACTGCGGTGATCCTGTTACCGTAGGTTGACCCGGCCCTCGCCGGAGTGACGATTTGGATTCGCATTCGCCGGTTACAGAGCGCAGGTGCGAAAGCCTGCCCAGACGTCCCTTCGATCAGGAGTGTAGAAATTGCGGTAAGTGTTATGAATGAGACGTGATCGTGTGGCCCAACAACCTCCGCGCAGTACTTTATGATTGCCGAACCACGGCGCCGAATACTCTTTATATGGACCAGCGACGAAGCCCGGATACGGCAGGAAGTCAGTCGATGTCCATTCCCACGTATTACCTATCATCTGGCGACATCCATGCGCACCGTCGCCCCCGGGCAAAGCATCAACAGCAACGCAACCCATGGCGTGTGAGTCTAAGTTTGCTTGACTCGTTGCCGGTGTGTCATCACCCCATGGGAATTTGAGCTTGCGATTCGAACCGGGTTCGGTACTGGCTGCCATTTCCCATTCAGCTTCTGTAGGTAAGCGTCGTCCAGCCCAGCGGCAGTATGCGTCAGCCTCGTACCAGTTAACATGCAACACCGGCAGGTTAGCTTCGAGCCGAACTACCTCGTCAAAATTGCGACGCCACCATTCGCCCCCTTCAAATCTCCAATAGACCGGATGGCTTGCGCCAACACGTTCACGCCATTGCCACCCATCGGTGGACCATAGTTCACGTCGTTTATAACCAGCATCGTCTACGAAGGCCAGGTATTCTGCATTTGTCGTAGCAGTTCGTGAGATCGCGAATGGCTGAAGACTAACGTGAAATGGTTGCTTCTCATTATCAAAGACAAAACCTTCTTCAGCAGTGTTACCCATGAGGAATGATCCACCAGGAATGAAAGCGTCACCACTCGCGATCGGATCTACGGCTTCGGTCTGGCTTCGATGTTTGGATTGAGTTAGTTGGGGAGGCGGGTAACCGAGTGTTTGTCGAGTATAAGTGATCGCCTCGCCGTGCATATCTTCATGAAAGAGCGCGAGGGACAGAAAATACTCTGTTTCGCTGGAAGCGGAAGAGACTCTCTTTCCGATGTGTCGCTTCACGTCATCAAGCGTTCTCATCATGTAAGCGATGGTGTCTGACTTCTGCGGAAGCGTTAGATCCCAACGCGTATCATGAGCCACCTTCGCGGAGTCGTAAAGCGCGTCACCATCCGGCAGTATGGGCGAACGCCCGCATAAGTGTCTGAGGAGCCAGTACTCCTGGAACCACGCGACGTGTCCAATCTCCCAGCGAAGAGGATTGACGATCGCGAGACGTGGACCAATCATCTGCTCGTCATCCAGGTCCTCGACCAGTTGAAGAGTGCGCTGACGAGCTTCTTGTAAGTCGTCGAGTAACTTCTCAGATTTAGTCGCCAAAAGTTCACCCTAAGCAGATCTGAATAGGATGTCTTTCTCTGCGGCCCTCTGCGTATCTCTGCGTTCTCTGCGTTGAAATGATCATTACCGCAGAGAACGCGGAGGTACGCAGAGGGCCGCAGAGAAAAACCAATCTGCAGCTCACTCTTCCATCTTCCGCCAAATGTCTGGGGCGGAATTATCTACGTCTGTGAAGCCGTACACTCGCGCCAGTTCACCTGAACTGACCGATTGCTGATTCCAACGTGCGCGCTCCGGATCTAACGCCAACGAAGCGACTGCGCGGCCGACGTAGCGTGGTGTTTCCGAGTACGCGAAATCAGGCGGCGCAACAGGCAGACCCGTTTCGGCACGCTTCGGATCGAGTGCGTCACGCCAGTTATCTTCGGTAACGCCAAAGTTTTCAAGCATCATCTCCGAACGCATCCACCCAGGTGTGATCGCCACCGCCGTCGCTCCAAAAGACGCGAGTTCGTGTCCTTGTGAGAAAGCGAGCCGATTGACAGCCGTCTTAGCCAGATCGTAATAGACCGAAATCCGATAGTGGATCGCGTTGTACTTCGTCGTGCCGTCAGTAACTTCGACAAGCAATCTTACGCCATCTGGACCAGGCGAGATTAGCAGCGGCAGCAAATACTTTGATGTGATGATGTGTGTGTCAATTGCGAGACGCAGGATACGTAAACCCTTATCCAAGTCGAGCTCCCAGACTGGTGTGTTCCACTGCGGCGGGCCGCCCTTTAGAATCTCCGCGCCCCAGATATCGTTCACGAGGATGTCGATCTTTCCGAACTGGGTCTTAATGCGCTCCGCGAGCCCTTTCACATCATCAGGCACCAGGTGACCTATTGGGATGGCGATGCCAGTCCCACCCAGTTTCGTCACGAGCTCCGCGGTTTCCTCGATCGTCTCGGGACGATCGTAGTCTGATTTAAGTTTTCGCTGCGTACTGGTTCGTCCAGTGCAGACGACAGTTGCGCCTGCCTCCCCTAACGCCGCAGCAATCCCACGCCCTGCCCCACGCGTAGCACCGGCAACCACTGCCACGCGCCCACGCAGTGCGTCACGTCCGTAAGGCAAAGTCATGAGATCACTATTACAGCTATTATTGGCGAAGACAAGGGGCAATTTTCGGGCTCGCTGCGTTCGTCGATTATTGACTAATTGCACACTGGATAAGCCGCGGAATGTCTTGAACGCACCGGATCCGTCAGATCTTGTCTTGAATCTGAGGCGCAATAAATAAATTTTCAGAAATGGCACATGAGATCTCGCAAATTGTAACTTGAACCATTAATTTGCCGCTCCGACGCTGAATTGGCTATGTGGCACGGTCGCACGGGGAATCGAGTTTCTAGGCTAGAATGCTCCGCAACTTTGGAAGCAACTGACTGAGTATTTCGGTCGTTAGCGTCAGAAAAAAGTTGCGAAAGATTTGTTCCACTGTGGGGAGTAGTTTATTGTTAACACAATCGAAGCTAAGGCCCCTTGCGGGTGGCCTTAGTTTTTTGGGCACAGTCTCGAGGAGCAAGGAGTTTGACGAGTTGCTCCAATTCGCAGGAGACAGCGTGCTATAATTTCGACCATGGAACGGCAAGAACTCATTGATAGGATAAACAAACTGCCTCAAGATCGCGTCGCTAAAGTTGCAGAATTTGTCGAATCTCTGGCACAGCGAGAGCGTAATGGTAGTCGAGGGAATCTTCATCAGGCACTCACCGACTATGCCATTGAACACGCGGGGACGATTGCTGACCTTGATCCTGCACTTGAAGACGCTGCGACGAATCATCTGCTTCAACAAGACTCAGGACGATGAAGCGGGGCGAAGTTTACTGGGCCGATCTCGCTCCTCGTTCAGGTTCAGAGCAGCACGGCCGACGTCCGGTAGTTGTGATCTCGCACGACGCTTTTAATCAAACATCAGGCTGGCGGTCTATCATCGTGGTCCCGCTTTCCACTTCCGTGGCCCAAGCCGGGCGCGGACCTTCTGCTGTGTTGCTGTCCCAGGGCGCCGCCGGTCTCAGCAAGGACAGTGTTGCGCTCTGTCATCAAGTGACCACGCTGGATCGCGCGAAGCTAACGCAGCGAATTGGCGAATTGAATTCAACGGAACTGAGTCAGGTAGAAGATGGTATCAAGGCCGCAATGGATTTGCCGTAGCTTTGGGCAGTCCAATAATTATGGTCCTGACGGCAGCAACATCTGTTAGATCGTGAGTAATCATGAGGATTGATTACCGAAGCTGGCACTGTTGATCTTAACCACCGTCTTGTCGAGCGGTTGAAATTCCTGAACCAAGTTGACTAATTTCTGTTCGCGAGCATGCCAAGGAAATAGTGCTCGGCGGCGGCAGCCTGAATAAGCTTGCCTTGGCGTGGTAAGGCTCTCTGCTTGAAACAAGGTCGACGTGCTGTTCGAGCAACGACTCCAACCGCTCAGCTAGAGTAACGAAGCGGAGGCCGATTGAAGGATCGACTTCGACCAGTATGTCCACGTCACTTGTCTCCGTCTGCTCGTTCCGCGCCCACGAACCGAATAAGGCCATGCGGCGCAGTGGAAACTCTTGCTGCAAAGCCGGCTTGATGGTCCGCAACCGCTCAAGAATATTTTCGTGTGGGTTCATTCGGTTATTACATACCGATTAAGCTGTCCCTCAAAAGGCGAAATCATTGGTTGGATACAGTCAGTACCGTAACGCGGTACTGACCTCTTCCAGTCTGAATCCTGACTGAGGCAAAGCCCACCGATTATACCGATAACACAGAAAGATTAGCAGCTTTGATTGAGGTCAAGCGTACGATATCGGAGTTATTTCTTTTTCGAAGTCCGCTTCTTCGACGAGCGTTTCTTACCGGAGCCCTTTTTCGAGCCTTTCTTGGCCGGCACTTTGCCGCCTTCCTTTCGAGCCTCCGATAGTCCGATCGCTATCGCTTGTTTCTTGCTGGTTACTTTCTTGCCCGAGCCACTCTTCAACGTACCACGCTTACGCTCGTGCATCGCCTTCTCGACTTTTTTGCCAGCCTTCTTGCCATATTTCGCCATTGCTCGATCACCTCCTTAACCAGTCTGTGGTTTTCCTCATCAGTTGTAACGCTGGACCACGATTTAGTCCTGCTAAAACTAACAAGTTTATGTGGCAAAATGTAGACGTGTCGCTCAACAGTAAGTCGCAAGGAGGGATTATTATGGGCCAGGTTTTTACACGAACGGCGTTGATGCTTTTAGTTCTTGTATTCACGAACGTATCAGCCGGTCAACAGGTAGCTGATCCGAATTTCGATCCGACGGTTGCGCATCCCGCGTTTACCAAAAACCACCCGCGTGTTCTCTTCGATGAAGCTCACAACAACTTCCACACGGCTGGTGGCAGGTATAAAGCGTTTGCTGACCTCATCAACAGCGACGGCTATCGTGTCACTCCCAACTCACGAAAGTTCTCAGCGGAGACACTCGCCGGCTACGACATCTTAGTTATAGCCAACCCGCTCGGTGCCCCCGTCGAATCTCCAAGCGATTTTCCCACAGCCAACAAGCCTGCTTTTACCGAAGTAGAATGCGACGCAGTGCGTGACTGGGTAAACCGCGGTGGCTCACTGTTGCTTATCGCAGATCACTATCCGGTAGGAGGCGCGGCGGGAATCATGGCAAAGCGCTTTGAGGTTGACATGAGCAATGCATTTACTGATGACCCCGCTAACTATGATCCGCAGTTGGGTCAAATTCTATTCTCGCGCTCTAACAAGCTCCTACTGGACCATGCGATTACGCGCGGGCGTAACCAATCGGAGTTCATTAATCGCATCGTCACTTTCACGGGACAGTCGCTGACCGGACCAAAAGGCAGCGTGGCGTTCCTCAAGCTCGCCGACACTGCCATTGATGCGCTCGCACCGGATAGGAAAACGAAGGTTTCGGCAGCAGGCCGCGCTCAAGGCATCGCGCTTAAGTTTGGCAAAGGGCGCGTCGTGGTGCTTGGCGAGGCTGCAATGCTAACAGCGCAGTTGGCGGGTCCAGAGAAAGCCCCCTTCGGCGGGTTAAATGTTCCAGGCATAGATAACAAGCAATTGGCGCTGAACATCATGCATTGGCTTTCGAGGCTTACGAGGTAGTCTCGTATGGGCCGCAGATGAACGCAGATTCTGCGTTCATCTGCGCCAATTCAAACTCAGTTTCCCCACACTCTCACCCAATCAACTTGCATCTGTTGCGGAAAGACAGTGCTGCCGTCGGGATTGCCGACAAAGTTTCCACCAACAGCGACGTTGAGGATGATGAAGAATGGGCCTTGAAACTCGGAGGTGCTGTTAATCCCACCCGAGATGTTCGCCTCTGCATACTGGATCCGATCGACGTACCATTTGATCGAACTCCCCGTCCGCGACATCGCGAACGTATGGAAGCCCGCAGTCAGCGAAGTGGACGAATTGTAAATTCCTCCAAACGAGGCGTGTTGTCCATTCGCATCAGCCCAGTGAATGGTGCCGAAGTTTTTGAATGGGTTCTGACCCTGAATCTCCATGATGTCGATCTCGCCGCACGAAGGCCATCCAACTGTCGTGATGCTGTTGCCGAGCATCCAGAAAGCCGGCCATATCCCCTGACCCTCGGGCGCGTTGATGCGTGCTTCGACCCACGTGTTGATGCCGAACGATTGTTTCCCCTGCGTCTTCATGCGAGCCGACGTGTACGCGTTGCCGCCAAAGTTCTCTCGCCGCGCTTCGATCACCAACATGCCATTTGATATCCGCGCGTTTTCCGATCTGCTGGTGTAGTTCTGAAGCTCGTTGTTGCCCCATCCACCGCCGCCGAGATCGAAACCCCAGTTCGCGGTATTTATCGATGACCCATTGAATTCATCTGACCACACCAGACGCGAAAATCCAGGAGGCGCTCCTGCTGGCGCCTGTGTGCCAACTGCGCCCCACGTAAACTGCTCCCAGGTATTTGCGACTGTCCGGTCGCACACCAACGGAGCATAAGGCGCGCGCGCGAGGTCAGCGGAAACGAAACGGTTGTTCCCTCTTCCTCTGAGACTGAACGCACCACCTGCAATGTCTGACCAGGTAAACTGCTCCCACGTTCCAATGCTTCCGCGATCGGCAACAAGTGGAGCGAAAGTTCCGCGAGCTTGATCCGCTGATACGAATAAACCCGTTCCAATCGATCTGAATGCAATAAAACCGCCGCCTGCATCGATCACCTGAAACTGTTCCCAGGCATCGACCGATGTGCGATCTGCAACCAGCGGAGCCCACGTTCCTCGGTTCTGATCCGCGGATACGAAAAGACTGTTTGCAGACGCTCGTATCCAGATCGTCTGGCCCACAGGCGCTGCAGCCTGCGCAGTAACTGTCAATAGCAATGTAATCAACAGCGGCAACAAGATCTTAGTAGACTTTAACATTGGTACCTCCTTATCGGGTGTGGACGTCAGTGTTTAGGGGATGCAGTGTCCAGGTTGACGTGCTGAGCGTCACGTGAGAACCCAAGTTGGGAGGACCGAATTTATTTGCTAATAATATAACCCATCACAGCAGTAGTCGACAGTTCATATATTTATTGACCACTCAAACAGCACTCTGTATTATCCGTCCGCGGTCGCTCAAATCGGAAAGGCATCACGTTCTAAGCTCCCCGCCTTGGAGACTGCTTTACCAGTTTCCGTCCGACTGACACCTCGGTCTACCACTAACACACGGGTCGTACTTTACTTCCACAATACATCTAAAGGAGGTTCGTTTATGGCTTGGGAAAATGCTCCCGTTCTCAGGAAATTGGCGGCTTCGCAGTTAATTGGCAAGAACGGCGCACAAATTTGGGGCGTCGATATCAGAGGTAGGCTTTACACGAATTATCAGATGACGCCGGGAGGCAAGTGGGACGGCTGGATGACGAACAGCTGGTCCTTTGGTGGTTACCCGGATCCGGTCTACGAGTTATGCGCTTCGCAGCAGCATGAAGGTGAAGCGCAGTTATGGGTGCTCGACTACAAACGGCAGCTATGGACCATCCAGCAGGACAAGCAGGGCAACTGGTTGCAATGGCAGGGGAACTGGAACAAACCGCCAGGCAACACGGTGTTTAAGAAGATGTGTGCTGTGTGGCAGGGCGTAACGCAAGGCGCACGCTTCTGGGCCATCACGGAGAACGGCAGACTCACTTCCTGCGCCCAGGCAATGCCGTCAGGTGCCTGGGGTGCGTGGAGCGACTGGCCGCTCACGCCCCATGACCTGAACAAGAACCCTCCAGTACTACCTGCGGAGTGGATCGAAGTTAGCGCGTGCATGCAAGGCGACGGCAAATGCGTGCTGTGGGGACTCGACACCCACCTGCAACTCTGGGCCATGTGGCAGGATTCGCCGGGCGGTAAATGGGGACCATGGACTGGTCCGAACTGGGAAGGCTCGCCGAGACTTCGCAACATCGCCGCAGTCGAGACGATGGTCAAAAAGAGTGGTGACACCATCCACGGCGCGTGTATCTGGGGTCTAACCCATGATTACATTCCAATGTTCAATGAACAGTCCAGGCCCAGCGCGAACTGGTTTGGCTGGTCAGTTGGCAGTTTCAAAAACACGCTAAGGGGATACGAAATCACTGCCGCCAGACAGAACAATCAGAGTGCTCGCGTTTGGGTCGTCAGCAATGAGCAGGAGTTAGTGAGCCAGCAAGTCAATCTTAATTCTTCCCCGCCGGGTTGGGAGCGTTTTTGGACGCCTGACCTATAAGCATGAGTACACAGATTACACAGACGAAAATCTGTGTAATCTGTGTACCCCTCCTTCAAAATCTCTCAGCGCTTCTTCTTTCCTTCGGATAGATCTACTTTGTCGTCAACCAACTCGTTTATGGTCCAACCGGAGAGATTCGAATAAGCAAGCAAAACCCGTAATGAGGGTTCTCTTCCTCCACGCTCAAAAAGAGAAATGCTGGCGGGATACAAAGCCTCGCCCTTGATTGCCAGCTTCTTGATGAGTTCCGACTGGCTCAGACCTAAGCGAGTGCGTATCAACAACAGCTTCTCGCCTAATCGGTCTGGTCGGGAACGGTGACCGCGCCCCATCAACATACCCTCCCGGATGACGCGCGGCTGTACTTGCAAAGCTTTCTAAATAGAAATACGCTGTAGCTGAGTTTAGGAGAGGCCCGGAACCCTTGCATCCGGGCGGTGAGCATTTCAGGTGGTTCCCGCTCGCCGACTAATCATTAGGATTATGTTAGCGAAGTGCGTGGCCCAGTGACAATCACATTGTCAACACACTTCGACTAGAGGGCGGTAATTGAGGGGGATTGCCGCTCGCGAAAGCCCCGTGATCGTCCAGACAGGGGGCGCAGGGCGTTACCGTTGTCACACGTCAAGGAGCGGTAACGCCCATTTCACGCGCTGCTACTTTTGCCCAGCCTTTCTCTACTTCTCGTATTCAGATTCCAGCCGCGTTCTCAGCACGTTTTGCTATAGGGCGATTGTTGAAACTGGATTTTCGTTCGTCAAGAGATTTCGCAATTGCCATACTTGGATCAGATCAGTGCAGTTAACTCCGCGTCAAGCGGATATTGCCTGACACGCTTGACATCGTAATGGGTGTACCTCCTGCGCCGATGCGTGCGCGGACGCTGGACGACTTCTCTTCGCTGTCGCGAGTTACATTAGGTACGTCCAGTGAAACTTGACCACTGACATGTTCGGCGCTGAAGTCTGCGTTGACATCGCTCTTGAATCCGATCTCGACGGAGCCACTTATGCTCTTGATGTGAATGCCCTCAGGGCTGAGGCTGACAAGCGTCGCGTTCAGACCACCACTGACGCTCGTCACTTCAAGTGAGCCGGTCACGTGACCAAGATCGACGCTGCCACTGATGCTGGTCACTCGCGCGTCTGCTCCCACGTTCCCGATCTTCAGACTTCCACTGATGCTGGTCACTTGTAGTTTGCCGCCGACGTCACCCAACTGGGCAGAGCCGCTAATACTGCTCACATTCGTCTGACCGTCGACATCGCCGACTTTGATCCAACCGCTGACACTGCTGACCGCGAGATGGATGCGTCGAGGCAGCTTGAGTATGACGTGGTGGTCCACTTGAATGTTCTGATGGCGGCGCTGTTCAGGCTCCTGTATACCGCGGACCACAAGGCTGTTACCCGACTGTTCGACTTCGATCTTGTGATACTCGAGGTCAGCGCGCGTGCGTGCCGAACGGATGATTCGCACCTCAGCCGTCGCTGAATCCCCAGTGGTGATTTCGACAGGGCCACGAATGCTCGAGACCTCGACGCGCGCTCCTGCCGGCAGTTGGTACGTCTGGTTGATTTCGTCGCGCTCCTTGAAGTCGCTGTTCTGCGCTCTTTCCGGCGCTCCGCAGGCCAACATCATCACGCTCGTAAGCAATGCGGTAATAAACATGTTCTTCACCTTTCTAACTAAATTGAGCCGCAGAATTGATAACAGTCGCGATCAGTGTGACGTCATATTATACTGAAATGGACATCATGAATAATCGAATAGCCGTCGTACTTCTTCTCACGGTCAGTTTCGGCTCCGCGGTTCAGGCGCAAACACCTGCCCCGAAGTTCGAATTGCCAAAGAACCTTCCACGCATTCTCAGCAGACTGCAAACACATTTGGATCACGCACGAGCGACTGCGAAGTTTTCCGGTGCGCAGGTCGGTTTTACATGGATCGACTCAGAAACGCGTTATTACTCCGGATCAGTTGCGAGCGGAATGTCGGACGTCGAGCATGCCGCTCCAATGAAGAACTCCGATCGATTGCTCGCGGGAAGTATTGGAAAAACGTTTGTCGCGGTCGTCGCACTAAAGCTGGTCGAGCAAGGCAAGCTGAATCTTGACGAGAAGATCTCAACCTGGTTCGGCAATGAAAGTTGGTTTTCGCGGTTGCCCAACGGTAAAGACATCACGGTGCGAATGCTCCTGAACCATTCGAGTGGCATCCCTAATCATGTCGAGACGCCTGCGTTTGAGAAGGCACTGTTAAAGAGTGCCTCGCGCGACGTTGGCTACGCAGAACTAATTGGCTACGTGCTGAATAAGAAGCCGCTATTTCCAGCCGGACAGGGTTACACTTACACGGACACGAACTACATTCTTGCTGGAATGATCATTGAGAAAATATCAGGCAAGACTCTCTACGCACTCACAGACGAATTAATTCTTAAACCATACAAGCTTCAACGAACGATCCCTTCGAACGCACTGGTGCTGCCTGAGGTATCGAACGGTTATGTCGACGGTAAGCCCGTGATAGTTAATGGACGATTCACGATCAATCCGCAGTGGGAGTGGGCAGGCGGTGGTTTCGCTTCAACTGCCGAAGATCTATCACGCTGGGCAGCGATGCTTTATGGCGGTGAGGTTCTCGCACAGAAAAGTTTGGACGAGATGTTCAAAAGCACGACGACGGGCGAAGGCGCCAACTACGGTTTAGGCGTGATGATGACGAACAGCAACTGGGGAAAAGCGTATGGCCACGACGGCGAGTTTCCGGGCTACCTGTCAGAAATGCGTTACTACCCCAGGTTTCATCTCGCAATTGCTGTGATGGTCAATTCAGATGAGACACCTGAGGTGAACCGCTTCGTGTCGACAGCCGCGGACGATTTTGCCGGAGACATAATCAAGGAGCTTATCGGCCGGTAAGTTGAGGATAAAATACAAGAAGAGTTGCCTCAAAAAGGCACACAAGAAGGCCATTTATTTCTTGTGTGCCTTATGTGCTTTTTTGTGGCCTGCCTTTAATTCGACGGTGTGGTTAACTTCTTCAACATCTCCACGGCGTTTTTGTTCTTCGGATCCAGCTCCAGCGACTTCTTGTAGTTCGCGATCGCGAGCTCCTTCTCTCCCTGCGCCATGTAAGCTTCGCCCAGGCTGTCGTACACATTGGACGACTTCGGATAAAACTCAACGTTCAACTTGAAATACGCGATTGCTTCCGGCAGCTTCTTCGCACGCAGAAAACCATAGCCCAAGCCATTTATCCGCCCCTCGCTCACCGAGGCGTTATCGGGCTTCTCTTTTTTGATCTGCCGGTACCCTTCCATCGCCTTTTCAATATTGCCGGCGGTCAAGTGTTCGAACGGAACCGACGGCTCCGCAGATACTTTAGGCGCCGTAGCGCTTTCACCACCAGCAAACAAGACTCGCAGTTCACTGACACCGCCAGTGCCTTTTACAAACGTGTAGCGAATATTCTGCTCCCGGCGAACGAACATGTTCTCAGCGATCGGTAGCAATTCAAA
>Ga0111538_10010972_pt1 | contig 12037 bp, 11 predicted proteins | sample SoiMethybrSBSTD1_FD_79669 | JGI IMG/M metagenome (GOLD analysis project Ga0111538, IMG submission 79669) | Bulk soil microbial communities from a Populus tree surrounding site in Tennessee, USA - Soil MetaG P. TD hybrid SBSTD1 (version 2)... | ecosystem: Environmental > Terrestrial > Soil >...
TGCTCACCGTCATCAAGGCGGCGCAACGGCTCGGGTTCACCCTCGACGAGGTCGCCGACCTGCTCGCCGCCGGCCGCCGCCGCCATCCCACACCGGACCTACGGCAGCGGGCCATCGACAAGATCGCCGAGGTCGACGCGAAGATCGCCGACCTCACCGCGATCCGCACCGCCCTGACCGATGTCGTCGACGCCCGCTGCGACAGCCTCACCAACTGCACCTGCGCCGACTGCCCCATCCCGTTCCTGACCATCGGCACCACCGAGCACCCCGACGGAGACCCCGCATGACCCCGCCGATCCACCGGCCCACCCATATGCACGGCACCTTGCGCGTCGACAACGCGCCACCGATCCGCAGCAAGGTCACCGCCGCCCTCGCCGCCCTCGCCTGCGCAGCGTGCTGCGCACTCCCGTTCTTCATCGCCGCCGGCGTCGTCACCGGCGCCGGCGCGGCGATCCTCGAACAGAGCCTGCTCGCCGTCGCGGCCGGACTGGTCGTGATCGCCCTGGCCATGTGGTGGCTGCACCGCCGCCGCAGCGCCCGACGCGCCGCAGCGGCCGCTGCCGCCGGCGCGAGCTGCGGATGCGGCGGATGCGCCTGATCCAGCTCGTGAACCCACCAGTGGTGCGGCGTCACCCCTGGCGGCGTCGCACCACCCCGCATGTGTTGCCATACCGCCCATGACGGTCGTCCGATCCATCGTCCTGTTCGTCGTCGCCGCCATCGCGGAGATCGGCGGCGCCTGGCTCGTGTGGCAAGGCATCCGGGAACACAAGGGCCTGCTGTGGATCGGCGCCGGCATCGCCGCCCTCGGCGCCTACGGATTCGTCGCCACCTTCCAACCCGACCCGAACTTCGGACGCATCCTCGCCGCATACGGCGGCGTGTTCGTCGCCGGCTCATTGGCCTGGGGCATGGTCGTTGACGGGTTCCGGCGCGACCGGCGGGACCTCATCGGCGCCGCCATCTGCCTACTCGGCGTCGCCGTGATCATGTACGCACCGCGAAGTTCCTAGTCGTGATCGGGTTCACGCGAAAGCAACACTGAGAAGGGCGGCCTGGTGGACCGGTAGGAGCGCGTATTCGAACGTGGCGAGTTCTGGCGCCATCAGGGGGTGCGGTCGCGCAGAGTAGCTGTAGCTCTGGTCGGCGATCGTGGCGTCCGCAGGCGGAGTCCGAGCATGTCGGTGTCGACGGCTCGGCGTCGCTGCTCGCGCCGGTCGGGCGGCCGTATCTGGCGGTTCGTGCGAGGCTGAGCGGGTGGCGGCACGGCGTATGCGTGAGGCCGCTCGGCTGGATCGATGATCGCCTGGTGGGAGACGTCGAAATGGAGTACACGCGGCTGGGTGGTACGGGCCTGCGGGTGAGTCGGGTCGGGCTGGGCTGTATGAGCTACGGCGCGGCGATCGCGGGCATGCACCGGTGGACGCTGGACGAGGACGCCGCCGCTGCGTTCTTCCGGCAGGCCGTCGAGCTGGGTGTCACGTTCTGGGACACCGCGAACGTGTATCAGGGTGGCACGTCGGAGGAGTTCGTGGGCCGGGCGATCAACCGGTTCTCCCGTCGCGAGGACATCGTCCTGGCCACCAAGGTCAGCGGCAAGATGCACGACGGCCCGGGAGGCAGCGGCCTGTCCCGTAAGGCCATCGTTGAACAGGTCGACGCCTCGCTGCGGCGGTTGGGCACCGACTACATCGATGTCTACTACATCCACCGTTTCGACCCGGAGACGCCGGTCGAGGAGACTATGGCGACGCTGGACGATCTCGTGCGAGTGGGCAAGGTCCGCTACCTCGGGGCGTCGTCGATGTGGGCGTGGCAGTTCGCCAAGCTGCAGCACGTCGCCGCGCTGCACGGCTGGACCTCGTTCTCGGCGATGCAGGATCAGTACAACGTGCTCAAGCGCGAGGAGGAGCGGGACATGATCCCGATGTGCCTCGACCAGGGCGTCGGATTGACCCCGTACTCGCCGCTGGCCAAGGGCCGCGCGGCCCGCCCGTGGGGTGAGCAGACGGCACGCTCGTCGACGGACAGGGTGGCCCAGGCGTTCGACCGGGATGTCGACAAGCCGGTGGTCGACGCCGTCCAGGCGGTCGCCGAGGCGCGTGGTGTCCCGATGGCTCAGGTCGCCTTGGCTTGGGTGTTGTCCAAACCGGTGGTGTCGTGCCCGATTGTCGGCGCGACGAAGCCGAACCATCTGCAGGATGCCGTCGCAGCCCTCAATCTCGACCTTGCCGATAGCGAGATCACCCGGTTGGAGGAGCACTACGCACCTCAGGACAACTACTGGTGGTGAAGCGGTCGGCGAACGGCTGCGGCACCGGTGTGGGCGGGTCACCGAGGCGGATGAACAGTTCCTGATCGGATTCGATGATGTCGGCGACGGTGAGGCAGTGGATCCGGCTCAGTGGTTGGGCGTAGAGAGCAGTAACAGGCATACGGCCACCCGGATCGGCAGTGGCACGGCGTCGCCGCTCGCGTTGTTCCCGGTCGGGTTATCGGTGACGTAGCGGCGCAGCAGGGCCAGTCGGCGTTGCTGGGTGATGGTGGTGCCGGGTTGGAACACGATCCGATGCACCACCAGGTGCGCGCCAGACCACGGCCATGCCGCCCTCACCGAGACGGTCAAGAATCCGGTACCGCCCGGCGAGACACGTCATCGCATCCACCCGGCCAGTCTGCCCGACATCGGTCGATGCGACATGCCTCGACCGGACGCCGCTCCACATGCTGGGCGGCCAGCGTCGATCGGTCCGCCGGTGCCGACGCTAACGACAGGACTGCCAACGGCGCTGCGCAACGGCACCTGCGACCATGGCTCCGTGCCTAGTGAGCCGCACTTGACCATGATCCAGAATGCGATCGCGCGATTCGCTTCGCAGTCGACGACATCAAGGGCTGGTCGATCACCGTAACCGCCGCACTGCTCGGGTTCGGTGCGACCACTACGACCCCGGTCGTTGCCGTTGTCGCCGGCTACGCCACGCTTGCATTTGCGGCGCTCGACGCCTACTACCTCAGTTTGGAGCGGGCCTACCGCAAGCTCTATGACTCCGCCGTCGCCGACCATGCGGAGCCATGGTCGCTCTCGGTCACCCGGCCGGCCGCGCGCGCAATTCTCTCCGCCCTTCGCAGCTTCGCAATCGTCGTCACGTATGGCACGTCCCTTGCCGCCGCGGCAACGATTGGCGGCTACCTCGCGTTGTCCTGAGAGAGGACCGAGCATCGAACGACCCGACTGCCCTACATCGAACGACCCTTTCGGTTATTGCTGGGCCGTCTCTGGGCCGTCTGGGCCGTCGCCAGGCCGTCAAACGCCGACCACCATCGACCAGCGTCGACCAATACTGACGTACGAAACACCAGGTCAGCGACTTCGGCCAACGCCGCGAACACGAGGCGACGGACGAGTCGACCTGTACGCCGGGTTTTGTGCCCGCTCGCGCGGGCGGCGGCCATCCATCTCGGCCTGCCGTTGCCGACAGGCTCCAGCGGCCTACCCGCAGGCTCGGGCGGGCAGCCCTCGAACGCCTGCGCAGGCCGCCCCTTGCGGGTACGGCCCTCTTGGCCTTGCTCCGGGTGGGGTTTACCGAGCCACCCCGGTCACCCGGGGTGCTGGTGGGCTCTTACCCCACCGTTTCACCCTTACCGGCCGTAGCCGGCGGTCTGTTCTCTGTGGCACTGTCCCGCGGGTCACCCCGGGTTGCCGTTAGCAACCACCCTGCCCTATGGAGCCCGGACGTTCCTCGGCGGCACCGAAGTGCCGACGCGGCCGCCCGGTCGACTCGTCCGTCGCCGGATCATTCTACGACTAACCTCGGTGTCGATGGATCTCACCGATGTCGTCCTGCTCGTCGTCGCCGGGATCGCCGCCGGCATCGTGAACGGCTTCGCCGGCGGCGGCTCGCTTATCACGTTCCCCGCCCTGATCGCCACCGGGCTCACGCCGGTCAGCGCCAACGTCACCAACTCGCTGTCGGTGGTGCCGGGCTACGCGGCCAGCGCCTACGGCACCCGCGCCGACCTCGCCGAGCTCATCGGCGGCGAGCGCCGCCGCGTCCTGACACTGATCCCGGTCGCCATCGCCGGATCGGTGATCGGGTGCGCGCTACTGCTGCTTGCCCCCGCCCGCGCGTTCGACATCGTGGTGCCGTTCCTCATTCTCGGCGCGGCCGCCGTGCTCGCCTTCCAGGATCGCCTGCGTTCCGTCGTCGGCAATCCGCACGAACTGCCGCCCCGCCGCCGGGCCCTCGCCGTGCACGGCATGGTCTTCGGCGCCGCGATCTACGGCGGCTACTTCGGCGCGGCGATGGGCGTCATGATGGTCGCCGGGCTGGGCCTCGTCATCGCCGACACGCTGGCCCGGATCAACGCATTGAAAAACGTCATTTCGACGACGGTAGGCCTCGCCACCGTCGTCGTCTTCAGCCTGTTCGGGCCGGTCGACTGGCTGGCCGTGGCCATCGTGGCACCGGCCACGATCGTCGGCGGCTACAGCGGCGCCCGCCTGGCGCGCCGGCTGCCGAACGCCGTCCTGCGCTGGGTCATCGTGACGTTCGCCGTCGTCGTCGGCGTCGTGCTGCTGGTGCGCGCATTCCGGCCGCATTAGGCCGCGAGATGCGCCACCTCGTTGACGCCGCGCACGCTGACGGCGCCGTCCGGCCAGAAGTCGACTGTGGACAGTCCGGCCGGGTCCAGGTGGCACCGGTGCAGGAACCCGGCGCCGGCGTCGAGCGCGTCGCGGAGCACCAGCTTGATCGGCGAGACGTGGCTGACCACGACAACCACGCCCGACGGCTGGTTGGTCCGCAGCCGCGCCACCGCCCGCTCAACACGGACCGCGACCGCGTCCAGCGCCTCGCCGCCGGGCGGTGCCGTTGCCGTCGACGCGAGCCAGCCCGCCACCTCGTCCGGCCAGCGCGACCGCACGTCGGCGAAGGTGAGCCCCTCCCATTCACCGAAGTCGCACTCGACGAGATCGTCGTCGACTGCGATCGGGGCGCCCGCCGCCACGATCTCCGCCGTGCGCACGCAGCGTTCCAACGGCGAGGTCACCACGGCGTCGATCGGCCGGCCGATCGCAGCCAGCCGGCGCGCCACCGCGCCCGCCTGCGCCAGCCCGCGCTCGGTGAGCGGGATGTCGCCGCGCCCCGAGTACCGGCGCTGCGCGGTGAACTGCGTCTCGCCGTGGCGCACCAGGAGCAGCCGCAACGGCGTCCCGGTGGGCGGCTCCCAAACCCCGGGTACGGCCTGGCGTGCCCCCACGCCGCGAGCCGCCGTGGCCGCGAATGCCGCCTCGGCGGCCTTGCGCGCCGCCAGGCGCGCGGCCGAGTCGGGCGCCGCCACTGGCGGACGGGGTAGCTCGCCCTCCGCGTCATCGGGCTCGACGGCGCGACGGGCGGGCCGGACGATTCCCGCGGCCTCGTCCATCGCCTTGTTCGCCAACGCATCCGCCCGCTTGTTCTGCGCCCGCGGTATCCAGGAGAACGACACGGTGCGGAACCGGCGCACCAGATCCGCGGCCTGCGCCGCCAGCGGCCGAAGCCCCTGGTGCTTGATCTGCCAACGGCCGGACATCTGCTCGACCACGAGCTTCGAGTCCATCCGCACGTCGACCTCGGTCGCGCCCAGCGCGGCTGCCGCGGAAAGGCCCGCGATCAGCCCGCCGTACTCGGCCACGTTGTTGGTGGCGCTGCCGATCGACTCGGCCCGCTCGGCCAGCACCGCACCGGTCTGCGGATCCAGCACGACGGCGCCGTATCCGGCCGGCCCGGGATTGCCGCGCGACCCGCCGTCGGCCTCGACGATGACCCGCACCGGCGCTACAGCCCGGACTCGTTGGTGCGCACCAGGATCCGCCGGCACTCGTCGCAGCGGATCACCTCGTCCGGCGGCGCGGCCCGCACCCGGGACTTCTCGCTGCCGGACAGCTCCAACCGGCAGCCCTCACACCGGCCGGCGCGCAACAGCGCCGCACCCATACCGGTGTGCTCGCGGATCTGCTCGTACAGCTTGACCAGGTCGGCCGGCAGGTCGGCGGCGAGCGGTTCGCGCCCGGCCCGGCGGAACTCCTCGTCCCTCGCGATGCCGGCGAGCAGTTCGTCGCGCCGCTGCTCCACCTCGGACTGCTGGCTGCGGGTCCGGTCCAGCCGGGCCGACACGTCGGTGAGCACCGCCTCGGCCTCCTCCCGCTTCTCCATCAGCTCCAGCTCGGCGTCCTCCAGGTCACGCTGCCGCCGGGCCAGCGTCTCGACATCGTGCTGGAGCGCCTCGAGCTGCTTGGCCGGGCCGGTGCCGGCGTCCAATCGGACCTTGTCGCGGTCGGCGCGGGCGCGCACCTGCTCGACGTCGCGTTCGAGCCGGTCGATGTCGCGGTCCAGATCGTCGACGCCCACCTGCGCCTTCGCCCGTTCGTCGGCCAGCGCGGCGACCGCGGCCTCCAGTCGCGAAAGCTCGGCGTGCTCGGGCAGCGTGCGCCGCCTGTGCGCGAGCTGGGCCAGCGCGGTGTCCAGGGCCTGCAGGTCCAGCAACCGGCGCTGGGACTCCGGGTCAGCGTTCACCGCTGGCTCCTAACGTCGATGACGCGTGTAGCGTCCAGGGATCGGTGTCGAGGTCCGAGACGACGGTGCGCACCGGCAGCGCGGCCGCCACCTCGGCGGCGACGGCGTCCAGCCACGGGCGTTCGGTGGCCCAGTGTGCGGCGTCCAGCAGCACCGGGCCGCCGTCGGACACGTGCTCGCTCGCCGGGTGGTGGCGCAGGTCGGCGGTGAGGTACGCGTCGGCGCCGGCCCGCGTCGCGTCGGCCAGGTACGGGTCCCCCGCGCCGCCGCACACGGCCACCGTCTCGATCACGCGGTCGGCGTCGCCGGTGCCGCGGACGCCCCACGCGGTCGGCGGTAGCGCGCGGGCCGCAAGCTCGACGAGCGCCGCGGCCGACACCGGCGACGGCAGCTTGCCGACGCGCCCCGTGCCCCGCCGCGGATCGTCGAGCGACGGCCTGATCGGGCGGACGTCGTGCAGCCCGAGCCGCGCGGCGAGCGCGTCGGAGACCCCGGGATCCGCCACGTCGGCGTTGGTGTGCGCGGTGAACAGCCCGATGCCCGCGCGGATCAACCGGTGCACGATGCGGCCCTTGTAGGTGGTGGGCGCGAGCGTCGACACGCCGCGCAGCAGCAGCGGATGGTGCGCGACGATCAGCTGCGCGCCGACGGCGACGGCCTCCTCGACCGTCTCCGGCACGCAGTCCACCACGAACAGCACGGTTTCCACGGCCGCCGACGGTTCGCCGAGCACCAGCCCGACGCGGTCCCACGACTCGGCCCAGGACGGCGGGTACCGGGCGTCGAGAAGGGCCACCACGTCGCCGAGAACAGTCATTGCGGCGACGCTACCAGTGGTCGGCGCTCTCGGATCGCCATGCCCGCTGCTTCACCGCGTCGATGGCGAGCCGCCACGGGAACATGTCCACAAGGGACTCTCCGGTGCCGGGCCGGAACGCCGGGACCTCACCCTCGCCGAACAGCACCGACACGCCCCACTCGCGGAGCAGGGCGATGCTGCGGCCGAACGCCGGATGCTTGGCCATCGCCTCGTTCGTGAACGGCACGGCGACGATCGGCAGGCCCAACCCGACGCCCTCGACGATCAGCCCGAGCGCCAGCGTGTCGGCGATGCCGGCCGCCCACTTGTTGACGGTGTTGACGGTGGCCGGCGCCACCAGCATGGCGTCGGCGGCCGGAAGCACGTCGGGCTCGCCCGGGTACCTGTAGTGGTGCCGCACCGGATGGCCGGTGAGCCCGGCGAGGAAGGCCACGTCGATGAACTTCAGGCCATCGGGGGTGGCGATGACGCATACCTCCCACCCGTCGGCCTTGGCCAGCCGTATCCCTTCGGCTACGCCGCGCGACGCGGGGGAACCACAGACGACGATGTAGAGAACCAGCTTCCGCGAACTGTCCGCGGCAGCCGTCATACTCCAACTCCCATGTGTTCGGCCAACTCCGCCACCGGGGGCGGTGGTGCACCCCGGGTGCGGCGCAGGATGTCGCTGAGCACCTCGCGGGCGAGCGGCCGGCACCTGATCTCCGAGGGTGCCAGACGATCACCCTCCAACAGCATCTCACTGGCCTTGGACACGTCGCCAACCAGAGCGTATCCGCGGGCGACATCGAGGTAATGGTGTGCCCTGCGTTCGGGCATGAGCGCGCCGAACGCCTCGATGTCCATCGACTCGTGGACGTCGATCGCGAGGCGCCCCTCGCCCATCTCCACGGCCGTGGCGACCCGGTGCAGTTGGACGTTCGTCGGGCCGAACGACGTCCAGTAGTGGTTCTGATCGCTGCCGATGATGCGGGCGGCCTCCTCCGCGCCGGCGAGCAGGTCGCGGACGGTGGCCATGTCGCCGATCCGCGCTGCGGCCATCGACGCCTGAAGCAGAAGCGCGCCGTACACGCTCTGGCGCTCGGGCTCGGACGCGCCGTCACCGTCGCCGGTGGCCAGCCGGTTGGCGATGTTGACGTTGACCTCCAGCGCCGGGCGGGCGCGGCCCATCGAGAGCAGGGCCAGCGCGACCCGGTAGGTGGCGGTGCCGGCGAGCAGCGGGTCGTCGGCGCGCTGCGCGACAGCGATCGACCGATCGGCGGCGAGCCAGGCGAGTTCGCACTCGCCGAGCTTGCGCAGCGTCGACGACGCGATCTGGTACACCTCGCCCAGCAGGTGCGCCGCGTCGGGCGACGACGCGTTGCCGGCCAGGGCGGTGTCGGCGGCCTGCGCGTCGCGGAGCAGCTTGGGTAGGGCACGGGCCAGGACGCCGTACTTGGCGTGCTGGTAGGTGAGCCACGCGTGCCCGACGGCCTTGCGCATCTCCGGCAGAGCGGGCGGCTCCGGCGGCGCGTGGAAGTAGGCGCTGATCTGGTCGTAGCGCTCCAGCGCGGCCCGGATCTCCTCGACCTCGACCTGGTCGATGCAGTTGATGCTGTCGGGCCGCCGCTGGGGGTCCTTGCCCAGCAGCAGTTGGACGTCCAGTTGCAGGACGTCTGCGATCTCGTACACGACGGAGAACTTGTCGAGCCGGCGCACGCCCCGCTCGACCTTGTCGACCCAGCTCTTGGACTTGCCGAGGCGGTCCGCGAAGACCTGCTGGGACATCTTCCGACGGGTACGCCAGTACGCCACGCGGCGGCCGATAGGCAGCTCGTCCACGTCCGATCCCCTCCCCCGACCCGCCCTCCACCGAAATGGTGAATGGGTGCCGGGCGATGCCTTTGGCGTTACATCGCACGTTCTGTGCGGTTGGGTATGTGGCTGCGTCCTACGTTGATTGATGCAAGTTGCAGAACTTGCCCAATCAAACGAGCGGATCCGCGGAAGGTGACGCTCGGCCCGATTCCCCGTCACCCGGGAGGTCAAACCAATGCTCCGGGACACCCGACTCGCCCGACCCTTCGAGCGACATCGCCTGCAACGAGCAGCCCAGCAGTACGTCGATCATCGCTGGCCCGTGGTGCCCGGCGCCCGCCTGCGCGGCGACCGCTTCGCCTGCGACCAGATCGGTTGCCCGACGCTCACCTGCCACCCGGCACTGCCGGACTGGCAGAACACGGCCTCGCTGGACCCCGCCCGCATCGCCGGGTGGTGGCAGCGCGCCAACTACGGCGTCCTGCTCGCCACCGGCCACACCTTCGACGTGCTCGAAGTGGCCGGCCCGATCGGCTGGAAGCTGGCCCGGGAGGCCCGCGGCCCGATCGCGGTGGCTCGGGCGGGGCTGCCAGCGGGCGCAGCGGAGCGGAGCCCGCGGTCAAGCAGCCCCTGCAGATCAACACTGTCGCAACGATGGATGTTCTTCGTGCGCCCGGACGCGCACGTCCTGCCGGCTCTGGCCGAGCACCCGAGCGTGGTGCTGCACCGGGGCGGCTCCTGGATTCCGGCGCCGCCCACGCCGTTGCCCGCTGGAACGGTGCGCTGGCTCGCCCGCCCGGCCGAGTACGGCTGGGAACCGGCCGATCCGCTCGCGGTGCAGCGAGCGGCGGCGCGGTTGCTGCGAGACGACCGTCAACCCCGGCAGGTATGGCAGCTGAACAGGACCGCCATCCCGAGCATTGAGTGATCATTTCGCCACGCATTGCCCCCAACGTAATTGGAACCGGCGTCCCGGGTCGACCCCCCGCAGGGTTCGTCCACTCGGCGATTCGGTCACGACGGGGTGACGTATCGGAATCCGCCCGAACGGATCATCCGGGGCCGGGATCGGTCGGGGATGTCGGCGGCGTGCGCGTGGGCGACGTCGGCGGCGGGCTCGTCGGCGGCGGGCTCGACGTCGGCGGCTGCGTCTGTGTCGGCGTCGGAGTCACCGGCTGCGTCGGCTGGCTCGTGGCTGGGGGCGTCGTGCCCGGCTGCGCCGGCGGGCGGGTGGGGCCGCGGGTGGTCCCCGGCTCCTCCGGCGCCGCGGACGAGGACGCCGAGTCGGTCGGCGACAGCGACGGCAACGAGGGCGCGTCGGTGACCACCGTCGGCGGCTCGCGGCTCGCGTCGGCACCGACCGGCAGCGCCGTGCCGTCGCCGCACGCGGGCGGCGGACCCGAAGCCGGCAGCTTCGCGCCGTTCAGCGACACCGAACCGGACGCGACGAGCGCCGCTAGCGGCTCGGCCGTCAACCGAGTGGCGCCGGCGGTGAGCAACGGGCCGGCGTCGGTGTCGATCCGCAACGAGAGGGGGTGGAACGCCGACGACGAACTCTCGGTGTCGGCGAGCAGCCGGCCGGTGTTGATCCGCACCACCGCCGTCGGCTGGATCGGGTGCCCGGAGCTGAGCAGCTGACCCAGTGTCACCGAAGTATCAGCACACAGTACTGACACCGCGCCGCCGCGGAACACGAGCCGCACCACCGACTTGTTCGCGACGGCGATGCGGTCGCCGGCGCCCACGTAGCGGTCGGCACCGCGGTCGAGTTGCGTCTCCGTTCCGCCGACGCTCACCCGGGCCGAACCGTCGGTGACGGTGAGCATCGCGCGGTCGGACGGCATCTCCGCCCAGGCCGGCGCCGGCCACAGGTTGGCGCCGCTGAGCAGCAGCCCGAACAGCAGGAAGAGCAGGAGCAGCCACCACAGGCCGCGCTCGAACCGGCCGTCGACCTCGGGGTCCATGTCGGACGGCGGCGGGCCGGGCGGCACCGCCAGCGGCGGGTAGCCGCCGGGCATGTGCAGCCCGGACGTGGAACTCGACCGCGCCTCGCCGGCCCCCGTCACCGGAGACTGGGAACCGGGCACCGGCGTCAGCGTCGCCAACTCCGGCAGCAGCCACACCCGCGCCGGGGTGCGGGCAACCGCGGCCTCGCCCGGCTCGTCGTTGCCGAACGGGCCGAGCAGGTTGCCGCGCCTGACCTCGTACCCGTCGTACCGGGTGAGCGTTCCGGACGCGACGAGCACCGCGTCGGCCGGGCCCGGCAGCACGACCTCGCCGCCCGGCGGCACCGGCACCGGCACGGCCCGCGAGGTCAGGCCGAGGTAGGCCTCCGCCGACAGCGTCGCGAACTGCGGCGACTCGTCGAGCAGGTCTTCGAGCTCGGCGAGCTCGGCCGGCGGCGGCGCCGGGAGCTGCCCGACGGCGCCGACGAGCACCGGCGCGGGCACCGCGAGCAGCGTCGCGCCGACCGCGTACCAGGTCAGGCTGGACGGGTTGCCGGTGATGACGTTCGCCAGCCCGACGACTCCGCCCGGCCCGACCCGCTGCCGGATCACGCCGCCCGGGTCGCCCGGCCGGCGCGCCTCGGCGACACCGGCCACCACCACGAACACCCGCGGCATCGCCACGCCGCGCTCGATCAGCGGCCGACCGTCGACGGGGCGCAGCCAGCGCGCCTCGCGGGCCAGCGTGGCGAGGGCGTCGGGGTGCAGGCTGCCGAGCGCGGAGCCGCGCAGCGCGTCGAGCCGGTGCGGAAGATCCCGGTGGACGTGCGCCTCGGCGGCCTTGCGCCGCCAGCCGCGCCACCGCCGACCCAGGCGACCGAGCAGGACGTACACGAGCGGGGCCGCGAGAA
>Ga0111538_10010973_pt1 | contig 12037 bp, 11 predicted proteins | sample SoiMethybrSBSTD1_FD_79669 | JGI IMG/M metagenome (GOLD analysis project Ga0111538, IMG submission 79669) | Bulk soil microbial communities from a Populus tree surrounding site in Tennessee, USA - Soil MetaG P. TD hybrid SBSTD1 (version 2)... | ecosystem: Environmental > Terrestrial > Soil >...
CCGGCATGACCCGGTTCAGGTTCGAAGGGTCGGCCGATTTTCACGGCTCTCTCAGCCTTACGAGGCACCCCTAGCGACTGGTTCGTTAGACCAGGCTAGCGCAGCCTTGTCAACGCGCCATCCGATCCGTCGAAGGGCGCGGTGCCCGGTCAAACCACGGGGAGCGCGCGCGGCGCCACGCGGGTGTCGGCGCTCGTCCGCGCCGGAGACCCACCGTTGGCGTCGGCCGAAGGCTGTCCAATGGCATCGGCGACGGGGGGGAGCGCGACGAGCCCTGCCTCGCGCAGGAGCGCGGTGTCCTCGTCCTTCTCGGGGTTCGGGGTGGTGAGGAGCTTTTCGCCGTAGAAGATGGAATTGGCCCCCGCGTAGAGGCACATGAGCTGCGCTTCGCGCGGTATCTCGGTGCGCCCGGCCGAAAGGCGCACCATCGTCTTCGGCATCAGGATGCGCGCGCAGGCGATCATGCGCACCAGGTCGAGCGGGTCGATGGGATCGAGCGCGGCGAGGGGCGTCCCCTCCACGCGCACCAAGGCGTTGATGGGCACGCTCTCGGGGTGCGGATCGAGCGCGGCGAGCTCGGCAAGCATGCGGCAGCGATCGTCGATCGATTCCCCCATGCCGATGATGCCCCCCGTGCAAACAGTGATGCCCGCCTCGCGCACCAGGCGCAGCGTGCGCAGCCGATCCTCGTACGTGCGCGTCGAGATGATCGACCTGTAATTCTCGCGCGAGGTGTCGATGTTGTGGTTGTAGGCGTCGAGCCCCGCCTCCTTGAGGCGGCGCGCTTGCTCCTCGGTCAGCATGCCGAGCGTGCAGCACGCCTCGAGGCCCAGGCTCTTCACGCCGCGGACCATGTCGAGGACGCGTTCGAACGCGGGCCCGTCTTTCACCTCACGCCACGCCGCCCCCATGCAGAAGCGCGTCGCCCCCGCTGCGCGCGCCCGCCCGGCCGCGTCGAGGACGTCGTCGACAGAGAGCATTTTTTCGCCGGAGACGGGGGTCTCGTAGTGAGCCGATTGCGGGCAATAGGCGCAGTCTTCGGGGCAGCCCCCCGTTTTCACGCTGAGCAGCGTGCAGAGCTGCACCGAGCCGGCCGGGTGGTGCGCGAGGTGCACGGCGCGGGCGCGATCGATGAGCTCGAACAGGGGAAGGTCGTAGAGCTTGCGTACTTCTTCGAAGGTGAAATCTTGGCGGGGACCCATTGCGAACCGCGTTCTAGCTCACTTTTCCCCCGCCGAACACCGAATCCGAGCCCGGAGCGCTCGCCGTCAGAACCCGACCGCGGCACGTGCCGCTTCGACGTCGATGATCCCTTGGGCCAGCATGTGCTTGAGGTGCATCTCGAAGGTCTGCATCCCGTAGGGGTGCGTCCCCTTCTCGATGAGGTCTTTCAGCGGCGGGTTCGATTCGGGGCGCTTCAAAGCTTCGCGCACGGTACCCGTCACGATGAGCACTTCGGAGGCGAGCACGAGCCCCTGCCCGTCCTTTCGTGGCACGAGGCGCTGCGCGACAATCCCCTGCAGCACGTCGGCGATGCGCTCGCGCACTTCTTTGGGGTCCCCCGTCGACAGCGCCTGCATCCTCTGCACCGTTCGGTACACATCGGGCGTGTGCAGCGTGGAGAGCACGAGGTGCCCGGTCTCCGCGGCCATGAGCGCGATTTCCATCGTCTCCCCGTCGCGGATCTCGCCGAGAAGAACGACGTCGGGATCTTGCCTCAGCGCCGCGCGCAGCGCTGACGCGAAGTTCGGCGTATCGAGCCCTACCTCGCGCTGGCTCACCGAGCTCTTTTCGTCGGTGTGCAAGAACTCGATCGGGTCTTCGATGGTGACGATGTGCAGCGGCTGCGACCGGTTCAGATGTCCGATCATCGACGCGAGCGTCGAGCTCTTGCCGTTGCCTGCGGCACCCACGACCAGCACGAGCCCCCGCGGTTTCTCGGCGAGCTCGCGGCACGCCACTGCGACGCCCAGCTCCTCGAAGGTCGGGATCTGCGCGGGGATGGTGCGCAGCACGGCGGCGAAGCTGCCGCGTTGACGGTAGACGTTGACGCGAAATCTCCCGAGCTTGGGGACGGCGTACGCCGTGTCGATCTCACGGACGTCGTCGAGGTTGCGCGGGGGGTTCAGCCCCTTCAGCAGGTGTCGCGCCACCGCTTCCGAGTCGGCGGCGGCGATGCGGTCGACACGGAAGTACACCATGTCCCCGCGAACCCGGGCGCCGGGAGGTTGACCCACTTTGACGTGGATGTCGCTGGCTCCGGCCGCGACGGCCTTTTGCAACAGCTGATGAAAGAAGGCCTCGTTGTCGTAGGGGCTCGAGCTCATGCGGTGCCGCTCGCGCGTGCAATGGGCGGCATGGCCCATCCTAACCCAACTACTTCGGATCCAGATCGTTCGGGATGGCCGCGGCGCTCACGGCACCTCGTTCGGCCAAGAGGCGCAGCGCGGAGATGGCTGGCGCGCGCACGTTTTTCGCGAGGCTTTTGCGCTCGGCCACCGTCAAAAGCGCGTCGGCGCAAGAACGCAATCCCGCGGGGTCGAGCGGCTCGGTTTGACGTCGCGGACGCGCAGCCATCCCGATGATGGCGCCAATCACAGGCCCCGTCGCGGTCGGATCCAGCTGGCGCACGATTTCGCCGAGCCGCTGGTACGCCGTGTCGGCATCGTCCGTCCAAGGAAGCGCGGCGAGCGCCGTGAGCCCAATCGGTCCCCCTTCTTCGAGCCCCTCCAGGAGCCCACCCGCGCCTTCACGATCCGCGAGTCGCGCGAGATCGACGGGATCCCCCTCCCGCGCACGCCGCCAAAGTTCGTCCTTAGCGCGCTCGCTCTCCTTCGCGGGCTGGTTGGCGAGACTCGGTGGCGGCGCTGCGTCGGTTTCCTCGCGCGCGTTTCGACAACTTGCAAGGGTCACGGACCAAAGTAGGAGAGCCGCTGTCACGATCCGCAACGCTCCAAAGCGCCCCGACAGGGTAACGAGCCACATCACGGCGCTAACCTAGCAGTAGTGCCCCGGATTCCAGCGCTTCGATCGCGTCGCGGCGCGATTCCATTTCGCCGTCCTGCCGTCCGTGACGTGTAAAATCCTCTGTTCCCCGTTCTTTTCAACACACAGCGGTTCTTTTCGCGGACTACCCGGAACATGAGCTCATCCTTAGGTGTTGCATCAACAGTCCAAAGCAACCGCTCTTGAACGCGACGATTGAGTGAGGGCTACCTACCTAGGAGCCTTTTCTCACCGCGCGGTAGGGAACGGAATCAGGAGGCATCATGTCGGAAGGTACGAGGCGCGGTTTCGCCTCGATGGCGCAGGAGAGGCAACGGCAAATCGCTAGCAAGGGGGGAAAAGCTGCCCACATCAAAGGTCGAGCTCACGAGTTTACGCCGGAGCAGGCCCGAGAAGCGGGTCGTAAGGGTGGCATGGCAGTCAGCAGAGACCGGCTGCACATGGCACGAATCGGCCGCAAAGGTGGCGAAGCGGTCAGCGGTGATCGGGCGCACATGGCGCGCATCGGCCGAAAGGGCGGAGCAGCCGTGAGCGAGGATCGCCAGCACATGGCGGAAATCGGCCGTGAAGGGGGCCAGTCCGTAAGCGGTGATCGCGCGCACATGGCGGAGATTGGTCGAGAAGGGGGACACCGGCGCCAGGCGCTCCGCTCGACATCCGATAATGCGTCGAATTCCACTGAGGAGAAGGAGGGTCCTACCTCGGAGGCTCAGCCGCCGATACACTGACGGCTAGGCCACCCAAGAGCAGGGCATCGCGGGTCGCAGCCCTTCGCACCTTGCGATGTCCGCTCGCCGAGCCGGTCGCACTCGGTTCGACCGGCTCGGTGTTCTGGGCCGGCTCGTGGTAATTCGGAGACGCCGGGCACGGGTCCCGGCTGGTCCTATGCCGCCGGCTCCTCATCATCTCATCGCCGTTATCGAGAGCGCAGAGGCCACGCTCGAGCAACGCATCGAGGCTGCGCACGCGCTCGCTGCCCACGGGGACGCACGCGCGCACGCCGTGGACCGCGTAGTCATTCCGAGCGGCGCGTTTGCCATGGGGGATCCTCCGCGACAGGTCGAACTCGCGGCGTACGCGATCGATCGGTTCCCCGTGACGGTCGCCGCCTACGCACGATTCATCGCGGCGGGCGGGTACCGCGATGCACGCCATTGGAGTGCTGAGGGGTGGGCGTGGCGACAGCAAGGGGCCATCGAGGCACCGCGATTTTGGGGCGAGGAAGAATGGCGCGCGTACCTCGTGCCCAATCACCCCGTCGTGGGGGTGAGCTTTTACGAAGCAGAGGCGTACGCAGCGTTTTGCGGCGCGCGCCTTCCGAGCGAAGCCGAATGGGAGAAAGCGGCGCGCGGCACGGACGGCCGCAAGTATCCGTGGGGCAACGAGTGGCGCGATGACGCGTGCGGCATGCGCGGCGTAGGACCGCGCAGCACCATCCCCATTGGCGTGTTCTCCAAGGGACAAAGCGCGTACGGCGTCCGCGATTTGGTCGGCTGTATTTGGCAGTGGTGCAGCGATCCGTTTCTCGGTTGGGGGGGCAGCGGAGACGACGAGCCAACCGAAGGGTCCCCTGCCCCTCTGCGCCGCACGACCTGTGGTGGCGCGTGGAACACCTTGCAATGGAGCGTGAGCTGTCTCGGGCGCAACGGTTACCCGATGACAGCGCGGTTCTCGAACCTCGGCTTTCGTTGCGTCGCACCCGCATGAACGACCGCGGGCAAGGCATCGACGTCGCGGGGCTCCAAAAGGACTACCGCGTCCACCGGCGCACGAGCGGCCTGGCGAGCACGCTGCGCTCGGTGTTTCGTCGAACGTACGAAACCGTGACCGCCGTGCGCGACCTGTCATTTCACATCGAGCCGGGGGAACGGGTCGGCTTCCTCGGCCCCAACGGCGCCGGAAAAACGACGACGCTGAAGACCTTGTCCGGCCTTCTGCACCCCACCGCCGGGCGCGTGAGCGTTGCGGGACACGAGCCCCGCTTGCGCGAGCACCGCTTTCTCAAACGCATCACCTTGGTGATGGGGCAAAAACAGCAGCTCCTTTGGGATTTGCCCCCGGTTGACACGTTTTCGCAAAATCGTGCCATCTACGACATTGCGCGACCGGCGTTCGACGCCACGCTGAAAGAGCTGGACGATCTGCTCGGCATCGGCGCGATTGCCGAGAAGCCGACGCGGCAACTTTCCTTGGGCGAGCGCATGAAATGCGAGCTAGCCGCGGCGCTCTTGCACCGGCCGGACGTCCTCTTTCTCGACGAGCCGACCATCGGTCTCGATGTCTCGATGCAGCTCGCCGTGCGCGATTTCATCCGCGCTTACAACGAGCGCACCGGCGCAACGACGCTCCTCACGTCGCACTACATGGACGACGTCGCTGCGCTTTGCCCGCGGGTCATCGTCATCGACAAAGGGCGTCTGCGCTACGACGGCTCGCTCAGCAAGCTGGTGGAGAAGATCCGGCCCGACAAGTCGATCGTGCTCCGTTATGCGCATCGCCCCGATCGCGCGGCTCTCGAACGGCTGGGAACCGTCACCGAATGCGAGGAAGCCAAGGCGGTGGTGCGCGTGGCTCGCCCCGATCTGCGCGAAGCGGTGGCCCACTTGCTGCTCGATCCGGCGCTTTCCGACCTGACCATCGAAGATCCCCCTCTCGAAGAGGTTCTGCGCGATCTCTTCGCCCAATCGGCCACGGAATCGACGTGAAGGCGGCGCTTTCGGCCTACCCGACGCTCTTGCGGATCGGCTTTGCCGCGGCGGTGGCTTACCGCACCGAAATGCTGGTGTGGATGCTCACCATGACGATGCCTTTCGTCAGTCTCGCGCTGTGGTCGGCGGTGTCGGCCACAGCGCCGGTCGGGCGGTTCGATCAGAAGAGCTTCGTCGCCTATTTCCTGGCCACCATCGTCGTGCGCCAGCTGTCCGGATCGTGGGTCGTCTGGGAGATCATCCAGGAGATCAAGAGCGGCACGCTATCGAGCCGTTTGCTCAAACCGATTCATCCTCTCATTGCGTACTCCGCCGACAACCTCGCCGCGACGCCGCTGCGCGTGCTCTTTGCGTTGCCCCTCGCGCTCATCGGCCTTGCGAGCGGGGGCGCCGTGTTGCCCCACGAGCCGCGCACCATCGCGGCCTTTCTTCTTTCGCTGTTCGGCGCGTGGGTGATCACGTTCTTCGTCATGGTGATCGTCGGCAGCCTCAGCTTCTTCATGGAAAGCTCGATGTCCGTCTTCGACATCTGGCTTGCGCTGTTCATGCTCCTGTCCGGCTATCTGGTGCCCCTCGAGCTTTTTCCGAGCTGGGTACGCAGCCTCGCCGAGGCGCTCCCCTTTCGCTACACGCTCGGCTTTCCGGTCGAGGTCTTGATCGGGATGAGCGACGACGCGGCCATCGTGCGCGGGCTCGCCATTCAATTCGCTTATGGGATCGGGGCCGCGATCGTGGCGCTCGCCCTCTGGCGCGCCGGCGTACGGCGCTTTGGCGCGTTCGGAGGGTGAAAATGCGCCGCTACCTGAGACTTCTCGCCCTGCAGCTTCGCATGTCGGTGGCTTTGGGCGCGCAATACCGCTGGGACTTTTTGACACAGGGCGCCCTCTCCATGGTGTGGACGGTGCTCGGGTTGGTGCCGCTCTACGTGGCGCTCCATGGCCGTCCTGCTGTCGCGGGGTGGACCTACGAGCAGGCGCTCGTCGTCGTCGGTTGGTTCACCGTACTGAAGGGGGTGCTCGACGGCGCCGTGAATCCTTCGCTGATTCTGGTGGTGGAGCATATTCGCAAAGGGACGCTCGATTTCGTTCTCATGAAGCCGGCCGACGCGCAGTTCCTCGTCTCGACGGCGCGCTTCGAGCCATGGCGCGCGATCGATCTCGTCGCCGGTGTTGCCATTCTGGTCTGGGCCTTCCGCCTCATGGGAAGCTTGCCCAGCGCGGGGGGCATGGCGTTGTCCGTGGCGCTCCTGACCGTCGCCATCGCCGTCCTTTATTCGACCTGGATCGTCGTCGTGGCAGCCGCGTTCTGGGTCGTGCGGCTCGACAACCTTTCTTATTTGATGAGCTCCCTGTTCGACTTCGGCCGCTGGCCGGTGAGCATTTTTCGAGGAGCGGTGCGCCTGTTTTTCACTTTCGTCGTTCCCATCGCCCTCATGACCACTTACCCCGCCGAGGCCCTACTGGGGCGCCTGGCCCCGACCACCGCGTGGCTCGGTATGGCCGGCGCGCTGGTTTTCGCTCTAGGTGGGCGGTTCATCTTTACCCAGGCGATCGGGCGATATACGTCGGCGTCGAGCTGATTCGATGTTCGTCATCCGCATTCTTGCCATCGTCGCCCTGCTCGCATCCATCACCAATGCCTATGTCGGCGCGCGCATTTCGAAAAGCAGCAGCGCTCAGCAGCGGCGCTTGTTCGTATCGATCCACATCTCGAGTGGAATCGTCCTCTGCGTGTCGTCGGCGCTGCTCGCCTTCTGGGCTTTTACCGCCGAGTGAGCGGCTGCTCGACGCTCGACGAAGAAGCAGAACTCGCCGCGAAGCGCATGCGTGTCAAATAGGCGCGGGTGCCGGTCGCTGCGCCTTTTTGCTCAAATTTCCCTTGTTTTTACGCCCGATCTGCATCGAAGGGCCCTATCGAACATGTTTGAGCAGCTTTTTGGTCTCGTCGCTGGCAATGCATCTAAACTGATCGTCTCAGTCGTTCGGTACCGGGGAGGGGCTGTCGATGGCGTATCGGGTGCTGGTGGTCGATAGCGAGGTCGAGGGACTGGCGGGCGTGCAGTCGCAGCTGGCGGCGCTGGGATGTGCTTTCGTTTGGGCCGTCACGGGTCAGGAAGCGCTCGATCTGGCCGATGGTGATCCGCTCGATCTCGCCGTGGTGGACGCGCGGCTCTCCGATCGCAACGGCGTCGATGTGGTGGCTGAGCTGCGTCGCCGACCCCGACTAGGGCATCTCCCTATCGTTCTTACGATTCGTCGCGGCGACGCCGAGCTGCGCATGCGCGCACCGCGCGCCGGCGCCGACGAGGTGCTCGAGAAGCCGCTCGATCCCAATTGTTTGGCGATCTGCGCGCGCCAGCTGCTCCGCTTGAAGGCCGTGCGCGACGAGCTCGATCTACGCAAACGCGAGCTGCAGAACGCGCAGCAGGATCAGCGCCGTTTCGTCGAGACGCTGGTGCACGACTTGAAGAACCCCATCGCCGTCGTACACGTCAACTTGGCGTGGGTCATTGATCGCATGGGAGATCGCCAGCCGGAGTACATCGAAGCGCTGGCCGACGCGCAGGACGGCATCGCGCGATTGCAAAAGATGGCCGACGATCTTCTCACGGTCGGGATGCTCGATCGGGCGGCCCTGCCGCTCAAACGCGAGTCGATCCGTGTGGCCGACTTGCTCAACCAAGTCGTCAAATCGCACGAGCGCGAGGCGGTCGCGCGCAACGTGTCGTTGTCGCTTTCGCTCGACGAGAACGTGCGCGTGGTCGGCGATTCTGCGCTCCTCAGGCGCGCCGTCACCAACTTGCTCGAGAGCTCGCTCCGGCACACGCCGTCGTCGGGGCGCGTCGAGCTCTCGGCGCGCGTCGGCGACGACATCGAGATCACCGTGTCGAACACCGGTCACCCTTTGCCTGCCGAAGAGAAAGCGCAGCTGCTCGAAAAATCACCGCCCGGGCACAGATCCCCTCCCGGGGGGCTCGGGCTTTATTTCAGCAAGCGCGCCGTCGAAGCGCACCACGGCAAGATCGACGTCGTCGAATCCGCCGAGTGGCCGACGTCGCTCGTTTTGCATTTGCCCGGAACGGGCACCGGTAATACCGGCACGGGTACGGGCGGTCCGTAGTTACCAGCCGGGGAAGAATTCACAGGGAGGCGGGGAGCCGGAAATCGAGGATCGCGCCGTCTGTTGCTACGCGCGGAAGAGCGCGCTGCCCCAGTGGATGCCGGCGCCGAGCGCCAGGAAACAGACGAGCGCCCCTTCTTTCACCTGACCGGCACGCACGATCTCGTCATAAAGAATCGGGATCGTCGCGGCGGAGGTGTTGCCGACGCGGGCGATGTTGGTGGGCACCTTTTCGGGCGGCACGCCGAGCGCCTCGCGCACCGCTTCGTTGATGCGCTGGTTGGCCTGGTGCGCCACGAAGAGATCGACGTCCTCGAGCTTGACGCCGGCACGCTTGCAGCAGCGCAGGACCGACTTGGGCAGCTTGGTGACCGCGTGCTTGAAGAGGTCTTTGCCGTCCATCCTCGGAACGAACAGATCGTCGTCCACCGTCTTCTGCGAGATGAAGGGGCGGGTTCGGAATCCAGCGGGGATGTGGAGCTTGGTGACGAAGTTGCCGTCGGCGTGAAGATCGACCGCCAAGAGCCCGCGGTCGGGGCGCGCATCGCGCTGGAGCACCATGGCCCCCGCGCCGTCGCCGAAGAGGATGGCCAGCGCGCGGTGATCGTTGGCGCGCTGCCGGATTTCGGCGGACGGGGGAGGCCCCTCCCCCGTTTCCAGGTGATCCCAATCGGTCCACGGCATGAAGCCGGCGTGTGCTTCGGCCCCCACGACGAGGATGCGCGACGCGTGACCGGCGGAGAGCATCGCGTCGGAGAGCTGCAACGCGTAGATCATGGCAGCGCACTGCTGACGGATGTCGAGCGCTGGGGTGCCGACGGCGCCGAGCTTGGCGCCGAGCACCGGGGCTGAGCCGGGCAGGATGTAGTCCGGCGTCATCGTCGCAAAGAGGATGTAGTCGAGGTCCTCGGGGGCGAGTCGCGCCGCTTCGAGCGCGCGCTTCGACGCTTCGAGCGCGAGGTCGGAGGCGCCGACGCCTTCCGGCGCGTAGTAGCGCTGCGCGATGCCGGTCCGCTGCTGGATCCACTCGTCGGTGGTCTCCATCACGCGGGATAGATCTTGGTTCGTGTAGGGACGCCCAGGGAGAAAACTGCCGGTTCCGATGATGGAGAGGGACATTGGCGGGATCGGTCTCGAAGAGTCCTGCTTCTTAGCACTACGTCTGTCAGTTCTTCGTCATACCTGATCGCGATCGGGTCGGTCGGGCGGCCGGCCTCGGGAAGGCTCGGGGCGCAGTGCTAGGCCATCCCTGTCGAGCGCGTCAAGCAAATGCGCCGCGTTTTGCCGCAGGTTACGACGCAGCATGTCACGAGTGGCTTCGTTCATCAGCAAAGGGCGTCCACCCGGCGTGGCTCGAACGCCCTATCCGCCCGCGCGGCTCGAGCAGGGCTCGTGCGCTCGAAACATGGGAAAAAAGGGCATTTCTTGACCGGCGGATGTGAGGGTGATTCACTCGAATCAGCATGCCCAGCTTACGATCGATCCTGTTCTTGCTGACGATTTGGGGGCTCGCGATGGGGTGTGGTTCAGAGAAGAATCCCCCCTCTCTCGGCGACAACCCCAACAACAGGCCGGACTCCAGCACGCAGCCCCCGGACACCACGCCGGAAGCGGGCACGCCGGAGACGAGCACGCCCGCCGACATGGGGACCGTACCCCCGCCGAACGTCTGCGACGCAGGCAGTTGCGGCATCACGCTGACGGCCGCGGCCACGACGATCCCCGCCGACGGCAAAGCGCGCGACGAGATCACGGCGAGCGTCGACGCGCGCCTCGGGGGGTTCGTCGAATTCACGATCACCGGGGCGGGGCTCTGGGACAACCTCAAGACGAGCATCACCGCGCAGGTCGACACGTTCGGCAAAGCCCGCGCCATCTTCGTCTCCGACGTCGACGGTGGCACGGCCATCATCACGGCCAAGCCCGTGGGGCGCACAGAGGCCGCCCAAGTTGCCATCGAGATGCCCGCGCTCGCGGACATCACGTCCACCGCTCAGCACAACCTGATGGGCGTTCAATACTCGGGCTTCAACGAGTCGAACCAGATCACGTTCAAGCTCTTTGCGCCGAACGGCGTCCCCTACCCCGACGGGCTCGAAGTCACGTTGGAACATAAGCCCTTGAGCGGCTCGACCATCGCCACCGAGCAGACCTGCACGATGCTCGACTGTGTCATCAAGCACTACGAAAAGACGGCACGAGGCCAAGTCTCGATCCCCCTCATCTCGGGTACGCTGCAAGGGGTCGCCATCGTCACCATCATCGCCACCGCTGGCGGTCAGACCAAACGGGTCGACGTATCGTCCCAGATCGTCGGGGCCAAGGTCAGCGGCCGCAACGTGTCCATCGAGTGCTCGCCGCGCAACGTGCCGGCGCTCTTCGATACCGATTGCGTAAGGTCGCGCGTCGATGCCCCCTTCAAGTGCACGGTGACGCTCGGCGATCGATTCAACAACGTCGTCGGCGTCGCGACGACCGTCAAATACCAGAGCGAAGCCGGCATCGTCGGGACGCCACCGACGACCCCCATGTTCCCGAGCCCCGATTTGGGGAAGGCGACCGGAACCATCGGTACCGTGGGGGGCGTCCTGCCACTCGACGTCTTTCCGCTCACCGATGAACATTCCTTTTCCTACGCGGACCGCTGTCACCCCTCGGGTCCATCGACGCACAACCCTCGCGACGGCATCGTGAGCGTCATCGCCATGATCGCGGGTGAAGAAGGCTTCATCGACAAGAACGGCGACGGCAAATACAACCAAGGTGAGCCTTTCATCGACTTGGCCGAGCCCTTCGTCGATTCGAACGACAACGGCGTGTGGGACGCCGGCGAGTTTTTTGCCGATCTGAACGGCAACAACCAGTGGAACCCTGCCGACGGTTCGTGGAATGAGAAGACCACGCTCTGGGCCGAGACGCGCATCGTCTACACGGCCGATCCCGCGGGCTACGTCGACAACATGGACCAACAATATTTCTCGCGCTTCTTCGCGCTGGCGACGACCCCCGGCACCCCGTTACCGCCGGACCCGACCCCGCCCGTCACGCGACCGCAGCTCATGGCCGATCAGTCCTACGGCGTGCGCCTCTGGTTCGCCGACTCGAACCGCAACGGGCTGGAGCCGACGGTCAAGTACACAGTCGAGGTCGGGACCGGCGATCCCATCACGGCAGCCTTCTCGCAGAGCTCCCCCATGCGCCCC
>Ga0111538_10010975_pt1 | contig 12035 bp, 6 predicted proteins | sample SoiMethybrSBSTD1_FD_79669 | JGI IMG/M metagenome (GOLD analysis project Ga0111538, IMG submission 79669) | Bulk soil microbial communities from a Populus tree surrounding site in Tennessee, USA - Soil MetaG P. TD hybrid SBSTD1 (version 2)... | ecosystem: Environmental > Terrestrial > Soil > Tree...
GACGAGCAGCGGACCATAGCGATCGCCCATACTCGCTCCGTGGGGCAGCAGCGCGTACTTGTCCACGAGGTGCGCGTAGGCGTGAAACGACACCGCCGTCACCTCGTAGCGGCCGTCGAACGCCGCACGGTTGAGCGTTTCGATGTCCGCCAGAACCTGTTCGACGTCGATCCCTTCCACTTTCACCGCGCCTGAGGCCAGGCCGTAAAACATGAAGGCGTCATCGGAATCCGGGCTGTGCGCGACCGTGATCTTCATTGCAAGACCCATTTTACGGTCATTGGCCGCGGTGTTCGGCGAGGGCGTGGAAGAACCGGCCGACCGAGGCCGGGCCGGCCAGGCGCCAGTCGATCAGGTGCGTGTGCGGGCGATCGCCGACGCCAATCACGACGTCCGTGTCTCCGAGCGCGTCGAACGCGTCCTCGTCCGTGCGGTCGTCGCCCAGATAGACGATGGACACCGGTCCGGCGACGGCGGTCTGCACGCGCGCGCGGATCCACTCGGCGGCGCGCCCCTTGTGCCAGTCCACCGCCGGCAGCAGCTCGAGCGCCTTGGCGCCCGGCAACAGCTTGAGGACGCGCGCCTCGAGCTGCGGCTCAGCGAGCGCCTCGAACTCCTCGAGCGCGCGCTCGCCGAGCGCCGGCGGCACCAGCCGCACGTGACACGTCAGCGCGTACGTCTTGTTCTCGAGGAACAGTCCCGGACACCACGCCAGCGCGCGTACGGCTTCCGTCGTGATTCTCGCGATGGCGGGCGCCACCGAATCGAGCGCGTAGTGATGGAACGCGCAGTCGGGGCCGGTGATCTCGAGCCCGTGCAGGCCGGCCACGAACTCGGCACCCGATCCCACGCGCTCGGCGACATCCACGAGCCGGCGGCCGCTGACGACGCCCGCCGTCACCGACTCGAACGCGGCAATCGTCTCGAACGCATCGCGCACTTCGTCCGTGAGCACGGCCTCGGCCGGCGTCGGCGCGAGCTCCGCCAGCGTCCCGTCGAAATCCGTCAGGAGCAGCAGATGCCGATTGCGCAGCCGCGCGTCCACTTCGTCCGCGACGACATCCGACGTGTCGTACGCAGCGCCGCCGGTGTGATCGTATCTACCCAGAAAGAAACCCGGTCCCTTTCCGCCGTTCCAGCCGATCGAGAATGTCCGAGGCCCACGCCAGCACGTCGCGTCCTGCGACGCGACGCCGGAGCGCCTGCATGCGGCGCCGCCGCTCCCAGATCGGCATCTCGACTGCGCGTGCGATCGCGGCCGTGAAGCCGCGCTCGTCATAGGGGTTGATGATGAGCGCCTCGTCCAGCTCCTGCGCTGCGCCAGCCAGCTCGCTCAGAATCAGCACGCCGTCGAGGTCGTCGCGTGCCGCGACGAACTCTTTCGCCACCAGATTCATGCCGTCGTGCAGCGACGAAACGATGCAGAAGCTGGCCAGGCGATAGAGCGCGACGAGTTCCGGCAACTGGTACGCCGCCGTCACGTAGCGAATCGGCCCATCGGTGGCCGACGCGCCGTACTTCTCGTTGACGTGTGCCACGAGCAGCGAAATTTCTTCGGAAATCTCGGCATAGCCGGGCACGTCCGTCCGTGACGGCACGCCAACCTGCACGAACACGAACCGCGACGCCAGCTCCGGCCGCTCGGCCAGCAGCCGATCGATCGCGTCGATGCGCTCGGGAATGCCCTTCGTGTAGTCGAGCCGATCGACGCCGATGCCGACGACCCGGCCCTCGAGGCTGAGCGACGCCGCCATCCGCTGCATCTCACCCGGCAGCGCCTCGTCGGCCAGGATCGTCGTGATGCGATCGAAGTCGGCGCCGATCGGAATCGCGACGACGCGCACGGCGCGATCGCCGCGATACACGATGTCGCCCGACACGGATCCTTCGCCTTCCTCGATGACGGCGTTGAGGAAATGACGCCGATCGCGTGTCAGCTGAAACGCGAGGAGATCGTTGCTGAGCAGGCCCGCAATGAGCTCGCGGCGCCAGGGACAGATGCGCAGCCGATCGACGTCCGGCCACGGGATGTGCCAGAACAGCGCCGTACGCAGCATCGGCCTCCGTGCGCGCAGGTAGCCGGCCACGAGCGCCAGGTGATAGTCGTTGAGAAAGACGGACGAGTCCGGCGGCGCTTCGATCGCGGCCGCTTCGGCAAACAGCGTGTTGACCTGCTGATAGGCTTCCCAGTCCTCCGCGCGGAACACCGGCCGCACATGCGCCTGGTGACAGAGCGGCCACAGCGCGCTGTTCGAGAAGCCGGCGTAGTACCGCTCCTCCAGCTCCGGCGTGAGCCAGAGGCGGCGCAATCGATACGCGGGCGCGTCTGGCGGGACCTCGACGGAGTTGCTCTCGTCGACGACCTCGCGATCCGCGCTGCCCGCTCCGTGCGCAATCCACACGCCGCCTCGCTCACGCATCAGCGCGTCGAGCGCCACCGACACGCCGCCGGGCGTGGGCCGCGCGCGAATCGATCCATCCGGCGCGCGCTCGTGCACCCACGGCTCACGATTCGACACCACGACGAGTCCCGCGCTCGAGGCGCCGATCTCGTGCGCTTCGTTGAGCGCCACGCGGAACAGAATCGGTCCAATGAGCTGGTTGATGGCCACGACGGCGACGACGATCGCTTCGAGGCCGACGCCCCACTCCGGATGTTCCGTCGTCATCGTGGCCGCCAGCGCAAGCGTGACGCCGGCCGTGGGAATCAACGCGCGCCACAACAACCGCATTTCCGGCTGGTCGCGGTCGCCGTGCACGCGTTGCGCAACACGCACGCCGCTGCGCAGCATCACCAGCCGGATCACGGTGATCGCCGCCGCGACGCTGCCGACCGTGGCGAGCGGCGCGATGTGCATGCCGGCGCCGAGCGCGGCAAAGAACAACACCAGGACGGGCATGGCGCCGTGCTCGATCGCGTCGCGCAGGACGTCGCCGGTTTGCGGTGCAGCGTTCTGCACCACGACGCCGGCCGCCACGCCGGCGATCAGGAGATCGAGATCGAGTTCCGTGCCGAGTCCGGTGATGACGGCGCAGACGACGAGCAGCAGCAGCGTGACTTCGCGGCCGATGAACCGGAGGTAGATCGTGAAAGCGCCGCCGATGAACGCGCCGAAGGCGGCTGACCCGATCGTCGTCCACGCGGCCGCCGACACGAGCCCCTTCACGTCGGGCAACGGCACGCCGAACGCGTGGCGTGCAACGTCCTGCCACACCGTGAACAACACGATCGTGGCGACTTCCATCACCACGACGACCTCGGTGGCGAGATCGGCCAGCGGACCGCGCGCACGGCTCTCGGCAATCACCGCGACGGTGACGGCCGGCGACGCGCCAGCAAGCAGCGTCGCCGCGATCGCCGCGGCGACGAAGCGCGGCGCGCCCGCCAGTCCCCCGCCGATGGGTAGCCACGGCCAGGCGAAGTACAGCGCGGCCGCGAGTCCCACCCACGCGGCGGCCATTGTCCAGAGGCTGAGGGCGCCGATGAGCCGAAGGCGTGGCTGCAGCCGGCGGACGTTGAGGTGCAGTCCCGCGATGACCGCGATCACGACAATCGCGAGACGGCTGGCCGCCTGGAGATCGCGCGCCATCGGGTCGGTGATGATGTTGGCGAACGATGGCCCGCACGCCAGCCCGACGATGAGGTAGCCCGTGATCCGCGGCAGTCGCAGAAACTCGACGAGCCAGCCGGCAATGGCCGCCGCGACGAGCGCGACGCCCAGCGCCAGCGCCGCCGAGCTGCCGCTCTCGTGACCAAGTCGCGCGACGAGAAGCCAGGCGAGACCGATCGTGATGGCAAGCGCGGTCAGCCGCCTCACCGGCGATCCTCCCGTCGCCAGTGCGGCACGACCGCCACCGCAAACAACTCGAATGCTGCAGTGGCGATGGCGACCGTCGACAGCACCATGTCGCCGGTGGCCGGCGGCAGCACCTGCCGGAAGTTCAGGGCGAAGGCCACGGCCAGCACGCCGGGTGAGATGAGATACGCCGCGAGATCCGACGCGCTGACGTCGAGAAACCACGCCGACACCCAGGCGCCGGTCACCTTTCCGGCAAGACGGAACAACAGGTACGGCGTGAGCAGCCAGACGGCGGCGATCGACGGCGTCCACATGGCGCCGGCCGTGACGAGCAGCAGCACGACGAGCGGATGCTGCACGCGGCGCAGGTCATCCTGCACGATGCGATCGGCGCGTCCCGGGACGATCGTCCAGCACAGTCCTGCCACGAGTCCGACGCCGAGCGGCGACACGTGCAGGTAGGCCGCTGCGCCGCCCGCGAGCGACAGCGTGCCGAGCACGAACACCGCGCGCTCTGCGCCGGATTCGGCGCGCTCGAACACGAGTCCGCCGATCGCGCCAATGGCGATGCCGGCCGCGATGGGCAGCAGGCTCAGGATCCAGCGAGGACCCGGATCGGCCGACGGTACGATCGCCATCGCCACCACGGCAATCGCGATGGGCAGGACGTCGTCGAGATCGGCCACGCGTGTGGCAACCGCCGCGACCGGTTCGGAATCCGGATCGGCCGACGTCGCCGATGACGCTGACGCCGACAGGCCGAGCGCCAGCGCGAGCGCCGCGAGCGGCGCGTCGATCGGCAATCCCGTCGTCGCGGCAAAGTACGCGGTGGCGGCGGCGACGGCGCCGATCGTGATCAGGCTTTCGAGACTGGCGGCGATGAAGAGACGCTGCGCGTGGCGGATCTCACGGCCGAGCGCAATGCCCACCATGACGCCGATCACGGCCAGCGCGATCGTCACGGCGACGTCGAGACGCGAAAGGATGCGCGTCGAGATCAGTCCGAGCCCGAGCGGGCCGAGCAGCGCGCCAAGAGGAAGAAAGATGACCGCGGGTGTGAGTGACGGCGCGAGCCCGAGCGCCGACCGGGTGCGCAGCAACGAGAGCAGCCACACGAGTGGCGTCGGTGGCGGCGGGCCGAGGCGACGGTCGAGCGGATCCTGGCCGCCGATTTCCCGGCGCCGGATGTCACGCGGAACGGCCATTACCGCGCCGCGCCTCCACTGCCGCTGGCCGCCGCGGCAAAGACCGAGTCAAGCGTCGGCGCCGGCACGATGCTGATGCCACCCGTCCGTTCGATCGCCAGACCAATGAAGCGGCCGTCGAGCGCGTAGATCAGCGCGCCAGAGGGCACGCCGCTGTCACGTCCGATTTGCACGGTGGGCGCGCCCCACGCGGCGTCGGGCGAGTGATCGACGCGGCCGATGAACACCGGGCGCAGCGTCGGGCCATTCGCCGTCGCGGTGACGACCGCGACGTACGCAAAGCCGGAAAAACGATCGACCGCGTCGGGCACGGCCGGCGAGGTGTCGGAGGGCGGCGGCAACCGCAGCGACGCGACGCCGCGCGCCGTTTCGAGCGCGATCAACTCCGGTCCCCCGGCGACGCCGGGTTCCGTCGCGAGCTGCATGCCCGCCGGCATCGCGACGACACCGACATCGGGCCGCACGCGGACGGCGACGGCGAAGATGGACGGCACGACCGGAGGCGCTGGCGGCAGCGCAGGCGGCGCTGGAGCTTTCGCGGACGGCTTGACCGGTACAGGCGGATCGGTCGGCACCGGCACGAGCGGCACCACCGCAAGGCCGGGTGTGATCTTCGTCATGAGCGCGGCAATCGTCGCCGCCATGTCGTCGAACGTGGCGCGCGCCGCGAGTCCCGCAAACGGACCGGGCGTCGGCGCAACCGTCGTGAGATTGGCAGGCGGAAATCGGAAGCGTGCGAGCAGCATCAGCACGGCCACCGAAACGGCGACGACGAGGACGACGAGCCGCGTCTCGCGTCCGGGACGTTCCTCAATGCCGTTGGCCATCGCTCTCCTCTGCCACAGCGACGCGCCGCTCACGCGTCGAAGGCGAAGGTGTTACGGTCCGTGCCGGGGAGGCGGCTGCGCGGTTCGGTCCGGCGTCAGTGCGCCGGCGCCATTTCACGCAAGTGCTTCACTACCGTGGTGAACTTCCCGATCGTGTAATCGATCTCCTGTTCTGTGGTGAAGCGGCCGAGGCCGAAGCGAATGGCCGCCGGAGGTACCGCATCGGCGCCCAAAATGGCCGCCAGCACGTGCGAGGGCGTTGCCGACGCGGAGCTGCACGCCGATCCGGACGACACGGCGATGTCGCCGATGCCGATCAGCAGTGACTCGCCGTCCACGCTCTCGAAGCTCACGTGCAGATTGTGCGGCAGGCGATGCTCCAGCGATCCGTTGACGACGACGCCGTCAAGCGACGCGCGCAGCCCCGCGAGCAGCCGATCGCGCAGGCGGGCCAGCCGGGCCGATTCCTCCGTCATCTCCGCGCGGCCGATCGCGCACGCCTGTCCGAGCCCGACAATGCCCGGTACGTTCAATGTGCCCGATCGCAGGCCGCGCTCCTGGCCTCCGCCCGCCACGAGCGGCGCTAGCGCCGTGTGCTTGCGCACGAACAACGCGCCGCATCCTTTCGGTCCGTACATCTTGTGTCCCGTGAGCGACAGGAAGTCGATCTTCATCGCTTCGACGTCGATCGGAATCTTGCCCACGGCTTGTGCCGCGTCGACGTGAAAGCGTGCGCCCGCCGCGCGCGCGATCGCGCCGATCTCCGCGAGCGGCTGGATGACGCCGATCTCGTTGTTCGCGGCCATCACGCTCACGAGCGCCGTGCGCTCACTCACCACGCGCGCGAGCGCGTCGAGATCGATCCGGCCGTCGCGGCCGACACGCACGACGTCGGACGTCCAGCCCAGCTCCACCAGCCGCTTCGCCGCTTCGAGCACCGACTTGTGCTCGATCGCCGACACGACGATGTGCCGCCGCGACTGGCCCGGCATGTCCGCGGTCCCGCGAATCGCAAAGTTGTTCGATTCAGTGGCGCCGCTGGTGAAGATGATCTCGCGCGCCGACGCGCCGACGATCGCGGCGACATGACGCCGCGCCGCTTCAACCGCCTCCTGGGCCTTCCATCCCCAGGCGTGGCTCGACGATGCCGGGTTGCCGAAGTGCTCTGTGAAGTACGGCAGCATCGCCTGCAGCACGCGGGGATCCACGGGCGTGGTCGCGTGAGTGTCGAGATACACGGGCACGTAGCTATTATCACCTCTGAGCGCGAGTCATAATCACGGTATGCGCCTCGCAGTCCCCGGAATGGCCAGGTCCGCGGTTCACCTGACGGCGGCCGCGGTCCTCGTCGTCGGCGCCGCGCTCCCGCGTCCAGCCGCGCAGACGGCGGCACCGCCGGCCCAAAAGGCCGACGCGGAGTTCCTGCGGAAGGCCTACGACAGCTACACCTCGATGCGGCAGACGTCGCCCTACCGGACGTCGTCATGGTCGTACCTCGGGCCCACGAATATCAGCGGGCGATCGACGGACACGGCCGTGGCCGATCGCAACGGACGGCGGCGCATCTACGTCGGGTACGCGACGAGCGGCGTGTGGAAAACCGACGACAACGGTGCGACGTGGCAAGCCGTGTTCGAGCAACAGGCCTCGACGAGCATCGGCGACATTGCCGTCGCGCCGTCGAATCCGGACGTCGTGTGGATCGGCACGGGCGAGGCCAACATTTTCCGCGCGTCCATGCCAGGCATCGGCATCTACAAGTCCACCGACGCCGGCGCCACGTGGCAGCACATGGGGTTGACGGACACGCAGACCATCGCCCGCATCGTCGTGCACCCGACGAATCCGAACATCGTGTACGTCGCCGCATCAGGTCACGAGTGGACCGACAACGAGATGCGCGGCGTGTTCAAGACCACCGACGGTGGCCGGACGTGGGCAAAGGTGCTCTACAAGAGCCCGCGCACCGGCGCGATCGATCTCGCAATGGACCCGCGCGATCCCGAGACGCTGTACGCGGCGACGTGGCAGCGCATCCGGCGCAAGTGGAGCGACCCGCGGGTCGAGGACGGATACAGCGAGGGCGGCGTCTGGAAAACCACCAACGGCGGACGCACCTGGAGCGACGCCAGCGCGGGATTGCCCGCAGCGAGATACCGCGGCCGCATCGGTATCGACATCGTCCGCGCGAAACCGGACACGCTGTATGCGCTTGTTGACAACTACGAGATCGGTCGTATGCCGGCACCGGGTGAAAACGACCCGTACGGGCGCCCGATGCCGGCCGGGAAAGGGTTCATCACGGGCGCGGACGTCTATCGCTCGGACGACGCCGGAAAGACGTGGCAGCGAACGAGCCGGACTGACGCCGCAACCACGAACTACTTGAACTCGCACTCCGGCACGTACGGCTGGGTGTTTGGGCAGGTGCGCGCGGATCCCACCAATGCGGACACTGTTTACATCCTCGGCGTGCCACTGAGCCGTTCGACGGACGGCGGCAAGACGTTCAAGGAAGTCGAAGGGACGCACGGCGATCACCACAACCTGTGGATCGATCCCGCGAATCCCAGCGTGATGTACAGCAACAACGACGGCGGGTTCTACAGCACGTCCGACGGCGGCGCGAAGTGGACTTACGCGGTATCAGCCGGCGGCGCGCAGTTCTACAACGTCGAGCTGGACTCGAGCACGCCGATCTGGGCGTACGGATCGATTCAGGATCAGGGCAGCCGGCGGGGCCGCGTCGACCTCAGTGGCGGACGCACGTCGATCTCTTCGACCGCGTTCGAGAACGCGCCGGGCGGTGAAGGCTCGCATCATGCCGTCGACCCTGCGAACCCGAACATCGTCTACTCGCACGGGTTCTACGGGAATTTCTCGCGAACCGATCTCGCCGCACCTCCTCCCGATGGCGGGCGCGGACGTGGCCGCGGCTTCGGGGCAACGCCGATCCAGCCGAAAGACGCCGAGTTGCGGGCGCAGTGGATGGCGCCGTTCATCATCTCGCCGCACGACTCGAGCATCGTCTACGCGGGCTATCAGTACTTGTATCGATCGGCCAGTCGCGGCGATGCGTGGGAACGCATCAGCGGCGACTTGACGGACAACAACGCGGCACAGATGGGTGAAAACCCATCGGCGATTCCCTACCAGACGATCGTCGCTCTGGCCGAATCGCCGAAGAAGAAGGGACTCCTGTACGTCGGATCGGATGACGGCCGCATTCACACGACGATCGACGGTGGCAAGGAGTGGACGGATGTCACGAACAGCGTGCCGGTGCGCCGGTGGATCTCGCGGCTCGTGCCGTCTCAGTTCGACGAGGCCACGGTGTACGTCGCGCAGCGCGGCCGGGAAGACGACGACTTCGCGCCGTATCTGTGGAAGTCCGTGGACTACGGCAAGACGTTCCGCAGCATCGCCTCGAATCTTCCTGCCGGTTCGATCAACGTCATTCGCGAAGACCCTCGCAACTCGAACGTGCTCTACGCCGGCACGGACTTCGGCGCATTCATCAGCACCAACGGCGGTCAGCGCTGGGAGGTGCTCGGCGGCAACCTGCCCTCGGTTCAGGTGTCTGATCTGCAATTCCACAAGCGCGACAACGTGATCGTCATCTCGACCTACGGACGCGGCATGTGGGTGCTCGACGTCGCGACCGTCGCCCGCTGAGCGTCCCTGCACATGTCACTCGCCGACGATCCCCTTTGGTACAAAGACGCGGTCATCTATCAGGTCCACGTCCGCGGATTCTTCGATCAGAACGACGACGGCGTCGGCGACTTCACGGGCCTGACGCAGAAGCTGGACTACATCCGGTCGCTCGGGGTGTCCGCGATCTGGATTCAGCCGTTCTATCCTTCACCGTTGCGCGACGATGGGTACGACATCGCGCACTACGAGGGCGTGCACGCGACGTACGGCACGCCTGAAGCATTCAAGACGTTCCTGGACGAGGCGCACGCGCGCGGGCTGCGCGTCATCACCGAGCTCGTCATCAATCACACGTCCGATCAGCATCCGTGGTTCCAGGCGGCTCGGCACGCGCCGCCCGGCTCGCCCGAACGCGAGTTCTACGTCTGGAGCGATTCCGATCAGAAGTACGCCGGCGTGCCCATCGTCTTCAAAGACAGCGAGCGATCGAACTGGACGTGGGACCCGGTGGCTGGCGCGTACTACTGGCACCGCTTCTTTCACCACCAGCCTGATCTGAACTTCGACAATCCGGCCGTGCGGCAGGCCGTGTTGAAAGTGATGCGGCACTGGCTCGACCTCGGCGTGGACGGCATGCGGCTCGACGCGGTGCCGTACCTCGTGGAGCGCGAAGGCACGACGTGCGCGGGGCTGCCGGAAACGCACGCGATCCTGAAGGAGATCCGCCGCGAGCTCGACGCGCACTACGCGAATCGAATGCTGCTCGCCGAAGCCAACCAGTGGCCGTCGGACGTCCTCGCGTACTTCGGCGACGACGACGAATGCCACATGGCGTTTCACTTCCCGTTGATGCCGCGTCTGTTCATGGCGCTGCGGCAGGAAGATCGGCATCCGCTCTCGGAAATCCTGTGGCAGATGCCGGACATTCCAGAGCGCTGCCAATGGGCCATCTTCCTGCGCAATCACGACGAGCTGACGCTCGAGATGGTGAGCGACGAAGAGCGCGACTACATGTACGCGGCGTACGCCGCCGATCCGCAGATGCGCGTGAACGTCGGCATCCGCCGCCGGCTGGCGACGCTCATGGAGAACAGCCGGCCGCGCATCGAGCTGCTGACGGGCCTGCTGCTCTCGCTGCCCGGCACGCCGGTGCTCTATTACGGCGACGAGCTGGGGATGGGCGACAACATCTACCTCGGCGATCGCAACGCCGTGCGCACGCCGATGCAGTGGAACGCCGACCGGAACGGCGGGTTCTCGCGCGCCGATCCCGCGCGTCTGTACGCGCCCGTCATCATGGACTCGGTGTACGGCTATCAGGCCGTCAACGTCGAGGCGCAGGAACGATCACCGCACTCGCTGCTGAGCTGGATGCGCCGCATCATCACGCTGCGGCAGCAGGACCCGACGTTCGGCCGCGGCGCGATGGAAATCCTGCGGCCGCTCAACCGTCACGTGTTCGCGTTCATCAGGCGCTACGAATCGAACAACCCCATTCTGGTCGTCGCGAACTTGTCGCGCACGGTCCAGGGCGTGTCGCTCGATCTGGCACGTTACGCGGGGATGGTTCCAGTCGAGATGGCCGGTGGCGTGGCGCTGCCGCGCGTGACCGACGCGCCGTACTTCGTGACGCTGGCGCCGTTCGGGTTCTTCTGGCTGAAGCTCCAGCGCGAAGCGCCCGCGCACCTCGGCGTCGCGCCGGCGCCGATCCCGGCCGAGCACGAACCCGATCGATCGCCGCTGCTCGTCGGTCCCGAGTGGTCGAAGCTCTTCGACGGCAGCGTGCGATCGGTGCTCGAGCGGCGCCACCTGCTCGCGTACCTGCAGCGGCAGCCGTGGATGGATCGGCGCGCGTCACTGACACGAACCGCGATCGTTGACTGGGGCGTCGTCTCAGACGGCGACGAGCCGATCTTCGCGGTGACGGCGCAGGCCTGGTTCGACGACGGCGCTGACGCGCGTTATGCGCTGCTCGCCACCATCACACCCGGCGAACGCGGTGAGGAAATCGCCCAGCAGACGCCCGGTGCGGTGATCGCCCGGCTGGCCGGCGCACGCAAAGGCGTCATGCACGCCCGGCTCGACGTGGCCGCCGGCCGCGCGGCCCTGCAAGCCATCGCGGCCGCACGCCGCGCACCGCTCGCACGCGGCAGCCTGCGCGCACTTCGCCTCGCGGCGTTCGACCAGGCGATCGACGGCGCCGGCCCGATCGAACGGCTCGCGCCGTGGCCGGCCGAACCCGAACGCGCGACATCCTCCGTGGTGTTCGGCGAGCGCGTGTTCGTCAAGGCGGTACGGCGGCTGTGGCCGGGACCGCATCCCGGCCTCGAAGTCGAAGAGTGGCTCACCTCCACGGGCGCGTTCGCGGGCGTGCCGACGCCGATCGGCGTCGTCGACTATGCGCCGCGGGACGGCGCCGCGGCGCCGATGATCCTGGCGCACCGGTTCGTGCCGCATCAGAACGACGGCTGGCGTCACGCGCTCGGCGAGTTGACGCGCTACTTCGATCACATCCAGTCCATGGGCGAATCGCCGACGGCGGAGGA
>Ga0111538_10010978_pt1 | contig 12031 bp, 10 predicted proteins | sample SoiMethybrSBSTD1_FD_79669 | JGI IMG/M metagenome (GOLD analysis project Ga0111538, IMG submission 79669) | Bulk soil microbial communities from a Populus tree surrounding site in Tennessee, USA - Soil MetaG P. TD hybrid SBSTD1 (version 2)... | ecosystem: Environmental > Terrestrial > Soil >...
AAGTTCAGCGCCGACTTCATCCAGGACCTCCCGGTCGCGGGCCGCTTCTATCAAAACGTCCTCGCGCTGGCACCGGGCGTCCAGGATCCCGACGGCGACGGCAACCCCAACGTCAACGGCGCGCGTGACCGCGACTTCAAGACGTCGGTCTCCGGGATCAGCAACGTCGATCCCCTGACCGGGCAGTTCCTCAACCTCGTGGCTTCGGACTCGATCGAGGAGATCACGGTCGTCACCGCCGGCGCGGGTGCCGAGTACGGGCGCGCGCAGGGCGGCTTCGCGCAGATCATCCAGAAGCAAGGATCGAACGACTTCGAAGGCGTCTTCGGCATGATCTACTCGTCGAGCAAGCTCGACGGCAACGGCGCCACGAACATCTCCAACAGCCAGCTCCCGGATTTCTACCGGTACCAGCCCTCGCTGCAGGTCTCCGGGCCGATCATGAAGGACAAGCTCTGGTACCGGCTGTCGCAGGAGTACATCCGACTCGAGCAGCCGCTCGTGCTCGGCTCCGGCGGCACGGTCGCGACGACCGGGACCGACCGCTTCTCGACGGCCGACCAGATCACCTGGCAGATCTCCAACCGCAACAAGATGGCGTTCCAGTTCCAGGCCGACCCGCGCACGACGACGAACCTCGGCGTCAGCACCCTCGTCCCCTCCGAGTCCGCGGTGAAGCTCGAGTCCGGCGGCCCGACGTACTCCGTGCAGTGGACGGCGCCGTACTCTCCGAGCCTCCTCGTGGACACGGTGGCCGCCTATCAGGACACCAAGCTCAACCTGCTGCCGATGGAGACGGGGGTGCCCAACAACTGCCTCCCGAACTCCGCGCTCGAGGATGCGCGCTGCTTCTTCGTCGCGACCGGGCAGGTCTCGGGCTCCTCGGCGACGACCTCGCGCGACAACCGGCAGCGGTTCACGCTGAAGAGCGACGCCACCTTCTACAAGGGGCGGATGTGGGGGATGAGCCACCAGTTCAAGGCCGGGCTCGTCATCGAGAACGAGCGGTACTACCGCGAGCTGCTGCGCACGCCGAGCTTCACGCTCCAGTCCGGCCTCAACGGCGACGGCGGGTTGACCCTGTTCGCCGGCACGACGATGTCGGTGGAGCCGTTCAGCACGCAGCGCGCCGTGGGATCGAACTGGGGTGTCTACGGCGAGGACGTCATGCGTCCCCTTTCGAACCTGTCGATCACGGTCGGCGCCCGCCTCGAGCAGGAGCACGTCAGCTCGAACGGCCTCACGCCGTTCGACCCCGCGAAGGAAGCGGCGGATTACTTGGCGCGGGTGGAAGGGCTCGATCTCCCCGGACAGCGCACGGTCATCGCCCACGACAGCTTCATCGCCTACGAGGACATCCTCGGATCGATGGACGCGGTCGAGGCCCAGCTCGCCAACGGCGTGGACCTCCAGGAGAGCGGCGACCTGATCTCCCAGCTGTCCTGGACGCACTTCCGGACCCCGGGCAACATCGACATCACGAACTTCAACGTCGCGCCGCGCCTGTCGGTCGCGTGGGACCCGTGGAACGACGGCAAGACGAAGTTCACGGTCTCCGCGGGCCGGTACTACGACAAGGTCTTCCTCCAGATCCCGATTGCGGAGATCGAGCCGGTCCTCGTGTTCAACGAGTGGGATGCGGCGGCCCTTTACGGCGGCACCAGCGTCCTCCCGTACGATCCGTCGTTCAGCTACTCGGTCGTGGACCGGAACCTGAAGACCCCGTTCCAGGACGAGTACTCCTTCGCGGTGGAGCGTGAGATCTGGGAGGAGAGCTCGATCTCGTTCCGGTACCTGCACCGCAACTTCAAGGACCAGTTCCAGGACATCAACATCAACCAGATCCCGGGCGACTACGGACGTTGCCAGATCCAGACCTCGGTGGACGTGCCGTTCAACATTCCCAGCCCGGGCACCGGTGAGGTGATCGACCCCTACACGGGCCAGGCCTACCAGGACACGGATCCCGGGGACGGCGACGGCCGCCTCGACGATTGCGCCGGCCGCGGTATCCAGGGCACGGCCGAGGGTGGTGGCGTCGGCGGCGGGACCTCGAGCGTGACCCTTCAGGAGGCCGACGGCTTCGCCGACCTGTACGTCCTGAACCCCGCGTGGCAGGACATCTTCCAGATCGGCAACTACAACTCGCAGAAGTACGACGCGCTCATCTTCGAGTTCGTCCGCCGGCAGTACAAGAACTGGCAGATGGAAGCCTCCTACACCTGGTCGCAGGCGTTCGGCCAGGGGGAGGACTTCAACCTGGCGCTCGGCGACGACCGCTCGACGCTCTCGGACGAGCAGGGGTACCAGTCGTACGACGTGCGGCACGCCGTCAAGATCAACGCGACGACCGTGACGCCGTGGGGCCTGCGCGTCGGCGGCGCGATCCAGTGGCAGTCGGGGCTTCCGTACTCCCTTCTCCAGCGGGACCTGTCGTTCGTCCAGACCCCGCCGGTGTACGGCGACCTCGATCGCCAGTTCCGTCCGGTCCGCACGGTCTACCCGACGCACCAGCGGAACGACCAGCGGAACCGCTCCTACTGGAACGTGGACGCGAAGCTCGTGAAGGAGATGAACCTCCCGAAGGGCATGAACCTCCAGCTCACCGCGGAGATCTTCAATCTCCTCAACATGGACACGTACGCGGTCTACAACAACGTTTCCAACTCGGGCCAGATCATCAACGGCACGGCGGACTCCGGCCGCCGGTTCGGGCGCCAGTATCAGATCGGCGTGCGCCTGGCGTTCTAGCGCGCGGGTCGCCGCGATCGTCGTCGCGGCGACCTGCCTCCACGCTTCCGGCACCCCGCGCTCGTGGCGCGAGGGGCCGGCCCGCGTGCTGCTCACCGAGGAGGAGCGCAAGGCGTTCGGCTCGCTGAAGACCGACGCCGAGCGCGATGCCTTCGTCGAGCGCTTCTGGCGCCGTCTCGACCCGGACCCTTCGACCGACGCCAACGAGTTCCGCGAGACGTTCGAGGCGCGGTGTGCCTTCGCCTCCGGTCGCTTCGAGACGATCCGAGGGCCGGCGTGGAGCTCGGACCGCGGGCGGGTCCTGCTGCTGCTCGGCGAGCCGCAAAGCACGCGCCGCGAGACGGCCGGGATGCTCGCGGTCGAAAAGGAAGTCTGGGTCTACGCCACCACGGACGACGCGCTCGGGATCGAGATCCCGTTCTTCCGCTGCAAGGACGGCTCGTACCGCCTGGACCCGACGTGCGCCGACCTCGATCGGGCCTCCGCGGCCTCGACCTGGATGGCCTTCAACGCGGCGACTTGGGCGAACTACGGGTCGCCGCTGACCCGCTCGCAGCTCTCGTTGATGTTGAATTCGATCGCCCGCGGCTTCGGGGACCTGAAAGCGCCCCAGCGGTCCCCGAGGGGTGACCGGAAGGGGCCCGCCGGGGAGGACAGCGGCGACGACGCCTCGGTGCCCTTCTCGGACGCGGCCTACTTCTTCCGCACGCAGGACGGCACGATCCTCACGATGCTCGCGATCGAGCTCCCCGAGCGACCGGCCGGGGAGTCCTCCGGGCCCGTCCTCGCGGCGGTCGCCCTCGAGCAGCGGTTGGTCGCCGCGCCCCGCACGCTCCTGCTCGATCCCGCGCCCGACCCGGACCCGGGCCGGGTCTTCCTGGGCCGCGCTTACCTGCCCCCGGGCTCGTCCTTCGCCGCCCGCTACGCGGTCAAGGACGACGCACGCGCCGAGATCCTGGTCCGCAATCGTCGCCTGGACGTGCCGAATCTCTCCGGCTTCTCGGCCAGCTCGGTCGTTCCCGCCGAGCGGTTCGGGCCGGCGGGCACGGACGCGCGCGTCGTCGTGGGCTCCGAGGAGGTGCTCCCGAGGCCGGGGGCCGTGTTCCGCACCGGCGAGATGCTCCGCCTCTACCTCCAGGTGTACGGCGCGTCGGTGGACCCGAGGACGTCGATGCCGCGCGTGGACGTCTCGTTCCGCTTCGCCTCCGACGCGAAGAGCCGGCCGCGCTCGATGCGCCAGCCGTTCAAGGTGACCGGGGCCGCCGGCGCTTCGATGGGGCTCGCGCTTCCGATCGGCGACTGGCCGGAGGGACGGTACCGGGTGGACGTCGATCTGCACGACCGCGTCTCGGGCGCCCGCGCTTCGGCCGCGGGGGCCTTCCGGATCGTCGCCCGCTAGAATGCCCGCCTCATGCGCGTCTTCAACACGCTGACCCGGACCGTCGAGACGCTCGAGCCGATCGAGCCCGGACACGTCCGCCTGTACACCTGCGGGCCGACCGTCTACGACTTCGCCCACATCGGGAACTTCCGGACGTACGTCTGGGAGGATCTCCTGCGCCGCACGCTCAAGCATGTCGGTTTCAAAGTGACCCAGGTGATGAACATCACCGACATCGAGGACAAGATCATCGCGAAGGCGATGGCGCAGAAGACGACGATCGCCGCCGTGACCGCACCGTACATCGACGCCTTCTTCGAGGACCTCGACACGCTCGGCATCGAGCGCGCGGAGCATTACCCCCGCGCGACCGAGCACATTCCCGAGATGATCGCGATCGCGAAAGCCCTCGAATCCCGGGGCCACACCTACGAGAGCCAGGGCTCGCTCTACTTCCGCATCGACTCCTTCGACGGCTACGGGCGGCTCTCCGACCTGGCACGACGCGAGATCAAGGTCGGCGCGCGCGTGGACAGCGACGAGTACGACAAAGACGACGCGCGGGACTTCGTCCTGTGGAAGGGGAAGAAGGAGGGGGAGCCGGAGTGGGAGAGCCCCTACGGCGCGGGGCGTCCCGGCTGGCACCTCGAGTGCTCGGCGATGAGCATGAAGTACCTCGGCGAGAGCTTCGACCTCCACACGGGGGGCGTGGACAACATCTTCCCGCACCACGAGAACGAGATCGCGCAGAGCGAGGGCGCCACGGGGCATCCTTTCGTCAAGTACTGGATGCACGCCGCGCACCTGATGGTGGACGGCGAGAAGATGGCGAAGTCGAAGGGGAACTTCCACACGCTCCGCGACCTGGTCGCGAAAGGGCACGACCCCCGCGCGCTGCGCTACCTGCTGCTCATGACCCACTACCGCTCGACGCTCAACTTCACCTTCGATGCCCTCGCGCGGGCGGGACAGGAGCTGGCGCGCCTCGACGCGCTCGCGGCGCGCGTGACGTCGGAGCCGCTCCCCGAAGGCGCCGACGCCGGGTTCGACGCGAAGGTGAGCGCGTTCTCGGCCGAGTTCAAGGACGCGCTCGGAGACGACCTCAACGTGAGCGGGGCCCAGGGGAGCCTCTTCCGCGTCGTTCGAGAGGCGAACGCGGCGCTCGACCGCAGGGAGCTCCCTTCGGGAAGCCTCGGGAAGCTTCAGGCCGCGCTCCAGGCCGCCGACGGGGTGTTAGGCGTCCTCGGGAAGGAGCGCGAGATGGTCGCCCCCGAGGTCGAGGCGGCGATCGCGCGCCGGGCCGAGGCACGCGCCTCCCGGGATTTCGCCGCCGCGGACCGGATCCGGCAGGAGCTGCTCGCCCAGGGGATCGTCTTGGAGGACACGCCCCAGGGGGTCCGCTGGCGGCGCGCCCCCCGTCCGGTGCCGAAAGGCTAAACCTCCCGGCGGGGACGCCCGTCCAATCGGCGGGAGACCGTGAGCCACGACGTCCCCGATTTCGACGAGATCGTCCGCGCCCACCGGCAGCTGGTCTACCGGGTGGCGCGGCGGATCGTGCGGACGCACGAGGAGGCCGACGAGGTGACCCAGGAGACCTTCGTCCGCGCGTGGCGCGCGCTGTCCGGCTTCCGCGGTGAGTCGCGCCTGTCCACGTGGCTGGTGAGGATCGCGATCCATACCGCCCGGTCCCTCCCCAGGGTGCGTTTCGTTGCAGCCCCTCTCGGCGAGGCCGAGCGGATCGCCGATCGTGCGGACGGCCCCGATGCCCTCTGGGAGCGCCGCGAGGATCGCGCGCGGCTCCGCTCCGCGGTGCGATCGCTTCCGCCCCGTCAGCGCGAGGTCGTCGCGCTCAAGGTGTTCTCGGACATGACGTACGAGGACGTCGCTTCGGTGCTCGGTCTCACCGTCGGCGCCGTGAAGGCGCATCTCCACCAAGCGGTCGGCAATCTCAGGAGACGTCTCGCGGAGGACGCGCGATGAGCGGGCTCGACTGCGCGCGCTTCGAGTCGGTCCTCGCGGAGGCGCTCGCGGCGCCGGGGCCGTGCGATCCGGAGACGGCGGAGGCCCTGCGCGCGCACGCGGCCTCCTGTGCCGCATGCGGGGCGAGCGCGGACCTCGTCGATCTCGCGACGAAGGACGCGGCCTCGCGGGATCCGTTCCCCGATCCGCCGCCTTCGTACTGGACGCGGCTCGAGGAGGATCTCGCGGCACGGATCGCCGCCGAGAAGCGGAAGGACGCGCGCCGCCGCACGGCCTGGGGCGCGGCCGCTGCGGCCGCGGCCGTCGTGCTCGCGCTCTCCGGGGCGCTGATGTTTCGGGGGACCCCTTTCCGATCGGAAACCGTCCGCCGCCTCCCGCCGGTGGACGCTCCGGTCGGAGACGCCGACGATCGGCTCGATCCGTTCCCGGCCGGAGGTGCGTTGGGCGGATTCTCCGAGGAGGACGATCCGTCCCTCTTCCCCGGCGGCGACGATCTGACGCCGGAGGGGGAGGAGCGGCTCCTCGAATGGCTGGAGCGCGAGCGGGCGCGCGCGACGGGAGGTGCGGCGTGACGTCTCGGACGGTCGGGTTCGTTCTCTTGATGGCGGCACTCGCGCCGGCGGGCGGACTCCGTGCCCAGGAGGCCGGGCCCCCGCGGCGAGCGGCGATCCGGGAGCAGGCGAAGGCTCTGCTCGCCGCGCGTTTGAAGTCGGACGTCGGCCTGAGCGATGCGCAGGTCGCGGAGGTCCTCCCGCGCATCGAGTCGATCGAGGAGGCGCGCCGCACGTCGCGCCGCGCGCGCGTCCGCCTGCTCGGCGATCTCAGGCGCGACCTCAACGCCGGTGCGCCGGACGCCACGCTCCAGGGGAGCCTCGACGCGCTCGACCGCCTCGAGCGGGACGAGGACCGCGCGACGCGCGAGGGGCTCGAGAAGATCGACGCGGCGCTCACGGTCCCGCAACGCGTGCGCGTCCGATTCCTGCTCGTGCGGCTCCGCGGCGAGATCTCGCGGCAGATCGAGTCGATCCGCGAGGGCCGGCGTGGGCCACGTTGAACTCGGCGACGAGGGGGAGCGCGCGGCGCTTCGAGCTCTCCTCGAGCGCGGCCTGACGCTCGTCGGCCGGCGCGTGCGCACGCGCCTGGGCGAGATCGATCTCGTGCTCCTGGACGGGCCGGTCGTCGTCTTCGCGGAGGTGAAGACGCGCTCGGGTCCCGGGTTCGGGCGGCCCGCGGAAGCGGTCACCGCCGGCAAGCGCCGGCGCCTCGAGCGGCTGGCCGCCGCCTACCTCGCGCGTCGCGGCTGGGGGGAGAGGCGCTGCCGGTTCGACGTCGTGGAGGTCGAGCCCGAGGGCCGGCGGCTCGCCGTCCGCCACATCGAGGACGCGTTCCGCGTCGGCGATTGACGGCCCGTTCCTCCGCGGCTATCCTCAGCGGCTCGGAGTGCGGGAATAGCTCAGTTGGTAGAGCACGACCTTGCCAAGGTCGGGGTCGCGGGTTCGAGTCCCGTTTCCCGCTCCAGAGCGACGATGCCGCGATCCCGACTCCTCTCCACGCTCGCCCTCCTCGCGGCGACGGCTGCCTTCGCGGGACCCTTCAACCGGTCGGCGCCCACGCACTACGGCCCGGCTCTGATCCCCGGGGACGAGGTGCCGAGGATCACGGGGAGTGACCTCGAGGGGAAGGAGACGGCGGTCTCCTACGCTGCGTCCAAGCTCACGCTCGTGAACTTCTGGGCGACGTGGTGCGTCCCCTGCCGCGAGGAGATGCCCGCCCTGGAAAAGCTCCGGGCGGCCCACGCGAACGACGGCCTGCAGATCGTCGGCGCGCTCCTGTACGACGAGACGACCCCCGAGCAGGTCGCCGAGGCGGTCAAGGACTCCGGAGTGGCGTACCGCATCGTCGCGGTTCCGCCCGGGGCGACCGACGCCTGGGGCGGGCTCACGCTCATCCCGACCACCTTCCTCGTGAGCGGGGAGGGGAAGCTCGTCCGGAAGTTCGTCGGCACGGACGAGAAGGGAATGGCCGCGATGGCGAAGGACGTCGGCGACTACCTGGCCGGCAGGCCCCTCGGGAACCCTTACATTCCGCCGTCGGCCCCGGCCGCCGTCCCCCCCAAGCGCTGACCGATCGTCAGCAGCGGTGGGTCGGGGCGGTGGCGCTCGGCGTGGTAGGACGACCGCACGAGCGGCCCGGACTCCACGTGCAGGAACCCCATCGCGAGGCCGCGCTCGCGGAACCCGGCGAAGACGTCGGGGTGCACCCAGCGCGCGACCGGGAGATGGGCTTGCGTCGGCTGGAGGTACTGCCCGAGCGTCACGACGTCCACGCCTGCGTCCCGTAGGTCGCGCATGACGCCGTCGACCTCGTGATCTTCCTCCCCGAGGCCGACGATGATCGAGGACTTCACGCGGAGCTCCGACCCCTCGCGATCGCGCCGGCTCGCCGCTGCACGAAGGAGGCCCAGGGACCCGGCGTAGTCGGAGCCCGGGCGCACCGGCTTGTACAGGCGCGGCACCGTCTCGACGTTGTGCGCGAAGACCGCGGGGCGCGCGTCGAGGACCGTGTCGAGCGCGCCGGTCTTCCGCTTGAAGTCGGGCGTCAGGACCTCGATGCCGCAGGACGGGACGCGCGCGCGGATCGCCTCGATGACCCGGGCGAAGTGCAAGGCGCCGCCGTCCGGAAGGTCGTCGCGATCGACGCTCGTGATCACCGCGTGTTGAAGCGCCAACCGCTCGACCGCCTCGGCGACGTGCGCCGGCTCGAGAGGATCGACGCCGGGCGAAGGCTTCCCGCTGTGGACGTTGCAGAACCCGCAGTACCGGGTGCACGTCTCGCCGAGGATCATGAACGTCGCGGTCCCCGCGTTCCAGCACTCCCAGATGTTCGGGCAGCGCGCCTCCTGGCAGACGGTGTTCAGGCGCAGCTCGCCGACCATCGCGCGGAGCTTGACGAAGCTCTCGTCGGTGCGGATGCGGACGCGCAGCCATTCCGGGCGGCGAGCGGTCGCGTCGCTCAAGCGGATTCCCTCCGGGCGGAGGATATCGCCCCGTCCCAAGCGACCGCCAGGCCGAGCGCCTCCGCGACGTGCTCCGCCGCGACGCGCGCGACCGCTTCCAGCTCGAACGCCTCTCCGGTCTCCCGCGTCAGCGACGTCACCCCGCGGCCGCGGATCCCGCACGGGACGATCGTGTCGAAGCCGGCGAGGTCCCCGGCGACGTTGAGCGCGAAGCCGTGGGAGGTGATCCACCCGGTCCCGATCCGCACGCCGATCGCCGCAATCTTCCGCGAGCCGACCCAGACGCCGGTGAGGCCGGGGACGCGCTCGGCCTCGATGCCGAACGTCGCGACGGCCGCGATCAATCCGTCCTCGAGATCTCGGAGATAGCGGTGCGCGTCGCGACGCTTCCCCTCGAGCGCGATCACGGGGTAGCCGACGAGCTGGCCGGGGCCGTGATACGTGACGTCTCCACCTCGTCCCGCCTCGTGCAGCTCGATGCCCCGTTCGCGGAGCGACGCCTCGTCCAGAAGGAGATTCTCGGCGTGCGCCCCGCGGCCGAGCGTCACGACCGGCGGATGCTCCAGGAGGAGCAGCGTGTCCGGGGCTTCGCCGCCGCGCCTTGCTTCGACGAGGCGCTCCTGCATCCGGCAGGCGTCCCCGTAGGGGACCCGTCCAAGGTAGCGGCAGGCGAGCGGCGTCAGAGCAGCGATTCGTCGAACTCCTGGAGGACCTTCTTCACGTGCGCCAGGAACTGGTCGGCGACCGCGCCGTCCACGACGCGGTGGTCGTACGACATCGACATGTACATCCGGTCGCGGATCGCGATCGCGTCGTCGATGACGACGGGGCGCTTCTCGATCCCGCCGATCCCGAGGATCGCGACCTGAGGCTGGTTGATGATCGGCAGGCCGAAGAGGCCGCCGAAGATCCCCGGGTTCGTGATCGTGAACGTGCCGCCCTGCACCTCGTCGGGGACGAGCTTCTTCGTCCGCGCGCGCTCCGCGAGGTCGTTGACCTTCATCGTGAGGCCCGCGATCGAGAGCTGGTCGGCGTTCCTCACCACGGGGACGATGAGGCCCCAGTCGAGGGCCACCGCGACGCCGATGTTCAGGTCTTTGCGGTAGACGATCTCGTTCCCCTCGACCGAGCTGTTGAGGATCGGCCAGGCGCGGAGCGCGTCGCACGCCGCCTTCACGAAGAACGGCGTGAGCGTGAGCTTGGTCCCGTGCCGTTCCTCGTACAGGCCCTTGTACTTCGACCGGAGCGACACGACGCGCGTCATGTCCACCTCGAACACCGAGTGGACGTGCGCCGAGGTCCGGCGCGACTCGATCATGTGCTCGGCGATCTTCTTGCGCATGGGCGACATCGCCTGCCGCTCGGTGCGGGCGCCGGCCGGGAAGGTCACGGCCGGAGCGGCCGGGGCGGGAGCGGGCGCCGCCTTCGGAGCGGCCGGCGCGGAAGGTGCCGGGGCCGGGGCGGGACGTCCGCCCTTTGCGACGAAATCCTGGATGTCCTTCTTGGTCACGCGGCCGCCGGCCCCCGTGCCCGGCACCTGGGCCGGATCGACCCCGTGCTCCGCCGCGATCTTGCGCACGACGGGGGAGACGAAGCTCCCCTCGGCGGACTCCGCCGCCGACGCCGCGGGGGCCGGCGTCGGTGGGGTCGCAGGGGCCGCAGCAGGGGCCGGAGCAGGGGCCGCGGGCTTGGGCGGGGCCGGGGCGGCGGCCGGCGCGGGCTTCGCTTCGGCCTTCGGCTCCGCCGCTTTCGGGGCGGGTGCCGCGGCCGCGGCGCCCGCTTCGGTCTCGAGGACCGCCACGACCTGGTTGACGGGAACGGTTTCGCCCGCCTGGTTCTTGATCTCGACGAGCGTCCCCGCGGACGGGGAGGGGATCTCGGCGTCCACCTTGTCGGTCGAGATCTCGAACAGGGGCTCGTCGCGCTGGACCGTCTCCCCGACCTGCTTCATCCACCGGGTGATCGTTCCCTCGGCGATCGACTCGCCCATCTGCGGCATCACGACGTCAACGCGCATGCGCTCGTACCCCTAGATGTGAATGGCCCGGCCGTGGACCGCGAGGGCCGCCTCGCCCATCGCCTCGGACAGCGTGGGGTGGGCGTGCACCGCCTCGAACAGGGAGGCGGCGGTCGCCTCGAGGTTCAGCGCGGCGGTCGCCTCCGAGATCAGCTCGGTCGCGTGCGGGCCGATGATGTGGACCCCCAGGATCTCGTCGTACTTCGCTTCGGACACGATGCGGATGAAGCCGCGCGTGTCGTCGAGGATCTTGGCCTTCCCGCTCGCGGAGAACGGGAATTGCCCGACCTTGACGTCGTAACCGCGCTTCTTCGCCTCCTCCTCGGAGAGGCCGATCGAGGCGACCTCGGGGTCGCAGTAGGTGCAGGAGGGGATCCGGTCGTAGTTGATCGCGTGGGGCTGGCCCCCCGCCGCGTGCTCGGCGGCGACGATCCCCTCGTGCGAGGCGACGTGCGCGAGCGCCTGCGTCTTCACGATGTCGCCGATCGCGTAGACGCCCGGCGCGGACGTCCGCATCATGCCGTCCACCTCGACGAAGCCGCGGTCGGTCTTCACTCCAGCGGTCTCGAGGCCCATGTTCTCGGTCAGCGGGCGGCGCCCGATCGCGACGAGCAGGACCTCGGCCTCGAGCTGGACGGGCTTTCCGTCCTTGGACGCGGTCACGGTCACGATGTCGCCGTTCACCGCGACCTTCTCGACCTTCGTCCCGGTGTGGACGGCGAGGCCGCGCTTCTTGAACGCCTTCTCGAGCTCGGTGCCGAGGGCGACGTCCTCGATGGGGATGAGGCGGGGGAGGAGCTCGACGACCGTCACGCGCGTGCCGAAGGAGGCGTAGATCGACGCGAACTCGACGCCCACGGCCCCGGCCCCGAGCACGATCATCGAG
>Ga0111538_10010979_pt1 | contig 12031 bp, 12 predicted proteins | sample SoiMethybrSBSTD1_FD_79669 | JGI IMG/M metagenome (GOLD analysis project Ga0111538, IMG submission 79669) | Bulk soil microbial communities from a Populus tree surrounding site in Tennessee, USA - Soil MetaG P. TD hybrid SBSTD1 (version 2)... | ecosystem: Environmental > Terrestrial > Soil >...
AGATCGTCCACATACCAGGCCAAGCGGCCTAGAAGGAGGCAGGAGATGTCGACCGTACCGCCTGAGCAACCGCCCGGGGGCGCGCCCCCTCCGCCCGCCGCGCCGCCGCCGCCGCCGCCTGGAGCGTAGCGGCAATCGACCGCATGCGCCGTCGTCGCAGCAGGCCCGTCGCAGCCGGCATACCCATCCTTCTGCTGGTCGCGTTGCACCTGGCCTGCATGGGGCCAGCGCGATACCGGCCGCCGCAATCGCTCGAGCTGCACTATCGTGACTGGGGCACGCGACAGCCTGCAGTCGCGACGACGCAGATCTATCGCTCGCTGATCGCGCCGACACTGGGCAGCAAGTGTCGAATGTGGCCGAATGACTCCAGGTACTTCGATCTCGTCGCGCCGGGTTGTGGCCCTGTGAGGGCCACCGTGCGGGCGATGGCCCGACTCCTGATCGAGCGCGCGGCGTCACCTCGGTTCCTGTGGCCGGTCACCTATCGCGGCCAGCTCGTCTGGTTCGATGTGCCGCAACGCGTCGAGTGTAGCCAGTGAGACGCTGCATCCTGCTGGTCGTACTCGCGTCTGCTGCCGCCTGCGCTGGCCCACTGCGACAGCCCGCTCCGCGGCAAACGAAGCGTTCACGCCGTCCGACACTCACCTCGCCAGCAGGTGAGGCCGTCGCCGATCGCGGCGAACGCATCGACTGTGGACGCGCAGTCGAACGAGCCGCACAGCTCTTGCGCGCCGATGCCTGGGTCGACGCGCATCTGCTCTCGGAGGTCGCTCGCCTGTGGTGCTCCGAATCCATTCTCCTGGAGATCGATGCGATCGCGCTGGTCCACCTCGACGAAGGCCAGCGGGCACGCGCTGTGCTCGAACCCGTTCGACGGGGCTCGGTCCCCGGCGACCGAGGGCGAGCCGAGGTCCTCCACGCCTGGTCACTCCTGACCGAACGTGACGACGACGCATTCTCGCGCAGCCTGGACACGTTGCCGGCGGTGACCGTCGCGCGTCTGCGGGCGCGCGCCGCCATCGGTGACCCGGAGGCGGTGAAGGAGGCAGTGGCGCCGCTCGACCCGACATTCCAGCGACGGGTCCTCGAGCTCCACGAGAGCCATGAGAGCGCTCGCAGACGAGCGCCGTGGCTCGCGGGCATCCTCAGCGCGGCGGTTCCCGGCGCCGGCCAGGTCTATGCGGGGTCCCTCGAGAGCGGCGCGGTCGCCCTGGTGCTGAATGCAGTCTCGATTGCCGCGACCGTCGAGCTGGCGCGCGAGGGAAACTATTTCTCGGCCAGTCTGGTCGGCGTGGCGGCCTCCGTGTTCTACGTCGGCAACATTGTCGGCGCGGTCGATCTGGCGCAGCTGGCCAACGCCCGCGCCCAGGATCCATGGAAGCGGGAGCTCGAACGGGCCCTTCTGCCCGAGCTCGATCCCTAGCGCCCGGACGCTCGAGCCAACGGGCGGGCGGCTGCCTGTACCGAGCGCGTGCAGCGCGGCGTGAAAGGAAAACACGCACAGGGGGGAGATTCCCCGTCCGTGGGGGTTCGCGGCTGCGAGGCATGAGCGCGCGAGCCGCCGCGGTCGGGTCGATGGCGCCGAGACAACGGGGAGTTGGCCAGCCGCGCGGCCGGGCACGCCAGTTGCTCAGGTGGATGACTGGGTTCGAGGGTCCAATGCGGCGCGCGGCGATGAGTCTGGTCTTGCTGGGGGCGGCAGCCTGCAGCACGTCTCGCATCGGTGACGGTCGCGAGGACCGGCGCCCGGGCGGCCTCGGCGACGGGGACAGCGCAGCCGACGCAGCGCCGGCCGGCGATCCGGTCGAGGATCTCCCCGGGGCCGACGCGGCGGTCCCCGACGACGGTTGCTACACGAGCGCGCTCGCCCGCCTCGAGCTCCAGGATCCGACCGCGTACACCACCGGCACCGCGCCGGACGATTACTTCGGAGTCACCGCCGCCATCGACGGGGTGCCGGTCGGCATCTTCTACCTCGACCTGTTCGGCGGCATCGGCAGCCTGTCGAACGGCGTGGTGGCCGGCACCTATCCCATCACCGGAGACGAGACCGTGTGGAGCCTGTGCGCCGTCTGCGCCTGGGCCACGTTCGGCGTGAGCAAGGAGACCTGGGTGATGGCGCAGAGCGGGACGGTCCGGATCGATCAGGTCGACACGCGAGTGGCCGGCTCGCTCGAGGACATCGAGCTGGTCGAGATCGATATCGACGATCAGCCGGTCCCGGGCGGCTGCTCCGCCACCGTCTCCGGCATCAGCTTCGACGTCCCGGTCGAGTGAGCGCCCCGCGCGTCAGCCGCGGAATTCGCCGAGCGCCGCCGCCAGCGCGGCGGCGAGATCGCGGCCGCGGGCGCACCCACGCCGAGCGATGAGGTCGACACTCTAGCGGGCGAGCAAAAACTTCCGCGCGATCATCTGGCGTACGACCTCCTCGGCGCCGGCGTCGTCTTCGACCGACACCACGAGATCGAGGTCGCGCGTGAAGCGCGGCTCGACGCGAGCCGAGACCGCGATGCCGCCGACCACCGCGAACGGTGAGCGCGCCAGGCCGGCCGCGGCGCTGGCCAGCGCGCGCGCGAGCCGGTTCACGGGCGGGGCCTGCGAGGCCAGGTTCCCGGCCGTCCCTCGGCGTCACCGTATTCGGCACCCGGGCGGTGGTGCAACCATTCGCCCAGGCGGCGTTCGATCTCCTGATCGGACTCATCGGGGTGCTGGCGGCGGAGCCGCTGGCGCATCAGCTCGACGCCGGCCTCGTTGAGATCGAAGGCGATCCGCAGACGCTCGCGTAGGAGCTCATGCGACACGCCGCAAGTATAGCAGTCGCGCCGTCATGAGGGCGCCAGCGCCGGCGTGGCGGCTGGTAGCATGCCGGCATGCGGATCGCCCGGGTAGGGCTGGCGGCCGTGCTGATCGCGGCGTGCGGCAGCGACGATGACGGCGGCGCGGGCGGCGACGGCGGCGGGCCGCGCGACGACGGCGGCGGCAGCGGGGACGCCGGCGCGCCGGCGTTCGGCTGCCCTGCCCTGCCGGCCCCGCAGGGCAACGTCATCGAGGTGACCGCGGACCAGGCCGGCGAGCTGCCGGACATCGTGCGCGGCGCGGCCAGCGGCGACACCATCTCGCTGGCCGACGGGACGTACGTCCTGCCGGCGACCGTGTACATGCCGGTGGCCGGCGTGACGCTGCGGTCGGCGTCGAACGACGCCGCCGCCGTGATCCTCGATGCCGGTTACACCGTCGCCGAGGCGGTGCACGTCATGGCCCCCGACGTCACCATCGCGCACGTGACGATCACGCGGGCGGTCGATCACCCGGTGCACGTGGTCTCGCACGACGGCGACCCGGACGTCACCGGCTTCGTGCTCTACGGCGCCCGGCTCATCGACGGCGGCGAGCAGTTCCTCAAGGTCAACCCGGACGCCTCGCGCACGTCCTGGGTCGACGACGGCCGCGTCGAATGCACGCTCTTCCGCCTGACCGACGACGGCCGCCCGATGGTCGAGCGCGATCCCGGCGGCTGCTACACCGGGGGCATCGACGTCCACGCCGGGCGCGGCTGGGTGGTGCGGCTGAACCGCTTCGAGGACATCTACTGCGCCGGCGAGGGGCTCGCCGAGCACGCCATCCACTTCTGGACCGGCAGCCGCGACACCCTGGTCGAGGACAACGTCATCGTCGACTGTGCGCGCGCCATCGGCTTCGGCCTGGGCGAGAGCGGCAACGGCGAGAGCCGGGCGTACGACGACGACCCCTACCCGGGCGCCGGCTTCATCGGCCACTACGACGGGCTCATCCGCAACAACGCGGTGTGGGCGGCGACCGAGTGGTTCGACACCGGCATCGGTCTCGAGCAGGCGCGCGGCGCCCGCGTCTATCACAACAGCGTGGTGTCGGCCGACAGCGCGACCGGCTTCTTCTCGTCGATCGACGTCCGCTTCGGCAACAGCGTGGCCGATGTCAAGAACAACCTCGCCCGGCGCATCACCCTGCGAGAGGGCGGCTCCGGAACGATCGAGAGCAACGCCGAGATGGTCGATCCGGCGATCTTCGCCGACGCCGCCGGGGGGGATCTGCACCTCGGCGCCGGCGCCGCGATCGCGATCGACAAGGGAATCGCGGTCGAAGAGGCCGGGCGCGATCTCGACGGCGAGCCGCACACCGCCGGCGCTCCCGATCTCGGCGCCGACGAGCGTTGACACCCGCGCGGCCGGCGCGCACTGATCGCCGGGCAACCAGCGGGAGGATTGAGATGAACACACTCGAAGTCGGAAAGAAGCTCGTCGAGATGTGCAACAAGGGCCAGAACGACCAGGCGGTCGAGCAGCTCTACTCGAAGGACGTGGTCTCGGTCGAGGCGCAGGCGATGCCGAACATGCCCGCCGAGATGCGCGGCATGCAGGCGGTCCTCGGCAAGGGCAAGTGGTGGAGCGAGAACCACACCGTTCACTCGGCGAGCTGCCAGGGGCCGTTCCCCAACGGCGACCGCTTCGCCTGCTTCTTCAAGTTCGACGTCACCAACAAGCCGTCGAACCAGCGCTTTCAGATGGAAGAGGTCGCCCTCTACACCGTGAAGGACGGGAAGATCGTCCGCGAGGAATTCTTCTACGTCGGCGGGTAGGAACGGGTAGCTTGGAGGAATGACAAGGCACGCGGTCGCCGGTCCGCTCCTCTGGCTCCTCTTCACCGCCTGCGCGGTCGACATCGGAGAGGAGAGCCTGGGGCTGACCGGCGACGGCGGCAGCGGCGGCCTCGACGGCGGGTTCCCCAGCCTGGTCGACGATGCGGTCGAGACCCTGGCCGGCCAGCCGGTCGCCTTCTCGGTCCTGGCCAACGACTCCGACCCGCAAGGCGACCCACTCACGGTGTCGCTGACCGGAGACGCCGACTGGCCGTTCTCGCGCAGCACCTACGACTGCGGGTCGGACGGCAACTGCTACGTCGATGCCTACCCGCACGAGAGCGGCAGCGGGTGGTTCACCTACCAGGCCTGCGACCCGGCGGGCCACTGCGGCCAGGCGACCGTGACGGTGACGATCCATTACCTGGTCACCCAGCCGTACGCCGCCGACGACGAGGCGACCACCGACATGGATGCGCCGGTCGACATCCTGGTCCTCGCCAACGACAACGGCAACGGCGACTACTTCGACACCTACTCGCTGGCGGTCATCGCCGGCCCGTTCTACGGCTCGGCGCTGGTCAACCCCGACGACGGCAGCATCAACTACACCGGCAACTCCGGTTATCGCGGCAGCGACGTCTTCGAGTACTTCGTCTGCAACATGCACGGCCGCTGCACCAGCGCCTGGGTGTACGTGTTCGTCGATCCGACGGCGCCGGTGGTGGCGCGCGCCGACCAGTACACCGCCTACCAGGGCATCGGCCGCTACCTCGATGTGAGCGAGAACGATACCTGGCCGTTCGTCCAGCTGGACGCCGGAGTGCTGGCGCCGCCCGCCTACGGCACGGTGACGCCGGAGGCCGGCGCCCTCTGGTTCACCGCCGACTGGGACTACGTCGGCCCCGACCTCCTGGTCTACTCGATCTGCGCCGGCGGCGACTGCGCCGCCTCCACCGTGCGCATCAACGCGCGCGGCAACAGCGAGCCGACCCCGGTCGACGACAACCTCGAGACCAACGAGGACACGCCCATCACCTTCAACCCGATGGCCAACGACACCGATCCCGACGGCGACCCGCTGCGCTTCGGCGGCTGCTGGGAGCACGACTGGCCGTGGCGCGACGCCACCTTCCAGTGCAACGAGCAGACCGGCGACTGCTACTTCAACCCGGCGCCGACCCAGACGGGGCCCGGGAGCCTGGAGTGCACCGTCTGTGACGAGCTCTACTGCGTCAGCTCCTTCGTCTACATCAACGTCACCCGGGTGGTGAACCCGCCCGAGGCCTACGACGACACCGCGTCCACCCTGGAGGACACGCCGGTCGACATCCGCGTGCTCGACAACGACGCCTTCAACGGCGGGCGAGCGGTGCCCGACACCATGACCTTCGTCGGCCCGGCGCACGGCACCGCGGTGGTCGACCCCGAGAACGGCATCGTCACCTACACGCCGGCTCTCAACTACTACGGCGCCGACAGCTTCATCTACGACGTCTGCGACATCTTCGGCCTGTGCGCCAGCGCCCGGGTCAGCGTCACGATCGGCTCGGACGACGCCGACCCGCCCGCCTTCACCGCCGACGCCACCAACACCCTCCAGTACATCTCGCGTTCGGGGGTGCCGGTCCCGCTGCGCGCCGTCGACCCGGACGGCCCGGTCACTCTCACCTTCGCGCGGGTGAGCGGCAGCTTGCCCGACCACCTGGCGCTCACCACCAGCGGCAGCTTCACCAGCTCCGGCAACCACAAGAAGGGTTCCTTCGCGAGCTCGATCCGGGTGACCGACCCGACCGGCCGCTCGGCGACGACCAGCCTCACCATCGTGGTCCAGTGATGCCGAGCCTCAGCGTGTACACACGAAAGTGGTCAGACCGGCCGCACTGAGCTCGCAGCAGGCGCGTAATTTCCGTTTATTGCGAGACGACGGCGGCGGGCACGCGGCGTGCTGCAGGTCCCGCTGGTGCGCACCGCGGTCGTCGCCCATGTCCTGGCATCCGTCCTCTGCGGCTGCTCGGGCCAGCTGATAGGCGGCGGCTCGGGAGGAGGCGGCGATGACGACGAGGGCGGCGGCGATGGCGCGGCCGCCGACGGCGGGGGAGAAGAGCAGCCGGAACCGAACCCGGAGGCGGGTCTCCAGGAGCCGCCGTCGACCTCGCTCCACGACCGCGGCTGCGCCGGGGTCGACTGGCAGCTCATCCACGGCTGGCTGCTCCTGCCCCACAAGGCGCCCGAGCTGGCGGCGGCCGAGGACATGCAGCGCTGCGTCGATCGCTACGCCGGCTGGGTCACCTGGCAGGCGGACAGCGCCGGCATCTCGCGCCGCGCGGTCTACGCCGGCCTCGCCGCCACCGGCCAGTGCGACGCCGATCGCGACTACGACGGCGCCCTGGTCTCGGGTGCGCAGTGCGCCTCGGTCAACCCGGACCTCGCCGAGGAGGAGTGCCTGGCGCGCATGGCGGGATCGCGCGCGTTCGGCATCACCACCCTCGCCCGGGTGCTCGGCAGCGAGCCGGCGATCGCGGCCCACAAGCGCGACGTGCCCGCCATGGCCGCCTACCTGGCCGAGGGCGCGGTCGCCTGCGGCGGCGACGAGCGCTGGCGGCTGACCGCCCCGGCCGGCTTCATCGACCGCTACGTCGCGGCCTACAACGGGATGAAGGCGCTGTCGAACGCGCTGCCCGAGTGCCGCAAGCGCATCATCCTCACCGTCGCGCTCTACACCGGCATGGACGAGCCGGGCGAGGACGGCGTGGCCGCCGCCAACGGCTGCTGGACCTACGAGCGGGTGTCGAAGTCCAACCCGGAGTGGAAGCTCTGCAACTACGACGGCACCGTCCACCACCCGGACGGGGTCAAGTGGGTCTACGACGACACCAACACCGCGCACGACTCCGGCACCGACCAGAGCCGCATCCTCGCCTGCAAGAGCGGCGTTCCCGGGCGCGGCTACGTCGACATGGCCAACCGCGGGGCCGGCTGGCGCAAGTCGGTCACCGACGGGGTGCGCGTCCACTTCGCCGAGATCTACTCGAGCCAGTTCGCCATCGACGACCAGTTCTCCATCTGGCAGAGCGCCGGCGAGCCGGGCGAACCGATGGTCAACTTCGGCGAGCCGACCACCGGGGCCGACCGCATCCGCTCCGCCACCGCGCGCGCCTGCGGCCAGGTGTCCGACGGCGGCTACTTCGGCGTCTACGTCTATCCCGAGCCGCTGCGCGGCGAGCGGATGAGCGCCCTGGTCAAGGGGCTCAGCGACTGCACCCGGCGCTAGGTCGCTTCACGTCATCGTCATGGCGTCACGGCCTCGAGGATGGGGCGGAGGATCTCGTCGTGCTGGTCGAAGCGGGCGTCGTCGATGAGCGCCTCGGCATCGAAACCGCCGAGCGGGTCGGCGCCGAAGCGGACGACGATGAGGTCGAGGCTGGGAATCACGTCGATGAACTGATTGCCGAAGCCGCGCGCGGCGAAGAGGTCGTCCGGCGCGAAGGGGATCAGCTCCTCGTCCTTCTCCTCGTTGAGCGAGCTCATGGCCGGGGTGTAGCCGTTCAGCCAGAAGAGGAAGCCGTAGGCGCGGTTGAACTCCTGCGAGGGTGTGAGCGCCTGGTCGACCCAGTCGGGCTCGACCACCTCCTCGCCGCCCGCCCAGCGGCCGCCGCGCAGGTAGAGGTAGCCGAAGCGGGCGTGGTCGCGGCAGGTGGCCAGCGCGTTGGCGTAGGCGGTCGGGTTGCCGCTCGGGTCGTGCTCCCAGGAGCCCGCCATTCCGATGCGCGACCACAGGTGCGCGTCGGCGTACTCCTCGATGGACATGCCGGTGGCGTTCTTGAGCACGCGCTCGAGCACCTGCACGCCGCCGTTGTGATAGGTCCAGCCGGAGCCGGGCGCAGCGGCGGGCTCGAGGTCGACCGCGAAGGCGGTCTGGTCGTCGGTGAAGGTGGCCATCTGGACGTAGTCCTGGAACAGGCTCCACTCGAGTCCGGAGGTCATGCTGACCAGGTCGCCGACCGTGATGGCCGCCTTGTCGGTCCCGGCCCACTCCGGCACCAGCTCGGCCACGGTCTGGTCGAGCCCGGACAGCTCGCCGCGCGCGATGGCGATGCCGACCAGCGTGCCGGTGTAGGACTTGGCGATCGACCAGGACCGGTTGAGGGTGGCCGCGTCGGTGCCGGCGAAGTAGCGCTCGAAGACCAGGACGCCGTGGCGAATCACCAGGAGGCAGTGGGAGCGATGCTGGTCGGCGGCGGCGGCGGCATCCTCGAGGCCGGCGGGGTCGATCCCATGGTCGTCCGGGGCCCCCGTCATCCAGTCCGGTTCCGGATAGAGCCAGTCTTCCTGACCCGCCGCGTCAACTCCGCCGCCGCCGCCGCCGCCGTCTGCTCCCCCTGCGGGATCCCCAGGCGATCCACACGCCATCGCCGTGCCGCACACATATAGAGCGATGAACAGCGCCCCCCGCATGGTGCAACTGTCGGCCGGCCGCGCGCCGCCGGCTTCCGCTCCGGCGCCATTTGCTGGTCTCGACGCGCCAGCCTGCGTATGCTGCGCCGCGATGCGGCGCTCCACCCTCGACCAGCTCGCGAGCGATCCGGTCGGTCGCTACGTGGCCGGCGACTGCTTCGTCCACTTCTGCGCCGACCCCGGCTTCTGGGGAGTGGTGCTGTGGGGCCGGCCCGATCATCGGGAGGCGTTCTCGCTCGGCCGCTCGCTCCTCCTCGGGCTGTCACCGCCGGCCGAGCCGCACGTGACGCTGTTCGACGCCAGCCGTCTCGAGGGCAGCGACCCGCTCGCTTTCCACGCCGCCGAGCGCTACCTCGCCCATCACGCGTCCGCGCTGGCGAGCAACGTCCGGCGTCTCGCGCTGGTCAGGCCGAGCGGCATGAACGGGGCGGTGGTCGCCGGCGCGTTCGAGGTGCTGCCGCGCCCGTTCCCCACCGCGGTCTTCGGCGACGCCGCCAGCGCGTGCAGCTGGCTCGAAGTCGACGGCGCCGCGCTGGTCGCCGCCCTCCACGCCGAGGTGGTCGGCACGCCGCGGGTGGTGCCGGCCCTGCGCAGATTCCTCGACGAGCATCTGTCCGGCGTGACGCTGGAGGAGGCAGCCCGCGCGCTCGCCCTGTCCGAGCGCTCGCTCCAGCGCAAGCTCGGCGAGGGCGGCACCACCTTCAGCGAGGAGCTGGCCGAGGGAGACGCCCCGCTGACCGCCATCGCCTACGATGTCGGCTGCGCCTCGCTGCAGCACTTCAGCGCGCTGTTCCGCCGGCGGACCCAGGAGTCGCCCAGCGCCTTCCGCGCGCGGCATCACCCGCCGGCGATCACGCCACCCGGTGAAGCGGCTCCTCGCCGCGGCTGACCCGGAGGATGTTGTCGGCGCAGATCCGCGCGATGCGGTCGAACGCCTCTTCGGTCGAGCCGGCCACGTGCGGCAGCACCATGACCCGCGGGTGAGCGAAGAGCGGATCGGCCGGTTCCCACGGCTCGCGCCAGAAGACGTCGAGCCCGACGCCGCCCAGCCGGTCGCCCGCGAGCGCGCGCTCGAGCGCCGCGCGATCGATGACCGGCCCGCGCGCGCAGTTGATCAGGATGGCGCCCGGCTTCAGCAGGGCGAAGGCGCGGTCGTCCATCAGGCCGCGGGTGGCGGCGGTGAGCGGACAGTTCAGGCTGACGAAGTCGGCGCCGGCCAGGAACTCCGCCCATTCCGCGTCGTCGCGGCGCGAGCCGATCCCCCGCACCTCCATCCCGATGCCGCGCGCCAGCTCGGTCAGCGCCGACCCGGTGCGCCCGGTCCCGACCACGCCGAGGCGGCGGCCGCCGAGCTCGCGACCGACCGGCTCGCCGATGACGGCGCCGGCGAAGCGGGCCTGCGCCTCGGGTAGACGGCGCGCCAGGCCGAGCATGAGCAGGAGGACCGACTCGGCGACCGCGCGCTGATTGGCGCCGGGCGCGTTGGCCACCGGCACGCCGCGCGCCCGCGCCGCCGACAGATCGATGTTCTCGACCCCGGCGGCCGGCTGCTGGATGAGCCGCGCCGCGCGCGCCGCGCCGATGACCTCGGCCGAGAAGGGCGCGTTCGAGGGCAACAGGAAGTCGATGTCGGCCACCGCCTCCTCGAGCGGGCGGGCGCGGTCCCAGATCGACACCTGGTACGAGTCGGGCAGGTGGCGTGTCAAGAACTCGACGAACGGCCGCCAGCCGGATCCGGTGAAGAGCGCGCGCACGCAATGGAACGTAGCCGATTGCGGGGCGAGATGAGAAATCGTGGTAGCCTGGAGGCAGGTCGATGCCCAAGTCGATCCTCTTGCTCGAGGACAGCGAGATCGTCCGCGAAGCTGCCGTCCTCTCTCTCGAGAGCGCGGGCTATCAGGTCACCGCGGTCTCCTCCATCGACGAGCTCGAGGAGAACGCGGACCCGAGCAAGGCCGATCTCATCCTGCTCGACGTCGAGGTCGCGCAGCTCTTCGGCGACGACGTCGGCATGGTGCTGAGAAAGGTGCGCGGCATCACGCGGCCGATCTGGCTCTACTCGAGCAAGCCGGACAAGGAGCTGGCCGAGCGCGTGGCCGACGCCGGTCTCGACGGATTCATCAGCAAAAGCGACGGGCTGGAAGTACTGGTCGAGCGGGTCCGGCAGATCCTCGGCGACGCCGACTGAATCGAGTAGGCTTCATCTTCATGACAGTCGGGTCCCTCTCGTGGTTGCGCGGCGCCGGCGCCGCAGCAGCCGGTCTCATCATCGCTGCCTGCATCGTCCAGCAGGAGCCTCAGCCGAATTCGCCGCCACCGAACCAGGCGGGCGGGCCGCCGGGCGACGCCATGACCGCCGGCGGGCTGGCCAACGGCGAGTACTCGTGCAGCATCCAGGACAGCGGCTACCAGTACCCGCCGTTCCGCTGCGTGGTCTACAGCGGTGAGAGCGGCGGCCAGGTGCTGGAGAAGATGGGCGGCTCGCAGCGCTTTCGCGGCCGCGTGCTGCAGGACGGCGACGGCTTCCGGTTCGACGGCACCTTCTACTGCCCGATGGGCGACTGCACCGAGAACGTGAGCGGCAGCTTCGCCCGCGCCGGCGACGGCATGTACCGCGGCTCCCTGCAGGGCGCGAGCGGCCGGATGAGCCCGGTGACCGTCTCGCTGCAGCTGACCCCGGGCGGCTTCGGCTACGGCGGCGGCAGCTACGGCGGCGTCGGCTACGCCGCCCCGCCGCCCCCCGCTCCGAGGTAATCTCGCCGCCCCATGGCGGACACCCTCGGCGGAAAGACCCTCTTCATCACCGGCGCGAGCCGGGGCATCGGCAAGGCGATCGCTGTGCGCGCCGCGCAGGACGGCGCCAACGTCGCCATCGCGGCGAAGACCGCCGAGCCGCACCCCAAGCTGCCCGGCACCATCTACAGCGCGGCCCAGGAGGTGGAGGCGGCCGGCGGC
>Ga0111538_10010983_pt1 | contig 12027 bp, 5 predicted proteins | sample SoiMethybrSBSTD1_FD_79669 | JGI IMG/M metagenome (GOLD analysis project Ga0111538, IMG submission 79669) | Bulk soil microbial communities from a Populus tree surrounding site in Tennessee, USA - Soil MetaG P. TD hybrid SBSTD1 (version 2)... | ecosystem: Environmental > Terrestrial > Soil > Tree...
CGTCAAGTGGGTGGACGGCGGTGCGGTGCAAGGCAATCCCGCTGATATGCCGGCGCCGCGCCAGTTCTCCGATCTGGACGCGTGGTACATCGGCAAGCCGGACTTCGTCGTCGAGATGACCAAGCCGTACGTGCTGTCGGCGACCGGGCCGGACAACATCGTCGACGTGCTGGTCGATCCGGGGTTCAAGGAAGACATGTACGTGATGGCCATCGAGAGCAAGCCGGCCGATCCACGGAGCTTCAAGGTCGTGCATCACTTCACCACCAACCTGGTGGAAGACCCAGAAGAAGATCCGACCGGTCTCTTCCTGAACGAGTACGCGCTCGGCAAGAACGGCGACATCTTCCCGCCGAACTCGGGACGTCTCATCAAAGCGGGAACCAAGATCAACTTCAACCTGCACCTCAACCCGCGCGGGGAAGAGACGCCGGTGGCAGTGAAGCTCGGTCTGAAGGTGTACCCGAAGGGCCAGGTGCCGAAGTACGTCGCCTTCACGCAGCACATGGGTGACGCGCCGGAGCTCGACATCCCGGCCGGGCAGATCGCACGGCACGACGGGTACTTCCGCCTGCCGCGCCCGGCGCTCGTGGCTTCGTTCCAGCCGCACATGCACAACCGCGGCAAAGCGATGTGCATGGAAGCGATCTATCCCGACGTGCGTGCCGACTCGGCTCGTCCCGGTCCGTCGCGGGTCGAGACCCTCAGCTGCGTGAGCAACTATCAGTTCGGGTGGCACATCACGTATCCGTACGCCGATGACGTGGCGCCGCTGTTGCCGGCCGGCACGATCGTTCACATCACGTCGTGGCACGACAACACGCCGAACAACCGCTGGAACCCGAACCCCAAGAACTGGGTGGGTGGCGGCGCGCGATCGATCGACGAAATGAGCTTCGCATGGGTGACGATCACCTATCTGGAGCAGGACGACTACGATCAACGGGTGGCCGAGCGCGCGCGGGCGCAGAAAGCCACTGCGAACCAGCAGCAGTAGCGTCAACGGGAGTGGTTCGATGGTGACAGAGATGCGGGCGTTCGTGGCCGGGCTGGTCCTCTTCGCCGGGATCGCCCTGCACGCCCAGGGTCCAGCCGGCCCTCCGGGGCAGCCCTCCGGAGGGCTGCCCACGGAAATCACGCAAGTCCGGTTCAACTCAGGGCAGTCCGTGGTGCCCTACTTCGAAGGGTGGATCAAGAACCCTGACGGCAGCTTCGACATGGTGTTCGGGTACTTCAATCGCAATTGGAAACAGGAGTTTTCGATTCCCGTTGGACCCGACAACAAAGTCGAGCCGATGACCGGCGACGCCAACCAGCCGACCTACTTCCTGCCGCGGCGGCAACGGTGGGTCTATCGCGTGCGGGTGCCGGCGAATTTTGGCAAGCAGTCGGTCGTGTGGACGATCACGGCGAACGGCAAGACTGAGCACGCCTATGGTGAGCTGCTGCCGGCGCAGGAGATCAACGAACGGGTCGTCATGACGAACGGGAACTTCGATCCCGGCGACGACGATCCGAACAAACCGCCGACGATGACGATTGCGTCGAGCTTCACGGCGAAGGTCAACACGCCGCTCGCGCTCACGGTCGCCGCCGCCGACGACGGACTACCGAAACCGAGGGCCGCGCCAGCGCCGAAGCCGGCTCCGCCGCCAACGGATGGCCGGCCGTCAGCGTTCACAGCGCAGGTCAATTCGTCAGGTCCGCAGCGGCCGCGCGGTCTGAGCGTGAATTGGCTGCAGTACCGCGGACCGGCCAAGGCGGTCGTCGAGCCGGCCGGACCGATCCCGGTGCCTGGCGGGCAAGGCGATGCGCAGGCATCCGTGCGGTTCACAGAGCCCGGAACTTACAAGCTGATTGCTCTTGTGAGCGATGGTGCGATGGCCCGTCGTCAGGAAGTGACGGTCACAGTAACGCCATAGACAGTACGCTTCAGAAATTTGAACGGGCCCGCACGGGCCCGTTCAATCCTCGCATTTCTCCTCTAGAACATCCTTGACTCGCGGACGATGTCCGCTTAGCGTCACAGCGTTCTTGCGACTTCCCTAACAGGGTTGCGTTTCTTCTTGTCGTTTAGTCAGCGTCCGTACGCGCTCATACGAGTGGTGCCCATCGGGTTCTTCGCCTCGAGGAGGATGGAATGGACTGGCGACGTTTAGGTCTCTTCAGAATCGCGATCGCCGCGATGATGGTGCTGGGTTCAGGCGCTATCGCCGCGGCACAAGACGCCGGCATTGTGGGTCTCGTCACCGACGAGAGCGGAGCTGTGCTACCGGGCGTAACTGTCACTGCCACCAGTCCGGCGCTGCAAGTGCCGTCGGTCGTGGCCATCTCTGACGCGCAAGGTGAGTATCGCGTCACCCCGCTGCCAATCGGTACATATAGCGTCGAGTACACGCTCTCGGGTTTTCAGACGGTGCGGCGTGAAGGCGTCCGGCTCACAGTGGGATTCACGGCGAGAGTCGACGTTCCCATGAAGGTGGGATCGCTCGAGGAAACGATCACGGTGTCGGGAGCGGCGCCAGTCGTCGACACGACGTCAACGGCCGCGACGACCCAATTCACGCGCGAAACGATCGAGCTCCTTCCGACCAGCCGCAACGGCGTCGTCAGCCTGCTCGCACAGGCACCCGGGGTGCGGACGCTGCGCGACGTCGGCGGCAGCAGCTTGAATCAGGTGCCGACCTATCGCGTGTTCGGCCAGGCCGGCGAGGCGTATTCGACGCTCGAAGGCGTGCAGACGAGCAGCCTGCAGGCGTCCAGCGGCCAGGCCAATTACTGGGACTACACGACGCTCGAAGAAGCGTCGGTTCGCACGCTCGGCAACAGCGCCGAGGTGCCGAGCCGCGGCGTCAACCTCGTCGGCATCGTCAAATCGGGCGGCAATCAGTTCCACAGCAGCACTTCGTACAACAAGAGTGGCCCTGACTTCCAAAGCGACAACATCGACGACGAGCTGCGCGCGAAGGGCCTGACGGGCGGATCGACGCTGTCCAATCGCTACAGCATCAGCAGCGACCTGGGCGGCCGCATCATCAGAGACAAGCTCTGGTTCTACGTCGCTGGCCGGCGCCAGACCGACGATCAGCAGCCGCTGAACACCTTCAAGCCTGACGGCAGCCCGGCGATCGCGAAGGAGCTGGCGTGGTTCATGACGCAGAAGCTGTCCTATCAGATGTCCCAGGCCAACCGCCTCGTCGGCTTCTATCAGTACAACCACAAGTACGACACGAGCAGCCTGAGCCAGTTCACGCCGTGGGAATATCGCGGCGGCATCATGACGCCGAGCCGCACCGCGAAGGCCGAACTCCAACGCGTCTGGAGCAATCAGTTCGTGACGTCGGCCCAAATCGGCTACTGGACCTACGACAGCCACTACTGGAGCTATGCCGACCGCGCGGTGCCGCCGAGCCTCGACCTCGTGACCCAGATGAACGCCGGCCCGATGACGACGATCGGCCAGCGGCCGCACAATCCGCGATACCACTACAAAGCCTCGGCAACCCTCTATAAACCCGAGTTCTTCATCGGCAGCCACGAATTCAAGACCGGATTCGACTACACCGACAACTGGTTCGGGCGCCAGTACCCGCTGCTCGATCCCAACCTGACCCTGGAGGGCGCCTACGATTCGTGGGTCTGGCCCTACCGCCTGCGCCCGTCCAACGGCTTCGCCAGCTGTCGCGTGGCGGCCGCCGCAACGACGCCGTGCCGCGTCGAGATGTGGAACAACCCGGCCGAAGCCAAAGTCGTCAGCCACTACTTCGGCACCTACCTGACTGACAGCTGGACCGTGGCTCGCCGCCTGACGCTGAATCTGGGGCTCCGCTTCGCGCACGACAACGGGTTCGTCCCCGAGTCGTGCCAGGATGCCGCTGCGTTTCCGGCCGATCTGGTCTTTCCAGCCAGTTGCCGCGAAAAGCAGCAGTTCAACGTCTGGAACAGCGTGGCGCCCCGGATCCACGCCTCGTGGGACATCGGCGGCAACGGCAAGACCGTGCTCAAAGGTGGCTGGGGTCGCTTCGACCATCAGCGTCAGCAGGTCCCGGAGATGGACGCCGCTGATTGGCAGGTGCGAACGACGACCACCTTCCGCTGGCGCGACTTCGACGGCGACGGCATTTACGATGCCGGCGAGTCCAACCTGAACCTGAACGGAGCCGACTTCGTCTCGCAGTCCGGCGGCAGCAACTTCGTCCCGAGCCCGGACGAACGGCAGCCCAAGAGCGACGAGATCAGCCTGTCGCTCGAGCGCGAACTCGGTCAGAACTTCGGCGTCCGTGCCAGCTATGTCTACTCGCGCTACCACGACACTTACCGCATTCTCAACACGCTGCGGCCATACGCGGCGTACAACGTGCCGGTGACCCGGCCCGATCCGGGCCCTGATGGCGTCGTGAACAACGCCGATGATCCGGGTCGGACCTTCACCTACTATGAGTGGGATCCCTCGTTGAATGGCCGCGCGTTCGAGCGCTTCGTCCGGATCAACGATCCCGCTGCGGATCAGAAATACAACAGCATCGACTTCGCCCTCTCGAAGCGGTTGTCGCAGAACTGGCAGCTGGCGGCGTCGTACTCGGCCACCAAGCGCAACGTGCCGTTCATCTACACCGACCTGACGGCGCCGGCGACGACGGCGTCGGGCGAGTTCAACGGCAACGTCGAGAGCGCGCCGCTCAATCCGAACAACGAGATCAATACCGCGGACAAGGAATGGGAGTACACCTGGAAATTGTCGGGGGTGTACGTGCTGCCGTACGGCATCCTGACGTCGGCCAACTACGAGGCGCGCAGCGGCTATCCCTGGGCGCGGCAGGTGCAGTTCACGGGCGGGCGCACGATTCCCAACATCACGCTCAATGTCGATCCGATTGGCACCGAGCGGCTGCCGATCAGCAACCAGCTCGACGTCCGCTTCGAGAAGACGTTCTCGATGCCCAAGGCGCAGAAGCTGGCTGTGCGCGCCAACATCTTCAACATTTTGAATGACAACACCATTCTCGACGTCACGCGTCTCTCGGGACCGAATTTCAACCGGCCAAGCGACGTCATGGCGCCGCGGATCGCAGAGCTAGGCTTTACCTACTCGTTCTGACACCACGTTCTCACGGCCTGGGTCCCAGGGCACGCATGGGACCCAGGCCTTTCGCTCGATCCAACCCTTCGGACCTCGTCCCCAGCCCCTAGTTCCCAGCTCCTGATCCCCCAGGATCATCCTTGACTCGGGGACCACGCAGGCTTAGCCTCACACCGTTCTTTCGACTTTTTTCGTTTTTCCTCTCGTCGTCACATCGTCGCGAGCCGTTTTACCAGGCGTCCGTGCGCACTCATACGAGTGATGCCCCATCCGGTTTCTTCGCCCCAGGAGGATGGAATGGACAGGCGACGCATCGGTCTCTTCAAGATCGCAATTGCCGCGATGATGGTGCTGAGCTGCGGCGCTATCGCCACGGCACAAGACGCCGGTATTTCGGGTCTCGTCACGGACGAGAGCGGAGCCGTGCTGCCCGGCGTGACCGTGACGGCCACAAGTCCGGCGCTGCAGGTGCCGTCGGTCGTGGCTGTCTCCGATCCGCAAGGCGAGTACCGCCTCACCCCACTGCCGATTGGGACCTACACCGTCGAGTACACACTCTCCGGATTCCAGACGGTCCGGCGTGAAGGCGTCCGCTTGACGGTGGGGTTCACCGCGAGACTCGACGTGCCGATGAAGGTCGGCTCGCTCGAGGAGACGATTACGGTCTCCGGCGCCGCGCCCGTCGTCGACACGACGTCGACCGCCGCGACGACGCAGTTCACACGCGAGACGATCGAGCTCCTGCCGACGAGCCGTAACGGCATCGTGAGTCTCCTGGCGCAGGCGCCCGGCGTTCGCACGCTGCGCGATGTCGGCGGCAGCAGCCTCAACCAGGTGCCGACGTATCGCGTCTTCGGCCAGGCTGGTGAGGCCTACTCGACGCTCGAGGGCGTGCAGACGAGCAGTTTGCAAGCGTCGAGCGGCCAGGCGAACTATTGGGACTACACGGCGCTCGAGGAAGCGTCGGTCCGGACGCTGGGGAACAGCGCCGAAGTGCCGAGCCGTGGCGTCAACCTCGTGGCCATCGTCAAGTCCGGGGGGAACGACTTCCACAGCAACACGTCGTTCAACAAGACCGGTCCTGACTTCCAGAGCGACAACATCGACGACGAGTTGCGCGCGCGAGGTCTCGCAGGTGGCTCGACGCTGGCCAATCGCTACAGCATCAGCAGCGATGTGGGTGGCCGGATCATCCGCGACAAGTTGTGGTTCTATGTGGCGGGACGGCGGCAGATCGACGACCAGCAGCCGCTGAGCACGTTCAAGCCTGATGGCTCCGCGGCCATTGCCAAGGAGCTCGCGTGGTTTTACACCTCGAAGCTCTCCTATCAGATGTCCCAAGCCAACCGGCTGGTCGGTTTCTATTCGTACAACCACAAGTACGACACGAGCAACCTGAGCCAGTTCATCCCGTGGGAATACCGCGGAGGCCTGATGACGCCCAGCCGGACCGGGAAGGTGGAGCTTCAGCGCGTGTGGAGCAACCAGTTCGTGACATCGGCCCAGGTCGGCTACTGGACCTACGATAGCCACTACTGGAGCTTCGCCGATCGCGCCATACCACCGAGCCTCGACCTGGTCACTCAGATGAACGCAGGTCCGCAGACGACCATTGGTCAGCGGCCGCACAATCCGCGGTATCACTACAAAGCGAACGCGACGCTGTACAAGCCGGAGCTCTTCCGGGGTAGCCACGAATTCAAGATGGGCTTCGACTACACCGACAACTGGTTCGGCAGGCAGTATCCGCTGCTCGATCCAGATCTGACCTTGGAAGGCGGGCCAGACAACGAAGGGGGCCGCTGGCCTTATTCGTCCTGGGTCTGGAGCTATCGGCTGCGGCCGTCGACACAGGCGGGCCAGCAGCCGTTTGCCTCATGCCAGGTTGCCGCTGCTGCGACGACGCCCTGCCGCATCGAGCTGTGGAACAACCCGGCCGAGGCAAAGGTCGTCACCCACTACTTCGGGACCTACATCACCGACAGCTGGACGGTCGGCCGGCGTCTCACGCTCAATCTCGGAGTGCGCTATGCGCACGACAACGGCTTCGTGCCTGAGTCGTGCCAGGCCGCCGCGGCATTTCCGGCCGACGCGGCGTTCCCAGCTACCTGCCGGGAGAAGCAGCAGTTCAACATCTGGGACAGCGTGGCGCCCCGCCTACACGCTTCGTGGGACATCGCTGGAAACGGCAAGACGGTGCTCAAGGGTGGCTGGGGACGGTTCGACCACGAGCGCCAGCAGGTGCCCGAGTTGGACGCCGCCGACTGGCAGGTGCGAACGACGACGACCTTCCGCTGGAGAGACTTCAACGGCAACAAGGTCTTTGATGCTGGCGAGTCCAACTTCAATCCGAATGGTGCCGACTTCATCTCGCAGTCCGGCGGGAGCAACACCGTGCCGTGCAACCACGAGTCGGCGGCCCTACTAGGCTGCACGGATGAACGGCAGCCGAAGAGCGATGAGCTCTCGCTTTCGCTCGAGCGCGAGCTCGGACAGAATTTCGGCGTACGCGCGAGCTATGTATACTCGCGGTACCGCGACACATACCGCATTCTCAACACGCTGCGGCCCTGCGCCACGACAGGCCGCGAGCTGGGCGCCCCGTGCCCCGGCTCGTACGACATTCCGGTGGTCCAGTCGGACCCCGGCCCCGACGGCATCAGAGGCAACGCCGACGACCCGACGACCAGCGCGGGTCTGCCGGTCTTTTTTACGTATTACGAGTACTCAGCGGCGCTCGCGGGGCGCGCGAACGAGCGGTTCGTCCGGGTGAACGATCCGGCGGCCGACCAGACGTACAACAGCATCGATATCGCGATGTCGAAGCGGCTGTCGAAGAATTGGCAGCTTACCGCGTCGTACTCGGCGACGAAGCGCAACCTGCCGCTCCTTTACTCCGACATCAACCTTGCGGCCTCGACGTCGACCGGTGAGTTCAATGGGAACGTCGAGAGCGCCCAGTTGACCCCGAACAACGAGATCAACGCCGCGGACAAAGATTGGGAGTACTCCGGGAAGCTGTCGGGTGTGTACCAAATGCCGTACGGCATCCTGACGTCGGCCAACTTCGAAGCGCGCAGCGGCTACCCCTGGGCGCGCCAGGTGCAGTTCACAGGCGGCCGGACGGTGCCGAACATGACCATCAACGTGGAGCCGAACGGCGCGCGCCGACTGCCCGTCAGCAACCAGCTCGATGTCCGGTTCGAGAAAACCTTCGCGATGCCGAAGGGTCAGAAGCTGGCGGCCCGGACCAACATCTTCAACATCCTGAACGATAACACCGTGCTCGAAATCACGCGTCTCTCGGGTCCGAACTTCAATCGGCCGACCACCGTGATGGATCCGCGGATTATCGAGATCGGGTTCACTTACTCGTTCTGACGCGCGTCGGTCCCAGGTCTTAGGTCTCAGGTCTTATGCCTGAGAACCTAAGACCTGTGGCCTAAGACGTCAGCCCTGAGACGAAGACCGCAGACCGGTCCCTACTTGATGTGCACCGTGATTCGCGCGGTTGATGTCAGCTCCGAATCCGTCCCGGTCAACTCCAGCACGTACTCGCCGGCTGCCGGAAACGTCGCGTGCGTCCGCGCGACGTTGGCGTTCTCGATCTTCGCCTGTCCGGGACCGGAAATCTGCTTCCAGCTCGCCACAACATCCTTGCCCCGCGGCAGCCCCTCGTCGGCGATGCTGCCGAAGAGCGGCAGCGGTTCGCCGACGGCGGCGTTCAGCGTCGAGCTCTCGCCGCCGCGGCCCACGCCGAGCACGCGAACGATCGGCGCGCGGTTGAGGCACACGCCTCGCTTGGCCGTTGCGAAGTCGATCTTCTTCAGCTCCTCGGCCCCTTCCACCAGATACCAGTTCGACTGGAGCATTCGCTGGCTGGTCCCCGTCGTCGTGCCGGCGTAAGCGAGATTCCACACCATCTTGCCGTCGAACTCCGGGCCGACGACCATGATGCACTGGAACCGCCAATGCCCGGGCTTGAACACGGTCGGCTGCTGGCGATCGCCGGGTGCCGGGGCGAACGCGTTGGCGGTGCCGGCAGGCACCGTGACGACTTCGGCGTTATGGCTGAAATAAGCGAATGACAGGGTGTAGCTGCCATCCGGATTCTTGAGGAAGCCGTCGTAGGCAGGGTAGATGGGCTGGTTCTGCTGTGCCTGCGACGTCGGGACCAGGGGTCCGGCGACGAGCAGGCCCGTGACAGAGAGGGCTGCAACCAGTCGTGACGGGTTCATCGGTGCCTCCTGTTTGGCGGCATTTTTACACACCTCGGCATCGCTCACGGCGACTTTCCAGAGCACGGCAAATTACCGCTGGGTCAGCATTTGTGGCCGTCGCCGTGCTATAGTTTGCAGAATATTTACCTGACCCATGAAGGCGGTGAACACAGGTCATCACGCAGGAGTAATGACTATGCGAGCGTTCGCCAGACTCGCCAGCACTTTCGGATTCTTGATCTTCGCCAGTCTGCTCGCGCCCCAGTCGGCTGCGGCCCAAGCGCCCAGCGCGACGCCCACGTTCACCAAAGACGTTCTCCCGATCCTGCAGCGCTCCTGTCAGAAGTGCCATCGGCCGAATTCCTCGGCGCCGATGTCGCTCTTGACGTATCAGGACGTGCGGCCGTGGGTGCGCGCGATCAAGCTGCGCGTCTCCACACGGCAAATGCCGCCCTGGCACCTCGATCGCAGCATCGGCGAGTACCTGGACGATCCATCGCTGACCGACAAGGAAATCGAAACGGTCGTGAAGTGGATTGACGGCGGAGCGCCGCAAGGCAATCCCGCTGATGCCCCGAAACCGCTCGAATTCAAGCCAGCCGATGAATGGGTGTTTGGTGAGCCAGACCTCATCGTCAGCATGGAGAAGGGGTTCACCATTCCCGCGACCGGACCCGACTTCACGCCGAGCGAAGTGGTCGATCCGAAAATCACCGAAGACCGCTACGTGAAGTGGATTCAGATCATTCCGACGGCGCATTGCTGCGTGCATCATTCGCACGTCTACGCGGAAGCACCGGAGGGCACCGACACGTCGGAGCTCGGTCTCGGCATGGGATCGAATACTGCCGATGAAGTCGATCTCATCGAGTACGCGGCCGGCAACGACGCGGACATCTTCGCCGATGGGACGGCCAAGATAATCAAGGCCGGATCGAAGTTCCGTTTCTCGCCCCATTATCATCCGTACGGCGAGGAAATCAAGGACGTGGAGCGAGTCGGGATCAAGTTCTACCCGAAGGGCTACAAGCCCGAATACGTCGTCACCTCACACCGCATCCGCACGGACGTCGGCAACATGTGGGCGCTCAACCGCGAGAAGGTCGAAGATGTGATCCTGCGCGCTGGACACAAGATCGACATCAACGAGCCGCGCATGCCGACCGGCGCGCTAGTGGAGGAGAACCCGCTGCATAGCGCTACCGTGCTCAGCATTCCGCCCAACACGGTCGCCACGCACGAGCGGTTCTGGCCGCTGCCTCAGGCCGCCCTGGTGATCAGCTTCCAGCCGCACATGCACTTCCTCGGCACGCGGATGCTGCTCGAGGCGATTCATCCCGACGGCCGTCGCGAGATCCTGACCGATGTGCCGCGCTACGAGCAGAACTGGCAGATCACCTACACCTACAAGACGCCGCATCTGTTCCCGAAGGGCACCATCCTCCATACGATCTCGTGGCACGACAACACGGCCAATAACAAGCACAATCCGGATCCCACCTCATGGAGAGGCTGGGGTAGCCGGACGATGGACGAGATGGGGCACGGCTGGACGGACATCGCGTTCCTGACCGACGAGCAGTATCAGAAGGAGCTCGAGAAGCGGAAGGCGCCGAACGCGAAAACGCAGCAGCAGCAGAACTAAGTAAGCCGTCACCCGACGGGTGGCGCACACACCCGCGAGCGGCACGCGCCGCTCGCGGTGGCATCAAAGAGGAGAGGCTTCACCGTGCGTGGTCTCTCCTCTTCGTGTTTTCTCTCAGGTCATTCGCTCAATCGAGCCTTCGACCGTCGACAGCCTCACAGTGAGGGCAGAACACATGCGTCAACACTTACGGCGCGGCAAACGAGCCGGGGCTGGATTCGCAGCGATCGCGGCGCTGCTGGTCATCGGCACGACCACGATCGTCGCGCAACACGGCGCCAAGGGCGGCCAGTGGCATGCGTGGGCCGGCGATCCGGGCTCGACGCGATACGCGCCGCTCGATCAGATCAACGCCCAGAATTTCAGCAAGCTGGAGATCGCCTGGCGTTTCAAGACCGACAACCTCGGGCCGCGTCCGGACTTCAACCTGCAGACGACGCCGCTCATGGTGAACGGCGTGCTGTACTTCACCGCGGGATCCCACCGCAACGCCGTCGCGGTCAACGCTGCGACCGGTGAGATGCTGTGGATCCATCGACTCGAAGAAGGCAAGCGAGCCGAGCTGTCGTCGCGGCGCATGTCGGGCCGTGGCGTCGGCTACTGGACCGATGGCAAGGGTGACGAGCGGATCTTCTACGTCTCGAGCGGCTATCAGCTCGTCGGCCTGGACGCGAAGACCGGCCGTCCGCTCCGCGACTTCGGCAAGGATGGTGTCGTCGATCTGCGGCTCGAAAACGATCAGAAGTTGGATCTCGACACCGCGGACGTGTCGTGGAACGGCGCGCCGGTGGTGGCGCGGAACGTGATCCTCGTCGGCGCCTCGCATCGTGCCGGCAGCGCGCCGCGCAGCATGGCCAACGCCAAGGGCTACATCCGCGGCTACGACGCCAGAACCGGGAAGCGGCTGTGGATCTTCCACACCATCCCGACGCCGGGCGAGTTCGGCAACGATACGTGGCTGAACGACTCGTGGTCCTACACCGGCCACACCGGCGTGTGGACACAGATGACGGTGGACGAAGAGCTCGGCATCGCCTACTTGCCCGTTGAGATTCCAACCGGCGATTACTTCGGCGGTCATC
>Ga0111538_10010984_pt1 | contig 12027 bp, 10 predicted proteins | sample SoiMethybrSBSTD1_FD_79669 | JGI IMG/M metagenome (GOLD analysis project Ga0111538, IMG submission 79669) | Bulk soil microbial communities from a Populus tree surrounding site in Tennessee, USA - Soil MetaG P. TD hybrid SBSTD1 (version 2)... | ecosystem: Environmental > Terrestrial > Soil >...
ATTGCAGACGGCGGAGGCCTCCGGTACGGTGACCCGCGTCTCACTGAGCGACGCCGTGGCGGGGTTCGAGAAGGATCTCATTCAGGACGCGCTGAAGACAACGCGCGGCAACCGCGCGAAGGCGGCGCGCCTGCTCGACACGACCGAGCGCGTGCTGAACTACAAGGTCCGCAAGTACGCCATCGATGCCCGCCGGTTCACCGCGTAGGGCCTGACGACATCAAACGGCGTAGCCCGCGCAATTCCCCGAGCATCCGCAACCAATCCGAGAGCCTCGACGTCTTAAGGTCGCTGACGAAAGGGAGGCCATGGCTATGCGTGTGCGACGAATTGCGGCGGCGGCAATCCTTCTTGTTTTGATCGGCGCTGTCATGTGGACACGAGCCCAGGGTAGGTCGACGATCGCGCCTCAAACGGTGTTTTCGGGGAGCGACCTCGGATTCCGCATTGACGGGGCTCCGGGCAGCGCGCCAGCCGGCACGCTGGTGGTCAAGGTGGACGGGAAATGGGTGGAGGTCGACCTCTCCGCGAAGCCGAGGGTCGTGCCGGCCCGATAGACCGAGAATCCTCGCTCTGCGTGCTCTGCGACCTCTGCGTTTTACGTCGGAAGTAGATCGATTCGCTGCCATCGTTGGGCCCCATCGCGACGGCGCGAAATAGTGCCAGAGTGCGCGATTTAGCGAAGGATGTTGAACACGCCGACGAGGATGGCCGTCGCGCCGACGACCTGCAACCAGAGATCTCCGCGCTCGCGCAGGAAGATCAGCCCTACCCCGGTCAGCGCCGCCGCCACAAAGAGGAAGTACCAATACAGCTCTTCGGCTTCTTCGATCGCGCCGAGTGACGGGGCCATGCGTTTGCCGGCGTCGATGATCGCGTTGGCGATGTGTCGGTCCCCGTCGCGATCCAGCTCGAAGTACTGCCCATTTCCCATCAAGGCAATCTTCTGCAGCGCTTCCCGATCAAGCCTGGACGCCGTCGGTGTCTCCGGATCGCGAATGATCTCGCCATCGTCACCGCGCAAGACCGGCATCGGTCCTCCGGACAGGGAGCCGACGCCGACGACGAAAATGGGAATGTGCCTGTCGTTGGACTTCTTGATGGCCGTGGCGACTTCGCCGCTCCACGCCTGGCCGTCGGTCACCAGCAGGAACATCTTCGCGTTCGACGACTTCCCGTGGAGCTCTTCATCGCGTTCGATGACCCGGAGCCCCCAATACAGCCCCAGCTCCATGTTGGTGTCCCACGTCGTGTCCTCCTCGATCCGGAAGGGCGGTTGCTGGTCCAGGTGATCGAGAAAGAAGAAGAGCGTGTTCGGATCCTTCGTGAGGCGAATCTGCGGGGCGGCGATGTGCGCGAAGATCGCCATCGCGATGCGGTCGTCCTTCCAGCTCATGGCGTCGCCGAGGCTGCGCACGAATCGCATCGATCGCTGCCAGCGGTCGCCGGCCACGTCCTTGACTCGCATCGACGCGGACGCGTCCTGCAGCACCACGAGGTCGATCCCGCCCTGGCGCACGAGCGTCGCGGGCCCGCGGGGCCTCGCGAGCGCGAGAATGACGAAGGCAAGGGCCGCGATCAGGAAGAACCAGCAGGGGAAATCGCCAACGAAGGCAAACCGCTCGCGAACCGGCACCACGCGCGCCCGCATGAGGCGGGCAGTATCGGTGCGTCGTTGCACGACGCGCCATACCCAGATCAGCAGCAGGATGGCCGGGATGACCAGAAGCCAGAGAAACCCTGGCTCCGCGAATTCCAGCTGCCGGAGATCGATTTTCGGGATCACTGCGCCCCTTATCCCTTTCGGCGCTGGAACGTGCCGCGGCTCGGATCGGACTGCTCCTCACGCTCTTCGAACTTCATCGGCGTGAGGGTCTTGAACTCGCCGAGATCGATCTCGGGTGGCGGCGCCCCCGGGCGGCCGTGAACGGTCGGCCCGACCGGCAGATCGGCCTGAATGGTGTCGGTCGGGTTGAGGCCGGAGTGCATGGGCTTCTTGCCCTTGGCGATCGTATCGCGGACGCGCGCCACGTACTCGTAGTTGTAGGCGGCCTCGAGGTGGGTCGGATCCATCCGCAGTAAATCGGCATACGCCTGCATCACGCCGTCCAGACGCTCGACGGCCGCCTTCCGATCGCCGACTTCGGGATTGCTCGTGCGATAGGCCGCATTGGCGGCGGCAAAGAGCACTGCGGAGTCCTTCGGCGCCAGTGCGCCGGTGACTTCGAGCATCGGCGTCAGCGCCTGATACCGTCCGAGCCAATACGTCACGGTTGTGCGGTGGCGATCGACATCCCCGGCGAGCGCGCCCATCTGCCAGCGACGCACATTCCACGCGTCCGTCGTGCTGTCGGTCGCATCGTCGCTGTGATAGCGCAGCGTGGCCAGCTGCAGATGGGCATCGGCGACCCGCCGCGTCAGCTGTGCCTGAGACCACGCCACCCAGCCGGCTGCCATCAGCCCGAGTGCCAGAATCAATCCGCCTGCGATCGTTTTCATCACGCTTCTCCGGTTGAGTGCCTGATCATGGGAACTTCTGGAACTGGGGCACCATCAGCTTCGACGCGATCGCCGCTGTCCAGAAGGCGGCCGCAATCAAGGCGAAGGGGGCAAACTGGGCGCGCTGACTCGAGTACTGTCTCACGGAAATGGTTCCGGTCGAGACGCGATCGATCTCCTCGATGGCGGCGAGGAGACTGTTCTCGTCGCTGGCGGCGAAGAACTGGCCGCCTGTCTTTTCGACCGCAGGAATCCAGATGTCGTCAGGAATGACTTTTCCCTTGCCGCGATCATAGTTGGTGCGCACGAGATAGACGGGCACCTTGGCGTCAATCGCGGCCTGGAGGATGTCGTCGAGGGTTCGGCCGTGCACGACGGCGTGAGTGTCCTCGCCGTCCGTAAAGATGACGAGAAGGTTGCCTGACGCGTCGAGAAACTGGAACGCGCGGAACAGCTCGACGCTCTCTTCGATCGCGCGCGCGATCAGGGTGCCCTGATCGGGGAACATCGAGAACTCGACCGGGTCGCCAATGAGCGAGATGCTCAACAGGATGTTGTCGTAGTCGTGCGTGAACGGGGTGACGACATACGCTTCGTTGCCGAACTCGACGAGCGCCAGCAGGTCGCGGTATTTGCCCTTGATGCGCAGCTGGACGAATCGTTCGGCGGCCGCGACGGTCGTGAAGAAGGTGGCATCGGTCGCGGCGCGGGTATTGAGTTTCTCCGCCTTGAAGGGCGTACGCATGCTCGTCGAGGCGTCGATCAAGATGGTGATCCGTCGGCCCGGGTACGACACTTCGCGACTGACCAGCGCCGTATAGGGGTCGGCGAGCGCCAGCGCGAAGAATGGGATTCCGCCCAGCAGCAGCAGCAACGGCACGTGAATGAGAAACGCGCCGTGGGACTTCGGGAGGGCATTGAGGACCGCCGGGAGCACGACGCGGTGGCGACCCGGCTGTCGCCGAATGGCCAGGCGGATGAGCAGCAGAACCGCGGCGAGGCCGACCATGGCCACCAGGGTCAACCGGGCTTCGCTGCGATGCCAGAACTGTAGATCGTCGAGCTGAAAACTCTGCCAGTCGGCGAGGCGGTCGCGGATGAGCGCGCGCAGAGCCGCCACCGACATCACGTCCGGCGTTCCGGTTCCGCCCCCCGGTCGCGCCAGCGCCGGAGATACGGCTTAGGCCACGTGTGTTCGCTCGCGAGACTCCGGGCGGCGTCGGTCACGCGTGACAGGGCGGCGTCGAGCGCGGATCGGTCCAGCGTCGCCTCACGGGCGTACTGCGTGGTGGTGAAGGTGGTAAGTGCGGTTTGCAGCTCCTCGACCAGCGGCCGGCGCTCAACCGGAATGGCGGAGTCACGCATCAATCGATGGGTGAGCTCTTCGGCCGTCACCGTGCTCCAGACGGACGTGCTCTTTCCACGGCGCGAGGTGCGAGTGATTTGGCCTTCGGCGCTGACGCCGTTGCGAGCGGCGATCCGCTGACTCGGAGTCTGATTGATCGCCGCGCCGGCGACGATTCGAGACGCCGCAAGAGCACGGCTGGCCAGTGCATCGGTCCAGCCCTGTTCGCTCTCGTGTTGAACCGCCGATAGCTCATTCACGGCAGTGCCGATCACGGTCCCAAGGCTCAGCTCGTGTGCGGCCGTCGAGGTTGTCAGCCTCGTCCGGCCGGCGAGGCGAACGAGCGACAGCAGCGCCAGCAGCCCGCCGACGACGAAGAGGGTGACCGCGACGATTCGGAGCATGCTGGCGCGGAATGCCAGCGACTCGATGCCGTCGAATCGTTCACCCGTCGCATCGCGGATATCGGTGGCCTCGGCGACCACCATTGACAGAATGCGGATGGCCAGCGAGGGCAGCATGTACACCAGGTCGCGCCCCTGGACCGAGGCGTTCCCTTCCAGGCGGCTGTTGACCCGGAAATGGATCGCCAGGTCGGGGATCCGGACGTCCTTGCCGATGTAGTCCGGGTTGATCATCCGCAGCGTGTACTCGTACTGGAAGAACCGGCGATTGGCGGTGCGCAGATCCGCCGGATGCGACCCGCCGACGATCTCGAAGGGCGCCATCGCGATGACGCTCGAACCCAGGCGCGTCTCGTCCGGGACGATCTGCACCGCCTCGGTCTCGAGGACGGCGCAGGTCAAGACAAGTGAGAAGGTTTCGCCGGTTCTGACCGCGCCCGTGCTCGAGCGCCACCAGCATCTGATGGGGTCGGCTTCAACCGGCCCGGATTCGGGCGTCGCAACCTGCGAGGGCGGGGGCGATAACTGCGGCGTGGTTTGCGCGCCAGCCGATCCCGCCAGGGCCAGTCCGAGCAAGAGGAAGATAACGATGGAGGCCGGTAGCCGGCGACATGAAAGTGTCATGAGAATGTCTTGCGCAGCCGCCGCTCTGCGACGAACTCGCTGAGTGCGATGTCAGCCTTCGCTTGATCGAGCCCGATCTCGATCACGTCGAGACCGGCTTCCTTCGCCGCCCGCTGAACGGTTTGTTGCCAGTTCCTGGCGTCCTCGGCCAGCCGTTTAAAGGCCGTACGTGAGAACGTCCGGGCGCGGCCGGTTTCCACATCGACGACCTCGATCCAGCCGGCCGAAACCGCGGGCAAATCGAACGCGAACGCGCTGTCGATCAGCACCAGGAAGACGTCGTGGGTGGCGTTCAGCGTCGACAGCTCGTGGAGCAGCGATTCCGGGTCCTCGAAGAGAAAGTCGGAGATGACCGGCAGGAGCGTGCGGCTGCGGAGAAAGCCGGCCAGTGTGTCACCGACGCTGCCGACCCGTTTGACCGGCTGCAGGGCGTAGTGGAACTGGTAGGCATCAACGCAGTGCACCAGGTGGCTCTTGCCGGTCCGCGCCCGGATCGTCGCCATGTGCTCGAAGCCTGCGTCGAAGGTCACCAGACCGAACGGATCCTGAAAGAAACTTGCGGACAGCCCAATCGTCGCGACGGCGCGAGCGACGGTCGCGGCGATCGGGACACCGGTGGCGCCGCAGCGCGTCGAGAGCGAGAGGTCGGCAACAGCCAGCACCGTCGCCGTGCTCGGCTGCTCGAATTCCCGGACGATCAGCGGCGAGAAATTCGTCAGCGTCGATTGCGCCCAGTCGATCTGCGACGGGCGGTCGCCCGCCTGCCAGTCGCGAAGGCCCAGGAAGTCGTAGCCCGACCCGTGCTGTCGACTGCGGTGATCGCCAAGCGTCACCTCCCGCATACGCTTGAGGATAATCAGCTCGATTTCGGTGATGTCCGCAAGGGTGACGTACGGCGCGGCCTCCGTCGCAACGCTCTTCATGGGATCGGCACCCGCGCCAGGATGTCGTCGATCACCGCTTCGGTCGTCAGGCCATGGCTCGCGGCGTGCGGTCCAAGCCAGATGCGGTGACCGAGGATGTAGGGGGCCAGATCCTTGATGTCTTCCGGATACACCTCAGTTCGATGCCGCTGGAGCAGCGTCCACACCTTGGCCAGCCGCCCCCAACAGATGATGGCGCGAGGCGACGCACCCAGATCCACGCCGCGTTCGACGAGCTCAGACGGGGAGTAGGTCAGCCAGTCGGTATCCCGGTTGTACGGCCGCGTGGCCGCCACCAGCCGCTGAATGTATTTGCCCAGCCGTTCGTGGAGGAAGACCTTTTCGTTAATCGCGGAGCGGAGCTCGATGATGCGCTCCTTTGCCATGATCGGGTTCAGCCGCACGCGCTTGAAGTCGAACGCCACCAGCTTTTCTTCCTCCGACGGCGGGAGGTAGCCGATGTTCACCATGATGGCGAATCGATCGGTGGCCGCCTCAGAGAGCGGGAACGTCCCCTGCCCGAGCTCGACCGGGTTCATCGTCGCAATGGCGAAGCTGAAGGCTGGGAGCTCGTAGGTCATCTTGCCGACGGTTATGGTCCTGTCCTGAAGGCCTTCGAGGAACGCGCTCTGCGACTTCAGCGGAATGCGGTTGATTTCGTCGAGGAGGATGACTTCCGCCGACGCCATCGGCCCGAATTCGGTGACCAGCGCCCCGGTTGAGGGGTTGATCATCTGGAAACCGACGACCTCGGTCGGCTGCAGGTCGGCTCGTCCTTGAATCCTGGCAAACTTCGCGTTGCTGATGGCGGCCAGGATGACCCCGAAGAAGGTCTTCCCGACGCCTGGTACGCCTCTCAGCAGCAGGTTTCCGGCGTTGACCTGGCGCTGCTCGCTCTTGTCGTAGGTTGTAGGGATTTCCGACAGGAGGACGACATTGGCCAGCGCCTTCGCTGTGTCGTACCCAACGAGTGCTTTGCCGCCCTCCGCGATAATCGCTGCGTGAAAGTCGATCGCTTCTGCAAGGTCACTGTGCACGGCGGGCACAATCCTACTTTGAAAAGGTTCTAGGTTCTAGGTTCGGGGTTCTCGGTTCGTGTTCTGGGTTCCTCTCAGAACCTAGAACCCCTAGAACCTTTAGAACCCTAGAACCCTAGAACCCTTCTAGAGTATCGTCCGCCCATGCGCGGTCTGATGATGGACTACCAGCTGTCGATTCCCGCCGTCCTGCGGCGGACGGAGACGCTGTTCGGACACAAGACAGTGGTCAGCCGTCGTCCCGACCGGACGATTGTCCGCCATACCTATCGCGACATCCTGGATCGAGCAAAACGGCTCGGCACTGCCCTCAGGCAACTGGGTGTCCGGCCAGGCGAACGCGTGGCGACGCTGGCCTGGGCTGGCCATCAGCACCTCGAGGCCTATTACGCGATCCCTTCCATCGGTGCCGTTCTCCACACGCTCAATCTTCGGCTCCACCACGACGATTTGTCGTACATCGTGAACGACGCCCAGGATCGGGTTCTGATTGTCGACGAAAGCCTCCTCGGGCTCTGGGAGCAGGTTCGGCCGCACGTCAACATCGAACACGTCATCGTCACCGGTCGGACCTCGGTCGCGGGGCCGAATGCCGGCCCGATCGTCGGCCCGAGCTTCAGCTCGGGCGCCACTGCCAGCACCCTCATCGACTACGAACAGCTTTTGATGGCCAGCGATTCGGCCGGATTCGTGGACTGGGAAGGCGACGAATGCCACGCGGCGGCGATGTGCTACACCTCGGGCACGACCGGTCGCCCGAAGGGCGTTCTGTACTCGCACCGCGCCCTCGTTCTGCACTCGCTCGCACAGGGTTTGCGCGATTCACTGGCGCTTGCCGAAGACGACACGGTGCTGCCAATCGTGCCGATGTTCCACGTCAACGCGTGGGGCCTTCCGTTCAGCTGTGCCATGTTTGGGTGCAATCAGGTGTTCGCTGGATCGTTCATGGATGCCAAGAGCGTGCTCGAGCAGCTTTCGGCGGAGCGCGTCACGGTTACCGGTGGCGTGCCGACCGTCTGGCTTGGCGTCCTGCAGGAGCTCGACAAGAATCCCGGGCACTATGATCTCAGCCAGCTCCGCGCGATCGTCTGTGGCGGCAGCGCGGCGCCTCCCTCGATGATCCGTGCCTTCAAGGAGCGGTACGGACTCGACGTCGTTCACGCGTGGGGTATGACGGAGATGTCCCCACTCGGCACACTGGGTATTCTGCCCACGTCGCTCCGAGACGCGTCAATCGAGGAGCAGGTCCGCTATCGCGCGAAACAGGGCACACCGCTGCCATTCGTGGAGATCCGTGCGCGCGCGGAAAAGGGCATGGTTCCGTGGGACGGGCAGACCATGGGGGAACTCGAGGTGCGAGGGCCGTGGGTGGCGTCCCAGTACTACAACGTGCCAGGGGAGGACGAACGCTTCACCGGCGACGGGTGGTTCAAGACGGGCGACATCGTGACGATCGAGGAATGCGGCTGCATCGAGCTTGCCGATCGCAGCAAGGATCTGGTGAAGTCCGGAGGGGAGTGGATCAGTTCAGTGGCGCTCGAAACCGCCCTGATGGGCCATCCGGCGGTGGCGGAGGCCGCGGTCATCGCGGTGCCGCACCCGAAATGGGACGAGCGTCCGCTGGCGGTCGTAGTGTTGAAGGCGGAACGAACCGCGACGCCTGACGAACTGCTGGCGTTTCTCGCCCCGAGTTTCGCGAAATGGTGGCTGCCCGACGCGATTGAGTTTGCGTCCGAGATCCCGCGCACCTCGGTCGGCAAATTCAAGAAGTCCGCGCTGCGCGATCGATTCCGCGACCGCTACCAGGCGACCTAAGCGGGCGACTCGTAGATACTCGTAGCGCAGGACTTCAGTCCTGCCCTTCAGGGCAAGGCTGAAGCCTCGCGCTACGAGTCCGCTAGTACCGCCGTTCGCCCGGCCGTCGATCCGTGCCCAGCGTTTCCATCCACTCGGGGTACTCCGGCGTCAGCTTGCTCACGTCGTTGAGGGCAGCCAGATCTTCCGCTGACAGGGCCACGTCAACGGCCTTCAGGTTGTCGTCGAGCTGCGACAGCCGCTTCGCGCCGATGATGACGCTGGTCACGGCGCTGTTCGCGAGGACCCAGGCGAGCGCAATCTGCGGCACCGTCACGCTTAGACGTCCAGCCGTCGCGTGCAGCACGTCGAGGATCGCGAAGCATTTCTCCTTGTTCACGGGAGGGAAGTCGAACGTCGCGCGGCGGGCGGCGGCATCGCCGCCGTCGCGGGTGAATTTGCCGGACAGGAACCCGCCGGCCAGCGGACTCCAGACCAGCAGGCCGAGTTTCTGATCCTTCAGCAGCGGAATCATCTCGCGCTCGAGCTCCCGGCCTGCCAGCGAGTAGTAGGACTGCGTGCAGCGGAAGCGCTCGAGGTGCTGCTCCCGCGAGATCGCCAGCGCCTGCATCAGCTGCCAGGCCGCGAGGTTTGAGCAGCCGATGTACCGGACCTTCCCGGCGCGAACGAGATCATCGAGCGTCCGCAGCGTGTCCTCAATATTGGTGAGCGGATCGAATCGGTGAATTTGGTACAGGTCGATGTAGTCGGTCCCCATGCGCTTCAGGCTCGCCTCGACCGCGTTGAGCACATGGAGACGCGACAGCCCCACGTCATTCGCTCCCTGGCCCATCCGTCCACGGGCTTTCGTGGCCAGGACCACCTGCTGCCTCTTGCCGGCGAGCGCCTTGCCAAGCATGGTCTCCGATTCACCAGCCGCATAGACGTTGGCCGTATCGACGAAATTGATCCCCGCGTCCAGTGCGCGATGCACGAGACCATCGACCGCGGCTTGATCGATGCCGCCGATCCGCTCCCAGATCTGTCCGGTGCCGCCGAACGTCATCGTGCCCAGGCACAGCTCAGAAACGAAGACGCCGGTATCTGCCAGTTGTCGGTACTTCATGGATCGCTCCTAACGTAGGCCCGAGCTTCAGCCCCGGACGTAGGCCAGAGCTTCAGCTCGGGCGACAAGTGAACTTAGCTTATTCCTGATGTAGCATGCTCGCTGCGCGTCTCTCATAAGGAAACCCACGGCCATGAATGCACCAGCAAGGGTTCTTCTCCTCGCCGCCATGTTTGGTCTGGCTTCCGTACATGATGGATTCTCCCAGGCACCTGCCGGGAGGGGACAGGAGCCGGCTGGCCGGGGCCAGGCTCCAGCCGGCCGAGGAGGCCGGGGAGCGGCTGCGCGCGGATCGGCCGCGCCCGCGGCATGGTTCGGGCTCCCGGTGCCGCCCCCCTTTGGGAAGGAACCCGCCGTCATCGTGGGCGACCGCGCGCCACGACCGGTGACACTTCCCGCCGGCGAACCGCCGAGCCCCGAGTTCGTCGGCACGACGATCAGAGCGGATCTCGAGACCATCGTCGGCTTCTCGAAGGAGAGCCGGACGACCAAGGAATTTGGGTCCGGTCAGATGTGGGGTCGCGTCTCCGGATTTCCATCGGGATCGAAAACCATCAGCTGGGCCGCCGATCAGTTCCGGAAGGCCGGCATCGCGGACGTCAAGGTTCAGCCGATCACCGTCGATCCGGCGACGCGGTTCTGGATGCCCCTGTCGTGGGAAGTGCGCATCCTCGGGGATCCGGCGTTCGGTCCGGGCAGCAGCGATGTGGTGCTCGAATCCGCGATTCCGCTGTCGCCGTCAGACATCCCCGGCGGCACGATGACGGCGCCGCTCGTGTACGTCGGTACGGCGAGCCCGGCGGTACTGCAGCATATAGACGTCAAAGGGAAGATCGCCGTCCAGCTTCTCGTGCCGCAAGGGCACATGGTGTTCGAGCGCGGACCGGCCGGTTCCCGCGCCGACGAGCTCGTCGAACGCGGAGCGGTGGGCGTTTTCAATCTGGTGCGGCTCCCGGGCAACGAACGATCCCGGGACTTCAGCAACTGCGGCAATCCGTGTTTCAACATCGGCGGCCGTGACGGCTGGTTCCTCGAGAATCTGCTGGATAAAGCCGCTCAAGCCAAGGTGTCGGACAAGGTTCGCGCGCAGATCAGTTTGCGAACCGAGTCGCGAACCAACCTGAAGGCCGAGAATGCGGTCGCCGTCATTCCGGGAACCCGGATCGACGAAACGCTGATTCTCGACGCTCACGTCGACGCGTGGTTCGATGGCGCGGGTGACAACGCGGACGGGCTTTCAGTGATGCTCGCCCTGGCCAAACACTTCGCGAAGCCTGCGAACCGGCCAGCGCGAACACTCGTCTTTGTCGCGAGCGCCGGCCATCACAGCCCTGGTATCAACGGGCCGCGCGGCTTCATCGAAGCGAATCCTGAGCTCGCGAAGAAGGCGGCACTGGTCGTCAACATCGAACACGTCGCTCAACGGAACTTCTCGCCGGCCCGCTCAGAAGCGAGCGATGGCTACCGGCAGGCCATTGCCGACTCGGGCGAGGCGCCAATGTATGCAGGCATCACCAATCGATCGCCATTTCTCGACACGTTGTTCCAGCAGGGCGTGCTGCGCTACGGGACGAATTTCGTCTCGGAGAAGTCGAACATGGCGAGCGGAGAAACCGGCGGATTCGGAGCCATCAACGCCGGGAAGGTGACCCTCATGCAGGCGCCGCCGCTGTATCACACGACCGGCGAGGTGGAGAGCGTCATCTCAACGCCCGGACTGGAGCGCATCGCGCGCTTCCTCGCCTACTTCGTCAAAGAGGTGGACAAGGCGCCGCGCGCCCAGATCAATCCGTAGGTCGCATATCGCTGGGGGTCGTACACGTGGCGTCGTACTCGTAGCGTCGTACTCGTGGCGTCGTACTCGTGGCGTCGTACTCGTAGCGTCGTACTCGTAGCGCAGGACTTCAGTCCTGCCGTGTCACAACCCACCCATGCAGAGGTACTTCACCTCGAGGTAATCCTCGATGCCGTACTTCGAGCCCTCGCGGCCGATGCCAGACTCCTTCACGCCTCCGAAAGGCGCCACTTCGGTGGAGATCAGCCCGGTATTGATGCCGACGATGCCGTACTCCAGCGCCTCGGCGACTCGCCAGATTCGGCCGATGTCGCGTCCATAGAAGTAGGCAGCGAGTCCGTACTCGGTACTGTTCGCGAGGGCGATCGCATCGGCCTCGGTCTCGAAGCGAAAGAGCGGCGCCACCGGGCCGAACGGTTCTGCGCGTGCGAGGGCCAGAGCGGGCGTGCCGACGGTAGGCACTGTGGGACGCAAGCGCCG
>Ga0111538_10010985_pt1 | contig 12027 bp, 7 predicted proteins | sample SoiMethybrSBSTD1_FD_79669 | JGI IMG/M metagenome (GOLD analysis project Ga0111538, IMG submission 79669) | Bulk soil microbial communities from a Populus tree surrounding site in Tennessee, USA - Soil MetaG P. TD hybrid SBSTD1 (version 2)... | ecosystem: Environmental > Terrestrial > Soil > Tree...
GAGACGCTCTCCGACGGCAGTTGCTTCCAGCAATCTACCGGTGTACGGCGGGTAGTGTTAGAGCCACCCCGGCCGCGATCGTCAGGCGACTAACCCGGTTTTCCCGACCGGCAGGTCTGGTCATCGCCGCAACGCGGCGTCCTGAACGGGGCCAAAACCGCCGCTTGTCGCCGCTGCGGCGATGAGACCGAGCCACCCGGACTGGAGACCGCGCGGCTGTCTCCGCGACGCTCCGTTCCTGCGCGCCGTTCAGGAAGTCAGTTGCCGATCCAGAGGCCCGTGGCCTGCGTGCCGCCGAAGTGGCCGGTCACGTGGTCGTAGTAGCTGCACTGGAAGTAGCCGGCGTCGCCGACCATCGCGGGGTGGTTCGGGATCGGCAGCGGAAAGCTGTGGAAGCCCTGGCCCGGCAGCGAGCCCGACGCGAGATACGCGCAGCCGAAGTCGATGGGCCCGAGGTGGAACTGGATCCCGGCAGCGGTGAACAGGTTCGCGATCCCGACGGAGCCCCACATGAGGCCGACCATGCTGCCGCCCTGCACGTTTTGGATCGTGCACGCGAAGTTGGCGTTGCCGGGTCTCGGGCGGCCACCTTCGAAGCCGAGACGCGCCGGTCGCGATGGTGCGCCACCCGACGGGTCACCGACCTTCACGAAGCGCGCATCGCCGAATACCGGCGGCGTCAGGTTCCGCAGCGTTGCGATCATCGTTCCGCCCGACGGACCGATCAGCCGGATGCCCGAGATCAGGAGATCCGGACTCGAGTCCCGGCCCAGATCGATGACGCGCATGCAGTCCGGCTCCGCGAACAACGGCAGCAGCGAGAAGTTCAGGCTGTGGGTCGACGAGAAGATGTGGTAACCCGGCAACGCGATCGACTCGATCGGCGCGTAGATGAGAGCCGGGCCCATGGCGACCAGGATTTCGCTGTTCGCGTAGGCCGGTGCTGCCGCCGAGGTCGGCGCCTGCGGCTGCACGAAGCCGCGCAGCATCGCGATGTCCACGTTGCCGTCGCGGTTCCAGTCCCCGACCTTGATCGAGGAAATGTGGTCGCCGAGGCCGGTCGTGTTCGGCGGCAGCTGGAACGTGCCCCAGACCGTGGTGCTGACGTTGCCGAGGCCGTCGCCCTGGAAGTAGTAGACCTGCGACGCAATGGTGCCGCCGCTCGCCGACGTCTGCGCGAGGATGTAGTCCTTGTTCGCGTCGCCGACCACGTCGGCCAGTTCCAAGGAAGTGAGTCTCCCGGGCCCGATGTTCTGTGGCGGCGTCGAGGTCACGAGAACGCCGTTCTGGAGGCAGAAGTGGAGAATGTTGTAGGAGTAGGCGCCGACCGATCCGGTCTCCAGCAGCGCGACGACGTGATCGGGCGTGCCGTTGTTGTCGAGGTCGGCGAACTCGGCGTCGATGATGCTGCCCGGCACGAGGTGGCGGATGACGTCGAAGCCGCCGGCGCCGTTGCCCCGGTAGATGCACACGAATCCGGGACAGGTGGTGGCGGTCCAGCGGTCGATCGGTCCGCCCGCGACGAGGACGTCCTGCAACCCGTCGAAGTCGAAGTCGCCGGCCTGCGCACAGGGGAACCAGTAGTGCACGAACGGAGGGTTGACGGGAAAGCGGCTCGCGAAGTTGTCGATGCACACGTCCGGAGCGAAGTTGGCGGCTCCGAGCAGCGTCGATCCGAGGTTGCGTTGGAAATGCGTGGTGCCGCAGGTGCTGACCGTGACGAGATCCTCGAACTGGTCCTGGTCGAACCTGCCGCCGGCGATCGCGGCGGCGCGCGGCAGCGAAGAACTGGTGGTCTGCGGGGTGATGCCCGGACCGGAGCCGTTCGCGGCGAGCCCGCTGCCGTTCTCGTCGAGGGCCGTGGTCATCGTGCCGTAGAACAGGCCCGGAACGACGACGTCGGGGCTGCCGTCGCGATTCAGGTCGACCACGCCGGCCACCGCGGACAGGCTGAACGTTGCGGTGCACACCGGCGCGGCGAACGGATGCGCCGTCTGAGCCATGGTCACGGCGCTCGGTGCGACGAGCGCGAAGAGGACGGTCTGGATCGGAATCGCCCGCTCTCGCGAGGCGCCTGCGTGTACTGCTCGCATCATCTGCTCCTCCTTTCCCCGGCTTGTTTGTCCGTCCTGCTACCTGGTTTGGAGAAGCTGCATCGAGGTTGCTGCCTATGGCAGCTGCCTCGCGGTTCCCCCCTCTTCCTCGTTGATTGCTCTCGTCATGTGGAACGGAAGCGTGTCGAATCGACGCGCCAGTTCTGTCTCGACGGATCTCCGGTTCGAACTGTGGCCCGGTTGTCCCGCGGCGTGTGGCGTAGGCAGCGAACTGCTGCAGCGCGGTCAGCGCCTGCGGCAACGAGGCGGAGCAAACCGCCGGGAACCGCGGCAGATTGCCGCGGACCGGGACGTCGTCGTGGCCAGGGTCGCGACAGTGGCAGCGCTGTAGACACCAGCTGCGTTCGCATTGCCGGCAGTCGCGACCAGCGTCACGAACTGGTATCGCAAGGCCGAAATTTGCGCACGAACTGCTCCGTTCGTGACGCGGCAGTGCGTGTCGGCGCGACGTCAGCTTGACTGCCTGCGCCGGCAGTCGGACGATCCGCGCAGGCCCCCTCGTCGACGAGGTCCCCGAAGTGATTCATATCCGCCGTTGCCTGATTGCCTTCCTGCTCGCCGCAGCATTGCCCGCCCAGGATGGGCTCACAGGCTGGATCGACGACCTGCTGCGCAACAAGGACGACGCCGACATCAAGCTCGTCGACAAGATCGCGATGACCAAGACGCGGCAGGCCGCGGAGGGACTGATCAAGGCCTACGACGTCGCCGCGAGTCTCATGCTGCGCCGCGAGATCATGCGCGGGCTCTCGCAGTTCGCCGGCGTTGCCGACGGCGAGCAGCCGGCCTTCACGAAGATCGCGAACATCGCCGCCAACGCCGAGGAGGACGACTTGCGGCTCGCGGCGCTGCAGTCGCTCGGTCTGTCGCCCGTGATCGGCAAGAGCCTGCTCAAGAAGATCGTCGACTCGGATGCGCCGGACAACGTGCGCGAACCGGCCATGCGCGAACACGTGAAGCTCGCGACGGCCGACGATGCCGCGTGGTATCGCCACCTGTGGAACCTCAAGCAAGAACAGCGCAAGGACAAGGATGGCAACATCGCCGCCAACGAGCTCAACGCGATCCGGCACCTCGCTTTCACGGGAGTCGCGCCGTTCCTCGGCGAAGAGGAGATCTGCGAGGCGCTGAAACGGGAAACCGATCCGAAGATCCGCCGCCACGCGCTGAACTGGATGGTGAAGCAGTCGATGCCGAAGACTGCGGAGATGGCGGCGTGGGTGCTCGATCGAGTCGACTTCCCGGGATCCGACCGGGCCGAGGCCGCGCGCATCCTGATGGACCGTCAAGGGGCCAAGGCCGTGAACACGTTCGTCGAGCTGGCCAAGAAGCGCGACGTCACGCAGGAAGACCTGCGCGTCGAGATGGCGCGGCTCATCGTCCAACTCGACGACGACGCGACCAACAAGAAGATGGCGAAGCTGATCGGCAAGGGCAAGCCGCACGAGAAGGTCTTTGCGCTGCTCGCGACCGAGAAGGTGAGCGACCCGAAGGTCATCGCGACGATCCGCAAGGGCCTCGAGGACGAAGCGATCGAGGTGCGGCGCGCGACTGGCCAGGTGCTCGGCAACCGCGGCGACCGCGATTCGCTGCCCGATCTGCGCGCGATGCTGAAGAATGCGAAGTTTCCCGGTGACCAGCGCATCGCGCTCGAGGCGATCAGCGCGATCGAACGCAACTCGAGCGCCTGGACCAACGAGCTCGTCGGTTTCTGCACTCACCAGGATCGCGACGTTCGCAACACCGCGATCGAGCTGCTCGGCAAGTCGAAGGACAAGCGGCGTGTGCCCGTGCTGCTGCAAGCACTCGAACACGATGACTGGTCGACGCGGTTTGCGACGATCGACGCGCTCGCGGAGATGCGCGACAAGCAATCCGTGCCGAAGCTCATCGACCGGCTCGAGAAGGAGCAGGGCCGCATGCGCAAGCAGATTGCGCAGGTGTTGTGGCAGCTCACGGCGCAGACGTTCGAGGAGGACTTCGGCAAGTGGAAGTCGTGGTGGGTCGAAGCGGGCGAGAAGTTCACGGTCGCCTCCGAGAAGGACATCGACAAGGCCGAGCAGGAGCGCGAGCGGAAGCGCCTCATGGAACGCACGCGTGCCGGCGGCGCGAAGTTCTTCGGCATCAAGGTCGAGTCACACCGCGTGATCTTCATCATCGACATCTCGGGCTCGATGCTCGAATCGATGTATGGGCGTTACGTGGGCAAGCGCGGCGCGGCGCGCATCGACGTCGCGAAGCAGGAGCTGATCACCGCGATCAACAACCTCGAAGAAGGCACGCTGTTCAACATCCTCGCGTTCTCGAGCAGCGTCGCGCGCTGGCAGGAGCAGGGCATCGGCGTCAACACCGCGCAGAGCCGCACGGCCGCGATCGAGTGGATCAACCGCCTCGGCGCGAGGGGCGCGACCAACCTCTACGACAGCGTCAAGATGGCCTTCGAGGACAAGGACGTCGACACGATCTTCATCATGTCGGACGGCGAGCCGACGAACGGCGAGGTCATCGATCCGTATCGCATCCGCGAAGACGTCGCGTTCTGGAACAAGCACCGCAAGGTCAAGATCAACTGCATCTCGATCGGCGGCAACCTCGAGATCCTCGAGTGGATCGCGACGGACGCGGGCGGCAAGTACGTCGAGATGCGCTGATTCGCCGTCGGTTTCTGTAACGCGCGGCCTGCCGGCATTCTTTGCCGCGTGCGGGGCTTGACCCGTCGTCGCCGACTCGCGATGACATCGCCATGCTCGTCCGCTCTCTCCTCGTGGCGCTGCTCGCAGCGCCGGTTGTCTGCCAGACCGGTTCCGTGCCGGGCCTCGACATCCAGCTCTACAACGTCGGCGACTTCGGCTTCTACGGCCACCGCGGTGCCGCCTATCCGAACGGCGAAGCGGGTTTCATGGTCGGCCACTCGCACGCGAACTGCGGCACTGCGAACCTGCCGTGGGTCTCGACGGGCGCGGGCCAGGTGATGCTGGACACCTATCCGAAGATCGCGTTCCTGCTCGCGCGCGAGAGCAACGGCCGCATGGTGCAGATCTCCGGCAAGAGCTTCCTGAAGCACTCGCCGACTCCCTACAACTTCAGCAGCGGCCCCTGCATCCCGTGCAACGTCGGCTCCGGCGCCTACTTCTTCACGGGTTGCTCGGACACCTACGGTGCCGGCACGAACGCCTATCAGTACGCGCTCGGCCCGACCACGGAGATCAATCCGTGGCTCGGCTCGTGGAATCCGCAGGGCAGCTACTTCGACACCGGTGATCCGCCGGTCAGTGGCACCTTCGCGTTCGACTCGATCCGCTCGCTCTCGACCACGCAGGTCATCGCGTTCGATCAGGTCAAGAACCGCATGATCGTGCAGGACAGCGACATCGTCGCCGGCGCCGTCTACTGGGGTCAGGCCCAGGTCGTGGCCAAGGGCGAGCCGGTCGGCAACCGCGCCAACAACCTCTCGTCGCGGCAGGTGACGGTCAGCTGGAATGGCAGCGGCTATTCGACGAACACGACCGGCTCGTCGACGTTCGGCTCCGTGCTCACGCACTGGACGGGTGCGACGACGGACATCGGCGGCAACGGCAACGACGACGGCCGCTTCCTCGTCGCGGTCAAGGTCACGGGCCCGTCGGCCGGCGTGTGGCACTACGAGTACGCGGTGCACAACCTCGACAACCACCGCGGCGGCGCGTCGCTGCGCGTGCCGGTCGACGCTGCGGCGACCGTCCAGAACCCGGGCTTCCACGACATCGACACCGACCCGCTGAACAACTGGACCTACTCGCGCACCGCGACCGAGATCGCGTTCACGGCGAGCGCCTCGAACCCGCTCGACTGGAACACGATCTACAACTTCTGGTTCGACTGCTCGATCGCTCCGTCGTTCGGCTTCGTCGACGTCGACGAAGCGCGCCTCGGTCCGGGTTCGCTCTCGGTCCAGGTCGCGAGCATGGTGCCGAGCGGGATCCCCGCGGCCACCTTCCAGTCGATCGGAGGCAGCTGCGGCAACTGCGCGAGCGCCTTCTACGAAGAGTTCGCGACGCCGGGACTGTTCGACCTCAACACGCGTTCGATGACGATGGTGCTCAACAACGGCACCTACACGATCGCCCAGACCCCCGTCGCCTACATCCCGCCGACCGGCAACTCGCTCGGACTGGGCGACGACAACGAGGTCACCGTCGCGCTGCCGTTCAGCCTGCCATACCCGGGCGGCTCGACGACGCAGCTGCGCATCTGCTCGAACGGGTTCATCTCGCCGGCCGGCAGCAACGGCACCTCGTACACGCCGCAGGTCAGCGCGTTCCTGCAGGGCCAACCGCGCTGGTGCGCGGTCTGGCACGACTTCACTCCGAACGCGGCTGCTCCCGTGCTGCTCGACTCGAGCCCGTCGGTCGTGCGCGTCACGTGGTTCAACGTGCCCAACTTCGGCGGCGGCGGCGGCCCCAACACCTTCCAATACACCTTCCTGCCGAACGGGACCGTGCACGTGATCTGGCAGTCGATGTTGCCGGCCGGCAACGGCTACATCGTCGGCTGGACGCCAGGCGGGGTGCAGCAGGATCCCGGTGGTCGCGACCTCTCGGCGACGCTCGCGGTTCCGTACACGCTGTGCACGAGCATCTTCAGCGGTCTCACGCTCGGCGTCAGCGCGCGTCCGATCCTCGGCACTACGTTCCAGTGGAACACGACCGGGATTCCGAATGGCACGGGCTTCGGGGCGTTGCTGCGATCGCTGACGCAGGCCGCGCCGCCGATCGACCTGACGCCGCTCGGCATGCCCGGATGCGTGGCCCACGTCGTCGACCCCGTCGCGACGCTCTACCTGTCGCCGTCGTCGAGCGTGCAGATCGCCGAGAGCATCCCGAACGTCCCGAGCCTGGTCGGCGTCGTGCTCGTCGGGCAGGCTCTGACCTACAGCCCGCCGCTGACGCCGCTCGGCCTCGTCTCGTCGAACGGCATGGTGCTCACGCTCGGCCTGTAGCCCACTGCGACTGCCAGGTCGCGAACCCTCCGTCGAGCGTCTTGGCGCAGCGTCTCTACACGCCGACGACGACCGTCGCGGCGGCGGAGAGCACGGCGCCGAAGGGATTGACCGTGTCGAACGAGAGGGCCTGGGTGTGCATGGTGAAGCCGAGCACCGTGACGCTGTTCGGCACCGCGAGGCTGTAGGTCGCCGTGCCGCCCGCGCCGGAGATCGGTGTCGCCACGTCGAGGCTGACGCGCAAGAAGCAGGTCGGCGCGCCGATCAGCGTGAGGTCGAGCGGCAGCGGGCCGAACGCCGAGCTCGTGTTGCTCCAGCCGATCAGCACGAACGCGACGTTGAACGCGAGGTTCGTGAAGTTCGCGGTCATGGTCTGGCCGAGGCGCGGCAGGTTGGTGACCACGTTGCCGGGCATGCCGAGCGTGCCGGTGCAGCCTGGACCGAAGACCGTGTAGCCTGCGACGGGCGCCAGGACGAGGTTCTGCCACGTCGCGTGTACCCACGCCGTCGAGCTGCCCAACGCGCTGAGCTGCATCACCATCCCGCCTGCGATGCTGCCGACCGGCAGGGCCTCGCTCGACCACGTCGACGTCGGCAGCAGCAGATTGCCGACCTGCGCTTGCGCACCCGTGCCTGCGACGTTGAGCACGAGGAAACCATCCGAAGGGCCACTGCTGATCGGATCATCGTTCCACACGAACGCGTTCAGGCTGGTCGTGAAACTGAAGGCAACGCTGCCGACCGTGAGTTGCAGACTCGCGTTGTTGAGCGCGTAGCGCGTCGCCAGCGAGAAGGGAGTCACGAACGGATTCGACACCGCCGGCGACATGCGTCGTAGCGCAGCAGCCCGGTGACCGGCGCGCCGACGCCGATGCCGGCGAGACTCGATGGAAAGCCAGGCGCGAGGGGATTCACGGCGTCCAGCGTGGCCGTGAACGCGTAGACGACTTGTGCTGGCAACAGCGGTGCGGCCGTCAGGACGAGGAACAGCGAACACGGCAAGTGGCGCATGAGGACTCCCTGGCAGGCGGACCGGATTCTAGGGGGAATCATCCTCAGTTCGAGCGCGCGTCGAGCATGCCCGGGATCTCGGCGCCGCGCGTCGCTCGCGAGGACCGCTCGGGAGCGAGGTGATGTTCCCGTCAAGAGCTCGGCACCACAGCCGTGGTGCACTTCTCGGACGTTCGGAGCTGCCAGTGCGGCGGGGAGTCCGTAGACTGCGCGGGCGCCTCTGCGCCCGTCCGCCCAATGACTTTCACCCTTCGCGTCCACGCTCTCTTCTGTTTCCTCGTCCTCGCGCTGTGCCTGCGTCCAGGCCAGGCACAGACCCCCGTGCCGGCCGCCGCGCAAGACGCGTTCGCGAAGGAGGAGGCCGAGCTCGTCAAGCAGTGCGTCAGCACGCTGTCGACGTTCGCCAGCGTCGCCGAATCGAACAAGATCGGGCAGCGCGCGAAGCAGGCCTACGACCTGTGCCTGCAATACAACCCGAATCAGGAGCAGGCGCGCAGCAAGCTCGGGTTCCGCAAGGAGAAGGACCAGTGGATCGCGCTGCCGCCCGAGAAGCGCAAGAAGTGGGTCGACCGGGGCAACTACGAGGGTCGCTTCAAGGTCATGGACGAATGGGCCAAGACCGCGATCAAGCTCGGCGAGCTGCACCGCAAGCTCGGCCTCAAGCTCAAGGAGGCCGGCAACCTCGAGCGCGCCACGTATCACCTCGACAAGGCCGTCTACTACAACGCGGCCGACAAGGAGGCCAACCTCGCGCTCGGCTACAAGGAGGGCCCGGGGTTCTACGGCACCGACGAGCAGATCACCTTCGCGAAGAAGATGAAGGAGATCGAGTTCAAGGCGGTCGAGTTCGCGCGCAAGGACTATCCGGTCCAGGCGCTGCCGCTCGAGCAGATGCCGATCGAGCTGCAGAACCTGCGCGACGATGCCCCGGAGTGGATGAAGAAGCCGAGCTTCGACATCTTCGGCGCGAAGTCGGAGCACTTCACCGTCTGGACGCGCGGCACGCAGGAGAACGCCGACACGTCGGTGAAGTGGGCCGAGCGCGCGCTCGAGTTCGGCGTGTTTCTGCTCGGCGAGGACCGTGCGAAGAAGCTGCAGTTCGTCCAGCGCGCAGCGCGCACCTACGCATGGCAGGGCTTCCTGTTCACGTCCAGCGAGCGCGAGACGTTGCTGAAGGCCCAAGGCAACAAGCACGTGTTGGGGAACGGCACGCCCGAGGACGCGATGCGCTTCGTCAACAACACGTGGAGGGCGAAGGAGGGGCTCGCGGTCATCTACATCGCCGGCTCACCGCGGTCGGTCCAGGACCACGTCATCGCGGATGTCTTCATGGACGGCCTGCTGATCGGCAGGAACGACGGCATCGGCCAGGGCATCGTCCACGCGGTCACGTGGTACATGAAGGCAACGTCGATTTCGCGCTGGGGTGCGCTGCCCGAGGGCTCGGTGTCGGAGGACGCGTTGCGGCTGCCCGAGGGTACGAACTGGTGGATGCGCACGGTGCGCGACCAGGCCGTGTCGGGTCAGGACATGCCGTTCCTCCAGGTCCCGCGCGAGAAGCTGTCGCGCTTCCGCAACGACACGCGGCTCAAGTCGTGGAGCATGATGACCTGGATGATGGCGGCCTACCCCGACAAGTGGCTCGACTTCTTCCTCGCGTTGCCCAACGTTGACAAGAAGGTGCCGACGCTCGAGGACCTCGAACCGATCGTCGTCGCGAAGCTCGGCAAAGCGAGCGAGCAGATCGACGCCGAGTGGCGCGAATGGGCGCGCGGTGACTCCGGCGTCGCGTTCGGCACGGGTTATGGCCCGCCGCTGCACCCGGAGCGTCCGAGCAAGATCGAGCTCGCCGCACTCGACCGCATCAACGTGATCCGCTCACAGCCGAGCGGCTACACGTGGCCGAAGGACGCGAAGACCGTCGAGGAGTTCGCGAGCGGGACGTGGGCCGCGCTGCCGACCTGCGAGATGGATGCGGAGACGTCGTTCGGCTGCGACCTGCATTCGAAGTACATCACGAACCACCCCGAGCTCGCGCAGAAGCCGGGGCCCGAGATCCACGAGGAGGATCCGGCGCACGAGGACTTCACGCGCCAGGGCCAGCAGGCCGGCCAGGGCAACATCGTCACCGGTCAGGGCGAGCGTGGGCCGGACTTCGCCGAGGAGACCGTCGACCTCTGGGTCGGCGTGCCATACCACCGCTTCCCGATGCTCGAGCACAACATCAAGCGGCTCGGCTACTCCTACGTGTTCGAGAACGGTTGGTCGGTCGCCGTGCTCGACATGGGTTCGCTCGAGGAGCCATACGATCCGGCCCTCGCACCGCGCCTCGTCGCGTGGCCACCACCCGCCCAGGCCAACGTGCCGCTCGCCTTCCCCGCACAGGAGAGCCCCAACCCGCTCGAAGACCAGCCGGAGGGGCAGAACGATCCGACGAAGTGCGGTTATCCGGTCAGCCTGCAGCTGCAACAGGAGCTCGCGCGCCTGGTGACGGACTCGTCGATCGAGCTGTTCGAGTCGCGCAAGGGCGGCAAGACGCCGAGGAACATCGTCCTCAAGGACAAGGAAGAGTGGAAGCAGTGGACCGAACGCTGCAAGCCGAAGGAGGTCCCCACCTTCGTGCACACACCGAAGGTGCCGCTGAACAAGAAGCGCGACCTGCGCGACGCGATCTTCTGCATCCCGAAGGAGCCGCTCGAGCCGAACAAGCAGTATCAGGTCCGCGTGATGCTCCGGCTGGCGTCCGATCCCTTCTACGTGATCTGGGAGTTCCAGACCGGCGGGCATTCCACGACGCTCAAGCTGAAGGAGAAGTAGGCGCCGGGCCCGGCCTCGAGCTTGCATCGGCGGGGGTCCTGTCGATGATCCTCGGCTTCCCTTCTTACCTTTCGCAGGTGGGCTCCATGGCCCGCTCCCGTCTCGAACCATGAGCAAGCGCGTCGACGAAATCCTCGGCTGGTACGAATCCGACAACCCCGGCGTCCTGAAGAACCTGCGCTGGATCATGGAAACCGGCGCGCTCGCCGGCACCGGCAAGTTCGTGATCCTGCCGGTCGACCAGGGTTTCGAGCACGGTCCCGCGCGTTCGTTCGCGAAGAACTCGCCAGGTTACGACCCGCACTACCACTTCGAGCTCGCGGTCGCCGCCGGCTGCAACGCGTATGCGGCGCCGCTCGGTTTCCTCGAAGGTGGTGCGCGCAAGTACGCGGGCCGCATCCCGCTGATCCTGAAGCTGAACAACAGCGACTCGCTCTACAGCACTCCGGACCCCAAGCCCGCGGTCACGGGTTCGGTCGACGACGCACTGCGTCTCGGTTGCGCCGCGGTCGGCTTCACGATCTATCCGGGCAGCAACCAGCGCGACGCGATGTACATGGAGCTGCGTGAGATCGCCGAAGAGGCGAAGGCGGCCGGTCTCGCGGTCGTGGTGTGGAGCTACCCGCGCGGCAGCAGCCTCAGCAAGAAGGGCGAGACTGCGATCGACGTGTGCGCCTACGCGGCCCAGATCGCAGCCCAGCTCGGCGCGCACATCATCAAGGTGAAGCCGCCGACCGAGCACATCGAGCAGGAGGCCGCGAAGAAGGTCTACGAGTCGGAGAAGATCCCGATCGGCACGCTCGCGGATCGCACGCGTCACGTCGTGCAGAGCGCCTTCGGCGGTCGCCGCATCTTGATCTTCTCGGGTGGCGAGGCGAAGGGCACTGACGAGGTGCTCGCCGAGATCAAGGGCCTGGCGGACGGCGGCTCGTTCGGCTCGATCATGGGACGCAACGCATTCCAGCGCCCGATGGCCGACGCGCTGAAGCTGCTCAAGTCCGTGCAGGAGATCTACCGCGCGGCGAAGTAGCGGCGCGCGGAGCGCGCGGCACTTCGCCGAGCGGTAGGGATTGTCCTCGCCGCTCGGCGTTACACGCTTCGGGCGAA
>Ga0111538_10010986_pt1 | contig 12027 bp, 9 predicted proteins | sample SoiMethybrSBSTD1_FD_79669 | JGI IMG/M metagenome (GOLD analysis project Ga0111538, IMG submission 79669) | Bulk soil microbial communities from a Populus tree surrounding site in Tennessee, USA - Soil MetaG P. TD hybrid SBSTD1 (version 2)... | ecosystem: Environmental > Terrestrial > Soil > Tree...
CTTTTCCATCAGGCTTATCAGCACCGTGACTCCACAAACCATAATGATCGTGCCCCAGGGCACTTTCTTTATGGCTTCGTCCTGATCCGCGACGCGCAGCAGGGTCAGAATGACGAAACCCGTGAACGCCGCCATGCCCACGTTTGCTTTCAGAACGACAACGCTGAGAATGAGCAGCGTGATCGCAACCAGTGTGATGACGTGTTTTGAATTCAGGGGTTCGATCTTTTCGTCGGTCGCCTCGTAACGCTCTCTGCGACGCAGCAGCTTGAGCCCGCCGAAAAGGAAGTAGCCGACAAACGCGACGAACGCGTGGGCCGCCGCGTTATACAACCATGTTTGTGTCTCCATTCCGGGCAAGCCAATCTGTGTCATGAGTCGACCGACAATCACGCCCGTTGGAGCAATGGGCGACAGCGCGCCGGCCTGCACGCCATTGCCGACCATGATTGCCATGAGGAAGGGAGAAATTTTCATGCGAATCGCGGTCGCAATCGCAATCGGTCCGAGCAGTCCGATAGTGGCGATATTGCCGGGTCCCGCCGATGCAATGCCTGCTGCAAGGAGAAAGTAGAGAATGGGAACGAACCCGACGCGGCCACCGGCGATCCGGACGGCCTGATGGGCAACACGTTCGAGAGTGCCGTTCACGCGCGCCTGGCTGAAGATCATCGTGACCCCTGTCAGTGTCAGAAAGATTTCGACAGGGAATCCGGAAATGACGTCCCTCAGGCCCATGTCCGCAAGGTAAACGCCGATGAACCAGGCGAGGGCGATGCACAGCACGCCAACATTCAATTGGGTGAAGCAACTCAGGATGATGGCAATCGCCAGTGCCAGCAGAGATATGAGACCGATGTTCAGCATGCAAAAGCCACCGGAATCGGAGCCGATTCCAACGATAAACGTTTAAGAGGCCATACCGCTTCGATGCTTTCCCCACGGCAGGCAAAGATTCGATCGTAGAGATTCACTGTGGGGTCGCAATGCGGGACAAGGAACTCTACGCGATCTCCGGGCTGGCGTGTTCGCGTTCCATTCTCGAAATGGAGAATCCCATGCTCGTCCCCGGCCCATTGCCAGCGAACGTTGGTAAGCTCGAGCGCTTCAGGACCGAAGGGGCGATCCGTCGCAAACGCCTTGTACCCCGCATCCACAGTGACAAAGGTTTCATGGCTCGCACTGACGACGGTTGCAAGTACCGACATTGCAGGTGCAAAGGGAACTCCCCCGATCTTTCGGTACGCCACGTCCATCAATGCGTAAGAGCCGGCCTGCAATTCCGTCAGTTCCGGGATAGCAAGATCGATTTCCCACGTGCCCGTCGATCCCCCGGTGAGCCTTCGAGCGTCGAATCCTTCGGACAGCAGTTGTTTTTGTATCAGGATAGCCATGCCAATCGCGGCCGTCGAGTGTGCCCGTCGGGCCTCGACGCCTTCGGTATGCGATCCGCTGACGGAGTACGCTTGCAGCCCGGCAAATCGAAGGTTCGGCGAAGCCTGAATCCTGCGCGCGAGCTGTATCGCTCGTTCATCGCAAGGTATGCCCGTGCGATGGTCACCGACGTCGAGGTCCAGCAGGACCGGAATCGTCACGCGGGCACGCTCGGCGGAATTCTGATAGAGGTCCACCTGGATGGGATGATCCACGACAACAGTAATGTCTGCGCCGGTGTGCAACCACTCGGCGATGCGTTCTGTCTTAACCGACGAAGCGACCGGAGTTGTCAGCAACACGCCGATACCGGCGGAGATCATCAGCTCCATCTCTGCAAGCGTCGCCACGCAAACTCCGGCGGCGCCGGCCTGCTTCTGTTTCCGTGCAATCTCGGCACACTTGTGGGCCTTGGCATGAGGTCGCAATTGCTTGCCGGCGGAAGAAGCAGCGGCTTGAAGTCTGATGATGTTGGATTCCAGGTGATCCAGATTCACCAGCAACGCTGGCGTCGGGAGATCGCGCTTCAACCTTCGCATCGCGGCGAGAGTATATCGGAAACGTCCGTGTAATCCGCGTTTACTACTTTCCCAGGTATTCCCGCTTGTATCGAATCGTGTAGTTGGGGTTCTTCAGGCTGATGTCTATGCGATGCCACTTGCCGTCTTGCAGATCATGGCTCGGGTAGTAGCCCAGCGTGTACTGGCTGCGGAGCTCGGCCGCGATCTCATCCAGCGCTTCCTGCAGTTTGCTTCGTCTGTTGTCCGGCGTGATAAACCATGCCTGACCGCCACTCTCCGTCCCAAACGTTTCGAGGACATTCATGTCGACAGAGTCCAGGCTCGCCTGAGGCGAAGAAGGGAATTGCCGACGGCCCGGGCCCGGCAGTGGGATGGGAAACGGAGATGGAGCGCCTCCCGCCCCCGGAATCGGAATAGGACTGCGTCCGGGCGAACCGCCTGGGCCTCCGGGAAACGGCGAGCGCTCACTCATGGGCGCCCGACTTCCCTCCGGAGCTATACCGAGCGCATAAACGAGAAGTTCGGATTCACGGACTGCCAATCGCGCAACATTGAAGTCGTTCTGGCTGGCGGTATCCACGCCGTCACTGATCAGCAGTAGAGCCTTCTTGGGGTATTTGCCTTTCCGAAGTTTGTCCGTTCCCGTAATTACAGCGTCGTACAGAGAGGTTCCCGCTCCGAGTTTCACTCGTTGGAGCGCACTCCAGAGCTTTTCGCGATCGCTTGTGAAGTCCTGCCGGGTCTTAATGGACCCGTCGAACGTCATTAAAAAGATCTCGTCATCGATATGGATATCTCGAAGAAAGCGATCGACCGCGCGTGTGGCCGTTCCGATCTTGCGTTCCATGCTGTTGCTGGTGTCGAGAACGATACCCACGCTGACCGGTTGGTCGTTGGACCAGTTGAAATGGGTAATCTCCTGACGGGTACCGTCCTCTTCCAGCCGGAAGTCGGAGGCTTTGAGGCCCTCTACATATCGACCCATTTCGTCGGTGACGGTAGCGACCACGTTTACGAGGCGGACGTCGACCCGGAGTTGGCCGGAAACTGCCAAAGTAAACAGGAAGAACCCACTCAGGAGGAATAGCTTAGTCCTCATATCTGCTAATTAGATTGATAAGCGTCAAATACGTTTTGATGGCCTGTATATATAATCAGTCGAGTAGGAGGAACGGCATGAAAGAACTCGCTTCTCTTCGGGACGAACTCACGGCCGGAGTCTATGCGCACGAGGTAATCCAGCGCAATCCCTACACGAAGTGGTTCAAACTGGGCGAAGCCAATACCGAGCAGGTCGTCGACCTCGTGGTCCAGTTTTCCGTCTTCTCCAATCATTTCATTCCCTTGGAAGCCAAACGCATGGTCAACGCCGCCACTGAAGAAGAGGAGAAGGAAGCCCGGGCCATCCTCGGCAGTGAAATCGGGGTTTCGATCGATGCAGCTACCGGAAATATCGAAGGCCATCGGTTTTCTCATAATGCGGCTCATATCAAGTGGCTCAGGGATATCGGCGAAATGCTCGGTCTGGACCGGAACCAACTTGGAAAGTGGGCGCTCGCCAGCCCGGCCACACAGGAATTCCTGAAACGGCTTGAAGAGGTTTATGGCAGTCCCGACAACAACATCGGTTCTGGCGCCAGTTTCGCCATCGAATCCTGGGCCGGTTGTGGCATCGGCAAGGACGCGGATGCCGAGTCCAACAACTTCTGGCGAGAACTTATCGTCGGCCTCGAAAAGTACAACCAAAAATACCGGAAGGGCCTTGGTTTAGTTCCACTTAACATTGGTTTCTTCAGGTTTCACTTTGGACTTGAGACTGGCCACGTCGCCAACGTCGAGAACGAACTGGCCGAAGTCCTCAAGCGTCCGGATTTTGACCAGGCCAAGTGGAACTGGGGAGCGACTGAAGCCCTCAATGCCATCCTTGTATTCTGGAACGGCCTGGAAGCGTCGCGTCGGCGACTCGAGACCGGCCACTAAACAATCCCCAGGAGTTCCACGCCCCGCTGAGGATGTCGTCGTGTCCAACAATCAACGCAACAAGTCCAACAGTCAACGTAGAACAGTCAGCAATCAATGGTCAGCCGCGAAAAACATCCGGTTGCTGCCTTCCATTGACCATTGAATGCCGAGTGTTCTGCGTTGACTGTTGGACTTGTTGCACTGATTGTTGGACCATCACGGCAAGCTAAACACGAAAATATTTGCTGCGTTTCCGGGCTTCAACTCCGGAGTCAATCTCAGGGCAGCGCTCGCGACAAGCGACGTTCCCGTAGACACCGCGACGTATTGTTTGCCATCCACTGCGAACGTGATCGGGAACCCGCTTACCGGTGACCCGAGGTTTGTCTCCCACAGGACCTTCCCCGTTTTGTCATCGAGCGCGCGGAATCGTCCGTTGTCGTCGCCGCCAAAAACCAATCCTCCGCCGGTTGTAACAACCGAAAGCGTGCCGGCGCGTTGCTCAAACTTCCAGGCTGTTTGTCCTGTCTCGACATTGATCGCGAAGACGGTGCCGACCTTGTCGACACCGATCGGCAACTGCTGCACCATTCGCAAACCATAAACGGCTGAAGGATCCCGTTGGTCTGTCGTAGTCGTTGCTGTCTGACACATATTCTGCAACGGGATGTACATCATGTTTGTCAGCGGGCTATACGCACCCGCAGGCCAGTTCTTGCCTCCCGTGCTTCCCGGACACGTCACAACGGTCTGGTTGACCTTCGTGAATATCGCCTCTTCATTAACCGTAACAGCGCCTGTCGCGCCATCGATCCGGCTAATGACGTTTTGCGACACTGTGGGCCGGGCCCAAAGGAATTCTCCGGTCTGTCGATCGAGCGTGTACACGACACCGGTTTTCCCCGGAATGCCGGTAATCACCTTGCGCCGTTCGCCGGGCTTAATCTTCGGATTGATCCATGCGACCTCACGTGCGTTGGGCGTCACGACAGTGTCGACGAGGATCCGTTCAAAGGGATGGTCCAGATCCCAGTGGTCGACGATGTGCTGGTAATACCAGACGATCTTTCCTGTGTCCGCGTTAAGCGCCAGCGTGGAGTTGTGATAGAGGTGCTTGTTGTTGTTACCGCCAAGGATGAACTTCGGGGCGGGGATCGTGACTGAAGTTCCGACATAAATAAGGTTCAGTTCCGGATCGTAGCTTGGAACCATCCATGTGCCGACATGCCAGCGTTGCTCCATCGGCACTCCACCCCAGGTCTCGTCGCCAGGTTCGCCGGGCTTGGGGATCGTGCTGGTGCGCCACAGTTCCTTGCCTGTCTTCGCATCGTGCGCGGTGATGATGCATCCCTCATGGGTTGCGCCGGGTTGACACTGCCTACCCGAGATAACTTTCCCATTCGCGATAATCGGACCGGAACTCGCATTCGCCGGTTTGCTCGGATCGAGAATCTGCGTCTGCCACGTGAGCTTGCCCGTCTGGGTGTCGATTGCATAGACGGAGTTGTCCTGGCTCGTATCGATGATCGTGTTCCCATAGATTGCGATGTTGCGGTTTGTGCCTCGCCTTCCATTGGTGGCCAACTGACGCTGATACTCCCAAATCATGTCTCCGGTTCGAGCGTCCACTGCCTGGATCAAGTCTCCGGAGTTCGGCACGTACATCACGCCGTCGTAAACAAGCGGCGTAGCCTCCTGGCTTCCTCCGGTAACCATGCCACGCGTCCAGGCCATGCGGAGTTGCGATACATTGTTTCGATTGATCTGGTTCAGCGGACTATAACCCCATCCGTCCACCGTACGCCTCCACATGGGCCAGTCATTCGGACTCGGCTTTTGCAGTATCGCGTCCGTTACGGGAACGTATCGGCGTGCCTGTTGTTGGGCGCGCGTCTCACGCAGAGCAGGTCCGACGATTGCGAGCAGTACGGCCAGGGTTAATAGTCGCAGCGACGACGGCTTAAATTTCATGGGGCTTCTCCGTGCGACGTATACTAAGGCACTTCCAATGAAGAGCAAAGCGGCAACCATTGACGAGTATCTCGAGCAACTCCCGGATGACAGACGTCAGGCGATCGAGGCTGTGCGGAAAGTCATTCGCAAGAACCTTCCCAAAGGATATGAGGAAGTGCTTCAGTACGGAATAATAGGTTACGTCGTGCCCCTGAAGACCTTCCCAGCCGGCTATCTCAATCGCAAGAACGAACCACTGCCGTATGTCTGCCTCGCATCGCAAAAGAACTACATGTCGATTTACATCATGAGCGTTTATGGAGATGCGGAAACCCGATTTCGCGAGGAATACAAAGCTACGGGGAAACGTCTCGATATGGGGAAGTGTTGCGTGAGGTTTCGCAAGCTCGACGATTTGCCGCTCGATGTGATTGCTCGCGCTGTCGCGCGTTATCCGGTCAAAAAGTGGATCGAGATCTGTTCTTCCGCATTTGAAAGGTGATCGAGACTTAATCCCAATCGTCGAGTGTGCGGAAGTATTGCATTGCCTGGCGCAATTTCAGCGCTATGGATTCTTCCGGTTCTCCCAGATGGTCGGCCATTTCACGGGTTGATAAACCTTCGATTTTCGCCAACAGGATGACCTGACGATGCTGCTCGGACAAGGAGTCCAGATTCTGGATGAATGCCTTTACGTCTTCCCGCTCGATCAGAATATTGACCGGTGCGCCGGAACCGGCGTCCTTGCTTGCGCAGTCGATAATGACGCTGTCTGCAATTCGCGACAGCCAATTCAGGAAACTGCAGTGCACGTCATTCTGAAACATATTTAATTCCCGAAGCCCGTGACTAAAGGTCTCTTTGAGAACCTCTTCGACATCGTCAGGCCGTCGCTTGCCCGGGTACAGCTTGTAGTGAATCATCACCGCCAGACGGCGACAGTATCTTTCGAACAGCGGACTGAATGCGTCGTGGCCGCCTTGACGCAGTCTTTCGATGAGCTCATGCGTAGTTGGAGCAGTCATCATGCCACCTCGGCGGATTTTGTGGATCATCTGAACCACCGGACCGGTGCGAGCGTGAGTTCCGGCACATACGTGACGAGCAAAACGACAGCGATGATCAGGATCAGGTAAGGCATTGTCGAAACGTAGATCCAGCTCAGCTTCTTCTTGAATCGAATCGAGGACAGAAACAGGTTCTCCCCCATAGGCGGCATCAGGTATCCGAGCTCCATGTTCGTGAGGAAGATCACGCCGAGATGGACCGGATCAATGTCGTAGTGTTTCGCAATGGGAACGATCAGCGGAACGATAACGAGTATCGCCGAATAGATGTCGCTTATGGCGCCGACGATGACAAGGAGCACGTTGAGAACAAGCAGGAACACGAGCGGGGAAGAGACGTGAGTTCTAACCCAATCCACGATCATCGGCGGAATCTCTGCGGAATTGAGATAGTCCAGAAAGCCGAGTGCGACACCGAGGATGATGAGAAATCCACCGACCATGGTGGAGCATTCCACGACGATGCGTGAAATATCGGTGGAGAGTTTGAGTTCGCGGAAGACTGCAAATTCGACAAACAGGACGTAGACAACGGAGATTGCCGCAGCTTCCACAATGAGGACTCGTCCGCCAAAAAAGCCGATGAGGACGATTATGGGCGTGAGTAAGTCCCACTTGGCGGACCACGTCGCGGCGACTGCTTCGCGAAGCACGAAAGGTTGTCGAGGCGCCCCGGCCTGATGTCCACGCACGGCCCCCCACGCGGCGACGACCCCTACCAGAAGAATCCCCGGGATCAGCCCACCAAGAAAGAGTAGGTCCACTCGAGTGCCGGCCTGGATGCCATAAAGGATCACGGGCAAGCTTGGAGGAAAAAGCAGCCCAGTCGATCCGCCGACAGTTACCAGGCCGATGGACGACTTCTCGGAGTATCCCGCCTTCACCATGAGAGGAAGGATCAATCCGCCCATGGACAGGATGGTCACGCCCGAACCCAACGTCGTAAAGAAGGCCAGCACGAGTGTGATCACGATCGCCATTCCGCCAGGCGCCCATCCAACGATTGCGTTAAACATCCGCATCAGTCTTTTGCCTGCCTGGCCTTCAGCCATCAGGTAGCCGGTCAGAGAAAAGAGAGGCAACGCTGGAAGCAGTTCGGATGCGCTTACGTCATAGATATCCAGTGCCACGACAGACGCCGGCATTCCCGAACTCCAGAACAGCACGAGTGCCGCACCACCAAGCGCCGCGAATATCGGCAGGCCCAGGGCTGTAGCGCCTGCGAGAAGAATAAGCAGAGGTATCTGAAGACTTGTGATTTCGGTTCCCCAGACCAGTCCGGCCTGAAGCAAAAGGACCAGCACCGCGAGGGTAACGAGACGGCCTGGCAAACGAAGTGAAGCTGTCCAAACCAGCCGCATTGCGATCACGGCCAATGCAACGGGCATAAATGCAACGACGACCCAGACGGGGATTCCCCAGGCAATCTGCAGCGCAGCGTCGCGGTGGATGCGCACCACTTCAAGACTCGCGTACGCAAGCCAGATACAGATGCCGGCTCCAATCGCGGATGTGAAGACCCGAACAGCCTCTTGAATCCCTCCCGGCAGGAGAGCCGGCGTTGCCATCGAAATCAGTTGACGTGAGCGCGTGGCGAGCGCGGCTCCGAGGAAGGTGATCAGGAATGTGAGGTGTTGAACCAGCGGAATACTACCCGTGACGCCTCGGCCGAAAGTTTCCCGGCCAACCACCTCCATGATTGGAACGGCCGTCATGAGCGCAAGCACGCCGATGGACAAGCCATCTTCCAAAGATCGTAGCTTCATCATTAGGCCGTGGCCTTTCATCAACAACCCCGGCTCGAGCTACCGCGCCGGAGTGGTCGCCAGCCGCACGGCTTCGTCGAAGATGTCCGCGGGAACCAGCGTTCCCCGAAGCTTCTGTTGCGCGATTTTCGCCGTGGCTAGCCATTGCTCGATTTCAGCCGGCGTCAGGTCGCTCACGACTTTGAGGCCCCCGCTGCCCATGTTGCGGATGGCTTTTTCTTCCTGCGAGCGAATTTCTGTGCGCAGCTCTTCACCTGTTTCGCGGGCAATCTGCATCAGCCGGTCGCGCAGCGGAGCCGGCACCGTTTCCCAGACCTTTCGGTCCACGATCGTTGCGCCCACGATCGGTGCCCACTTGAGCTTGATCATGTAATCCACGAGTCCAACGGACTGGTTTGCCAGAGCAAAAAGAGGGGGAACGTCGAACGCTTCGATCATTCCGGTCTTCAATGAAGGCAGCAGGTTGGTAATGGGTACCGGGATAGGTGTGAATCCCATTTCCCGGTACAAGCGTTCGGATTCCAGGTCCCCAGAGGTGATGAACAGCTTCATGGGTTTGAGATCAGCCGGCGTTCTCGCCGGTCGCTTTGCGAAGAAGTGAACCCACCCGACGTCCGACCAGTTGAGAACGACGTAGCCTTTGTCGGCGAGCGCCTTTTCCAGGCGGGGTTCGAGACCTGCGCGGACGCGGTCCAGGCCTGCATACGAATCCACGAGCATTGGCATCTGCAGCGCATTGACGCCGGGTACTTCAGTGGCAAGACCAACTCCGGAAATTCCGATCGCCTGAAGCTGACGGAGCTTCAGTTTGTCGAGCATCTTGCTTTCATCGCCCTGTGTGCCACCAGGCAGGATGCGAAGATCCACCTTCCCATTGCTCTCTTTCCTCCAGCGTTGGGCCATTCGGTCGAGTACCTTAAACCAGCTGGATCCATCGGGGGCCGCGGTTCCGAGCCTGATGAGAACGGTTTGGGCATAACCTGTCGTTGGCGAAATCAGGAACGTCGTCAATACAATCGAGAACAAAACGCGGGCGAACTGGTTCATGGTGTTTCCCTTTCAAGGACGGGTGAGAGGATCAGGTCGTCAATCCGGCTCAGCAGCCAGACGGCGCGCCGCTGAGCGAGTTCGTTCGTGAGGCGCATGTTCTTGTGGTCTTCACTGGGAGGTACCGAGAGCGCGCGTTCCAGTACTTCTTGGAATTCCTGGCGTCGTTGCTTCTGCACGTGAACGGTTTCGGCGTACGTCACATGAATGGCAGCATTTGCCCCTTTGGAGAGATCGACGACGCGCTTGTAATGGCGTTCGACACTTTCGTAATCAATCTCGCCCGGTTTCGCACCGGCGAGCACAATGGCGAACTCGTGGAACGCACCGCCGTTCCAGCTTTCGTCAAGCTCGAGGGCGCGATCGATGAGGGCCTCGACCTCCGGAATGCGACCAATCATGTCGACGTCATCCTTGGAGCATGAGATCGCAAGGCCGAGACTCGCCGCAGTCCAATAGATGAGCTGAAGATCTTTCCTGTTCAGGACCGTGACGGCTTCCCGTGGCTTCGCCAATAGTCTCGCGGAGAATCCCGGATGTGCTACATCGATTCCCCGGAGTCCGTAACCATGAGCGCGGATATAAAGCTTGCGGCCTCGCGCCCGCAACTTATCTTCGCGTTCGTAATCGACACCCTTGGCGCGATCCATCTCCTGCTGGACAGCGAGATACGCATAACTTGTAAAACCCTGCGCCGCGGCGAAAAGAAGGCCTCGATGTTTTGGTGACTCTTCGAGCATCGTCTCGACAAGCTTGAGCGCGAAAGGCAATGCCCCTTGAACGAGCTCCAGGTCATCATCGCTTTCGTATGTGGATCCGCCCTCGGCGAGTGCATCGCCGATTTTGTTGATCGCGAACTTCCGTACAGAACACGACGAGGTGATCCCCATCAAGACCATCAAGACCATCAAGTGAAGAGTAGGTACGACCCCGACCTTCATGTTTCCTCCCAACCAAAGGACTGCCCGCGGCAAAGCAAGTGATGGGCCAAACGGTTTTAACGGCGGACTGAGGCGCACGTGCGCCGACCGAATCCTTGCTACTCGTAATATCCGCGCCGCGACAGGATCGAGTAATTTGCGCCGGGTGATCCGAAACGATCGGCCAGACGAACTTCCACGTTGTGGTAACGGCCAGGTGAGGCGTTGCCCGGCGGGGCATAGCCCAACGTGTAACGCAGTTTCAGACGGGTCATCGCAGTAGCCAGCACAGAGTCCAGGGCGGAGGACTTCGCATCGAAGATTTCGCCGCCTGTCTCGTAGGCGAGCCGTTCGACGCGATCGAAACCCGGCAACCGAGGCGTCCTTATCGGCGGGAGCGTCAGAACCGGCGCCACTGAAGCGCGAGGCGCGTCTTCTCGGATTCTGATGCTGTAGATGACAGCGTCGGTCTTCAGCCCGTTTTGGATGACAGTGTTTACATCGGTGTGCGAATCGATCTCGAGGTTGTCGGAAATCAGAATGATGGCGCGCCGTCGATCTTCTGCGCCCCTCTGCAAATAGTGCAAGGCCTCATCGATCGCGTCGAAGATGCGCGTGCCCCCTCCGGCCGTGATGTCCCCGATTCGATCTGCGACGCGCTGACGGTTTGTCGTCAAAGGTTCCAGAAGTTCGACGTTGCCGGCAAACGAGAAGAGAGCGACCTGATCGTCACGTTTCAGCTGCTGCAACGCCTTGAAAGCTGCACTCTGAATACGATCCATGATGGGAGCAACACTGCCGCTGCGGTCGATGACGAGAGCGACGGCCAGAGGAAGCTCATCGCGGGAGAAGTGCTGCACAGGCTGCAGATCTCCGTCATCGAAAACGAGGAAATCGTCTTTCTGCAATGCCGTGAGAGGTTTTCCCGCGCGGTCGCGGACGACAGCGTCGACCTGGACGAGTTTTACGTTAACACTCAGCGTGAATACTCCCGGAGTCTTGGCCGGTGGAGAATCCGCGGAGGGTTGCAGCACCGCTGCTGGTGGCTGCGAACTGTCCAAATCGAAGGTTGGCACCGACGCCGATGTCTTGTCGGGTACCGGGACGGCAGGTGTATTGACGTTGTCGATCGTGCCGGTGGGGATTGGCCGTTTGGGCGACGGGTTGGCCGCAAGGGCAGGAGACACGAAGAGTGTCGGGTTCGGGATATCCAGTTTGTCCGTGAGGGAGACTTCGAGGATTGCGCCCTGCGGAAGATCCAAGTCCGTTCCCACAGCTTTCTTGCGAGTCGCGATTCTCTCCGCTCCGATGCCGATGCCACCGAGAACGCCGACCCTTGCCCCTGTTCTGCCGCCAA